>Ga0265338_10004458_pt1 | contig 18890 bp, 13 predicted proteins | sample 42126metaG_FD_193579 | JGI IMG/M metagenome (GOLD analysis project Ga0265338, IMG submission 193579) | Rhizosphere microbial communities from Carex aquatilis grown in University of Washington, Seatle, WA, United States - 4-21-26 metaG | ecosystem: Host-associated > Plants > Roots > Rhizosphere... | reverse complement strand
GGTCGTACGCCTTCGCCTCGCCGCCGAACTTCGCGGTCAGAACCGTCGTGATCGCTGCCGTCAGCGTGGTCTTGCCGTGGTCAACGTGACCGATCGTGCCCACGTTCACGTGCGGCTTGGTCCGCTCGAATTTACCTTTTGCCATGTTTCTCTTCTTTCAAAAAAGTGATGAACCGGTGACTTTTCGATGTGGACCGGACCCATGCCCGATCCACCTTCACGCCGATGCTTACTTCGCCTTCGCGCTGATGATCGCGTCAGCCACGTTACGCGGTGCTTCTGCGTAGTGCTTGAATTCCATCGTGTACGTTGCGCGGCCCTGCGTAAGCGAGCGCAGCGACGTCGAGTAGCCGAACATTTCCGACAGCGGCACTTCGGCGCGAACGATCTTGCCGCCGCCAACCATGTCTTCCATGCCCTGGACGATACCGCGACGGCCGGACAGGTCGCCCATCACGTTGCCCATGTAGTCTTCCGGCGTCTCGACTTCAACGGCCATCATCGGCTCGAGAATGACCGGCTGCGCGCGGCGCATTGCTTCCTTGAACGCCATCGAACCGGCCATGCGGAACGCATTTTCGTTCGAGTCGACGTCGTGGTACGAACCGAACGTCAGGTGAACCTTCACGTCGACGACCGGGAAGCCCGCCAGCACGCCCGACTTCAGCGTTTCCGTGATGCCCTTGTCCACCGCCGGGATGAATTCACGCGGAATCACGCCGCCCTTGATCTCGTCCAGGAACTCGTAGCCCTTGCCCTGCTCGTTCGGCTCAAGCGTGATGACCGCGTGGCCGTACTGGCCGCGACCGCCCGACTGCTTGACGAACTTGCCGTCGACGTCCTTCGCCGTGGCGCGGATCGTTTCGCGGTAGGCAACCTGCGGCTTGCCGACGGTCGCTTCCACGCCGAATTCGCGCTTCATGCGATCGACCAGAATTTCGAGGTGGAGTTCGCCCATACCCGAAATGATGGTCTGGCCCGATTCCTCGTCCGTCTGGACGCGGAACGACGGATCTTCCTGAGCCAGGCGGTTCAGGGCGATGCCCATCTTTTCCTGGTCAACCTTGGTCTTCGGCTCGACGGCCTGAGAAATCACCGGCTCCGGGAACACCATGCGTTCCAGAATGATCGGGTTCGCCGGATCGCACAGCGTGTCGCCCGTGGTCGCTTCTTTCAGGCCGACCGCAGCGGCGATGTCGCCCGCGCAAACTTCCTTGATTTCTTCACGGTTGTTCGCGTGCATCTGCAGAATACGGCCGAGGCGTTCCTTCTTGCCCTTGGTCGAATTCAGCACGGTGTCGCCCGACTTGATGACGCCCGAGTACGCGCGGAAGAAGATCAGCTGGCCGACGAACGGGTCGGTCATGATCTTGAATGCGAGCGCCGAGAACTTCTCGTCGTCCGCCGCACGGCGCTCGGTCATTTCGCCGTTTTCGAGTTCGCCCTTGACCGGGGGGATGTCCACCGGCGACGGCAGGAAGTCGATCACGGCGTCGAGCATGCGCTGCACGCCCTTGTTCTTGAACGCGGTGCCGCACAGCATCGGCTGGATTTCGCAGGCGATCGTGCGGTCACGCAGCGCCTTGACGATTTCCGCTTCGGTCAGGCCTTCGCCGCCGAGGTACTTTTCCATCAGCTCTTCGCTGGCTTCCGCAGCCGACTCGATCATCTTTTCGCGCCACTCGTTGCACGTGTCAACGAGTTCAGCCGGGATGTCGACGTAGTCGAACTTCGTACCCTGGGACGCTTCGTCCCAAATGATCGCCTTCATCTTCAGGAGGTCGACGACACCCTTGAAGTTTTCTTCCGCCCCGATCGGCACCACGACCGGAACCGGGTTCGCCTTCAGGCGGGTCTTCAACTGGTCATAGACCTTGAAGAAGTTCGCGCCGGTACGGTCCATCTTGTTGATGAACGCGAGACGGGGAACCTTGTACTTGTTCGCCTGACGCCACACCGTTTCCGACTGCGGCTGCACGCCGCCGACCGCGCAGTAGACCATGCACGCGCCGTCGAGCACGCGCATCGAGCGCTCGACTTCAATCGTGAAGTCGACGTGGCCCGGGGTGTCGATGATGTTGATGCGGTGCTCGGGGTAGTTGCCGCCCATGCCTTTCCAGAAGGCGGTCGTAGCAGCGGAGGTAATCGTGATGCCACGCTCCTGTTCCTGCTCCATCCAGTCCATGGTGGCAGCGCCGTCGTGAACTTCACCAATCTTGTGGTTCACGCCGGTGTAGAACAGGATGCGCTCGGTCGTCGTCGTTTTGCCGGCGTCGATGTGAGCGCTAATACCGATGTTGCGGTAGCGCTCGATAGGAGTCTTGCGAGCCACTTTGATCCTCTATCGGGAGGGGCGCACCGGGATCGATCCCGACGCGCCTGAACACAAACGGGCGAGGCGCTGGATAAGCGCACCCGCCCGGAATTTTTTCCGCTTTAGAGCAAACCCGGAGTAGGGTTTTCTCTTAGAAACGGAAATGCGAGAACGCCTTGTTGGCTTCTGCCATCCGGTGAACTTCGTCGCGCTTCTTCATTGCGCCACCGCGGCCTTCGGCCGCTTCGGAGAGTTCACCTGCCAGACGCAGAGCCATCGACTTCTCGCTGCGCTTCTTCGCGGCTTCACGCAGCCAACGCATCGCCAATGCCATACGACGCGACGGACGCACTTCGACCGGAACCTGATAGTTCGCACCACCCACGCGGCGGCTCTTCACTTCGACAACCGGCTTCACGTTGTTGAGTGCGACAGTGAACACTTCCAGCGGGTCCTTGCCACCCTTGGTCTGGATCTGTTCGAAAGCGCCGTACACAATGCGCTCGGCAACCGACTTCTTGCCGGAGAGCATCAGCACGTTCATGAACTTGGCTACATCAACGTTGCCGAACTTCGGATCCGGCAACACTTCCCGCTTGGGAACTTCGCGACGACGCGGCATGTTTCTTCCTTTAACTTTTCAGTTGAAGCGCGGGATTGACCCCTTGCGCTCCGCGGCCACCAACTAACCCGATTCATCCATGACGACTTACCAGCCTGGTCGGGTGACCACTTACTCGACAGCACCGGCCAATCCGGCACCTGTCGCTTGAATCGCCTTGCGCCTTTGACGAGCGCAGACGACGCTTTGAAGCTTACTTCGCAGCCTTCGCGCGCTTTGCGCCGTACTTCGAACGAGCCTGCTTACGATCCTTGACGCCCTGGGTATCCAGCGAGCCGCGAACCATGTGGTAACGCACACCCGGCAAGTCCTTCACACGGCCGCCGCGGATCAGCACAACCGAGTGCTCCTGCAGGTTGTGGCCTTCACCGCCGATGTACGAAATCACTTCGAAGCCGTTCGTCAGACGAACCTTGGCGACCTTACGAAGTGCCGAGTTCGGCTTCTTCGGCGTCGTCGTGTACACGCGGGTGCACACGCCGCGACGCTGCGGACAGTCCTGCAGGGCCGGGCTTTTGCTCTTCGAAGCTTCCGAAGCGCGGCCTTTGCGAACCAGTTGATTGATGGTTGGCATTGTTTATTCCTGAAATTGAACAAAATCGACGCATTTATTTCCGGGCAAAGCGGAAAACCATACGTATCGAACTCCGGAACGAGAAAAAGACAGAAGTCCTGATGCTCGCATTCGCCAAGAGATGCGCGAGCGCAAACATCCCAAGAACCGGAACCCAGCATGATATTCTGAAAATGCCAAGCGAGTCAACGGCTTGCGACGTTTCGGGCAGCGGAGAAAACGACGGCCGCGCGACAGCGCCGCCGTTTACCGCGACGCACCGAGTGACTCGTCGCCGACGACTTCGAGCAGTTCCTCGCCGAAGCGTTCGAGCTTGCGCACACCCATGCCCGGAATCTCGCGCAGTTCGTCGAACGATTCGGGGCCGTTGCGGGCGATTTCGGCCAGCGTGGCGTCGTGGAAGATCACGTAGGCGGGTACGCCTTCGCTCTTCGCGGTCTCGGTGCGCCACAGACGCAGCCGCTCCCAGCGCGAAAGCTGGCGTGGACTCATGCCGAGGGTCGGATCGGCACGTTCACTCGTGCGGCCCGACGACTGGCGCGTGCGCTGCGGCTTCACGTAGCGGCGCATCGTCACCTTCTGCTCACCCTTGAGGACGGGTTTGCTTTCCTCGGTGAGCACGAGCGAGCCGAAACCGTCGTGATCGACGCTCAGGTAGCCAAAGGCCACCAGTTGCCGGAAGATCGCACGCCATTCGGCCTCGGAAAGCGACGCACCGATACCGAACGTGGAAATCTTCTCATGCCCGCGCTGCAGGATTTTTTCGGTACGGTTGCCGCGCAGGATGTCGATCAGATGACCCGCGCCGAAGTTGAAGCCGCTCGCGCGCTGCGCACGGAATACGCACGACAGCGCCATCTGCGCCTCGCGCATGGCGTCCCACGTGGCGGGCGGTTCGAGACACGTATCGCAGTTGCCGCACGGCTTGCTCTCTTCGCCGAAATACGCAAGGAGGCGCACGCGGCGGCACGACGCCGTCTCGCACAGGCCGAGCAACGCGTCGAGCTTGCCGGTCTGCACGCGCTTGTGGGCTTCGTCGGCGTCCGACTCGTCTATCATCTTGCGCAGCTGCACGACGTCGCCGAGCCCGTAGGCCATCCACGCATTCGCGGCCAGCCCGTCACGACCCGCCCGGCCCGTCTCCTGGTAGTAGCCTTCGACGCTCTTGGGCAAATCCAGATGCGCGACAAAGCGCACATCCGGTTTGTCGATGCCCATGCCAAACGCAATCGTCGCGCACATCACGACACCTTCCTCGCGCTGGAAAATTTCCTGGTGCTTCTGGCGCACCTCGAACTCCATGCCCGCGTGATAGGGCAGCGCGCGCACGCCCTGCCCCTTCAGCCACTCGGCGGTCTCTTCGACCTTGCGGCGCGAGAGGCAGTAGACGACGCCGGCGTCGGTCGTGCCGTCCGCGCGCGCGTGTTCGGCGCGGATGAAGTCGAGCAGCTGCGTGCGCGCATTGTCCTTTTCGACGATGCGATACCGGATATTCGGCCGGTCGAAGCTCGACACGAAAATGCGCGCGTCGTCGAGCGCGAGACGATGCACGATCTCGTCGCGCGTGATGGCGTCGGCCGTTGCGGTGAGCGCGATGCGCGGCACGTCGGGAAAACGTTCGTGCAGCACCGACAGCTGGATATATTCGGGCCGGAAATCGTGCCCCCACTGCGACACGCAATGCGCTTCATCGATCGCGAAGAGACCGATGCGCGAGCGCTCGAGCAGATCGAGAAAGCGCGGCGTCATGAGACGCTCCGGCGCGACGTAGAGCAGATCGATGTCGCCCTCGCGCAGCGCGCGTTCGGTCGCGGCCGCCTCGGCGCCGGAGAGCGTCGAATTGAGATACGCAGCGCGCACGCCGACTTCGGTGAGCGCGGCCACCTGGTCCTGCATCAGCGCGATCAGCGGCGAGACGACGATGCCGGCGCCGAGGCCGGCTTCGTTGCGCACGAGCGCGGGAATCTGATAGCAGAGCGATTTGCCACCGCCGGTGGGCATCAGCACCAGCGAATCGCCGCCTGCTGCGACATGCTCCACGATCTCGGCCTGCTGCCCTCTAAACGCGGGATAACCGAAGACTTCGTTGAGGATTTCGAGCGAGCGGGGCATGAAGAGGCGGTGGGAGGCGGTAAATACGGAGGGCGGTAGACACGGATTTTACCAACCCTGGCGGCGTCTGCCCGCCGCTACCGCCAATGTTTGGTCATTCGGCCGATGAAACGGCGTGTGCGCAGCAAGCTGCGCGCGCACGAAGCCGCCGGAGCGCGACGCTCAGTTCGACGCTCGGCGCGCGAGCTTCCCGCCGCGCCGAGCGACGCAGATGCTCCCGATGATCGCGACGAGCCCCACGGGAATGAAGACGAGCGAGCCGAGGGTGATCAACACGGCGCCAATCGTGCGTCTGTCCGCGATCAGCAAGATGAAGCCGATGATGAGAAACGCCCACACCACGAGGAAGGTCGCGAAGAACCACGCCGCTTGCTGAACGCCGACGTCATGCAGCAGATACGAAAAGATGCCGACCGACGCCAGCAGATTCAGGAACATCCCGGTTCCGACGACCTTCATGATTACCGCCTCCAGATTCAGATGAATGCCGTCTGCCGCGCTCGATGCGGCCGCAGGACGGCGTAGCGCGCGTACGTTAGCACGGTCGTTGCCCCGCGCGCAGCGTGACGGTCAGCGTGCAGCGAGGAGCCGCCCGCCAGCCCCCGCCCACACGCCATAAAAAAAGGCCGTCCGGTCGAAACCAGACGGCCTTGGCGACACTTTCAGCACAGAACGGCTTGCGCCGCCCCGATGCTTACTCGTCGGTCGTGTGCGGCTGCTGCGGCTGTTCCGCGGCCGGGGTTTCCGGCGTACCGAAGTCGAACGCTTCTTCCGCTGCGATCTGGTCGAAACGCTCGCGATCCGACGATTCCTTCGCCTTGCGTGCCTTGTGGAACGCGAGACCCGTACCGGCCGGAATCAGACGGCCGACGATCACGTTTTCCTTCAGGCCACGCAGATCGTCGCGCTTGCCCATGATCGCCGCTTCGGTCAGCACGCGGGTCGTCTCCTGGAACGACGCCGCCGAGATGAACGAGTCGGTCGAGAGCGATGCCTTCGTGATACCGAGCAGCACGTTCTCGTACGTCGCCGGGCGCTTGTCGTCCGCGTTCATACGGTCGTTTTCGTCCAGCATGTCCGAACGCTCGACCTGCTCGCCCGGGATGAAGCGCGTATCGCCGTTGTCGGTGATCTGCACACGACGCAGCATCTGACGCACGATCACTTCGATGTGCTTGTCGTTGATCTTCACGCCCTGCAGACGGTACACGTCCTGCACTTCGTCCACGATGTAGCGCGACAGCGCCTCGATACCCTGCAGACGCAGGATGTCGTGCGGATCGGCCGGGCCGTCCACGATCATTTCGCCCTTGTTGACGACCTGACCGTCGTGGACCAGCACCTGCTTTTCCTTTGCGATCAGGAACTCGTGCTGATTGCCTTCGAGGTCCGTGATGACGAGACGCTGCTTGCCCTTCGTGTCCTTACCGAACGACGTCGTACCCGTGACTTCCGCCAGGATACCTGCGTCCTTCGGCGAACGTGCTTCGAACAGTTCCGCCACACGCGGCAGACCACCGGTAATGTCACGCGTCTTCTGCGATTCGGTCGGGATACGTGCGAGCACTTCACCGACCTGAACCTGCTGACCGTCCTTCACGGTGATCAGCGCGCCGACCTGGAAACCGATCTGCACCGAGTGCTCCGTGCCCGGGATCTTCACTTCGTCGCCGTTCGCATCGAGCAGCTTGACCTGCGGACGCACGCTCTTCGCAGCCTGCGAGCCGCGACGCTTCACGTCGATCACGACGAGGGTCGACAGACCCGTGACGTCGTCGATCTGCTTGGCCACGGTCACGCCTTCTTCGACGTTCTCGAACTTCACCGTGCCACCGTACTCGGTGATGATCGGACGCGTGAGCGGGTCCCACGTCGCGAGCTGCGCGCCGGCCTTGATCTGCGCGCCGTCGAGCTGCAGCAGCGTCGCGCCGTACGGCACCTTGTGACGCTCGCGCTCGCGGCCGTGATCGTCGGCGATGAGCGCTTCGCCCGAGCGCGAAATGACGATCTGCTCGCCCTTCGCGTTCGTGACGTAACGCATCGTCACCGTGAAGCGGACGGTACCGTTCGACTTGGCTTCCACCGACGAAGCGACTGCCGCACGCGACGCCGCACCACCGATGTGGAACGTACGCATCGTGAGCTGCGTGCCCGGTTCGCCGATCGACTGCGCCGCGATCACGCCGACCGCTTCGCCGACGTTCACGCGCGAGCCGCGGCCGAGGTCGCGGCCGTAGCACGAGGCGCACAGGCCGTAGCGCGTTTCGCAGGTGAGCGGCGTGCGCACGCGCACTTCGTCGATGCCGAGGGCCTCGATCTGCTCCACTGCAGTTTCGTCGAGCAGCGTGCCGGATTCGTACAGCGTTTCCTGCGACTCAGGATTGACGACGTCCGCCACGGCGACGCGGCCGAGAATCCGGTCGCGCAGCGCTTCGACGACTTCACCGCCTTCGACGAGCGCCTTCATCGCGACGCCGTTCGACGTGCCGCAGTCCTCCTCGACGACCACGAGATCCTGCGTGACGTCGACGAGACGACGCGTCAGGTAACCCGAGTTCGCGGTCTTCAGTGCCGTATCAGCCAGACCCTTACGTGCACCGTGGGTCGAGATGAAGTACTGCAACACGTTCAGGCCTTCGCGGAAGTTCGCGGTAATCGGCGTTTCGATAATCGAGCCGTCCGGCTTCGCCATCAGGCCGCGCATACCCGCCAGCTGACGGATCTGGACTGCGGAACCCCGCGCGCCCGAGTCGGCCATCATGTAGATCGAGTTGAACGATTCCTGACGCGTCTGGTTGCCGTCGCGATCGACCACCGGCTCCGTCGAGAGCTGCTCCATCATCGCCTTGCCGACCGCTTCCGACGTCGCCGACCAGATGTCGACCACGTTGTTGTAGCGTTCCTGCGCGGTGACGAGACCCGACATGTACTGGCGGTCGTATTCCTTCACCTTCTTCGCAGCGTCGCCGACGATGGTTTCCTTCTGCGGCGGCACGAGCATGTCGTCCACGCAGATCGAAATACCGGCGCGCGTCGCCAGACGGAAACCCGACTGCATCAACTGGTCAGCAAACACCACCGTCGCGCGCAGACCGCACTTGCGGAATGCCGTGTTGATCAGACGCGAGATTTCCTTCTTCTTCAGCGGCTTGTTCAGCACCGAGAACGGCAGGCCGTGCGGCAGGATTTCCGAGAGGATCGAGCGGCCGACCGTGGTCGCGTACAGCGTGATCTTCGGCACGAATGCCGGTGCGCCTTCCGACTTGTCCTCGTTGTGGACCATTTCGGTGATACGCACGTTGACCTTCGAGACCAGCTCGACTTCCTTGTTCTCGTACGCGCGGATCGCTTCCGACACGCCGGTGAACGTCATGCCCTCGCCCTTGCCGTTGATCGCTTCACGCGTGGCGTAGTAGAGGCCGAGCACGATATCCTGCGACGGCACGATCGACGGATCGCCGTTGGCCGGGAACAGGACGTTGTTCGAGGCGAGCATGAGCGTGCGCGCTTCCATCTGCGCTTCGAGCGACAGCGGAACGTGAACGGCCATCTGGTCACCGTCGAAGTCGGCGTTGAACGCCGCGCAAACGAGCGGGTGCAGCTGGATTGCCTTACCTTCGATCAGCACCGGCTCGAACGCCTGGATACCGAGACGGTGCAGCGTCGGCGCACGGTTCAGCATGACCGGATGCTCGCGGATCACCTCTTCGAGGATGTCCCACACCACCGGCGTCTGGTTCTCGACTTCCTTCTTCGCGGCCTTGATCGTGGTCGCGACGCCCATCGTCTCCAGCTTGTTGAAGATGAACGGCTTGAAGAGTTCGAGCGCCATCAGCTTCGGCAGACCGCACTGGTGCAGCTTCAGCGTCGGACCCACCACGATGACCGAACGGCCCGAGTAGTCCACGCGCTTGCCGAGCAGGTTCTGACGGAAGCGGCCGCCCTTACCCTTGATCATGTCGGCGAGCGACTTCAGCGGACGCTTGTTCGCACCCGTCATCGCCTTACCGCGACGACCGTTGTCGAGCAGCGAATCGACGGCTTCCTGGAGCATCCGCTTTTCGTTGCGGACGATGATCTCCGGCGCCTTCAGTTCGAGCAGACGCTTCAGACGGTTGTTACGGTTGATGACGCGGCGATACAGGTCGTTCAGGTCCGACGTCGCGAAACGGCCGCCGTCGAGCGGCACGAGCGGACGAAGTTCCGGCGGCAGCACCGGCAGCACTTCGAGCACCATCCATTCGGGCTTGATGCCCGAACGCTGGAACGCTTCGAGGACCTTCAGGCGCTTCGCGTACTTCTTGATCTTCGCTTCCGAGCCGGTGTTCTTCAGCTCCGTGCGGAGCGTTTCGACCTGCTCGTCGATGTTGATCGCGCGCAGCAGCTCGCGCACGCCTTCCGCGCCCATCTCGGCGCGGAATTCGTCACCGTATTCCTCGACCTTGTTGTAGTAATCCTCTTCGGTCATGATCTGACGCGCCTTCAGCGGCGTCATGCCCGGATCGATCACCACATACGCTTCGAAGTACAGCACGCGCTCGATGTCGCGCAGCGTCATGTCGAGGACCATGCCCAGACGCGACGGCAGCGACTTCAGGAACCAGATGTGCGCAACAGGCGAGGCCAGTTCGATGTGGCCCATGCGTTCGCGACGCACCTTGGCGAGCGTGACTTCAACGCCGCACTTCTCGCAGATCACGCCACGGTGCTTCAGGCGCTTGTACTTGCCGCACAGGCATTCGTAGTCCTTGATCGGCCCGAAGATCTTCGCGCAGAACAGACCATCCCGCTCCGGCTTGAACGTGCGGTAGTTGATCGTCTCCGGCTTCTTCACTTCACCGAACGACCACGAACGGATCTTGTCCGGCGAGGCCAGACCGATCTTGATCGCGTCAAAAACTTCTTCTTGTTGGACTTGCTTGAATAGATCGAGCAGAGCTTTCATTGCTTTCTCTCCGTAGTCCGATTAGTTGCGGTCGAGGTCGATGTCGATGCCGAGCGAGCGGATTTCCTTCACGAGCACGTTGAAGGATTCCGGCATGCCTGCGTCGATGACGTGGTCGCCCTTGACGAGGTTCTCGTACACCTTCGTCCGGCCCGTCACGTCGTCCGACTTCACCGTCAACATTTCCTGCAGCACATACGAAGCGCCGTACGCTTCGAGCGCCCACACTTCCATTTCACCGAAGCGCTGGCCGCCGAACTGCGCCTTACCACCCAACGGCTGCTGCGTGACGAGCGAGTACGGCCCCGTCGAACGCGCGTGCATCTTGTCGTCAACAAGGTGGTGCAGCTTCAGGTAGTGCATGTAACCCACGGTGACCGTACGCTCGAACATTTCGCCCGTGCGGCCGTCGTACAGACGTACCTGGTTCTTCGACGGCGTCATGCCGAGGGTCTGCGCGATGTCGTCCGGATAAGCGAGGTCGAGCATCTTCGACATCTCTTCTTCGGTCGCACCGTCGAACACCGGCGTCGCGAACGGCACACCTTCACGCAGGTTCTTCGCGAGTTCGAGGATTTCGTCGTCCGAGAAGCTGTCCAGATCTTCCGGGTGACCCGACTCGTTGTAGATCTTCGTGAGGAACGTACGCAGTTCCGCGATCTTCGCCTGACGCTGCACCATTTCGCCGATACGCCAGCCGAGACCCTTCGCGGCCCAGCCGAGGTGCACTTCGAGAACCTGACCCACGTTCATCCGTGACGGCACGCCGAGCGGGTTCAGCACGACGTCGGCCGGACGGCCGTCGGCCATGTACGGCATGTCTTCGATCGGAACGATCTTCGACACGACGCCCTTGTTACCGTGACGGCCTGCCATCTTGTCGCCAGGCTGCAGGCGGCGCTTCACCGCGAGGTAAACCTTGACCATCTTCAGCACGCCCGGCGGCAGTTCGTCGCCTTGCGTGAGCTTCTTGCGCTTCTCTTCGAACGCAAGATCGAACTGGTGACGCTTCTCTTCGATCGAGTTCTTGATCGCTTCGAGCTGTGCCGCGGCTTCTTCGTCCGCGAGGCGGATGTCGAACCAGTGGTAGTGGTCCAGATCGGCGAGGTAAGCCTGTTCGATCTTCGTGCCCTTCGCGAGCTTCTTCGGACCGCCGTTCGCAACCTTGCCTTCGAGCATGCGCGCGAGACGCTGGAACGCGTCGCCTTCCACGATGCGCAGCTGGTCGTTCAGGTCGAGGCGATAGCGCTTCAGTTCATCGTCGATGATCTGCTGGGCGCGCTTGTCGCGCTGAATGCCTTCGCGCGTGAACACCTGCACGTCGATGACCGTGCCGCTCATGCCCGACGGAACGCGCAGCGACGTATCCTTCACGTCCGACGCCTTCTCGCCGAAGATCGCGCGCAGCAGCTTCTCTTCCGGCGTCAGCTGGGTTTCGCCCTTCGGCGTGACCTTGCCGACGAGCACGTCGCCCGCTTCGACTTCCGCGCCGATGTACACGATGCCCGACTCGTCGAGACGGCCAAGCTGCACTTCCGCGAGGTTCGAGATGTCGCGCGTGATTTCTTCCGGTCCGAGCTTCGTGTCGCGAGCCACGACGTTCAGTTCTTCGATGTGAATCGACGTGTAGCGATCGTCGGCCACGACCTTTTCCGAGATCAGGATCGAGTCTTCGAAGTTGTAGCCGTTCCACGGCATGAACGCGATCAGCATGTTCTGGCCGAGCGCGAGCTCGCCCAGATCCGTCGATGCGCCGTCAGCCAGCACGTCACCACGCGCAACCTTGTCGCCCATCTTCACGATCGGACGCTGGTTGATGTTCGTGTTCTGGTTCGAACGCGTGTACTTGATCAGGTTGTAGATGTCGACACCGACTTCACCTGCGACCGCTTCGTCGTCGTTCACACGAATCACGATACGGCCCGCGTCGACGTAGTCCACGACACCGCCACGCAGCGCCTGAACCGTCGTACCCGAGTCAACGGCCACCGTGCGCTCGATACCCGTACCGACGACCGGCTTTTCGGGACGCAGACACGGCACAGCCTGACGCTGCATGTTCGAGCCCATCAGCGCGCGGTTCGCGTCGTCGTGTTCGAGGAACGGAATCAGCGAGGCTGCAACCGACACGATCTGCGACGGTGCCACGTCCATGTACTGGATGCGGTCCGGTGTGACCATCAGCGTTTCGCCCGCTTCACGCGACGACACGAGTTCGTCGGTCAGCGTGCCGTCTTCGGCCACTGCCGCGTTCGCCTGAGCGATCACGTAACGGCCTTCTTCGATTGCCGACAGGTAGTCGATCTGGTCGGTCACCTTGCCGTCCGCGACCTTGCGGTACGGCGTTTCGAGGAAACCGTACTCGTTCAGGTGTGCGTACAGCGCGAGCGAGTTGATCAGACCAATGTTCGGACCTTCCGGCGTCTCGATCGGGCACACGCGGCCGTAGTGGGTCGGGTGCACGTCGCGGACTTCGAAGCCTGCGCGCTCACGCGTCAGACCGCCCGGTCCCAGTGCGGAAACACGACGCTTGTGCGTGATTTCCGAGAGCGGGTTGGTCTGGTCCATGAACTGCGACAGCTGCGACGAACCGAAGAACTCGCGAATCGCCGACGAAATCGGCTTCGAGTTGATCAGGTCGTGCGGCATCAGGTTTTCGCTTTCGGCCTGGCCGAGGCGTTCCTTGACAGCACGCTCGACGCGCACGAGACCCGCGCGGAACTGGTTCTCCGCGAGTTCGCCCACGCAACGCACGCGACGGTTGCCGAGGTGGTCGATGTCGTCGACTTCGCCCTTGCCGTTACGCAGCTCAACGAGGATCTTGATCGTCGCGAGGATGTCGTCGTCCTGCAGCGTCATCGGACCGACGATTTCTTCACGGCCGACGCGGCGGTTGAACTTCATACGACCCACCTTTGAGAGGTCGTACGCTTCTTCGCTGTAGAAGAGACGGTTGAACAGCGCCTCGACTGCTTCTTCGGTCGGCGGCTCGCCCGGACGCATCATGCGATAGATCGCGATGCGCGCGGCCATCTTGTCGGCGGTTTCGTCGATACGCAGCGTCGACGAGATGTACGGACCCTGGTCCAGATCGTTCGTGTAGAGCGTCTGGATGTCCTTGATCTTCGCTTCGCGCAGCTTTTCGAGGACGGTTTCGGTGATTTCGTCGTTCGCGTTCGCGATGACTTCACCGGTGTCGCCGTCGACGACGTTCTTCGCCAGCACGCGGCCGAGCAGATAATCTTCGGGGACCGAAATAAACGTGGTCTTCGCGGTCTCGAGGTCGCGGATGTGCTTCGCGTTGATCCGCTTGTCCTTCTGGACGATGACCTTGCCGTCGCGATCGGTGATATCGAAGCGCGCGACTTCGCCACGCAGACGCTCCGGCACGAACTCCATCTGCGCGCCTTCCGGCATCAGCGAGAAGTTGTCGAACACGAAGAAGTTCGCGAGGATCTGTTCCGGCGTGAGGCCGATCGCCTTCAGCAGGATCGTGACCGGCATCTTGCGGCGACGGTCGACGCGGAAATACAGCACGTCCTTCGGATCGAATTCGAAGTCGAGCCACGAGCCGCGGTAAGGAATGATACGTGCCGAGAAGAGCAGCTTGCCCGAGCTGTGCGTCTTGCCCTTGTCGTGTTCGAAGAACACGCCAGGCGAGCGGTGCAGCTGCGAGACGATGACACGCTCGGTACCGTTGATGACGAACGAGCCCGTCGGCGTCATGAGCGGAATTTCGCCCATGTACACTTCCTGCTCCTTCACTTCCTTGACGACCGGCTTGCTCGGCGACTCCTTGTCGAGCAGAACGAGACGCACCTTGGCGCGCAGCGCCGAGCAGTACGTCAGGCCGCGTTGCTGGCACTCTTTGATGTTGAATGCCGGCGACGACAGCATGTAGCTGACGAACTCTAGACGAGCAAAACCGTTATGGGAAACAATGGGAAAAACAGACGAAAACGCAGCCTGCAAGCCTTCCGGTTTGCGTTGTACGGCCGACGTTTCTGCTTGCAGAAACGTGCTGAATGATTCAAGCTGGGTAGCCAGCAGGAAAGGAACCTGGTGAACGATGGGGCGCTTCGCGAAACTCTTGCGAATACGCTTCTTCTCGGTGAAGGAATATTGCATACGATCTCCGAATCACGGCGGGTTGGTCGGAGCAGAATTGCCCGATGGGAACGACCCGAGTGTTCACCGACTGAGACCCGATGGCTTCGCGAGCCTTGGAAGCTTGGTGGTTGGCCTCTACCAACCGCTGGCTGACGGCTGCGGATGCCAGTGTTTCCCGCGGCCCGACCAAACTTGCCTTCTGCAGTCGCTTCAGAAGACAAAGAGAAGCGTCGTTCGGTGCATGGCTGACGTAAGGCACAGACAGCACATGCGGTGAAAGACGATTTTCTTTGGCTTCTAGGTTCTGCATTCACGCCTCCGATCCTGAAAAATCGAACACCAAAACGCAGTTCCCACAAAGCACAAAAAGGCCGGCGGTGTATAAACCGCCAGCCTTCGCACAGCGCGCTGAAACTTACTTGATTTCAGCCTTCGCGCCGGCTTCTTCCAGCTTCTTCTTGGCTTCTTCAGCAGCAGCCTTGGGCACAGCTTCCTTGACGGGCTTCGGTGCGCCGTCAACCAGATCCTTCGCTTCCTTGAGGCCGAGACCCGTCAGTTCGCGAACGGCCTTGATGACCGACACCTTGTTTGCGCCAGTTTCAGTCAGGATGACCGTGAATTCGGTCTGCTCTTCAACAGCAGCAGCAGCGCCGCCGCCTGCCGGGCCAGCGACTGCCACAGCAGCTGCCGACACGCCAAACTTCTCTTCGAAAGCCTTGACCAGTTCGTTCAGTTCGAGAACCGACATCGCGCCAACGGCTTCGAGGATGTCTTCTTTTGCGATTGCCATTTGAAATTACTCCAGATTTGAATTCGGAAACAGCTAGCGATCTTTCTCGCTCGCCCGCGTTCGTTATTAAGCAGCTTCGGCTTGCTTCTTTTCCGCCAGCGCGGCCAGAGCGCGCGCCATACCGGAAACCGGAGCCTGCATAACGAACAGCAGCTTCGAGAGCAGTTCTTCGCGGCTCGGGATGGTGGCCAGCGCTTGCACGCCTGCCTTGTCCATCACCTTGCCTTCGAAGGAACCGGCCTTGATGACCAACTTGTCATTGCCCTTGGCGAAGTCATTGACGACCTTCGCTGCAGCAATGGCATCTTCCGAGATGCCGTAGATCAGGGGACCAGTCATCTGCTCTGCCAGCGGAGCAAACGGCGTACCTTCGACGGCGCGACGCGCCAGCGTGTTCTTCAACACGCGCAGGTACACCTGCTGCTCACGCGCTTTCGCGCGCAGCTTGGTCAGATCGCCAACCGCGATTCCACGATACTCGGCCAGCACCATGGTCTGAGCCTTCGCGACGTACGCGGAGACTTCAGCCACGACGGCCTGCTTACCTTCTTTGTTCAGTGGCACGGTTAACCTCCAGATTCGACACCCAACGTTTTCACGCCAGATGCCGCGTTCAACAACGGCGACCGACCAGTCCGGAGCAAATCAGCTTGCTTCATCAGGCGTTGCCGCCCGCTTCCGCTCGCATCAGCACTTCAAAACCTTTTCGGGTTCGCCATCTGCGTTGGCCTTGCATTAAGGAAGCACCCAACTGCTGCACTCCCGCCAACGGTCTTTGACAACCGGTCATGCAATGCAGACTGCCACCGCACGACCGCCCAAAGCCCTTTTTTCCGCACTGCTGCCGTTTCCAGCCTCAGCACGGTAAAACTAAATACGTTCGCGTTACGCTGCGAGCGACGTTTGATCGACGCGAACGCCGACACCCATCGTGCTCGACACAGCGATCTTGCGCAGGTACACGCCCTTGCTCGTTGCCGGCTTCGCCTTCGTCAGCGCTTCGAGGAGCGCGTTGAGGTTGGTGCGCAGCGCGGTCGGCTCGAACGACGCACGGCCGATGGTCGCGTGGATGATACCGGCCTTGTCGACCCGGAATTGCACCTGACCGGCCTTCGCGTTCTTCACCGCGGTCGCCACGTCCGGCGTCACGGTGCCGACCTTCGGGTTCGGCATCAGGCCGCGCGGGCCAAGGATCTGGCCGAGCGTACCGACAACGCGCATCGTGTCCGGCGAAGCGATCACGATGTCGAAGTTCAGGTTGCCGCCTTTGATCTGTTCGGCGAGGTCTTCCATACCGACGATTTCGGCGCCGGCAGCCTTGGCCTGCTCAGCCTTTTCGCCTTGCGCGAACACGGCGACGCGAACCGACTTGCCAGTACCTGCGGGCAGCACGACCGAGCCGCGAACGACCTGGTCCGACTTCTTCGCATCGATGCCGAGCTGAACAGCGACGTCGATCGACTCGTCGAACTTCGCCGTGGCGCATTCCTTCACGAGCGACAGGGCGTCGGCGATCGGGTACAGCTTCTGGCTGTCGACCTTGGCGGCCAGTGCCTTTTGACGCTTGGAAACCTTAGCCATTTACACGCCCTCCACGGTGATGCCCATCGAGCGGGCGCTGCCAGCGATCGTGCGAACCGCTGCGTCCATATCAGCTGCCGTGAGGTCCGGCATCTTCGTCTTGGCGATTTCTTCAGCTTGCGCGCGGGTGATCTTGCCGACCTTGTCGGTGTGCGGCTTGCTCGAACCCTTGTCGACCTTCGCTGCCTTCTTGATCAGAACCGTTGCCGGCGGCGTCTTCAGGATGAACGTGAAGCTCTTATCCGCGAATGCCGTGATGACGACCGGCACCGGCAGACCCGGTTCCATCGCTTGAGTCTGCGCGTTGAACGCCTTGCAGAACTCCATGATGTTCAGGCCGCGCTGGCCCAGTGCCGGACCGACCGGCGGCGACGGGTTGGCTTTACCTGCAGGAATCTGCAGCTTGATAAAGCCGATGATTTTCTTTGCCATGTTGAAAACCTCGTTGGAACGCGTGAGCGTTCAGGTGAGTGGTAGCGCGCTTTCGCCCCGCGGACTGCAGCTGCTGGACTACTGACGCTCCTCTACGACCATAACGCAAGCCGTAAGCGCGAAAGAACGGACCGCGCACAAAGGCGCGATCCGTTGAAATTCAACTTACAATTTTTCGACCTGGCCGAATTCGAGCTCGACCGGGGTAGCACGACCGAAAATAGTGACGGAAACCCGGACGCGCGATTTTTCGTAGTTCACTTCTTCGACGCTGCCATTGAAGTCCGTGAACGGACCTTCCTTCACGCGAACCATCTCGCCGACTTCGAACAGGGTTTTGGGGCGCGGTTTTTCCACGCCTTCCTGCATCTGCGACATGATCTTTTCGACTTCGCGCGGCGAAATCGGACTCGGCCGATTGCGCGCCCCGCCGACAAAACCGGTCACCTTTGCCGTGTTCTTCACGAGGTGCCACGTTTCGTCCGTCATTTCCATTTCAACCAGGACGTAGCCCGGGAAGAAACGACGTTCGGTCACCGATTTGTGACCACCCTTCACCTCGACAACCTCTTCAGTCGGGACGAGGATCTGGCCAAACTTGTCCTGCATGCCAGCACGTTCGATGCGCTCCTGAAGCGCGCGTTGCACGCTCTTCTCCATACCGGAGTAGGCGTGCACGACGTACCAACGTTTTCCGCTCGGGGATGCCGGTGTATCGCTCATATCATTTCCAACCCAGAATCGCCGAGAAAATCACCCACTCAATGGATTTGTCGCAAACCCAAAGAACGATGGCCATTACCAGCACAAAACCGAAGACCACCAGCGTCGTCTGCGTAGCCTCTTTGCGAGTCGGCCAGACGACCTTGCGAACTTCTTTGTACGAGTCTTTGGCAAAGGCGATGAAGCTCTTGCCGGGCGCCGAGAGAAGACCGACTACCACCCCCGCGATGACACCGACTGCAAGTGCCGCACCGCGGACATACCACTCCTGGCTACCGAGCCAGTAGAACCCTACGAACCCGGCCACCACCAACAATACGCTAGCCGCAAGCATCAGCTTGTCACTAGAAGTATTTACAGTTTCGACGGAAGGATTCGCCATAACACCTAAACAAGCAACGCGCTTAACACGCGATAAGTTGGCAGGGGCAGAGGGAATCGAACCCCCAACCTTCGGTTTTGGAGACCGACGCTCTGCCAGTTGAGCTATACCCCTAAACCATTTGGGGTTGGCGGCATCGCCAACCCCGGAAACAACCGATCAACGAGAACTAGCTGGCTTACTCGATGATCTTGGCAACGACACCGGCGCCGACGGTACGGCCGCCTTCGCGGATTGCGAAGCGCAGACCTTCTTCCATCGCGATCGGAGCGATCAGCTTCACCGTGATCGACACGTTGTCGCCC
>Ga0265338_10004457_pt1 | contig 18896 bp, 13 predicted proteins | sample 42126metaG_FD_193579 | JGI IMG/M metagenome (GOLD analysis project Ga0265338, IMG submission 193579) | Rhizosphere microbial communities from Carex aquatilis grown in University of Washington, Seatle, WA, United States - 4-21-26 metaG | ecosystem: Host-associated > Plants > Roots > Rhizosphere... | reverse complement strand
CCCGGCATCAGTGGGGGCCAAGCGCTCTCCGGTAGCGGAAGAGGAACCAAAGGCAGCGGAACCGGCGGCCCACTCGACCTCGGGTCTTCGGTCGCTCCGCCGGGTAATGCTGGCAATGCCTCAGGAAATGCAGTCGTCGTGTCCAGCCAGCCAGGCACAAAAGTCGGCATACCCAACTCGACCGGAGGAGGCGCTATCGCCATGTCTCCGACCGGCACAGCCAAAACGGGATTGGGAGGCAGCGGCGGGGGCAGCGGAATTGGCCGAGGCAATGGCCCCGGCAGCGGATTGCAAGGCGAAGGTTCTGGCGCAGGAAAGGAAGGCGCAGGCCGTGGATCGGATCCGAAAGCCCGGAGTGGCATCTCGCCGTATCCGGGCCCTGGCGGCGCTGGAAATGGAACCAACGGATCGCCGGCCATGCCCGGCGTGTCCGTGCAGGGCGGAACGACTTCCATCACGCTGCCCAGCTTCGGCCCTCCCGGCGGCGAGGCTCCGGCCAATGGCCCCGGCCACTCATCCACGACCGGGAGTGGAGGTCCGGGCTATACCGTAAAAGCCACATCGAAATCGGGTGGCGTCTTCAATCGCTATGGCCAGCTACCCGGCGACAACTACTCCATCTATATCGACACGTCCCTGGGAACTGCTGTGATGCAGTATGCGGATGCTAATTCCGCCGCGCGCGCTTTCTCCGGAGACTTGACAGCACCCGTGGCCCTCCGCAACGATCTGCCCCAGGGACTTCATTCGACTTATGTAGTGTTCGCCTGCATCCTGGATCGTTCCGGAGACCTGAAGGATATTCGAGTGCTCGATCCGGGAGCGCCTGAAACAACCTCAAAGATCCTGGTGGCTCTCCGCCGCTGGAAGTTTCGCCCCGCATTTCGCGGAAACGACCCCGTCGAAGTCACCGCCTTTCTCGGGTTCGGAATCGATACGCGATAACCCTACAGTCACTCGTGTAGTGACCACATCCCCTCTGCCTTTGAAACATGGGACCGTCTCGCCAAGGATTGCGAGAGTCTGAGATTTGTACACACTCACGTCATGTAACAGAAAGTAACATGCATCTGTATGTTCATGGGTGGCACCACCTTACGATCTGTAACGGTGATGAACCTAGTGAGACTTTTTGCGGCTTGTGTTTCGTACTACCGTCACGGCACTTCCAGCCGATTATTGCCGCGACGCGCGAAGGCTGGCAGATCTCCAGGAGGAGTTTATGAATCGGTTCCCCCGCATGTCCAAAGCCGTTTCCCGCACCCTATTTCCTCTTCTTATCAGCGTACTGTGCCTAAGTAGTTGGCTCGGCGCCCAAGACTTCAAGAAACAGGTGATCTATCAGATCGTAACTGACCGTTTCTACAATGGGGACACGACAAACGATAATCCATCGCAAAGCTCTGGCCTTTTCGACTCCACTAAGACGAACTGGCATTTGTACTGGGGCGGCGACCTAGCCGGCATCCAGCAGAAACTGAGCTACTTGCATAGCATGGGAGTCACTGCGATCTGGATCTCCCCACCGCTTGATAATCTGAACCTCAACATTCCCGACGGCAGCGGGAACCCCACCGCCTCCTACCACGGATACGGCGCACGCGACTTCAAGCGAATTGAGGAGCACTTCGGCAGCGCCGCCAACGACTGGACTGCCTTTGACAACCTCGTTACGGCGGCGCATGCCATCGGCACGAACATCAAAATCATCGTTGATTTCGCCCCCAACCACAGCAATCCTGACAACGCCGGCGAATACGGCTCTCTCTACGACAACGGCACCTTCGTCGCCGCTTGCAACAACGACTCCGGCGGCGTTTTTCACCATAATCCCGATATCGCGGACTTCAACGATCGTTACCAGATTCAGTACTACACGCTGGAAGGGTTGTGCGACCTCAACCAGGAAAATTCCACGATCGACACCTACCTCAAAGCCGCGGTACAGCAGCTGCAGCAGCATGGTGTCGACGGCTTCCGCATCGACGCGGTGAAGCACGTCACCTGGGGCTGGGAATACAGCATGTCGAATGCGGCGTTCTCCTACGGCCCAAGCTTCTTTTTCGGAGAGTGGTATCAGAACTGGGGTGACCCGCTCTATCACGACTCCTACAAGTTCGCGAACAAGAGCGGCATCTCGGTTCTCGATTTCAACGTCAACCAGGCCGTACGAGACGTATTTGCCAGCAACAACAATTTCTCAGAGCTCGACAATGTCGTGAACACCGAGAATACCAACTTCACTTGGAACAACGACCTGGTGACTTTTGTGGATAGCCACGATGTTCCGCGGCTGCTGAGCGTCAACAACAACACGAATCGCCTGATTGAAGCGCAGGCTTACGTTTTGGCGGGACGCGGCATCCCGGTGGTCTATTACGGAGACGAACAATATCTCCACAACGATACGGGCGGTGGCGGCGATCCCTACAACCGCAACGCCATGACCTCTTTCAGCACGACCACCACGCTCTACCAGGTCATCAACAAACTTGCCGGACTGCGCGCCGGGAGCAACGACGCGCTCGGTTACGGAGGCTACCAGCAACGCTGGATCAACAACGATGTCTACATCTTCGAGCGAAAGTTCTTCAACGACGTCGTCCTGGTCGCCATCAACAAAAACGATACCACCGGCTACGCCGTCTCAGGCTTGAACACAGCCTTGCCCGCCAATAGCTATACCGACTATCTCGGCGGATTGATGAGTGGCCCCTCCATCAGCGTGAGCACCGGTTCCGGCGGAAACAATCCGGTCGGGAGCTTCACCATGCCTGCGCATTCGGTGGCAGTGTGGCAATACACGAGCACCACGACGACCCCGCAGGTCGGTTCGATCGGCCCCACGCTCGGGCAGTCGGGACTCAAGGTAACGATCGCCGGCAAGGGCTTCGGTTCGAGCACCGGAACTGTGCTGGTCGGTACGACCTCCGCCACCGTCAATAGCTGGTCGGCCACGTCGGTGACGTTCACCGTCCCGAGCGTGACAAACGGGGTGTACAACGTGACACTGAAGAACTCGGGGGGCACGGCGGCGAACACGATTCAGTTCACGGTACTGACTGCCAAGTTGATTCCTGTCACATTCACAGTGAACAACGCCAGCCCGACCAGCCCGGGTGATTACATCTTCTTGACCGGGTCTACGATCGAAACAGGCAGCTGGGGCACGACGTGGGACACGGCCATCGGACCGATGCTCGACCCGAACTATCCAAACTGGTTCCTGAACGTGTCAGTACCGGCGGGAACGGCGCTACAGTTCAAGTTCATCAAGATCGCCGCAAATGGAACTGTGACGTGGGAAAACGGCAGCAACCACACGTACACCGTGCCGAGTAGTGGAGAGGGTTTCGTCAACGTAAATTGGCAGTATTGACGAATAAAACTCTCAGGGTAAAGGCCGGGGAACATCCCGGCCTTTTCTCACTAAGCAATCCGGCGTCAGTACCCCTTGTGCTTGTCAACGACCGACAAAAGGGTTTCTGCACTCAAAAACCTGCGCAGGTTCTCAGCAAAGAGCGCGTAGTGGCGCTCCCAGAGTTTATCCGTGAGCGCCGCCGTGTGTGGCGTGATGAGGAGGTTCGGAAGATCCCACAAAAGAGAATCCGCCGCTAGCGGTTCCTTGGGAAATACATCCAGAGCCGCCCCACCGATTTTCTTTCCGAGTAGGACGGCGGCCAGTGCCGATTCGTCCACCAGCGGACCACGGCCGACGTTGATGAGGCATGCCCCGGGCTTCATGAGGCCAAGGCGCTCAGCGTTGGCAATCGCTTTCGTGCGGTCGGTGACGGGCGCAGCCAGAACGATGTAATCGGCTTCACGGAAGACGTTGTTGATTTGGGATGGCGCGTAGATCGCGTCGGCGCCTTCGGTTCCCTTCTCCGGATGCTCACGCACCGCGATCACCCGCATGCCGAGCGCCTTCGCGCTTCGGACCACCGCGCGACCAATGCTGCCCAGGCCCACCAATCCTAAGGTCGCCCCGGCCACTTCGCGTACGCGCGGAAATTCGTCCCACAAAATCTGCTGGCCCCAAATATGTTTCACCTGCAACTGGACGGACCCTGGAATTTTCTTCGCCAGTGCAAAAATCAGGGCAATCACGTGTTCAGCGACGACAGGACCATGTACTTCGCGGGCGTTAGTCAGAACGATGTCGCTCTCGATCAACTCGGGAAACATGAACTGATGAACAGCCGCGGCGGGGGAATGAATCCAGCGCAACTTCTGAGATGCCTTAACCTGCTCGGGACGCAGTGACCATGCGATGACAACGTTCGCATCGGTAATCTCAGCATCTATGCCTTGATAGTCAGGCAGGTGAACGATGCGAACGTCTGTAAACTCCGATCGCAGCCGATCGGAAAACCAGGCAGGAGCATTCCATTGATCGAACGGATGATGTACGCAGATGAGAAGTTTGGTCGTCAAGTAACCTCATCCGATCTTTTTGATCCGCAGGTCGCTCCCCGTCATTTCTTTCGGCTCGTTGATGCCGAGCATTCCCAGGATCGTCGGCGAAATATCCCGCAAAGATCCATTTGGTTTCAGCGTGTACTGTCTCGCGTCCTCCGCCATAACGATGAACGGCACCGGGTTCGTGGTATGCGCTGTGTGCGGACCGCCCGTGGCCGGATCGATCATCATTTCCGCATTGCCATGGTCCGCGGTGATCAACATGGCTCCGCCCTTGGCACGCACCGCTTTCTCGATCTCTCCCAGGCAGGCATCCACGGTCTCGACAGCCTTGATCGTCGGCTCGATCTTACCGGAGTGTCCGACCATATCGGCGTTGGCAAAATTCACAATGATCACATCAAACGTGCCATCGTTCGTAGCTTTGATGACTGCCTCCGCGATACCGGCCGCACTCATCTCGGGCTTCAGATCATAGGTCGCCACCTTCGGCGACGGCACCATTACGCGATCTTCGCCCGGAAACGGCTGCTCCACGCCACCGTTGAAAAAGTAGGTAACGTGCGCGTATTTTTCGGTCTCGGCCACCCGCAGGTTGCGCATGTTCAAGCCGCCCATCACGTTGGCAAGAATGTTCGCCATGGATTCCGGGGGAATCACGATCGGCAGGCTGAAGTTTTTGTCGTACTGGGTCATGCAGACATACTTCAGGTTTTTCGGCACACGGTCGCGTGAGATGGTCGCGTCCAGATCGGCAGCACCCGGCAGATCGCTCCCGCCTTTTTCGTTCAAGCCGCTGTTGCGGCAAAGAGCTCGCGTGATCTCGCGCACGCGATCAGCGCGAAAATTAAAGCAGATGCAGGAGTCGTCATCACTAATCTTTGCGACGGGCTCGCCATGACTGTCTTTGTCGGAGCAGACGAACGGCACGACGAATTCATCGGTAACGTCCTTGTTGTACGACTCTTTCATCCCTTGCACAGGGTCAGAGTAGGCGCCGCCTTCGCCTTTGCCGTGGACCATAGGTTCGAAGGCCTTGGCGATTCGCTCCCAGCGGCGGTCGCGGTCCATGGCGTAATACCGGCCACTCACCGTTGCGATCTTTCCCGAGTTGTACTCGCGCATCTTCTGCTGAAGTTGTTCCAGATACCCGGCGCCGTTTGTCGGCAGCGTGTCGCGGCCATCCATAAAGGCGTGTACGAAGGCCCGATCGACTCCCTGTTGTTTGGCCATCTTCAGAAGCGCATAGAGATGCTCCTGCCGCGAGTGAACACCGCCGTCGGAGAGTAATCCGAAGAGGTGCAACTTGCGACCGGCAGTCCGCGCGTTCTTCATCGCTTCCACCAACACCGGATGCGAGAAAAACTCACCGTTCCGGATCATCAAGTCGATACGGGTGATGTCCATATGAACGATGCGACCGGCACCGATATTGAGATGACCAACTTCGCTGTTGCCCATCTGTCCCTCGGGCAACCCGACAAATGGCCCACTGGTATGAATCAGCGTGTTTGGATACTCACGCAACAGTCGATCGTAGGCTGGCTTGCGCGCCAGCGCGATCGCGTTCGCCTTGGTTTCGGCGCGGTATCCCCAGCCATCAAGGATGATCAGAACGAGAGGTTTAGGACGAGACATAAAACGGCTTCTAGCTCCTGGCTTCTAGCTACCAGCTTCTGCGTTATGGACTGGATCATTTGGAAATGAACAATGCGAAAAAACCATATTGCATCGCGGGTTTCACCCTTTGTAGTTCAGAGCCTTGATCCCAAGGAATCTTGCCGCGCTGCCCAACTCCTCTTCAATTCGCAGCAGCTGGTTGTACTTCGCGATGCGATCGGTCCGCGAGGCCGATCCGGTCTTGATCTGGCCGGCGCCGGTGGCGACCGCCAGGTCGGCGATGAACGCATCTTCCGTTTCGCCCGAGCGGTGCGAGATGACCGAGGTATAGCCGTTGCGTCGCGCGAGGTCGACAGCATCGAGCGTCTCGCTCACGGTTCCAATCTGATTCACTTTGATCAGAATCGAATTGGCAACGCCCTTATCGATGCCCTTTTGCAGGAAACTGATGTTCGTTACGAATATGTCGTCGCCGACCAACTGAATCTTGTCGCCTAATTCCTTGGTCAGATTTTTCCAGCCCTCCCAATCGTTCTCGGAGAGGCCATCCTCCAGCGAGACGATCGGATAGTCATTCGCCCACTTCGCCCAGAACCGAACCATTTCGTCCGAACTCTTCGCGGACTTGTCTGATTTCTTGAAAACGTACTTGCCGTCCTGATAGAACTCGCTGGCCGCCGGATCGAGGGCAATTGCAATCTGTTCGCCCGGCTTGTAACCGGCCTGCTGGATGGCCTCCAACACAACCTCGATTGCCTCGACATTCGACTTCACCGAGGGAGCAAACCCGCCTTCGTCGCCCACGGCCGTGTTGTAGCCGCGCTTTTTCAGAACACCCTTGAGTGTGTGGAACACCTCGACACCCCAGCGCAGCGCCTCGGAAAACGACGGTGCGCCGACCGGCATCACCATGAATTCCTGGAAATCGACATTGTTGTCGGCGTGCGCGCCGCCATTCAGAATGTTCATCATCGGCGTAGGCAGCGTATTGGCGCCCGCGCCGCCGAGATAGCGGTACAACGGCATCTCAAAGGCATTGGCGGTAGCGCGGGCGGCGGCCATCGAAACCGCCAGGATGGCATTGGCGCCCAGGCGGCCTTTGTTCGGGGTGCCATCAAGTCCAATCATCTTAGCGTCGAGCCCACGCTGGTCGGCCGCATCACCACCAATCAGAGCTTCCGCGATTTCGCCGTTCACGTTCTCCACTGCCTTCAGAACGCCTTTGCCCAGATACTTACTCTTATCGCCGTCGCGTAGTTCGACGGCCTCGTGCTCTCCGGTGGATGCGCCGCTCGGCACAATGGCGCGCGCGGTAGCGCCGCCATCCAGAAAAATCTCAGCTTCAACAGTCGGGTTGCCGCGCGAATCCAGAACCTGGCGACCGCGGATTTCTGCAATTGATGTAAGTGGCATGAGTGCATCCTTTTAGGAATTGAGTTGCAAAGCTTTCCGATTGACTCCGCAGCAAGGCGATTTCAGCCTTCTAAGAGCAAAAGCGGATTATATCGGACCATGACGGCAAGTTCAGTGAACTGACGCTAGAATCCTCACGCAAAACGCACCTGCTTCGCTGCCCTTTCGACGTCCCAGCGGTACCCCGTCCGTTATTGTTACCGATTCCTACCTCGCTTAAAGTCGAACTCAACATGAAGGACCGCACGGACACTCTTGAGATCGGATCCAACGCCCCGGACTTTGCGCTCTCCGCAGCCAACCGTGAAGGCGAATTCCGTCTGGGCGGGTTCCTCGAAGAGGGAGCCCTGATCCTGGAATTTCTGCGCGGTACCTGGTGACCGAACTGCGTGAAGCGCATGGCTCAGTTCGAGTCGCGGAAACGGGACGTCGAGGCGGCAGGGGCGCAGTTGGCATTCCTGGCTGCGGAAAAGCGCAGTGGCGTGTGGAGACCGGAGAGGTTTCTGGAGAAACACCCAATTTCGTTTCCGTTCTTGCTGGATGAGGATCGAGCTGTCACCAAAGAGTATGGGGTGCACAACGCGCTGTCCAAGGATGCGTTAAACATCGCGCACCCCGCGACTTTTGTGATCGATCTCGGAGGAGTAGTTCGCTACATCTACCGTGGCGATAACCAGAACGACCGGGCACCTCTGGACGAAGTAATTCGGGCTGCAGAAAAGGTTCGGGACTAACAGGTTTGGAACCGGTGAAGATCAATCTTTGAAATCGATTTCAGGAGGATCCATGAAAAAACTGACAGCTCTCACAGGCCTACTTCTCATGGCAGCATTTGCGGTGGCACAGACTTCGCTGCCACCCGGTACTGCCGTCAAAATGAAACTGGACACAACGCTGGCAACCTTCAGCTCTAAAGCGGGGGATCCATTTTCGGCTCGCGTGACTGAAGCGGTCATGCTGGACGGGAAAACGGTGATCCCAGTCGGAGCGACCGTCGAAGGCCGGGTCACCAAGTCGACTGAACCTCGCCGCATTGCGGGCAAACCGACGATCGCGATCTTCCCGGAAAACCTGATCCTGCCCAATGGCGACCGGTTCATGCTGAACGCGACCCTGGTCGACACCAACGCTCGCCGCGGGACGGACGTGGATACGGAAGGCCAGTTCAAAGGTGCTGGGCACGATGGCAAGGACCTGACCGAGATTGGTATGGGCACCGGCGGCGGAATGCTGATCGGCGGCCTGGCAGGCGGCGGGAAGGGCTTTTTGATTGGCGGCGCGATCGGCGCTACCGTCACTGTTGCTCACTGGCTTGGCAAACATCGGGCTGCGACACTGCCTGCGGGCACTGAACTGGTCATGGAATTGAATCGTCCGATGACGATGACCACGGCAGCAGCCGGCCAATAATTACGCTTCGTTCGTGATTGTCGTTCGCGATTCGCCGGATGCATACCCTGCATCGTGCGAATCGCGAACGACGATCCGCTCTTTCTCTCGTTCTCAGACGGCCAGCAGATCCTCTTCCGCCAATAACTCCAACTCAATCCACCCTTCGAGGGGAAGCGCGTCCACCGGCAAACGGTTCTTCCAGAGACTGAAGCGTAAACGCAAGCGGGTGGTCAGGATATCGGAGCTCTTTGGACCTTGAACCTTTTGCAGATCCAGGGGAGCCGCCATCAGCCATTCAAGGGGCAAGCGGAATTCGAAATTGCGGGCGAGCGCCACCCGTACCGCCTCATTCGCCCCGGCTGACTTTGCCAGCAATCCCTCGTCGCCCTCCGTCACTTTCCATGACACAACGTGGCGATCCTGTACCGTGACATCCAGACGCAGCTCCCGCCTCGCTTCGTCGGCATGGTTCGTCCATGACTCGACGTTGACGACGACTTCAAAGGCATCTTCCGGGACCTTATCGGCGAAATCCAACCGGCCGTAGACGTACTGTTCGTCAATTCCGGCGTAAACGCCATCGAGCAGGAATTGCTTGCCATGCATCGACCCCGACCGCTGGTCGGCCGTATAGCGTGCCGCTCCCATCCACTCGAAGTACCGCACCATGTCTCCGGTAACGCGCGGATGAATATAGGCACTCTGCGGTGTGAACGCGGGCCGCACGACTCCCCCGGTAATGGGCTGCGCCAGGTAGTCCGGCGGCACGCCGCCGAGCGCCTGGTAAACATTGGAGAGGTGCTTGCGGTAAAGCTCATCGAAATCGCGGTCGTTGGCCGAGTGATGCTCAGGGCCGTACCACCAGTTCCAGTCGCTCCCCTCGGCGATCAGGATTTCTTCCCAGGCTAACTGTCGCTGTGCATCCGTCGCTCCAGCCGCTTCCCGAGCATAGAAGTTTCGTGCTTCGTAGAGATAGTCCCAAGCCTTGTTGTCTTCGGGAGCGCCGATCCACACATTGAAATTTGCGTTGATCCACGACCCCGGCACCAGCGACTTCAGATGCCCTTTGTTGTGGTGCCGCTCAATCGCTTCGCTGACCGTGACCGCCTCGATTCCAGGGTCGTTCTGCAGCCCCTCATAGAACCGGCGCAAGAATTCCCTCCCCGACTTCGGGTAATATTCCCAGGCGTTTTCGCCGTCCAGGATGATAGGAACGATTGCGTCTTGTCCATTTCTGACAAGCGGTTGGGCGGATTCCCTTATCTTATGGATGAGGTTGTTAGCAGCTTCCTGCGGCGGCATTCCCGAGTAGACGAAACCGATCAGGTCCGAGAGCGTATGGTCGCGGAAGAGGAGATTCATCTCCGCTCCGGCGTTTTCGTAGCGATAGATGGTATAGAGCCGGTGGGCCATTTCGGAGTTCAAGTAGCCGTTTCCATCGCGTGCGAAAAATGTTCCCAGGGTGCGGCCCAGAACACCTTCATCGGTCGCCATCCATTTCACACCCAACTTCTGCGCGATGCCGAGCACTTCCTCGGACACGCTTCCCTCCGACGGCCACACGCCGTGGGGACGGATACCGAAGACTTTTTCGTGCAGGTCCAAGCCGCGCAGGAGTTGTTCGCTGGCGTCCTCGGGATGGCGATACCGGTTCTGCGGAAGCGGCAGCCCGGGTGAAGAGACAGCTCCCATCTGTGTGTCGCATACCAATGGAAGGATGGGGTGATAAAAGGGCGAGGTTGAAATCTCGATCAATCCCTGGTCTGCCGCAGATTTGTGAACCGGGAGAACCCTGTCCAGGAGTTCACGCTCCCACGCGATCACCTGCCGCTGGTCTTCCAGGGTAAAATTCCTGCCCTTCGATACGATGGCAGCGATATCTTTTTCTTCGAGAAAATATTCGTCAAACCACCCAATCTGCGAGAGCACTTGCAGGTCAGTAAAATCCTGCGGCAAAAAATATTTCTCCGCATGCTCGGGAGAGCTGCCGGCGCTGCGAAATTTCTCAAAGAGCTCGCGATAACGCGGGTAGCGCCCGATCACGTTGACGGGGTTAGCCTGAAACAGGTATTGCAGCGCGAAGCGGCGTTCCTCCGGCGTCAGATCCTTCGCCGGACGGCTCGCTACCTGCAAGAACGGATCCTGCGCTCCACCGGAGACATAATCCTGAATCTGCTGGATCAACGATGGAACGAGATTGAATGTCTGGTGTACCTGCGGGAACTCATCCAGCAGTTTGACCATCCCGTAGTAATCCTTCAACCCGTGCAACCGTGTCCAGGGCAGACGATACTGCCCGGTCACCAAATCCTTGTAAAAAGGCTGGTGTTGGTGCCACAGGATGACTACTCGTACTTGCGCCATGGATTGTGCTTTCCTCTGAATCTATCGGCAAAATTTTAGTATGTCATAAGCCAGACACGTTATCCTGCTTCAGATTCGACTACACTGGTTCCGACCTACATGACGCCGAAGCCTACCTCCGAGGAAGCCGCGCTAGTCCGGTACGATTTTTCCTTGCTGACCCCTGAAGATTATTACCTGTTCAATGAGGGCAGCCACTACCGGATCTACGACAAGATGGGCGCGCACCTGGCGGAGTCCAAAGGGGCCGCGGGCGCCGTGTTTAGCGTCTGGGCTCCGAACGCGCGCAGAGTGTCAGTCATCGGCAGCTTCAACGGCTGGAACCCCAATACTCATCAACTCCAGGCCCGTGGATCCTCGGGCATCTGGGAAGGCTTCATTGCGGGCATCACGAAGGGCGCCTTGTACAAGTTTCACATCGAGTCGACGCAGCAGGGTTTCCAGGCCGAGAAGGCAGATCCGGTCGCGATTTTTGATGAGAAGCCGCCCCGTACAGCGTCGGTCGTTTGGGACCTCGATTACACATGGAATGATGCGGCGTTTCTGGAAAAGCGTGCCGCGGCCAACTCGCTCCACGCGCCGATGTCGATCTACGAGGTACATCTCGGCTCCTGGATGCGAGTTCCTGAAGAGCACAACCGGTCTCTGACCTACCGCGAGATCGCGCCGCGCCTCGCCGAATACGTCAACAAGCTGGGATTTACGCACGTCGAACTGCTTCCGATCATGGAGCACCCCTTCTACGGCTCCTGGGGATATCAAACGACGGGCTACTTCGCTCCGACGGCACGTTACGGAACGCCACAGGATTTCATGTTTCTGGTCGACTATTTGCACCAGCACAATATCGGCGTGATCCTCGACTGGGTGCCGTCGCACTTCCCTTCCGATGGACACGGCCTCGCGTTCTTTGACGGCACGCACTTGTTCGAGCATTCGGACTCGCGGCAGGGCTTCCATCCCGACTGGAAAACGTACATCTTCAACTACGGGCGCTCCGAGGTTCGCAGCTTTCTCATGTCGAGCGCCATGTTCTGGCTCGACAAATACCACATCGATGGACTGCGGGTGGATGCGGTCGCCTCCATGCTTTACCTCGACTACTCCCGCAAGGAGGGCGAGTGGATTCCGAACAAATTTGGCGGACGCGAAAACCTCGAGGCTATTGACTTCCTGCGCCGCTTCAACCTTGAAGCCTACAAGGAGCATCCGGACATTCAAACTTATGCGGAGGAGTCGACGTCGTACCCCATGGTCTCCCGCCCCACGCATCTGGGGGGTCTGGGTTTCGGCTTGAAATGGGATATGGGGTGGATGCACGACACGCTGGAGTACTTTGCGAACGATCCCATCTACCGCCAGTACCATCACAACAAGCTCACGTTCCGGATGCTGTACTCCTTCCATGAAAACTTTGTTCTACCCATCAGCCACGATGAAGTCGTACACGGCAAGGGATCGCTGATTAACAAAATGCCCGGCGACGACTGGCAAAAGTTCGCCAACCTGCGTCTGCTGCTCGCTTATATGTACGCGCAGCCGGGCAAGAAATTGCTGTTTATGGGTTGCGAGTTCGGTCAATATCGCGAATGGTCCCACGACCGAAGTCTCGACTGGAACCTGCTGGAAGGGCCGCTGCACCGCGGCATGATGACCTGGGTGGAGCAACTGAATCGCACCTACAGCAAAGAAGCACCTCTGCACTGGTTCGACAATGATCCTCGGGGCTTTGAATGGGTGGACTGCAACGATGCGCCAGCCAGCGTGGTTTCTCTCTTGCGCAAGGGACAGCAGGAAGACGATTCAATGCTGATCGCGTGTAACTTCACGCCTGTTCCAAGGGTTGGATACCTGGTAGGTGTTCCGACTGGGGGCTACTGGAAAGAACTTCTCAACTCTGACGCCCATGAATACGGTGGCAGTGGAATTGGGAACATGGGCGGTGCGGAGGCAATGCCGTTTACAACACACGGCCGGCCCTATTCGCTCCGACTAACCTTGCCGCCACTTGGGGCTCTGTTCCTCAAACGAAGCTAGTTCTCTGATTCACACTCTACTTTCTCACGGCTTCCACACACCCACGCGCTCCAGCATTTCGTCGAGTTTGGCGCCCTTAAGGATCTCTCCGACAGAAGCGTGATCAAGATGGGGCGCAATTGGTTTGTCGCTTTCGGCAGCAACCCAGGCCGTGACCGCCACGATTGCAGTGCCAGCTTTGAAGTCCAAAGGATCAACCTTATCGAGCGTGTCGCTGGATTTGTGATGGACCTCGAAATATTTCGTTTCGTCTACCCAAAGATCCAGCGCCGGGATTCCCTGCAACATAAAAGGGCCGTGATCGGTATCGTAAGTTGTCTCCGTCGAGAGATCCCCGCCGCTCAAATCCTTCAACAGAGAATCACTCCAAGGTTGCATGGCCACCTTCAGGTCCTGGCGGCCTTCCACCTTCCATCCTTTCGGATGCCCAGCGCCATTGTCGGTATTCAGTACCGCGACGCACTTTTCCAGTTCGCTCTTATGGGTTTGCGTGTAGGCATAGGAACCGAGCAGTCCTTCTTCTTCCCCGCCCCACAGGGCGAAGCGAACGCTCCGGCGCGGAGCCTTCCCTGCGGCCATCATGGCACGAGCAACTTCAAGCACGCTGATCGTGCCCGTCCCGTTATCCTGGGCGCCAGTACCGAAGTCCCATGAATCCAGGTGCGCGCCGATCAGAATCCACTCATCCGGCCGCTCCCGGCCCCGAATCTCTGCCACAACGTTGTTGACGGTCACCTCGCCTGAGGTCTTGTTATCGACGGTCAAATGAACCGTAACTGCCCCGCGGGCCAGTTCACGCTGCATCAACTTGGCGTCCTCCATTCCCACCTGGACGCCCGGGACGGGCAACAATTTTGTTCCCCACAAAGCGGAATGTGCGTTGATCACGTTGTTGGGAGTGCGGTCCGGCATCATAACCGCGAGCACGCCGCCCTGCTGAAATATCTGGTAGGCGGCTTGAAGTTTAGGCTGGGCCTTGCCGTAGCCTTCCGCGTAAACCTTCGCGGTGTCGATCAAAACGATTTTTCCCTTCAGTTCGTCGGTTCGAGGCTTTAAGGCATCGGCCGATACGTCGCCCACCAGCACCACAAGCCCTTCCACGCCACCTGCCACAGTCGAAGGCGCCCATCCCAAGGACGCAACATTCAGCGGGCGAGCAAGCGGGCTTAGCATGGCGCCGCTGGCGGTCCCGCGCTGCCAGCCGGAGTCAATCGTGAACGGTTCCAAGCGGACATTCTCAATCCCGTAGCTGCGGAACTTTGCTGCCGCCCATTCGGTGGACTTCACATAAGCGGGCGAGCCGGTCAGCCTGCCACCGATTCCGTCGGCCAGTTCTCCCAGCGTGCTCATCGACGGCCCGCCATAGACTGAAGCGGCAAGCCGGTCGGTCATCGGTTTCATGTCCGATGCCGATTGCGCCCAACCCAGAACCCCGAGCGCCAACCCTGCCAAGACCGATACGTAGCCGCGGATACGTCGTAGTTTCATTCTTCCTCCAGAGCGAATTGGGCATTCTCTACGAACTCCGCCCGCATTGCAAACCCACGAGCATGCTAGACTCGCTCTCAGCCAACTACCGTGCGGATCCGCATCCTCACTCGTTACATTTTGGGAGAAGTCGTCTCCCACGCGCTGATCGGCGCTGCCGTCTTTACATTCATCCTGTTTACCCGCGACCTCGGCCGCATCCTGGAACTGGTAGTCCGGAACAGCGCGCCACTGCCCAGTATTGCCGAGATTTTCTTCTTCACAGTTCCGGTCGCGTTGACTTACACGATCCCAATGGGTGTGCTCGTAGGCATTCTCATTGGGCTCAGCCGACTCTCTGCCGACAGCGAGATCACGGCCATGCGCGCGAGTGGCTTCAGTGTCTGGACATTCCTGCGCATCGTCTCGATTTTCGTTGTACTCGCATGGCTCATCGCCCTCGGTAACAGCGTTTACCTCGCACCACGATCTCTTGCCTCGCTCGGGCAACTCCAGAACCGCTTGCGATCAGCCCAGGCGTCCTTTGAAGTCCAGCCTCGCGTCTTCTACGAGGGCTTTCCCAAACGCGTTCTCTATGTTCAGGACGTCAAGGCAATGTCGGGGGGAGCTATCTGGAAGGGCGTGTTTCTCGCCGATCTCACGGACGCCTCCGCGCCTCGCATCACCCTGGCTCGCGAAGGACTGCTGGTAAGCCAAGGCCCAGATCGCTTGGACCTTCACCTCACGGACGGTTCCACCCATGAGGCCGATTCGAAAAATCCCGACCAGTATCAGATTTCGACGTTTCAAACCACCGACATTCCCATTCAGATCCCTGCCAGCCAAAACAGCCAGCAGACCGAACCCACTTCGCTCGGCGAGATGACAGTTGCGGAGATGCTCCAGACGGCACGCACCGCTGATCCAAACACCCGGCGCTGGACGCTGATTGAATTCCATCGCCGTTTCGCGTTGCCCACGGCATGCCTCGTTCTCGCCCTAGTTGGGGTTCCGCTGGGCCTCTCCTCGAAGAAGGGGGGGAAGTCGAGCGGCTTTGTCCTGACGATTCTTCTGGTCTTCCTCTACTATTCGATCTCTTTGATCGGAGTTTCCCTGGCGCGCCAATCGCGGTTGTCGCCCGCAGGTGGAGTCTGGCTTGCCGACATTGTTTTCCTGCTTGGCGGTGCTTTCCTGCTCTGGCGTTCCGAGCGCCGGCCGATTAGCTTCGCGTTCCTGAAATCACCCAAATCCAAGCGGACCTCGACGCTGGACTTGGAGGCCGGAACTAACTTGCAGCGGTTACCCGCCTCTGGTTTCGAAGGTCGAGAATCCCAGGGAAATTCTACGGGCCTTACCAAACCCTGGCGGCTATTCAATCTTCGCTTCCCGACCATTCTCGACGACTACGTACTGCGCGATTTCCTGCTCTACCTCGCGATGATCGGCGGAGCGTTCGTCATGTTGCTGCTGGTCTTCACGTTGTTCGAACTTCTGGGCGACATTCTGCACAACGGGACGTCGGTGCTCACGGTGGGAGAGTACCTGCTCAACGTGACTCCCTACTTTCTGTACTATCCCATCGCACCAATGAGCATGCTGTTAGCGGTGCTGGTCACCTTCGGACTGCTGCAGCGCTCCAACGAAATCACGGCGATCAAGGCCACGGGCATCAGTCTTTACCGAATCGTGGTACCGGTTCTCGTGGCTTCCACGCTGGTCGCAGGGGTGCTTTTCCTTTCGGACCAGTTGTACTTGCCCTACACGAATAAGCGGCAGGACGAACTTCGCAACCGCATCAAGGGCAAGCCGGCCCAAACCTACCTACGTCCCGATCGCAAGTGGATCTTCGGCCAACACTCCGATATTTACTACTACCAATTCTTCGACCCGGATCGGGACACCTTCGGCGGCATTTCGGTGTTCCAGTTCGACCCGCAGACATTCCAGATCACGCACCGCATTGCGGCCGAGCGGGCTCACTGGTCATCTCCGATGGGTCGTTGGGTGTATGAGCAGGGGTGGGAACGAAGTCTGAACGGTTCGGTGATTGAGGACTATCGCAAGTTTGATGCGGCGACGTATCCGCAACTGGCGGAGGCTCCGGCGTATTTCAAGAAGGAAGTTAAACAGTCGTCGGAGATGAGCTACGACGAATTACGCCGTTACATCCACGATCTGGAGGAGAGCGGGTTCGACGTGGTGCGACTGCGCGTGCAGTTGCACAAGAAGATCGCGTATCCGCTGATCACTCTGGTGATGGCTGTGCTTGCGATCCCCTTCGCGCTCTCGGCCGGCAAGCGTGGCGCTCTGGCCGGGGTCGCTACAGCGATCGGGATCGGCGTTGTCTATTGGACGATCTCGGGTTTGTTCGAAGCGATGGGCAACCTTAGCCAGCTTCCGCCCGCCGTGGCTGCCTGGTCGCCCAACCTTGTCTTCGGGTTTATCGGAGGCTATCTAATCCTCCGCATGCCCACGTGAGCTAGCGTGCCGCCATTCCGGCGGGTGCTCCTGGCGTAAATGTCACCGTAATCGGATTGCTCATCGCCCCAGTCGTTGCGCCGACCGAAAATCCTGTGATATTGCTCGAGAGGTTGTTCGAGACGTACAGGAATTCCGCGGTCAAGTCCTTGTTCGACCGTATCGCCATGGCCACGGGCATGGACCCAGTCGGTTGCGTCGCGGGACTGAGCACAGTCAACCCGCCTGTGGAGGTGGTGATTCGGAACCCATGAACCGCGTTGGATCCTTCGCAGGCAACGAAGAGAAACGTATTGTTCGGATCAACGACCATGGCGACGGGATTCTGTCCGATGGATTGGGTTGCTCCCACCGGCAGTAACAGGTCGTTATCGACATCCTGTTGGCTGCAAGTGGCATTCACGATAGCACACAGTTGAAAAGCGCTCAGGCCGCCGGCAGTTGCCCCCTGATTTCCTACGTAGGTGAAGAATCCCCCGGTTGCTTGCCCAGCCGGATTTGTGTTCACCGCGAGCACAGAGACCGGATTGACCTGCGTCACATAGGGCGAAGCTAGCGACTCGGTCAAAGTTCCAGTGGAATCGACGTCGTACACGCTGATCGAATTGTCGTTATTGCTCTGCAGATCCTTGTTGTTGGTCACAAAAAGGATGGTTTTGCTCGACGACGAAACCGTAATGACGCTGAGGGCGGTCGGAACTTTGGTCAGAGCGAGCGTGGAGGCCGGCGTCAGCGTAGTCGATCCCGGAGATGTGGTGAATACGGAAATCAGCGGCGGATCGGCGAGAGACGGGACCGGAGGCACAGAGATAACAAACAGGAAAGCACCTGCGGCGTCCCGAGTCATGGCCAGAGCCGTTTGCCCGAGGGTGACCCCGCCCGAAGAGGGCGACAATCCGCCGTCGGAACCGATGGTGTAGCCCGTGATCGAGCCCTGATTCAAGACAAAGGCCGTTGCGCCAGTCGGATCCAGGGAGATACTGAGCGGCAATCCACCTGTCGTCACGCTGGCATTGATGAATGACAAGTTGCCGCTGCTCAGGTCCAGAGCAAACGAGCTGACGTCATCCTCGGCCTGGCTCAGAACATAGAGGAGGCCCGCAGGGCGGGAAGAGGAACTACCGCAATTGACTAGGAATAAACTCAGGGCACACATGCCCAGGAGCGCAACAACTCCACCTGTTTTCTTCGACATCGGTCTCCTTGCGGGATCCCCGCTCGGCGCGTTTTCCGCCGCTCTGGGGTGGTCAGCCGCTTCCCGTTTGCGAGCCCTACGGCTGCCTTCACGGTGATCGAAGCTTTTGGCTGAAATATATTTGTATTAGGAATGGGCAGGAAGAGCAAACCCGGGAGCCGCCGGAATCCGGATTTCGACCTCTAAACCACCCTCTTTGCGGTTGGATGCACGAAGCTGGCCGCCATGCAGCCTGACCGCGCGGTCGGCGATCGAAAGGCCGAGTCCTGCTCCCCCGGTTTGCCGGTTGCGGGCGTCGTCCAGGCGGTAAAAGGGCTCAAATATCTTTTTTAGCGAGTCGCTGGGAACACCAGGGCCAGAATCGGAGACGCGAACCACCATCTCCCCTCCGGCCGCTCCTTTTTCGTGATCGAGGCGGACTTCGACGGTCGTTCCCTCGGATGTGTAGCGGGTCGCGTTTCTGACTACGTTTTCGATGGCGCTGCGCAGGAGGTCTGCGTCGGCCTCTACG
>Ga0265338_10004456_pt1 | contig 18897 bp, 13 predicted proteins | sample 42126metaG_FD_193579 | JGI IMG/M metagenome (GOLD analysis project Ga0265338, IMG submission 193579) | Rhizosphere microbial communities from Carex aquatilis grown in University of Washington, Seatle, WA, United States - 4-21-26 metaG | ecosystem: Host-associated > Plants > Roots > Rhizosphere... | reverse complement strand
ATCGTGTAAAAAGGAAACAAGCAATCCAATAGTATTATCGGTAAATAATAGTACGGCGGGAAATTTATATTCGTCCTTACCTTCAGGTTATTTTAAAACAATAACAACATTAGTCTTATCGGGTAATATTGATGTTCGCGATTTTATAATTCTTCGTGACAGTATGCCCAATTTGACGGTGTTATCTTTAAAAGATGCTACTATTAATGCTTATACCTATAGATTTGGTACTGCAAATGCAGATAGCCTAAGTTATCCTGCAAATGCAATCCCTGATGGTGCTTTTTATAATATAAAAACTCAAAAAGGTAAAACATCATTGACAGCAGTTGCAATTCCTTCAACGGCTACTATTATCGGAAATAATGCATTTAACGGATGTACTGCTTTAAAAACAGTAACTGCATCATCAATTTATTCAATTGGTACTTATGCTTTTTATAATTGTAGTGTTTTAAGTTCTTTTACAGTACCAGTTTCGGTATCATCAATTGGGAATTATGCTTTTGCAAATTGTAAATCATTAAACGCAGTTTCAATACCTGCGTATGTATCATTAATTGATAATTATACTTTTGATGGATGTAAGGCTTTAATTACGGTTAACTCTGCTAATCCAATTTATTCCAGTATCAGTGGTGTGTTACTTGATAAAAGTGAAGCTACCATCATTCATTGTCCGTTAGCAATAGCTGGCGATTATGAAGTTCCATTAACGGTAACTTCTATAGCTAATAATGCCTTTAACGACTGCTCCTCCATTACATCAATTTCATTTCCTTCAACACTTATTTCACTAGGTAACAATGTCTTTATAGGTTGTACAAATATTAACTCAATTACGGTAAATGCTTCTAAACCTATAGATCTTACATCTTCAATAAACGTGTTTAGTGGTATTAATACGGCAAGTTGTGTTTTAAATGTACCTCAGGGATCGAAAGCAGCTTATCAATCGGCTAATCAATGGAGCAGTTTTACTAATATTGTTGAGTTTTAAACTGGGTTACCGATAATTTATTCAATTCGTAATGATTTACATATTCTAAAATCGGGACGAACTGAACCTTAATTAATCTGCAATAGGCTGAGAAAAGCAGGACAAATAATGGTCACAATGTTGAAGATATTAAATTTCCCAACTGTTTTTAATGTCGATTAAAGACAATGTAATAATAGCATATAATCAAAAAGATTCATGTAATTTAAGTTCTTATGTGCAATTCTGTTTAAAGGGTATAATCGTCTTTCAAAATGATCAAGTTGCATTCTTTGCATTTTGTCTACAAGTAATGAGAACATATTTTTCTGTCTGCGATTGTCTTGTTTGGGGATTTATAAATTCAGCTGTTAGTATGGTAATGCGAAAATATTCGAATGTTTTACAAATATGATATTTAAACTGCGTTGAATCGATTTTATACAGAGACTTTTGTGGACAATAGACAAGAATTGTTGAATTGGGAGAAGAAAAATCATCATTTGATAGTATAGATCGACGGATAATAGACGATTTAGAATAGAACTCAAACGAATAATTATTACAATCAAACAATATGGTCTTAGCAAAAGGCAAATGTTCATTTTCCCAACATGCTGCATTCATGCCGGCATTGTAATGCATTAATTCTGAATAAATAAATATTCGAAGAAAAACTGCTGTTACTGCTGCAAAACAAAAACCTTTCCAAATAAAACCTTCAAAAGACAGATTATTGAATCGTATAAATGTAATACTAATACATATCACAATCAAAAGGTATAAATAATGCAATTCTACATGGAAATCGATGATTAATAAAAGAATAACAAACAGAAATAAAACAGAAATAATCCACGAAAATAAGGTTAGACGTTTTAAATCTTTTTGTGAACGATACTGTAAAAGCCATACCGAACATAGAATAGAAAAATGAGGAAAGAGTATTACTACATAATGAGGCAGTTGGAATTTCGAAACAGAAAAAATGATGAAAGTAATAAGAGCTGAACCTGAAATAATGATTGATGGACGAAACATAATTTCTTTAAAATGTTTGCATCCCTCTATCAATGTCAATAGTAGAACAAACGACCAAGGAAGATATGCCCATACTATGGTATGAAAGAAAAAAAATATTGAACCTTCACCTTTAATCGGTCCGGTATTAAAGAACCGTCCAAACTGACTGTCCCAAAAGAAAAAACGAATACCCGATACATGATGGCTACCGAATATGATTTTTTCAGGATGACTATCAAATTGTGTATATAAACAATAGAGTTCAGGTGTTAGAAACACAAGTATCAATAAAACGAGAATCCACCATTTTCGATCAACAAACTTGTTCCATTGTTTTGTAACTATCCAATGAAGTACAAAGCCGGAAATAATAGTAATAATGACAAACAATCCTTTTGTTACAATGGCTGCAGAACAAAATACGGCTGAAATAAAAACATATTTCCATTTGTTTTGTCTATAAAGCAAGTAAAGGAAATACATTGCTGCAATAATAAAGGCAGTGAGATATGCTTCGGCACGAACATCAAAATTCGATAATATTCCATGAAACGAACATATATAAACTAAAAGTGCAAGCTGAGCTGTAGCTTTATTGTACATGTTTTCAGCTAATTTAAAGGTAAAATATCCTGCTGATAACCAACAAAGAAAAGCAGGAAGCTTATAGGTAAAGGCTGATATTCCAAAGAGTTTGAAGAAAAAAGCTGTAATCCAAAAAGGGAGATGAGGTTTATCGAGCCAATCGCTGCCATTTACAATCAGGTTTTTCCAATCTCCCGACATAACTATTTGTTTTGCAACGCAAGCATAAAGAGCACTATCTTGATCCATTACAGGAGCAAACAACGATAATGCATTGATTGTAATTCCAACAATAAGAAGAAATAAGAACGAATTATCTAACGATGTTTTAAAATTCATGTGCTTATGGTATGCAAATCGTTGCAATTAACATTTTAGAATTATGTAAGACATGAATAAAGATGTTTATTGCTAAATATTTATGACGGTGAGATTATTTTGTTTCTTTTAAATAATGTTAGTATCGAAGTATCCCAGATAGGGTTTTTAATTTGTTTAATCCAAATATAAACAAGTGTTACAGCAATGAACCCAATAATAGAACCTGCAACAACATCACCTAAAAAGTGTTGTGACAAATAGACTCGTGAAAACGCTATCAAGCAAGCTAAGATGAAACAACAAAACTTTATAATATTGTTATTAGTGATTAGTGCTAGGCAAAAAAAGAGAACAAATGCTGATGTGCTGTGACCTGAAGGGAAACTATTTATATAATTCATTTCAATACCATGTACAAAATATAATGTATGGATATGTTGAAAATATAGTGCCGGTCGAGGAAAACCTTCAAAAAAACTGTGCTTTAAAAACTGTACCGATAAACCTGAACAAATATGCGACAGTGCGAGTAAACAAGCATGTTTTAATCTGATAAAGAGCAATATACCAATAACAACAAAAACAAATAAACCATCACCAACATTAGTGATGATGGCATATATATTGTCGGTTAATGTTCCATGGAATTGATTGATATACAAATGTACTTTTGCATTCCCAAAATAGAGCACAACAATAGTTGTCAATAAAAACAATACTATAAAAGGTACTATGAAGAATTTATTTTGAATAAAAAGCGACTTCATTTTTATTTCAAAGTTAGGTTGTAAATGTTATCTATATAATAAGCAAAACCTAAGTAAAAATTAATTTTTTCCGATACGTATAATTGGAATAAAATATATTTAAAAGTAGCGTTCTTATTTTGATACTGTTACATAAACCTTAATTAAAAGGATTCTAATTTTCTTTTAATAATTAAATTTGAACCTACTAAGTCATCGCAATATTAGAAAATTGAACGTCTAATTAAGATAACCTTTATTTTATGTTAAAGTGATACAAGCATTTATATAAATTTGCTATTGGACCCTATTCAGGGTTCAGAATCGTTGTCACCATTCTACCACGGGTTTCACCCGTGGCTATTCACATTCAATCCTATCGGATTGTTAGCTCAGTCAACAACCACGATTGGTTTAATCTCTATTGGGTTAATTCCCAGAAGCTCTGCTTCGAAACAAAATAGTTCTTAAGCAATATCTCGTCAGCTCTGCTGCGAGGTAGTTTATTAATTAATCAAAAGCAGCTTATCAGGGTTAATTAAACGAAAATGAATTTGCTATAAACTTTTATGTTGTACATTTGACTTAATCATTACTAATAATTCGTAGGTACGTTAATAATCAATTTCTCAGGAATGAAATCAAGCTTTTTAATACTTTTTTTTATTAGCACATTCTTTCCATTTATAGAAGCACAGCAACTCGATTATTTTATTACAAAAGGATTGCAAAATAGTGCTTTGTTGAACGATTATCGTAATCAAATGCAAGCTGCAAATGCCGATAGTTTATTAGTCAAAGCTGCACAAATGCCACAGGTAAATAGTCGTTCCCAAGTTTTATATGCACCTTCGTTTCATTATTTTGGTTACGATAACGTTTTAACCAATGGAGGCAATTATGGATCGGTGGTCGATGTGTCACAATTAATTTTCAATCGTAGGTTGTTGCAAAATAAATATGAATCGGTTAGCATTCAAAAACGCGACTTACTTAATACTTCGAAAATTTCGAGCGGACAAATACGCAAAGAAATAACCAATCAATATATAACGGCTTTTACCGATTATCAGGATTTGAAAAACTGCGAAAGGTATCTGCAACTCTTAAACGAACATAAAAATATATTACTTTTATTGGTCGATCAAGCGGTATATAAACAAAGTGATTATTATGCACTGATTATTGAATGCCAGTCGAGCGAGATAGAAATCAGTCAATTGCAAACACAAATTAAGACCGATGAATATGTTCTAAAACAACTTTGCGGAATAACAGATACCGCTACATTCATTCCCGAAATACCGGTTTTGAAAAGAGTTCAAACCGATAATACAATGAATGTACCATTGTTTATGCAATTTAAAATCGATAGTCTGAAGATTGGAAACGAAAAACAAACAGTTGCATTAAACTATGCTCCAAAGTTTAATTGGTATGCCGACGCCGGATTATTGAGTGCCGATCCGTTATTATTGTACCGTCATTTGGGATTTAGTGTTGGAGTGTCGATGAGTTTTCCGATCTTCGATGGACATCAACGCGATTTAGAAAATAAGAAACTAGATGGTAAAGAAAATACCCGTTCCAATTACGAAAGCTATTTTAAGAACCAATATTCCAGTCAGATGCGTCAATTGAACGATGCATTGCTGTCGACACAAAAATCGCTCGAAATGATGAAAAAGCAATTACAATCGACCAAAGAACTTGCCGCGATGCTTAAGTCGTTATTAAATAATGGGAATGCATCGATTATTGAATTGATAAATAATATGAAAAATTATCAATCGGCTAACCGGAATATGAATCGGTTGGAGGTACGTGAGTTTGAGATTATAAACGAATTGAATTATCTGATGTATCAGGAATGAAATATCATAGCTTTTTAAAATGAATGGAACAGCTTATGTTTAAAAGAACAAAAATAAAAGGGAATATTCTAACCGTACTGTATATAATAGGCAGTATATGGTTTTCAGCTTGTACTACTAACGTTGAATCTGAAAAGGACGATATAAAAGCATCAACTCCGGTGACAATTACTTCGGTTAGTTATGAATCGTTAAGTGATTATTTCGAGTTGAATGCAAATACGGTTTTTCAAAAAAAGAATATTATTCGTTCTACAACTACCGGTATTGTTCAGACAATTGGCATCAGTATGGGCGATAATGTTTCGATAGGTGAGCAGTTATTTATCATTGTAACCAAAGAAGCCGCAGCACTTAAAAATAAAACGAACTTGAGCGATACTAGTTTTAGATTTAAAGGCGAATTAAAGATTAAAGCAACACAATCGGGCATTGTAAGTTCCATAGCTCATCAACAAGGCGATTTTGTACAGGAAGGTGATGAATTGGCTACTATAGCAGAACATAATAGTTTGGTTTTTCTTTTACAGGCTCCATTCGAAATGTCGGCATATACCAAGCAGGGAACATCATGTAAAATTGTATTGACTGAAAGTAAGACTATTGATGGTATAATCGGTTCGATTCTTCCTACAATGGATATGCAAGCACAAACCGTTACATTGGTTGTGAAACCCATAACAAAAGAACTGTTTCCGGAAAATCTGATAGCGAAAATAAGGATTGCGAAAAGCACAAAAAAACGGAGCTGTACATTACCTGCAGCAGCACTTTTAACAAACGAAACACAAACGGTGTTTTGGGTAATGAAATTACAGAACGATAGCACAGCAGTTAAAGTGATTGTAAAAAAAGGCATTGAATCGGATGGGAAGATTGAAATTCTTGAACCCTCTTTTCAAGAAACCGATAAAATTATTTTAACCGGTAATTACGGTTTGGAAGATACTGCGAAAGTAACCGTAGTGAAATAAAATGAAGCGCGATATATTTCACATATATAAAAACCCTATTTCATTATTGCTTGCATTAATCGTAATGTGTGGTATTTATTTTTATGCTCATGTGCAGGTATCTTTATTCCCCGAAATAACATTTCCTAAAATAAAAATCATTGCCGACAATGGCGAAGAGCCGGTTGATAAAATGATGATATCGGTTACCCGTCCATTGGAAATAGCGATAAATCAAATACCCGATCTTCAAGTAATTCGATCAACAACAAGCAGGGGAACCTGCGAAATATCAGCATTTTTACGCTGGAAATCGGATATCAATCTTGATTTGGAAATGCTTGAATTGCGAATCAACCAAATAAAAAACCAGCTGCCTCCCTCTGTGCAGATTCAGGTGGAAAAGATGAATCCATCTATCTTACCTGTAATGGGATTTACCCTTGAGAGCCAAACCAAAACCCCCATTGAACTCAATCTGATTGCAAATTATACCGTAAAACCATATTTGTCGCAGGTACAGGGAATATCGATGGTAGGAGTAATAGGAGGAAAAACCAAAGAATATTGGATGGTTCTCAAACCCGAAAAAATGAGTACGCTTGCCATTACACCCGATATAATAAATGCTGCAATCAATCAAAGTAATTTTGTTGTTTCAAATGGTTATATGAGCAATTATCGACGATTGTATCTTACCATTACTAATGCAGGCCTGTATTCAATCAAAGACATTGAAAATGTGGTGGTAAAAAACGATGGGAAACGAATAATAAAAATAAAAGATATAGCTTCTATAGAAGTACACGAAAGGGTTGAATATACACGCATCAATGCCAATGGCAAGCAAGCGTTATTGGTTGCCATAATAAAACAACCTGATGCCAATTTAGTTGACATTTCGAAAGATCTGCTTGTTAAGCAAAAGGCATTGCAGAAGCTCTTACCTAAGGGCGTTACTATTAAACCGTATTATAATCAAGCCGAGTTTGTTGGAGATTCGATTAAGAGTGTGAGCGATAGTATATGGTTAGGATTGTTTTTAGCAATAATTGTTGCTATTATTTTCCTTCGTTCACTAAAAGCAAGTTTAACGATACTTATAACAATTCCCATAACACTTTTGCTAACTATTATTGTTCTATACAGCATAGGTTATACGCTCAATATAATGACATTGGGGGCTATTGCAGCAGCTATTGGACTAATTATTGACGATGCCATTGTTGTAATTGAACAAATACACCGGATTCACGAAGAAAATCCGGAATTGGATACCCGTCGTCAGATATTTAAGGCGATAAACTATCTTTTCCCTTCAATGATCGGATCTTCGTTGAGTACCATTGTTATATTTATTCCCTTTATAGTAATGGGAGGAGTTGCCGGAGCATATTTCAATGTGCTTACAAATACAATGATAATCACCCTTGTTTGCTCGTTTTTTGTTACCTGGCATGGATTGCCGGTGATCTATATTCTTCTGCCACGATTTCAATCGAAGCTTGCACGTAAAACAGAAAAACATAAAGAAGTTAAGAACAGAACATGGGTCAAGTTTTTCATAACGAAACCGGCTCTTAGTTTTGGGTTCATTCTTCTATTACTTGCATCGATCGTACTAATTTCATCGCATTTACAAACGGGATTCCTGCCTGAGATGGACGAAGGTTCAATAGTATTGGATTACAATTCACCGTCCGGTACATCGCTCGAAGAAACAGATAGAATGCTTCGTGAGGTTGAAAAAATCATAGTCGCAATTCCTGAATTTGAAACGTATTCACGCCGTACCGGAGCACAAATGGGTTTCTTTATTACCGAACCCAATCGGGGAGATTATCTTATTCAACTGAAAAAAAATAGGAAACGAACAACCGAAGCCGTAATAGACGATATCCGTAAAAAGATAGCAGCTTCTCAACCGGCCTTGCGTATTGATTTCGGTCAGGTTGTGAGCGATATGCTTGGCGATCTGATGGCATCCGTTCAACCGATAGAGGTGAAGATTCATGGTAATAATCCTGAAAAGCTTAATGAACTGGCAGCCCGGGCTGCTATTGCTATAGAAAAGGTAGCCGGAACAGCTGATGTCTTTAATGGTATTACGATTGCAGGCCCATCGGTTGAGGTAGTTCCCAATTTACCGAAACTGGCTCAATATGGAGTTTCGCCGGTAAATTTCCAGTCTCAATTGCAAACACAGATGGTGGGCAATGTGGTGGGTTCTATTGCCGAAAAAGAACAATACACCGATATTCGAATGATTTATCCTAATAGTGATAAATCGAGTGTTGAAAATATGCGTCAACAGTTTGTTTTTCTTCCGGGAGGTAAACTCAAACCTATTCAGGAATTTGCAAAGGTTGAAGTAAAATCGGGTGCTGCTGAAATAACAAGGGAAAATCTTCAACCTGTTTCAATAATCACTGCCCGGCTTAATGGTCGCGATCTGGGAAGTGTGATTAAAGATATTAAGAAGACACTTGATAAAAATATTTATTTACCTCAAGGATATTATATATCATACGGAGGTGAATATGCCGATCAAGAAAAATCGTTTAATGAGCTATTGTTGATTTTAGTAACCTCTTGTTTATTCGTTTTTACCCTGATACTATTTATGTTTCGCAATTTTAAAGCGGCATTTAGTATTATGTTTATCTCGGCATTAGGGGTTTCGGGAGGTTTTATAGCTTTATATGTAACACATACACCACTTAATGTGGGCAGTTATACCGGTTTAATTATGATTGTTGGAATAATAGGCGAGAATGCCATATTTACCTATCAGCAGTTTTTAACGGCACGCAATACTTCTCCAATAGACGATGCCTTATCGTATGCCATATCAACCCGATTACGACCTAAACTGATGACAGCTTTGGGAACAATAATAGCATTAACACCATTAGCATTAGGAATTGGAATTGGAGCACAAATGCATCAACCGCTTGCAATTGCGGTAATTGGTGGATTAATCATTGCTTTACCACTGCTTTTGATTGTGTTTCCAACCATATTAAAATTGCTTTTTAAGTCGGATGTACTTATAAAAGAAGAACATTTATTTATTGAATGATCTTACGTTATTAAATTATCAATTTTAAATGCTTTTTGCTAAATAGTAGTAGCATTTATAGTAAAAGAAAACTATCTTTGCCCTCGTATTTAATAACATAAAAATACCTTATCATGGACGATGGCCCTGAACATACAATAATCAATGTATTAACCTGCAATTAGGAGCCTTTCGCAATTAGCCGACTCCTAATGCCCAAAAAAGGAAAGGAGGAGAGTTATGGCTTTAACATTTTATCTTAGCCGAACTTTAGGAACAGATGTTTACGACATTCACGATAATTTTATCGGGAAGGTTAGTGATATTCTTGTAGAACAAAACCCAATAAACACAGTCGAAGACGAAACAGCCCGTCCACGGGTTACCGCTCTTAAACTGAAAATATCAAAGATAACCCGGTATATTGATTTTTCTCATGTATCTATCAACAAGGTTAACGGTAAATACGAGATTACTTGTAAACAAGTAATTGAGGCTGGTGACGAAATCGTTAATAGTAGTTTGCCGTTAGTTCAATGTATTTTGGACAAACAAATAATCGACCTAAATGGTCGTAAGCTTGTTCGCGTGAATGATGTTCGACTTGCAACTATTAAAACAGGAACATTTTCAATTGCGGTTGATGTAGGTATGGAAGGTTTGCTTCGACGCATTGGTCTTTCCAAGTCGTTAAATGCAATTCTTAAGCTATTTAAAGCAGCACTCCCTTCGAAGTTTATTCTTTGGGATGATATTGAAGCTATCGATTTTTCGAATCTTAATATTCGACTATCAACAACATTTTCGAAATTAAATCATCTCCATCCTTCCGATTTGGCCGATATCATCGAAAATCTGGGAACACATGCCAAAACAGAAGTGTTTTCTTCGTTGGATGATGAAACGGCAGCCGATGTGCTTGAAGAATTGGAACCCGATGCACAGGTTCATATTATCGAAAATCTTTCGGTTGAAAAAGCAGCCGATGTGTTGGAAAGAATGCCTGCTCACGAGGTTGCCGATATTATGGACGAACTCGAACCTCATAAAGCAGAGCAGCTGTTAAACGAAATGGAAGCCGAAAGTTCGCACGATGTTCGCGAACTACTCGAATATGACGACGACACTGTTGGTAGCTTAATGTCTACAGAATATGTTTCGTTCAATAAACGCATTACTGCCGGACAAGCCATTGAAGAATTACGTCGTCAAAAACCCGAAGACGATATGCTTTATTCTATTTTAGTGACCGACGATAAAGAACGTTTGATTGCTACAATATCTCTTCGTGACTTAGTGATTGAATCGCCCGAAACGGAATTGCATCAAATAATGGATGTGAAACTTATTACTGTTTTCGACGACGATAAGATAGATTCGCTTGCCGAAATCATTTCCAAATACAATATGTTGGCTATTCCGGTTATCGACACTTCGAGTAAAGTGCAAGGATTGGTAATTATTGACGATATTGTTGAGGATCTTATAAATAAAAGAAAAACGAATAAACGATAGAAAGGAGGGGGGGATGTTTAAAAACAAAAGAAGCTTCTTTACTAAGATTGGTATTTTCTTAGCAATTCTTGGTCCCGGAATAATAACCGGAAGTGTTGATAACGATGCCGGAGGAATAACAACCTATTCGGTAGCTGGTGCAATATATGGATACAATCTACTCTGGACACTGATTCCTTCATTCATTGTTCTGATTGTTATTCAGGAAATGAATGCCCGTATGGGAATTGTTACCGGAAAAGGGCTTGCCGATCTCATTAGAGAGAATGCAGGGGTTAAAATTACGTTCTTTATATTTATCGGCTTACTTATTGCGGATATTGGAAATACAACTACCGAATTTGCCGGTGTTGCCGGAAGTATGGAGGTGTTTGGTATCAGTAAATATATTTCGGTGCCGGTTGTGAGCATTATGGTTTGGTTTCTAGTTGTTAAAGGAACGTATAAAGTTGCCGAAAGAATTTTTCTAGTCTTTAGCGTTTCGCTGTTAACGTATGTTGTTTCAGCTCTTATGGGTAATCCTCATTGGGGTGAAATTGGTACTGCCATTATTAAACCGAATTTAACATTCAACGCAACAACTGTTTCGATGATAATTGGAATTGTGGGTACAACTATAGCTCCCTGGATGCAATTCTATATGCAATCGTCGGTGATTGAAAAAGGGTTGAAGATGAAAGATTTTAAATATACTATTGTTGATATTGTTGTTGGTTGCGTGGCAACAATTGTAGTAGCTTTCTTTATAATTGTGGCATGTGCATCGACATTACATCCTAATGGAATACATATTAACGAAGCAAAAGATGCTGCTATGGCTTTAAAACCATTGGCCGGAAGTTTTGCTTCGCAGATATTTGCCTTTGGACTTTTTGTTGCTTCGGTATTTTCTGCAACCATATTACCACTTGCTACAGCATTCTATGTGTGCGAAGCTTTTGGATTTGAAGCCGGCATTGATAAGAAATGGGAAGAAGCTCCCGAATTCTATGTGCTTTATACCGGTATACTTGTTGTTTCAGCTGCTATTATTCTCATTCCGAATGCTCCTTTAATTGCAATATCTTTAGGTTCGCAAGTTTTAAACGGACTGTTACTCCCCGTGGTTTTGGTTTGTATGATTCTACTTGTCAATAATAAAAAGATTATGGGCGAATATGTCAATAAGCCATTCTATAATGTTATTGGTTGGTCGGCTGTAACTATATTGATCGGACTTTCGATTATGTTATTGGTGTTACCGTTTTTCTCGTAATGGGGAATAGCGTTATAGATAAACAAATTTGAAAAGCTGTTCCGTCTATTAGGCGGGACAGCTTTTATTGATTAATCTTTAATTATCTTAGTTACGAGCATAGTACCTTTATTGTATACTTGTAAGAAGTATATCCCAGTTGGTAATTCTTGTAATGACACACTACCGTTTTCAATAGATCGGCTTAAAACTTTTGTTCCTTGAACCGTGTATATATCGACTATTCCGGAATTAAGATTTTTAATCGTCACGCTTTTGTTCGATGGAACCGGATATACTTGAAATTCTGCTTCTTCAATTCCGATTGAATTAATTATTTTAGATCCTTCTGTTATTGTGAGCTGAATAGGGATAATATCGCTTGAACATCCATTCCAGAATTGCGAAACATAATAGGTATATATTCCCACCGATGGTATCTGAGGAGTATAATATTGACCAATAAGGAAAGGAGGTTGATTTCTATCGGTATACCAATAAACTATTGCAGTTTTATCTTCTCCAATCGCATATAATTGAGGTATCGAATCCAAATATCCGGTAGCATCGCTATTGGTAGGCATTTCAGTGAATTTTACAAATACACTTTTATCTAATGTGTTGATACATCCATGATTGTCGGAATAACTATAATGGAACTTTGCTGATGAATTATGTATAATAACAGATCGAGGATAGAATAAATATGTTTCAAGTAAATTAGTGTCATTTTCCGTTAATGTACCATTAACAGGACTGGGATGTAATTGAATACTGTTTGTTGAATAACATACCGTATCAGCTATATCAAGCGAAAGAACAGGTAAAGGGTAAACAGTAATGGTATATTGGGCACCGTCTTTGCTATAACAGTTATTAATGGTATCGTATTCAAAAGCATAATACGACCATGTGCCCGGTTCATTTTGTTTGTTGAAATGAAGTATAGAATCGTTGCTTACTTTATTGGCTGTTGTATTAATACCATCGTACCAAACTATATTATTGATGCCGGTATAGTGAGCTGTTACATCTGAAATAGGTCGTCCGGCACAAGTTGTAGTGTTCGGGAAATTTAGTCGTGGAGTTTGTGCCAAACAAATTATTGTTACAATTTTGGGACGATATATAACGGTTATTTTATTAGCATTGCTTTCGCATTGATTAACTGTTTGGGTAGGGTAGATATAATGAATTCCAGTATCTCCATTGGGAATAATATATTGAAAGGTATAGAGGTTGGATATTACATTGGTTAATAACGAATCGGAATACCATGTAACTCCTGTTCCATAAGCAACAACAGAAATACTCGAATTTGGGGTTGTATATTCACTACTCAAAAGATCGGGAATGGGGGTCGAAATAACATTTATTTTCAAAGAATCGGTTGTTGAACAACCATATTGATTTGTAATTGTACAATACATAAAATGATGTCCTTCGCCCGCAGATATTGGTAGAAAAGAATTGTTGCTAACTCCGTCACCGTGAAAAACAGCAGTATAACCGGTTGCAGAAATTGATAATTGTGTGGCTTTATGCGTTATACAGTATACGGTATCGCTTGATGTGAATTGAAAATCGGGATTTGAGTGTAACACAATACTATCGATTGTGTTACTGGCAATTACCGGCGACGTACTTACAATTCGATATACAAAGTTTGATAATCCGTTTGGTAAGAGTCCCGGAATAATGGACATCACAGAGTCTAATCCATTTCCGGTACTTGCTTTATTCCCCAGATAAAATGCAGGCGAAAAAAATTGTCCATTCGATTGTCCTAATTCAACAGCGAAAACATTATCTATAGAAAATGTTCCGGTTGATGAGAACGAAAACCAAACGGTATCGCCCTGACAATGCGATATTTTTGATAGAGGGAAAACCGTAAGCGTTTGAGTTTGGGAAAACCCCATAAACGACAGATAAAGAAACACGATAAATAGTATTGCTTTTTTCATCCGAATTAGATTAATCGCTAGATATGAAACGTTTTATTAAATTCCTATATGCCTGACAAATATAATGAAAATAACCCTAACAATCGTATTGTTTAATGAATGATTTTTATATGATAAAATCTAAAAGAATCTAAAAGATTTTGCTATAAATTATTTTGTATCTTTATCGGACAATAAAATGATAGTAAAATAAACACATGAATAATTAATAACGAAATTGTAGTATGAAATATTATTTTATGTAACCACAAAGGAAATCAAAGGAATACAAAGGATCATTCCTGAAGCTAAATAAGTGTAAACAGAATTAAACTTTTGTTACTTTGTGGTAATAACGCAGGATAAATATAAGATAAAAACAGACAAATGAAAAGATCAATATTTCCAATAGTTTTAGCAATAGCATCGGTAATGATATCGTGTGGAGGCAATAATACCATTAAATCAACAGCAAAAAGTGATGAATTGTCAAAGCCAAAACCAACTCCCGATTCGTTAAAACCTGAAGTAATAAAAGCTCCGAAGAACGATTTAGGTAGTTTACCTCGTATAGCGGGAATCTATTCAAGAAAGATAAATTCATTACTAAAAGAACAATCGGAATGTACCGATGTTGAGAAAATGTTTGCATTCGATAGCATTATTGCAACAGCAAAGCTAAAAGCAAACAAACATATAACGCATGTTTTCGATTCTTTGAAAAAGCCGGTAATTGTTTATTTCTCGCAAACAAAAAATAATGATAGTATAAAAATTAAAGAGGTTAGGATGTTACGTGCATCGTACGATTATATTCAGTTGGAAGCAACCGTTGAGGCGGTAAGGAATAGTGTGTTCAATATGCCGTTTACCAGTTTGTCTATTTACGATTCAACAGGCAAACATCTTGATATTGGTGGCGGTATTGGCATTGAAAATAAAAAATTACAAGCAGGCAAAACATATATTTTTAAAGGTCAAATGGATAATGTATCTAAATTAAAACCCGGTTTTAAAATGATCTTTAATGAAGAAATGAAAAAATGGTAGAAATCCTAATTTAGTTATTAGTTTTTAATTTTTAGTTATTAGTTATCACACCACCGTAAAACCTAATTCTTTGCCTTTTTGCAACATAATGGCATAAGCATCGGAATAATCGTTTTTAATAATGCCATCGAGAATAGCATCTTTAATAGCGTTTTTAATAACGCCAACATGTTTACAGGGAGCAAGACCAAAGGTCTTCATAATTTCTTCACCACTTACCGGAGGTTGAAAGTTACGCAATTGATCCTGAGCTTCAACTTCAATTAATTTTTCTTTAACGTTTTGTAGATTTAGTAAATAACGTTTTACTTTTTCATCGTTTTTCGAAGTGATATCAGCTTCGCACAGTACCATCAAATCGTCGATATCGTCGCCGGCATCGAAAAGTAAGCGGCGTATAGCGGAACTGGTAACTTCTTCTTCGGCAAGCACAATGGGGCGTAAATGCAACAATACAAGTTTAGAAACATATTTCATGTTTTCGTTGAGGGGTAGTTTTAGGCGGGTAAATAGTTTTTGTACCATTTTAGAGCCAATGAACTCGTGTCCATGAAACGTCCAACCTATATTGGGAATATATTTTTTTGTATTTGCTTTTGCAATGTCATGGAGTAATGCAGCCCAGCGTAACCATATATTGTCTGATAACCGGCATACATTATCGAGCACTTGAAGCGTGTGTTTGAAATTATCTTTATGACCGCTGCCATTAATGATTTCAGTACCTTTAAGCAATTGGAGTTCGGGTAATATATAATCCAACAAGCCACTTTGATCAAGTAGATACCAACCTTTTGAAGGATGACTTGTAGCCATTATTTTTTGCAGTTCGTCGGCAATACGTTCTTTCGTAATAATCTCAAGTCGCGAAGCATTCCGTTTTATCGCATCAAATGTTTCCGATTCGATGGTAAAACCCAATTGGGTAGCAAATCTCACAGCCCGCATCATACGTAAAGGATCGTCGCTAAAGGTAATATCCGGTTCGAGAGGAGTTTTAATCGTTTTATTCTGTAAATCGAGAATACCACCAAAAGGGTCGACTAATTGACCAAAGTGTTTGGTCGATAAGTTTATTGCCATGGCATTGATGGTAAAGTCGCGTCTATTCTGATCGTCGCTCAGCGTTCCTTCTTCAACAATAGGATTACGAGAATTTCTGTTGTACGATTCTTTACGAGCACCTACAAATTCAATTTCCAAATCTTTATAACGGAACATAGCGGTTCCGAAGTTTTTAAACGTTGAAACCTTAATTTTAGGATTTATAAAACGGGCAACGTTTTGGGCAAATGCAATGCCGCTACCAACGGTTACAATATCAATATCTTTCGAAGGTCGACCTAGAATACAATCGCGTACAAAACCACCAATGACAAATACTTCGCATTGTTCAATTTCCGATACCTGACTTACTTTCTCAAAAATAGGATGTTTAAGAAATTGAGCAAGCGAATCGCCTTGTTGTATTGTAATTGGAGTTTCAGAATTCATCAAGTTTATCAATATTTGGCAAAAGTAGCACTTATTTCTGACTTTGGAAATCTATTTCCATTACGAAAATGAACGGTATTTCTTTACCGAAAGTTTACATTCCTTGATTCGACTAAGTCTTTAATATAATAATACTAAGTCATCGCAATTTTAGAAAATCGAAACTCTATTTATGATAGCATAGTTTTTAATTTTTAGTTATAAATTTTTAGTTTTTTATGATATTACATTTAACCACAAGCGATTTTAAAGATAAAGTCTTTGATTATGAAAATAATAAAGATTGGAAATTCGAAGGTAATAAACCTGCGGTAATTGACTTTTATGCCGATTGGTGTGGACCATGCAAAATGGTTGCTCCAGTGTTGGAAGAACTTTCGAACGAATATGAAGGAACAATAGATATTTATAAAGTCAATACCGAAAACGAACAGGAATTAGCCTCGGCGTTTGGTATAAGAAGTATACCATCAATTTTATTTATTCCATTGAACGATAAACCACGTATGTCGACCGGAGCCATGAGCAAAGATCATTTTAAAAATGCCTTTAAAGACGTGTTGGGCATATAGTAAAACATATAAATAGGATTGTTCATTTTTACTGTTTTCTACGTAAAATCGTTTCTAATCCAATGTATATCTTTGCAGTAAAAATTAATTCTTTTCGAAGCATATATGATTGCAGAAATAACAAAAGAGATGATACAATACTTTGGCAACGATGTCAAGCGTATCAATCATGCATTAAAGGTTTATAGCTTTGCAAAAACGATTGCAGAACTTGAACATTTAAACCAGTTTACTAGAACAATTATTGAAGTTACCGCTATTCTTCACGATATAGGCATTAAAGAAGCTGAACGTAAATATAATTCTTCAGCAGGTAATTTTCAGGAAAAAGAGGGACCAACCGTAGCAAAATCTATTTTAGAAAAAACAGTGTTACCATTCGATACTATTAATCGTATTTGTTTCATCATTGGAAATCATCATAGTTTATCGAAAATCGATGACATTGATTTTCAAATTATTGTTGAAGCTGACTTTTTAGTTAATATTTTTGAAGATGAGTTACCTGCTGAAACAGTCAAAACAATACTTGATAAACATTTTAAAACAAAATCGGGGATTCAAATACTATCTGCGATATATGTCGAATAAAAACTGTTTAATAAAACCAATTTATACGATGTTATTTGCAAGATACTACTATATTTGTAGGGTACAATGAAATGAGACTATGATAATTTCAACAAAAATACGCTACGGATTACGTGCATTGATAGAAATTGCTGCAGCACCCGAAAACGAAGGGATATTACAAAAGAATATTGCTTTAAATCAAGATATTTCAATCAAATACCTTGATCATATTATCAGGGATTTGAAAAATGCCGGATTGATTTGTAATTTCAAAAATAAGAAGAGTGGCTATCGTTTATGTAAATTGCCAAAGGATATAAATATATATCTTGTATATCTGGCATTTGAGCCCGAGCTCTGTTTAATTGAATGTTTTGATAGTAATAGCTTTTGTGCACGTCACGACGAATGTGCTACACAACCTGTTTGGCGAGAATTAAATAGACGAATGATTGATTTTATGAATAGTGTTTCACTTCAAGATATTATCGACGGCAAGTACAAACAAGTAATCGATATCCATACCGATAAACCGAAACAAATTAGACACGATATGATGTTTTAATTATGAATTATGAATTAATGTCGTTTCGTTTATAAATAACATTTATTGATTGTTCTACAAGAACCCCAAACCCCTAAAAGGGGCTTTAACAAGCTCTCTAAAAGATTTAAGATATCTCACTATTAATTCCTTTTTCATTGAATTATATGATAAGTTATGCGAATGAATTATTGTCGTATTTAAAACTTGGTAAGGCTCGAGCGGACTTGCAGTCCGTTCGTTATAATATTTGAATGCACGGACTGCAAGTCCGCGCAAGCAAAGGGACTACTATATAACTAAAAATGGCTGTAGTTTATAATAGCGTTGTAAATTAAAGTTTATTATATATCTTGGTCGAAAATATATATTATGGATTATCTGCAAATATTATCAGCCATTCGTGATCTTTCGTTAACAGAACAAA
>Ga0265338_10004455_pt1 | contig 18899 bp, 18 predicted proteins | sample 42126metaG_FD_193579 | JGI IMG/M metagenome (GOLD analysis project Ga0265338, IMG submission 193579) | Rhizosphere microbial communities from Carex aquatilis grown in University of Washington, Seatle, WA, United States - 4-21-26 metaG | ecosystem: Host-associated > Plants > Roots > Rhizosphere... | reverse complement strand
CGAGATCACGTTCAAGATCTCGGTGGAAGACGATCGGCGCGTCAAGGTCCGCTACGGGATGGTGCTGAAGACCGTCCTTGAAGTCTTCTCCCGCGAACGCGGCTGCCCCGTGGAAGAGCTGATCGTTGTTCGTGAAGGCGAGGAAGGCGAACTGGATCTCGGAGCCTTGATCGAGCCCGAATATCCCCATCACCGCCGCCACCACGTCCACCACAAGGGCGCCATCGAGGTGGTCCTGAACTACAACGGCGGCACGCACGAGAAGAAGTTCCGGCCGCACGCGACCATCGACGACGTCCTGGCTTGGGCCATCCCGGCCTTCGGCATCGATCCCGCCATGGCGCAGGAGTTCGAACTGGCGCTGCATGGCCAGACCGCCGAACTGCCGGGGACCGAACACCTGGGCCATCTGGCCCACCACCACAAACTGGAGCTGGATCTCGTCCGCGGCGCTCTGGTCAACGGAGCGATTTGATGATCGCCGATCCCGCCCAGCCCAGGATCGCCGCGGATCTGGAGGAAGCGGAATTCCTGAGCGGGAAGGAGGCGGGACACTGGCGTGTCGTCGCCTTCAATTTCCCGCACCTGGACTTCGTGATCTCTGCGACGGAGCCGGACGAGACGGCGTCGGAATACGGCTTTCGCGCCGAGCTCACCAACTTCCCGACGCAGGCGCCGCTCGTCCGCATCTGGGATCTGAAGACAAACACGCCGCTGCCTGTCGAGCGGCGGCCGAAGGGCTGTCAGCGGCTGCTTACGACCTTCCAGAAATGGCAATTCGATACCGTCTACCGCCCCTGGGACCGGCTGTCCGGGCCGCATGACGGCCATAAGGCCAACAATGCCCATATGGCCTGGCGTCCGGAGCGGCGGCTTTCCTTCATCTTCAGGGACCTCCATGGCATCCTCAATAGCAACGCTCGCGCGCATCGCATTCGGGCCTCGGCCTGAGATCACCTGCAGCGCTGGGATCTGGCAGGCGGGGGTAGCGGAGCTTCGTGCGCGCACGCTAGGCGGCCGCCGCGAGAGCGGTGCCTTCCTTCTTGGCTCCAAGACCGGGAAGGGGCGGCGGATCGAGGAGTTTGTCTTCTATGACGACGTCGACCCGGAGAGCCTGAGCACGGGCATCGTCGTCATCGACGGTCGCCGCCTAGGCGATCTGTGGACTCGTTGCCGACGAATCGGACGTTCGGTCATCGCCGATATCCACGTTCATCCGGGCTCGTACCGGCAAAGTGCGTCGGACCAGGCGAACCCGGTGATGGCCGAGGTCGGCCACATCGCGCTCATCCTGCCGAGCTACGCCCGCGAGGCCACGCTACCGGGCGGGATCGGCGTCCATGAGTATCTTGGGGCCCGCAAGTGGCGCGACCGCAGCGCCGAACGCCCTTCGCCCTTTCACGTCGGATGGTGGCCGCAATGGGCGTGAACCGCCAGATCTCCCGCCTCGCCAAGATCCTGGTCGAGTCCGAGGGCATCACGTTCGGCGAAGCCGAGGCGAGGCTTAGCGGGCTGACCCTCGAAGTGGTGGTCGGACCGGACGCTGTCACGCCTGCGGCGCACGCCGCCATCCTGACGGCCGTCAATGTCGGCCACCGCACCTTCATTGGAGGCGTTCGGGTCGTGGGCGCCGTCGATCAGCCCATCAACTCCGCGCTGCCGTTGCGCGCCAAGACCCTGCGTGAGGCCGTGCGCGAGATCGGTGCGTCGGACTTCGAGGGTGTCGCTCTCCAGCGCATCGTGATCGGCCGTCAGCAGCCCTCCGACGATCCGGCGCCGATCGCGCTCTGGTGGGATGGCTGGCGCGCCGGGGTGTGCCGCCCAGGCGTGGGGAGCAGCGGCAATGGTGACAATCCGCTCACGGGCATTGCGGCCGGCGCTCTCGGCGTCGGCGTGGCGTTCCTCAGGGAATATGGCCGGCTTCAGGATCCAGAGCCCGAAATCGATCTTTGGCCGGTCGAGCCCGGCGGCGAGGCTCCGGGATTTGATGAGGTCTTCCTCCCGGGCGCGCTCTGGTTGGTGGGGCTCGGTAATCTCGGCCAGGGCTATCTGTGGAGCCTGGCCTCGCTACCCTATGCCGATCCTTCCGCAGTCAACCTGGTGCTGCAGGATGCGGACCGTCTCTCGGAAGAAAACTGGGGCACGTCGGTTCTCGTCTTCGGCGAGCCCTACGGGACGCTGAAGACGAAGAATGGAGAGCGGTTCGCAGAGGCCAAGGGCTTCATCGTGCGTCGGGTGGATCGCAAACTCATGGCCACGGACCGGCTTCAGGATGACGACCCGCGGGTGGCGGTCTCTGGGCTGGATCGAATCGAGCCCCGCAAGGCGATGGGGGCCGTTGGCTTCGACTGCATCGTGGATGCGGGTCTCGGGCATACGTCCAAGGATTTCGAACGCTTTCGAGTGACGGTCTTCGACCAAACCCGCTCGATCAGCGAGCACTTCGCCGACGCCAAGGAGGCGGAAGTGGACGAAGCCATCTACGAGCAGGACGCATATCGGGATCTCGAGGCCAGAATCGGGCGCTGCGGCATGGCGGAGATCGCAGGGGCCAGCGCCGCTGTGCCTTTCGTCAGCGCGCTGGCGGCGGCCGTCGTGGTGGCAAGGTTGATTGCGATCGCCTCAGGCCAGGCCTGCCCGGCCTCCGAGGTCGGAAAGATCTCGCAGCTCTCACGTCGCCGGAAATCGGCGCCAGCGACTGCCTCGGTCCGCACCGTCGCCCATGCAGGGCGGCCGAAAATGAGAGGCGACTGAGAATCTAGCTTAACGCTGGCGGTCGCTGATACGCTTCGCTGGCAGGTTGTGGTGGGGAGGCATGACAACGTTCAAGTTTCTGCACGCGGCGGACCTTCACCTCGACAGTCCGCTGCTCGGTCTGACCCGCAAGTCGGCTGAATTCGCCGGCGTGCTGGCCGACGCCTCGCGTCGGGCGCTCGACAATCTGGTGAAGCTGGCGATCGATGAACAGTGCAGGTTCGTGGTGCTGGCCGGCGACATCTTCGACGGGGACCTGCGCGATTTCCGGAGCGGACTGCACTTTGCCAAGCGGCTTCGCGCTCTACGTGACGCCGGGATCGATGTGTTTTTGGTTCTTGGAAATCACGACGCCGAGAACCGCTTCGTCTCGCATCTGAAGCTTGGTGAGGTCGCCCACCTCTTTCCGACACGCAAGGCGGAATCCATCGCTATCGAGGATCTGGATGTTGTCGTGCACGGGCGCAGTTTTCCGCGCCGTGACGTCACGGAGAATTTCGCCGCCAGTTATCCGGCCCCGGTCGAAGGGCGCTTCAACATCGGCGTGCTTCATACGGCCTGCCAGGGCCGGGAGGAGCATCACGCGCCCTACGCGCCTTGTTCGCTCGAGCAGCTCGTCAACCACGGCTACCAATACTGGGCGCTCGGTCACGTCCATAATCGTTCGGTCCTGAGCGAGGACCCGTGGATCGTCTATCCCGGGAACCTGCAGGGCCGGAACCCGAGAGAGACCGGCCCGAAGGGCGCTTCGCTGGTGAGCGTGGCGGACGGCCGAGTCGTGTCGGTCGAGCCCCGGGAGCTCAATGCGGTCCGGTGGGAGACCATCGAAGTCGATGCTTCCGGCGGCGAGAGTAGGGAGGACCTGATCCGGCGACTCCGGATCGATCTGCAGCCGATCGCGGAACTGGCGACCCAATTCCCGACCGCGGTGCGTCTTCGGATAACGGGAGAAACCGCCGCGCACGACGAGCTGATGGGCGAACGCGACAGCTTCAGCGAGGACGTCGAGGCGGCCCTTGCCACGCTGACGGGCGATCTGTGGCTGGAGCGTCTTGATGTGCGGACGCGGCGTCCAACGGTCGCCGAGGCGGTGGATCCGAGCATTGCGGGCCGCCTTGCATCGGAGATTTCGTCATTGCGATCGGATCCTGGGTTTGCGGCCGCTCTGGAGGCGCGCATCGCCGAGATCGCAGCGAAGATGCCGGCGAGCAGCCGACCACAAGACCTGTTGGACCGGTTGCGGCTCGAAACTCCCGACCGGTCCCTGGAGCTGGCGCTTTCACTGCTTTCCGAGAGGGAGGCAGGCTGATGCGAATCTCGAAATTCGATATCGAACGATACGGCGCGTTCGAGAACCGGGACCTGACCTTTTCAGAGGCGCACGGCCTGACGGTTGTTTTCGGGCCGAACGAGGCCGGGAAGAGCACGCTGCTTTCGGCGGTGGGCGACTTTCTGTTCGGCATACCGCAGCAGTCACCGCACGGTTCGCGCTTCGGCTATGATCTGATGCGCATCGGATCAACGATGCAATTGGCGGACGGGACGAGCCTTTCGCTGCGACGCCGGAAGGGTCGTGGCGTCACCTTGGCCGATGAAAGCGGGAAGGGCGTGGAGGAAACGGTCCTCGCTCGTGTCTTGGGCGGCACGAACCGCACGAGGTTCGAAACCCTGTTCGGCCTGGACCACACCAGCCTACGGGATGGCGGCAACCGGTTGCTCGCTGCGGACGGCGAAATTGGACGTCTTGTCGTCGAGGCCGGCGGCGGGCTGAGGGCGCTGGTCGACCGCGTGGCCTCACTCGATATAGAGATCGACGCCCTTTTCACGAAGCACAGGTCAGGCGCCCGCGCCTTCTACAAGGCGCTTGATGCCGTTGAAGCTGCCGACTCCGTCGTTCGGTCAAGCATAGTGACCAAGGATTCCTACGAGGAAGCTGACCTAAAACGGCGCGAGGCCGAGGAGACTTACGAACGGGCGCGCACCGAAACACGTGAACTCGCGCAACGCCTCGCCGCTCTGGACCGAATGATCCGGGTCGTGCCGTCGTTGCGAGAGCTGCAAAGGCTTACCGAGCATCTGGAAGGCTATTCAGATTTGCCGATGCTTCCGGGTGACCTCGAAGAGCAGGTCAAGAGCGCGCGCCTTGCAGCGGTCACTTCCGAAGGCGCCAAGGACAACGCGCTCCGGATTCATCGGGACCTGAAGTCAAGACGGGACGCCATTGCCGTTGATGAACGTTGGCCGGCGATCGAGAGTCTCGTCGATGGCGTCGCCGACATGGTGGTGCATGTCAGAAAGGCCAGGACGGACCGGCCGCGCCGGCTTGATGACCTTAGTGAAAGCACGGGGCGGCTTGCCAACCTTCGCCATCTGATCGGCCTCGATGATGCGGCTTCGATCGAGGAGCGCGCCCCGAGCGCCGAGCGCCTCGATATCATCGGTCAGCTGCACACCTCAGGGATCGAGCGTGGCCCGAGGCTCGATGCGAAGCGCGAGCGAGCCGAGGAGCTGCAAGGGAACGTGGCCGCGCTGAAGGCCCGTCTCGAGGCGAGCCAATCCAAGGGTCACGATAAGGCGTTCGGCGCCTCGGCCGCTGATTTCGCGGGGCTGCCCATCGCAGCAGCGAGCCTCGCGGCAAAGTCGGCGGAACTCGAAGGAGAGGGCGCCGCGATCGAGGAGGCGGCCAAGAGGCTCGGCTTGTCGTCATTGGCGGATCTGCGTGCCTTGGACATGCCCGATCCGGAAGCCGTCCAGGCTCAGATCGATCTGCGGGCATCCATTCTGGACGACCGGGATCGTGAAGCCGAACGGGCCGATGAGACTGAAGCTGCGGCGCACGCGGCTGAAGAAGAGATCGCACGGCTGCAGCAGGGCGGCGAAGTTCCGACCGAGGCGGCGATTGCCAATGTGAGGTCTGAGCGGGAGGCGGCCCTAAGACCCCTTCGGACGGCCTATCTGGAAGACCGGGTGGAGGGCAGCGCCGATAAACGGCGACAGGAGGTCGACGCGCTTGATCGGGCGATCGAGCATGCGGATCACCTTGTCGATCGCCGTTCGGCCGAAGCTCAGCGGGTGGCGGCCTTGGAGCAGGCGGAACGTCGACTCGGCGAGGAGCGAGCGGCGCATCGCTTGGCGCTCAGGAAACAAGAGCGCTTGGCAGAGTCTTTCCGGACTGAAGAGGAAGCTTTCGCGGCTCTCTATCCCGCCGCACTTGCCCTCCGGTCGGAGCTGCCGCACCTCAAACGGCTGTCGCAGGAGCGGGCCGAACTCATCCGGAGGGCGGACGCGGCCGCGAAGGAGTCCCGTGCGATCAAGCTCCAATCAGCCGAACTCGAACCGCGTCTCCAAGCGCTTGGCGCCGCAGAGGCAAAGGCTGGGTTGAACCCTGGCGCCGATGACCAGCTTGCCGATCGAGTCCAATCCGTTATGGCCGCAATCGTGGCTCACGACGGCACGCACGCCGAATATCTTCGCGACCTCAAGGATCACGGGGAGGCGCTGGCGGACCTCGGACAGGTGCGCAAGGAACTCGAGCGGCTTGAGGAAGAGCATCGGCAATGGCTGGAGAAATGGTCCGAAGCTCTCACGGAGATCGGAGTGGGACCGGATGCGAGCCTTGCGCATGCGGGCCTCGTCATCCGTGAATGGGCGACCGCTATCGGCGAACTCACGAACCTGGCGCAGATCAATCGGCGCCTCTCCAGGTTCGACGAGGATGAAGCCGCTCTAGCGAAGCTCCTTGGTCAACTAGCCGAACAGCTTGAACTGTCGTTGCCGGAGGATGCGGTCGCGGCCTCAGCAGTGATCGCGGCGTCCTGGGAAGCGAACGAGCAGAAGAGGATCGAGCGAGAGAGCCTCGATCCGGAGGTGGCCGGCGCCGAGGAAAGGCTACGGGAGGCGGAGCGGACGAGCCAAGGCGCCCAGGAAGAGTTGGCGAGGCTGCGGCAGATGGCAGCCGTGGCGGATGACGAAGCTCTCGCAGCCATTGCCGTCCGCCAGAGCGAATACGAGAAGGCCAAGGCGGGCGCCGAGCAGCTTCAAGTGACGATCGCCGCGGCGGGTGACGGAAAGTCCGTCGAGGAATTGTCCGCGGAATGGAATGACCAGGACCTGGACGCCCTCAAGGCTGACCGGGCGGAGGCTGCCGCAGAACAGCGGCGGGTGGAGGAGGAAACTAGGACCGCGGTGGAGGCGATGCAGACGACGCGGTCGGCCGTCGAGGCATTTGAATCGGCAGAAGGGATCGGCCGCGCCCTCGCCGAGCGCGAGTCCGCCGCCGCCGAGATGCGGAACATCGTCGAACGATGGCTCGAGCTATCGATGGCGCGGGAGCTGATCAACCGGGCCATCACCTTGGTGAGAACCGAGCAGCAAGACCCTCTCGTGCGGCGGGCCGGTGAGCTTTTTGCCATTACCACCCGGGGAGCGTTCGAGGGTGTCGGCACGGATGTCGATACGAAGGGCAACCCCGTAGTGGTCGGGCGGCGCGCCAACGGTTCGGTCGCAACCGTCAGCGAGATGAGCGACGGGACGCGCGACCAGCTCTTTCTGTCTTTCCGGCTCGCCAGCATCGAACGCTATGCGAGTGCTGCCGAACCTCTACCGTTCATCGCCGACGACATCCTGGTGCATTTCGACGATGAACGCTCTGCAGCGACCCTCGAACTTCTCGCAAGGTTCGGCGAGACCAACCAGGTCTTGCTCTTTACGCACCATGGCAGCGTGCGAGATCAAGCAGCGCGGTTGGCCAAGACATTACCAGTGGAAGTGATTGAACTTGCCGCCTAGCCGGAGCCCCAAGCAGAGACATTTGCACGCTGTTCACCTAGGCAGATGACGGAACTGGCAAGCAATCAATGGCCAAGGTCTCGCTTAGGGCCGTTAAGCGAACCGACCTTAACCATCGGCCTGTATTTTGGCGCAGGTTGTTAGGGCGCCTCAAGCGCTGGGGCCACCCGCGGCGCCAGGACTGAGGAGACGGCTCAGCGCATGCTGGACCTAAATTCACTTCTGCTGGGCGCTGGCGTGGACCCTGCCAAGTCCATCGTCGTGCGTCACAAGCCCGCTGAGCCCGCCCTCAAGCTCGTAATGCCGTGGATAATTGCTGAGCGTCCGGACCTGTTTCGCGCCTACCAGCAGTTCCAGTGGGTCCGTCTGGAAGGTGCGCTGACCAAAGCCACCACGCTCGTGGCCTTCTGGGGGGATCGGCCGAAACGGGCCCTGTTCGCTGGCGTCTGGGATGTCGTCGGCGCGAAAGCCGTAACGCCAGAAGTCTATTGGAGCTTGCCTGAGAACCGGGAACTCCAAGCGCTGGGGATGCATGGGTTGTCGGCTGACCAGCAAGCACCTCTCATGTTCGACCTCGTCGACTCCAGCGCGCTGCAGGAGTGGAAGGGCAAGCTCGTCATCGAATGGCCTGGCCTGGAACGGTCTTGGTGGCGGTGGGCGTCACGCAATTCCTTCCCAGTCGCCGCGATCACCGAGGAAAGCCAGTTCACTCGGGCGATGAAGCCCTGGAACGAGACGGTGCTGAGCTGGGACCAACTCCAGATTCTGCCCCGCGATTGGCAGGCCGCCATGTCCCAATGGCGCGGCGTCTACTTCATCTACGACTTGGCTCGGGAGCGGGGATACGTAGGTTCGGCGAGCGGGGCCGAGAACATCCTCGGCCGATGGAAATCCTATGCCGCCAGCGGTCACGGCGGCAATGTTCAGCTGCGGGCGTCCGACCCCAAGAACCTGAGATTCAGCGTGCTCCAATTGACGGCTCCGAACACCGATCCGGCCGAAGTCGTTCGCTTGGAATCCACCTGGAAGGATCGCCTACACACCCGCGAGCACGGGCTGAACGAGAACTGATTGGCAGACGGGATCCGCACCCAGATGGCCTACGAATACGTCACCACGCACGACGCCACCGACAAGCGCCGCGCGAAGGCGGAGGGCGGGGTCGAGCGGCGATTGACCGAAGCTGCGGTCATGCTCGCCGTCGCGATCTATATCCTCAATCACGCCGAAAGCGGGACCGTGCGCATCCATCCGGACGGCGAGCACGCCAAGCGCTTCGACATCCCAGCATGGCTTGCGGCGGCAGGTTTCACGCTGGCCAAGGGCATTGGTTCGACCTCCTACGGAGGCGCCTACGTCCGGGGCGCTGAGACCGTGGTCGTGGATCCCAGACCTGGGCTTGGGGACGTCGAGGGCGAGGTTGATGGCCGTCCTGTGGTGGTGGAGTGCAAGGGCGGTGCGATCAACTCCAGCCATGCGGGCCAGCTCTCTCGTCTTCGGCGGGGGCTGTGCGAGGCGATTGGCTTGCTGCTCGCTAGGGCGCCCGACGGCGCGCGAGAGATCGCGGCCGCTCCATGGACACCAACGACCGCGGAACTGGCCAGGCGGTTAGGGCCCAGGTGCGCGAGCGCCGGCATTGAGATCGCGCTGGTGCGCCCAGATGGATCGATAGAATGGTCGGCCAGCTAGTCCGGGTGACGAGGCTCCAGGCGAGGCATCCTTCCGCACCTGGTCAATGGCCGTCTCCGGCGAGGGTGATCTCGTGTCCCAGAATCGCTCGCGCGATGGATTCAAACCCGTCGTGGCGGAAGCGCCGGCAGCGATCGCCGCTTTGCGCTTTGGCCGACGCCACGATCACGAGCTTTCCAGGCGCGGATTTCGCGACTGAAGTCAGCTCGGAACGCGGGATGAGCCAGGCCTTACGGATAGAAGCGCCGTCGAGCAGGGTCGCGAGGACATAGCCGCTGGCGCTCGGTGAGAAGGTGTTCAGCTGAACATCGAACTGGACGGTCTCGGCGACTGGGTCGTCCACCTTGGTGCGGCACTTGACCTGAAGCTGCACAATGGAGCGAGTAAGCTTGTCGACTAGGAGGAGGTCGATCCCGTCATCGTCCGCGATGGGGGTGTATGGCGACAGTCGCCCGCCGGAGGCCAGCATCAACCCCATTGCTGCGAGGGACTCGCCAATGGCGCCCCGCTGCGTGCTGGTGAGGCTGAATGTCCTATCGGCCGCCGCGTCCTCCATGACCTGACGAACGCGTGGGGCGGGGCGCCAGTCAAGCGGAATGTGACTCATCGTCTGTAGATCGATCGGCTGCATCGTCCGCCTTCTGACGGCGTGGATGTCCGCGAGACCTTGGCCGTCAATTTGCAGCGGATCCGGCGCGAGAAGCACTGGTCGCAGGAGCAGCTTGCCCTGGAGACCGGAATCCACCGGACCTACGTCAGCGGCCTGGAGCGCGGAATCCGCAACCCCACCATCACCGTGGTGCAGAAGCTGGCGGAGACGCTCAAGGTCCCTTTCGGGGCCTTGCTCGATCCGCCAGCCCGCTAAGCTACAGAGGATAGGCAGCTGCAGATCCTCGTCACGCGCTTGGGAGCCGGCCCTCCTCATCAGCAAGGTCGTAGTACTCCCAAGGCCTAAGGACGAGGTACTGCGGCGATGTACTGAGCTTGTTGAGCTGTATCATCAGCTCGCTGGCGCCCCGCTTTCCGGACATGAACGCGCGCATCACCTGCTCGGCGATCGCCTCGCGCATGGTCATGCGCTCGGTCGTCCCAGTTGCAGTGTTGGTGACGGGGACCTGACGGTCCAACTCGGAGTCGATCAGATCTTTGGCCGAGCGGTGGGGCAGAACAGGCTCCATTCGGCGCGTAGCGCGCTTGGGCGCGTGGGCGACCCTCTTGCGCCATCGTTCCTTCGCCTCCTCAGTCATGCGGGCGCAATCTTGCCCTGGCAAACTCGCCGCGCTTGCCTCCTCGATCGTGAGAATAAGGGGTTGCGCCACTTGGAGCGGCCCCAGCTCCTTGGCCTCTCGAAGCTCCAGCAGTTCCTTCAACGCCCGCAGGTCTACCTTGGCGGCGGCGTTGACCCGGGCCCGGATGGCGACATGCAGCCGGGTGATCAGGACCTTCTTGCCGTTCTCCTCGACCTCGACGGCCTGCTGCATGCCCTTGGCGAAGAGATCGCCAAAGGTGGACGTGTTCTTCCGCTTGCGGGTCCGGGCTGCGTGGTTGCTGCCCCTGGGGTTGCCTGACTGCCCCTTCTTGAACTGGCCGCTCTTGGGCGGTCTGCCATATCCGACTTCGTAGTCCTTCTCGTCGGTCTCAAGATCACTCGACATCTGTTTCGGCCCTCCGCGGGCCATCGCTCGATGGTGGTTTTCCTTTCCCGTTGGATTTCATTTGATTTGCTGGGAGGCTGATCGGCCGTTTGGCGCCGGCCGGGCGCTTTTGGGGCGTCAGCTCATGCGGAGACCTCCTCGTCCAGCCCGCTGGCGCGCCAGGCGCGGATGGCCTCGAAGGTCTCGCCGGCGCCCTTAAGCGTGGCCTGCTCGCCGGTCGCTTCCGAGACCCGCTTCACGATGGTGTCGACGTAGTGGGGCGAGATTTCCAGGGCGAAGCCGCGCCGCCCGGTCTTCTCCGCCGCCACCAGCGTCGTGCCGCTGCCGCCAAAGGCATCGAGCACCACGGCGTTGCGCTTGGAGGCATCCCTGATCGCGTCCGCCACAAGTGCTACCGGCTTGACTGTCGGATGCATGGCGAGGTCAGCGTCGCGGCTGGCGCCGAAGGTGTTTACCCCCGCATAGGACCAGACGTTGGTACGGTTGCGGCCATGCTTGCCCAGCTCGACATTGTTCACATGCGAGCTGCGGCCCGACTGATAGACGAAGACCAGCTCGTGCTGGGAGCGATAGAAGCTCCCCATGCCGCCATTGGTCTTGGCCCAGACGCAGAGATTCAGCAGCTCGGAAAAGGCGCCGTCCGCGGCCTCAATCACCTCGCCCATGTGGCGCCAGTCCATGCAGATGTAGTGGACCGAGCCGTGGGTGCTGTGGTCGGCCAGATTGACGAAGATCGTACGGAGGAATTCGGTGAACTCGGTCCGGCTCATCTCGCCCGAGGCCATCTCGAACTCTTCGTGCCGGGCCTTCCCAAGACCTGAGACGTGGCCGTGGATCGGGACATTATAGGGCGGGTCGGTGAAGATCAGCTGCGCGCGCTGCTCGCCCAGAAGCCGCGCATAGGATTCCGGCTTCGTCGCATCGGCGCAGAGCACCCGGTGGCGGCCGATCAGCCAAAGGTCGCCCACGCGCGAGACCGCGGGCTTCGAGTGGTCCGGCGTCTCGAACTCGTCGTCCTCATCGACTTCGGCGCCGATGAGGAGGCGATCGAGCTCCGGGGTTTCGAAGCCAGTCAGGGTGACTTCGAACCCGAGGTCGTCGGAGAGCTCCTTCAGCTCGATCCGCAGCAGGCCCTCGTCCCAGCCTGCGTTCAGAGCGTGCTTGTTGTCGGCGATGACGTAGGCCCGGATCTGGGCCTCGCTGAGGTGATCGACCCGCAGCGTGGGGACTTCGGTCATCCCGGCCAGTTTGGCCGCTTCAACGCGGCCATGACCAGCGATGATGCCCTGCTCGCCATCGATCAGGACGACGCCGATGAATCCGAAGTGGCGAATGCTGTCGGCGAGCTGCTTGAGTTGCTTCTTGGAGTGGGTGCGCGGATTGTTGGGGCGCGGCTTGAGCGCCCCGATCGGCAGGTGGCGGATCTCCGAATTCATACTGGTCTCCGTAGGCGCGACAGCAAGCGCGGCCACATCTCTGTGGCCGCGCCCAAGCGACTTGCGCCGGTTGGTTGGTGATGAAGCTCTGGTGTCGACAGGCTAGTTGAGGAAGGTCCGCCAAATGAACTGGCGAACATCTCGGACCTGATTGGAGTTCAGGCCCTTCAGCATCTTCATGACTTCGCGACGAACTGGGTCATACTCGATGTGCCTCTCGCGATATGTCTTCTGCCGCCTGCAACCTTCATCCCGGATGCGCCTCAATTCTGCGGCCGGGTTTTCGGCGCTGGCGATCAGGTCCAGATCTTGGATCCAAATCCTGCTGCGCTTGAAGTTGACGCGGACCCATTGCTTCCAATCCACTCCGGGGCCAGCTTCGCCAGCCGATATCCGGAGCTTGAGTTCACGCAGGAGCATCGCCGCCTTTATGCGGCGTTCGTCTCCCTTATCCGCGTCCTCGCAGATTTCTTCCGCCAGCTCGGCCAAGGTCTTCTCGCACGCAGTCGGAGCGCTTTGGCCGTTAGTAACGGCATCGCACTGCTCAAGGGGGACGAGCGATCTTGGCTTGGCTCGCGACGTTTCGATTTCGATGAGATTTTCCATGCCCTACCTCGCTGGTTGCTATGAGGGCATGTTCGATTCATAGCGGTCGACGACCGCCGTCAATTATTATTGCGAGCGGGCAAACGCCGCTAAAGCCGTCGTGTGGCCGCGCGGACACGCAAAGCCGCGCGGCGCCGTGGCTAGGCCGCTTCAGATTGATGCGGCGTCAGCGGGGCTTTCGCCCGTCCGGCTCGTGCGCCACGCCTTTGAACGGGTCGGGCTTGGACGCCATGAACCGGCCGCTGGTGTCATCCCGCTTCACGAACTGATCGGTCTTGGGATTGTAGGTCTGGCTGCGGTCGGACACCGCCCCTCGCCGGAACCCTTGACCCGTGTTGGTCGCCATCGTCGTTCTCCTTGTGAAGGCGTTCAGCTCAGCCGCGGCCTGGGCCATGTTGCGGACGATCGTGGGCTGGAGGCTGGTCAATCTCGTCCTGCACGTCCCGGATCAGCTCTTCGATCCGGGCGCCCACTCCGGCTCCTAGCGTGGCGTATCGGCCCGCCTCACTCAATCTGTAGAGGCGCATCTCGGGCAGTGACAGAACGGCGATGTCATCGGGGGGATTGTCGCTCCCGTCGTACTCAGGCGCAATCAGCGAAAGCGCTGCATAGACCAGCCGTGGGACAAGGTCCGGCTGGGCTGTGTTCCAGACATGGATGGCCACGCCCTGACCGCGCAGGCTGAGGCCGAAGTCAGACGTGAACGTCACTTTGTAGAGGCCACCCGGGCTTTCGTAGGTCGCCGGCGGATAGGAAAGGATCGGGCCTGGGTGAGCCCTCCGCCACTCATCGAGCCGCTCCAGGCCGGCCCGTGCCGACGCCTGCTCGGGCGCTCGGACGATTTCGTCGACGGACGCCATCACCTCTTCGATCGGGACACCGCCCACCAGGTACCGGTTCGCGCGAAGTCTCAAGCTACGGTGAAAGTCGTAGCCACTTTCCGACGGCCCAAGCCGTCGCCGAACCTCGCTGCGGCTCGGCCGGGCATTGAGGCAGATCAGCTTCAAAAAGGCGGAAAAACCGAAATTTGGCATCACAGACTCTCCATCACCGATGCGGGCGTCTTCCAGCGCCTCGCAGGCGATGCATCACCGCCTAGCTTCTTAGATAGCGCCGATTCTGATCCGCCGCAATATCAACGATCCCATTTTGGGAGCATTGATATTGACATTTCGACTCGGGTAAGCCATTGGGATGCGTGTGATCGCCAAAGGCGCGCTATCGGACTACTGGAGCCGGCGCGGCCGCGAGGACTCCGAGCAGCCGCTGAAGGCCTGGTTTGCCGAAGCGAGAGGCGCTGTTTGGAGACCACCCGAGGACATCAAGGCCCGCTATCGCTCGGCGAGCTTCCTCTCGGACAACCGCGTGGTGTTCAACATCGGCGGGAACAAGCATCGGCTCGTGGTTCATGTGAACTACGGCTCTGGAATCGTGCTGATAAAGTTCGTGGGCTCGCACAAAGAATATGACGCGATCGACCCAGCAACGATTGGCGGAGGAGGCAGGACATGAACGTGAAGCCCATCCGCACCGAAGCGGACTACGAAGCGAGCCTCTCTCGCGTCGAGGCGCTGATCGACGCCGAGCCCGGCACGCCAGAAGCTGACGAACTGGACGTCCTGACGTCGCTGATCGAGCGCTACGAAGACGAGCGGTTTCCGATCGAAGCCCCGACGCCATTGGCGGCCATCCGCTTTCGCATGGAGCAGCAGGACCTCAGCCCAAGAGACCTCGAGCCCTACATCGGCTCGCGCGCACGCGTGTCCGAAGTGTTGAGCGGCGCCAGGCCCTTATCGATCGACATGATCCGCGCCCTGAATACGCACCTCGGCATTCCCGCAGAGGCGCTTATCCGCGCTGATCCTGCCTCGGAGGTCGTCGACGCCGAACTCTCGGCGCCCGCGGCCAAGCAGCTGCGCGCCTGGGGCTTGATGAACCCGAGCGAGAGCTTCCCGACTTTCTACGCTCGGGCGGTTGGCAGCGCGCCCGCGATGGCGCGGCTGCGCAAGACGCGGACCGAGCGTACGAACGCCAAGACGGATCCGACAGCACTGCAAGCGTGGTGTGCGGCTGCCATCCTGCGCTCCCAGGAAGTCCCGGTGAGGGCTACGCTGGATCGCCGCAAGCTCAATCTGTCCACGGTCCGCAATCTCGCGCGCCTGAGCAGGCGATCGGATGGGCCGGCGCAGGCTGCCCAGCAGCTCGCTGAGCTTGGTATTGCGTTCGTGGTCCTGCCTCACCTGCCGGGGACCTATCTCGACGGCGCCGCTCTGCTTCGTGCGGATGGCGTTCCGATCATCGCCCTAACCCTGCGGCGGGACCGCGTCGACAATTTCTGGTTCACGCTGCTGCATGAGCTGGCCCACGTGAAATCTCACCTGAAGGGCGACGAGATGGTGTTCCTCGACGACCTCGAGATCGGCAGCAGCCTCGACATAGAGCGGGAGGCGGACGAGATGGCCGGCGAGGCTCTGATCCCAACTGAGCTTTGGCGAGACTTTGACAGCGGAACCTACACGAGCACCGAGCAGCTCTTCGAATTCGCTGAGCGAGCCGGCGTGCATCCCGCTATCGTTGCTGGTCGGTGGCAAAAGCAAAACCGCGACTATCGAAAGTTCTCAAAACTCCTGGGCCACGGTTCGATCGCCCCTCACTTTGCGCCAATCGCCAAGCCGTGAGGATCACGTCCCGCTCCCGGCGGATGTCGCCGGGCGGGCAGGGGCGGCGCGAAGGTTCATTGTAGGCGCGCACCGCCCCACGGCCGATCCTATGACGATCGGCCTAGCGGGCTCCGAACGGGTTCGCCGCCATCCCCGCCACCGCCCTTGATCCGCCCCACACGACGGCTTCTCCGGCGGTCCCGGCGCTTATCGGGTCCCGGTCCCCATTTGCCGTCAGGCGCCGAGCGAGCTTGGCTGATCGAGTGAGACAGCGCTCACGATCGCGCGCAGCTCGATCGTCAATGCCGCATGGTGGCTGTTGAGGTAGCGCGAGATTTCGCCGTTCCCGAGCAGCCGAGAGACGTAGCCGGAGGCGACGACCAGGTTGAGCACGTCCTCGCCGTAGGACTCTTCCAGCGCCTTGAAGTCCTGGTTGACGGTCTCCGTCTCGCGCTCAAGGCGCGCCATCTGCTCCATGGTCAGACCGCCGACGCGCTTGGGCTTGTCGGGATGCATCAGGTTCTCCTGACGCGTGGCGCCGAGGAGCGCCTTGGCATAGGCCGAGGTGAAGTTTCCGGCCGAACACATCAACTCCGCCGCCTCGACCTGGCGCGCCGGCTTCATCTTCTTCAGCACCTCGAACGTGCGCGGGTTCAGCGACTTGTCTTTCAGGAGCTCGATGACCTCGGGGCAGACGCCGTCGAGCATAGTGCGCTGGCGCTTGATCGCGCGGACATCGAGGTTCAGCGCCTTGGCGAGCTTCTCCTGAGAGACCCCGCGCTCCAGCGCCCGCACGATCATGTAGTGCTCCTGGATCGTGGCGAGCCGGTTGATGCGCTTGTTGTAGGTGAAGGACTCGTCGTCGTCCGCGACCAGGCAGCGCGCTTCGGTGGCTCCCTGGTCAAGGAGGATGGCGTGGCGCATGTGGCCGTCCAGCAGCAGGTACTGGCTCTCGCCGTCCTTTGGCGGCGCCACCATGAGCGGCTCGATGATTCCGACTTCGGCAATGGAATGAGCGATCTGCTGGTATTTCGCCGATTGCTTCATTCCGAAGGGCACCGCGCGAAGGGGCAGGATCGACTGCAGCGGCAGGGTCACGATCTGCTGGTCGAAAGCGACCTTGACCGGCCTAGCCATTTTGGCCTCCCGCGAACCCGAGCTTCTCCGCCAGCGGCGCCGGCATGCTCTGGATGCTTTCAGCCCGAAGCAGGGTGGCGAAATGCTCGTCCGCAAAGAGCCGCCGCAGCGCATTGACGACAAACACGAGGCGCCCCTGCGCCAGCGCCGCCTTCTTGACCAAAGCCTTCTGCCTTTCCGTCTCGCGCCGATAGGCGCGCAGCAGCACGTCGGCCGTGACCCGGTTGCGGTTCCGGACCAGGCCATGGACCCGGCCGTGGAGGCTCTTTCCGCTGGTGTTCCGGATTTCAATGATCCGGCGGATGGCGAGAAGCTGGTTGCCGGGAAGCTGGCGCTTCTCGTAAGCCTCCAAGAGCGCCGTCTGGACTTCGCCCTCCTTGGCCTTGGCGATTTCCATGGCGACGGTGTGGGGGATGATCCCTTTGTCGACGGCATTGATCAGCCGCTCCTCGCCGTTCTCGAGCAGGTAACAGATCGCGTAGATGTACTCGGGCGTGAAATCGGTCTTCGCGGCGATGTCCGCGACCGAATAGCCGCGCTGGCGCAGGACCCCGATTTCGCGGACCAGCTCGATGGAGGAGTGTTGGCGGCGGGCCAGGTTCTCGACCAGGCTCATCACGAAGCAGTCCTCCTCCTCGGCATCGACGACGATGGCCGGAATCTCCTTTTGCCCGAGGGCGATGAAGGCCTCCAGCCGACCCTGGCCGCAGACCAGGTCGTAGACGTTGGCGCCTGGGCGCCTGCTGACGGAGATCGGCTTCTTCAGGCCCAGGTTCGCGATGCTGGTCACCAGCTCGTTGAAGACTTTCCGATTGCGGGCCCGCGGATTCAGGACGTTGATGGCGTGCACGGGGATCATCGAGATTTCAGGGACGGGTTCGGTCATGCGGCGGCCCTCAGGCTGTAGCGGCCGCTCAGGTAGAAGAGCGGCTCCAGGGAATCGAACCGATAGGCGTCCAGCGAGAGGCCATTTTCCTCGGCCAGCTTCAGCGAGGGCGTCGAGCCCAGGTCCAGCCAAGGCAGCAGGTAGAAATCGCGGATCCCGCGGTTTTCTGCGTCCATGCGAACCGCCACGCTGATGTCCGGCTTCAAACCCGTATCCAGCCGAATCTTCCAGCGCCTCAGGCCCGTGATGGTCTGGAAGCACCTGGAGATGACGATTGAGGCGGTGAACTCCTCATTCACGCGCAGAAGGTCCGTTTTGGCGTCCCGGTGGACATACCCGCCGAGGGCCTCGATACCCCGGATCGTGTCCGCGACGATGCCGGGGTGAATGTCGCGCAGGGCGCGGTTGATCTCGATGTACCGGTAGTCGCGGCCCGGCGAGTAGCCGATCAGTTGGTAAGCGCGAACCAGGCTGCCGAACCGACGCCGGTAGATGGAGCTGGAGGGCATGTCGTCGGCTTCGTCTATGACGAGTCCGGACAGCCAGCCCTTCTGCTGCTGAAGCTGGCTGAGCCGCTCCAGCATCTCCTCTTCGGTGTAGCGGCGGCAGCGGTCGTTGATGATGCGCTGAGCGGCGACGAAGAAGTCCTCTTCGACGATCGGTTCGAAGGCGCCGTTGGCGCGGACCCAGAGGTCCGGCGGGTTCACCGTCCGCTTCGTCTTCAGCTTGCAGGAAATGCGATTGTAGAGGTTGTTGCCGATGTACTTCTCATTGGTCAGCACCTGGTGGACCGTGCCGCGCGTCCAGGGGCGGCCGTGGTCAGTGCTGATGCCTTCGGCGTTCAAGGCCGCAGCGATGTCTCGCTCCTTCATGCCCTTCAGGGTGAAGAGGCGGTACATGCGCCGGACAGTCTCCACTTCGTCGGGCGGACCGGGCTGCAGGATCACGCGGTCGGTCTGAAGGCTTTTGTGTTCGCCGCGGGCGAGTTCGGCCTTGAAGTTGCGCTGCTCGTCTACCAGCACCCGCCGCAGGCCGAACCCGGCCGGCCCGCCCTGGCGGAAGCCATAGCCTATGAGCCGGCATTGGCCGGCGAACACTTTGGCGGAAAGCTCGCGGCTATATTCGCCCGCCATGGCGCGCTTGACGGTCTTGATGATGGTCGAGCCGACGCTGCCGTCGTTCTCAAACTGCTCGGCGCAGTAGTGGATGGAGACGCCAGCGCGGCGACAGACGAACTCGTGGTAAGCACTCTGATCGGCGTCCTGAAAGCGCCCCCAGCGGCTAATGT
>Ga0265338_10004454_pt1 | contig 18905 bp, 17 predicted proteins | sample 42126metaG_FD_193579 | JGI IMG/M metagenome (GOLD analysis project Ga0265338, IMG submission 193579) | Rhizosphere microbial communities from Carex aquatilis grown in University of Washington, Seatle, WA, United States - 4-21-26 metaG | ecosystem: Host-associated > Plants > Roots > Rhizosphere... | reverse complement strand
TCTGCTGGCTGATGGCGTGAACTGTGGCTGCATCGGATCGAGCGATTGATGCGTCAGCATGGGCTTAAAGCACGCCCGCGCCGGCGTCGGCTGCCGCCGGACCTCGGTGAGCGGCAGGCCGCCGCCGTCGCTCCCGCTCACAACCGTCGGTGGATCGCAGACTTCACCTATATCTGGACGGCGGAGGGCTGGCTTTACGTTGCGGCCGTGGTGGACCTGTTCTCTCGCCGCGTCGTCGGCTGGTCGATGAGTGCGGCGATGACCGCGCAGCTCGTCACCGATGCGCTGGTGATGGCGATCTGGCGGCGTGGCAAGCCCGATGCTCTGGTTCATCACTCCGACCGCGGCAGCCAGTACAGCAGCGAGCAGTTCCAGCGGCTGATGGCCGACCACGGGGTCGTCTGCTCGATGAGCCGCTCGGGCAACGTCTGGGACAACGCGGCGATGGAGAGCTTCTTCTCGTCGCTCAAGACCGAGCGCACAGCGGCGGCGAAGACGTACAAGAGCAGAGACGAGGCCAAGGCAGACGTGTTCGATTACATCGAGCGCTTCTACAATGCGCGAGGACGGCACTCGACGATCGGTTATCTAACCCCTATGGAGTTCGAGCGCAGGGCCGGTTCGCTTAAGTCGGTGTCATCCAAACCAGGTGCAGCCCAATCATAACGAGTTGACCAGTATTCAGTGCCCTCCATGAAGATTGCCGAAATTCACGGATTCACAGATTCACGCGCAAGTCGCCGCTGACGCGTTTCTTCAAGTCTTCAACGCACATGCAGTGTTGCCACATCAAATAATCGAAATGAGGGTAATCCGCATCTTTTCAATGATTTTTGACTTCGTTTCGCGATTCTGCGCATTCGATGCCTACAAGCTAGCCTGCTGTAGTTCCAAACGCCCGTCTTTCACAGATGGCTTCAGCCCGAGACAAATCAGCCTCTTCGCCAGTCCGACTCGATCCAGGAATGTGCACAGTTCGACCTGATGTGCGGTTTGGAGGCGCAGCTTATCGGTATTTCTCCTCTGCTTCACCGCATCGAAGTAGGTGACCCGCTGCTGAAACTGCCACTTGAAGGCATACGAGATGCGCCAGTATTTCGGCTCTATATCTGTGACAGTGGTCGGCTTACGGACAGCTCCTTTATCTGCATGGAAGAGCTTCTTGAGGGACTTTTTGAGTCCCTCTGCGTTTCGTGTCCATCCTATGATATAAACGTGCGGGCACCAGTGCGCTTCATATTTTCCGTCCCGGTCTTGGTTGAACGAGAAATCTGCGGCCCCGATGCCGACTTGTAACCCGGCCCGCCTCAGCTTCGACTTGGTCCGCCGAAGAAAATTGTCAATGTCGAACTCAGCTAGGTCCCCAGGAGGGATGCGCGCCTCGGCTGGCACTAGACTTATAGCGACCAGTTTATGGCCTTTCGGAACGTTCTTGCGGAAATACCTTCTCACCCCGCACACAAGCGCACGCTGAAATAATCGTGCACATTCTGGGCAGCCGCCCGAAAAGCAACGATGCTGGTCGGAACAGTATGACAACCTCTCCAACACGACAGAAGCCTTGGTGAGGCTATGTCGCTTTAGGCGTCTGATCTGAGTGGTTCTGAGCGCCCTTGCTGTCTCGGCATCTGGCTCATCTCGCCAAAGCCGCCTTTCCGTCTTTTTCGACTCGCTGCTTATTGCATCGACAGCCCACGCCTTTGCGTCCGGAAATCTCGTAGCGTCGACTATCTTACCTGTACGAAGCGATACGGCTCGAAAACCCATTTTCTGATACTCCCTGTTTGAAAGCATCACCTCCTTTACAGTTTTTGATTTCCTCGCTTTTGCCAGTGAGACGACTGATAAGGAAAGTGCAGATTCCTTATCAGAGACCGAAACGGCCGCCATGAATCAGCGACCCTTTCACCAATAGCTTATGCCTGGCCGCGGGGACCTGACGAGCGCATTGCGCATTTCGGCTAAAGAAGAGGCCCTCACCAACATTACATCCGCGCGTTGGGCGCCGCTCGTGAGAAGCGGACCATCACTGCACATTCGGGGCATGTCGGCTGGACCCCAAAAAGTAGAAATTTAGCGCAGGGGCCGGCTTGTCCGGTTCGGGCCAAGTCCGGCTGTCGGCGACCAGGCCGCGCAGGTCCGCTCCAAGCTAGGAAACGGACCTCGCGTGATACAACCATAATCCGTACCGCGAAGTCCTCCTGGCGCGATTGGAATAAGTTGGCTCGCAAGCCGATCTAGCTCGATTGATGGCTTCGAATTCCAGCGGGCCGGTCAAATCCGTTTGCGCGGCGTGAAGTAACCACGGGTTCCGCGGCCACGATTCATCTTAGCAACAGGTGCGACAGTTCGTTCAGACTGGAGACGCCCAATTTTTCGTATGCGCGCCGTCTGTGCGTAAGCACAGTGTTTATGCTCAGGCCCATTGAACTCGCAATCGCCGCGGAGCTCAGACCACGAACGATGCCAGCGCAAACCTGAGCTTCGCGTTCGGTCAGTTGCGGCGCCGCAAGCGCCAAGCGGTCACGATACTGCCGGTGCCGATCTTCGTTGCTATGCGACGGAACCAAAGCGTCGTGCTTGCTGACGGAGTGAATCAGGATATCGGCCATCTTTGATATCTCGTCGATATCCGGATCTGCGAACCGCCCTTGAGTGCGGTTACGATAGAAATTCAGCCGGACGACCTGTTCCGCGCGGGATTTGACAATTGAGACGCGATCGACCAGACGCGCTGACAGGTAGCAATCCCGCTGATACAGCATGTCCTCGACCTCACGGGGCTGCATCCGGATCGTCGCTCCCTGCCCGACGCGCGGTTCGGTCGCGATAATTCGGTTGGCAGGGTCGAGCGACCAGTACTCGTTTATATATTTCGAGGCGATTCGATGCGCGCTTGGGCTTTCGCCGTCGCTAGCCGCTATCAGGAGCCGAGGCGGTTGGGTGCGCGAAACGGAAAACGCGCTGAGATGCGTGCAGCGCATAGCATGGCGGGCCAGCGAGAGCATGGAAGATTCGAAGCGCGGTGTTCCGAGCGCGTCGATGAGATTGCCCAGCAATTGGCCCGCCGCCCCTGGATCCGCGCGCCGTTCCAGGTACCGGATATCCATGGCAACACTCCGTGCAAGCCTGCCGCCGGCCGGTTGGAGCGGCCGGCATTGGGGCGAAGCCCTTAGTGTGCCGCTAGAATGAGCACCAATACCACGGGATTTTACCGGCAGCCGTGGTTTCTCCTAAACGAATGATATTTCTATAGAATCATGACAGATCACCCGATGCAGCCCTCGCTCGGGGGCCGCCGGACCGCCGCGGGTCAGGCCGCGTCGCACCGAGGCCGCCTTCGCCGGTCATTTGATCCCGGTCGATGCCAGCACTCGATTCCATTTCTGAATGTCTTTCTCGATGAACGCTGAAAATTCGCCAGGCGTGCCGCCCAGGACATCCATGCCCTGCGCGTGCAGCGCCTGCTCGGCCTCTTTGGTGTGCACTGCTTCGTTCGCGTATTTGGATATCGCAGTGACGATCTTGGGCGACGTACCGGCCGGCGCCAGCAGCCCGATCCATATGCCGACATCGAAGCCCGGCATTCCGGCCTCATCCATCGTCGGAACGTCCGGCACGATGCTGGCTCGCTTCGGCTGGCCGACCGCCAAGGCCGTAAGCTTCCCCTGTTTCACGAACGGGGCGAGCGTCGAAGCGACGTTGAACATCAGGTTGATGCGGCCGGATACCAGATCGAGCACGCCCTGGTTGGCGCCCCCTTGGTACGGCACCGCCGCGATCTTTGCGCCGGCTTCCATGTTGAACATCTCCGCCGCCATGAAGCTGGCGGTCCACTGGCCCGACGTGCCGAAGCTCAACTTTTCCGGATGCGCCTTGGCCAAGGCCACGAGGTCCTTGACCGAGTTCACTTTCAGGGACGGATTGGCCACCAGCAGGTTCGGCACCTCGGCCAGCAAGGCGACAGGCTGCATGTCCTTTCCAAGATTGAACTTCTGCTTGGTATGAGCGGGATAGATCGTGTTCGCGACCGTCGCCATGAAGAGGGTGTGACCGTCATTCGCAGCGTGCGCGACATATTCGGCGGCGATCATGCTGCTGTTGCCGGTCCGGTTTTCGACGATGATCGGGTGACCGACATGATCGCTCACATACCGCGCAACCAGCCTTGCGACGGTGTCGGCGGTCGAGGACGGGCCGAAGCCGACTACAATCTTGATTGGACCGGCCGGGAGGTCGTCGGCGCGCGCCGGGAGACCGAGGAACGAAAGTCCGAGACAGGCAGCCAGCGATAGTGCGCAACAGGACTTGCGTGTCGCAGCCATGATGATCCCTCCCCGATGTCGCCGGCACGCCGGCGGATATTATTGATTGTGACGTGTGTTTTTCGCGCCGCCGAACCGACGTCGCTGCCGCCAAGGATGGCAATCAAAGCCAGCGCCTGTCAGTCACAAGATCATGTGAACGAAAAGCCACGCCGGCGCCGCTAGGATCGGCGGCGGCGTTCCGCCTCCATCGAAGGACGATCCATGCAATCCGATCCCCAGCTTCGTGAACGAGGCGCGAAAAAAATCGGCGAGATCCTGGGCCAGACCCCGGAGGACGTCGAACGATCGCTCGGCGATCTGGCCCCAAAACTCGCGACCTATGTCCTGGAGGTGATCTACGGTCAGGTCTATCAGTCGCAGACCCTCGACAGCCGGACGCGTCAGATCGTGACGGTTGCTTCGCTGGCGACAATGGGAACCGCAGCTCCCCAGTTGCGCACCCATATCGGCGGCGCCCTGAGATGCGGCGTGAGCGAGGAAGAACTGGTTGAGATCATGCTGCAACTCGTGCCCTATGCCGGGGTCGCGACCGCGATCAATGGCATCGCGGCTTGCCGCGATGCCTTCGCCGCGCAGAAGCGCCCGCGCTGACCGCCCTCATTCCACGGACAGAAAAGACATGGCAATCGCCAAGGGCGTCAGGCAGATCGGCCGGCTGAACTGCAAGGGCGGGGGGCAGATCGTCGTCAAGAACGGCATCGGCTTTATCGGCCATATGGCCGCGCCCGACGGCACGTCCATCGTCGATCTGCGCGATCCGGCCAACCCGCGCGTTCTGGCGCAACTCAACGTTCCGCGTGGGCTTCATTCGCACAAGGTGCAAACCGCCAACGGCATCATGGTGGTCAACCGGGAGATCGTCGACCGCAAGGTGGCGACCGCCGCCGGCTTGCGCGGAGGGTTGGCGATATACGACGTGCGCGATCCGGCATCGCCACGCGAGATCGCGGTGTGGAATTGCGACGGCACTGGCGTGCATCGTTTCACGTTCGACGGCCGCTACGCCTACATCTCTCCCGAGATCGAAGGCTATATCGGCAACATCGTGATGATCCTGGATCTCGAGACGCCGGATCGGCCGCGAGAGGTCGGCCGCTGGTGGATGCCGGGCCAGTGGACGGCCGGAGGCGAGACGCCGTCCTGGCCCGGCCGGCAGCATCGCTGCCATCACGCGATCAGGAAAGACGATCGCCTCTACGTGAGCTACTGGCACGGCGGCGGCGTCATTCTCGACATCAGCAACGCGGGCAGCCCCAAGCTCGTGTCGCAGTTCGACTGGAGCCCGCCATTCCCCTGGCCGACGCATTCGCTGGTGCCGGTCCCGTTCGAGATCCACAAGCGCCGCTACATTCTGGTCGCTGACGAGGACGTCGATCCGATCGATCCCGAGATGGCCCCCGATTTGGCCGCGTTCATCTGGATCGTCGACGCGACCGACGAGAGGCGCCTGGTGCCGGTGGCCAGCTTCCAGGTCGAGGGGGTGCACGGCCGGCGCAACCCGCAGATGACCGGTTGCCACCAGCCCGTCGAAACGATCGTAAGCACCGAAATTCCGGTCGCCTGGTTCGCGCAGGGCCTCCGCTTCATCGACATTTCGAATCCGATGGCGCCGAAAGAAACCGCGCATTTTCTGCCAGATCCGGCCGACAGCAGCGGACGTGTGTCGAGCAACGATGTCTTCATGGACGAGCGCGAGCTCGTCTATCTCATCGACCGGATCGGCGGTCTAACGATTGTCGAACGTGTCTAGCTCATCCGGCGGCGCGGGTTGGCTCGCGATATAACAAGGCTTGACGGGAGGACCAGGATGGCTTGGCACACGACAATCGGCACCGGGCCGGTCAAGGTGATCGTCATGCACGGCTGGTTCTGGGACCACCGCGTTTATGCGCCGATGTTCGACATGCTCGACACGGAGCGCCACACCTACGCGTTTTTCGATATCCGCGGATACGGCAACGCCCGGGACGTCGACGGCGACTTCACGATTGCCGAAATCGCCGCGGATGCAGTCGCGCTCGCCTACCGGCTCGGCTGGCGTAAATTCCATCTCGTCGGTCATTCAATGAGCGGCAAGGCGGCGCAAAAGGCCGCTATGGATGCAGCGGAGCGCGTGGAGTCGGTCGTGGCGCTGACGCCGGTGCCCGCGGTCGCCCTCCCCTTCGACGATGCGACCTTCCAGTTCTTCAATAGCGCCTGCGACGACGACCAGGCGGCGCTCGCCATCATGGGCCAGTCGCTGGGCGACCGGGTCTCAGCTGCCTGGCTCGCGTCGATGCTGCAGCGCGCGCGAGAGACCGCCCGGCCGGACGCGTTTCGGAGCTACATGCGCTCCTTCATCAAAGACGACTATTCCCGCGACGTCGGCAAGCTGACGATGCCGCTGCTCGTGCTCTACGGCCAGCACGACGCCGGCGTCAGCGAAGATATGGTCAAGAGCGTGTATCCGGCGCTTTACCCGCATGCCGAGATCGAACGGATCCCCAATTCCGGCCACTACCCGATGCAGGAAACCCCTGTGTACCTGAGCACGCGGATCGAAGAGTTTCTGAGCAGGACGGCTGGCGGCGAGCGTCCTTAAGCCACAATGCAAGTCAAAATGAGCGCAGGAAAGATCATCGAATGAAGCTCGCCTCTCTCAAAAACGGCACGCGCGACGGTTCTCTGGTGGTCGTCGACCGGACGCTGACGACCTGCGTCGGCGTTCCGCAGATCGCCGCGACCATGCAGCAGGCGATCGAAACGTGGAGCACTTCCGCGCCGAAGCTCGCGGCCGTCTACGATCAACTCAGTGCCGGCCGGATCGCAGAGGCAGCGCCTTTCCAGCCGCGTGTCGCCGAGAGCCCGCTGCCGCGCGCCTATCAATTCCTCGATGGCTCCGTCTATCTCAGCCACATGCGCAAGGCGCGCAAAGCGCGCGGCGCCGAGATGCCACCCAACTCCGAAACCGAACCGTTGATGTACCAGGCTGTCTCGGACGGCTTCATCGGCCCCATGGACGACATGCCGTTGCCGACCGACGAGTTGGGCGTCGACATGGAAGCGGAAGTCGCCGTCATCGTCGACGACGTGCCGATGGGAATCGCGCCGGCGCATGCCGGATCGCACATCAAGCTGGTGATGCTGCTCAACGACTATACGTTGCGCTCGCTCACCAAAACGGAGCTGCCCAAGGGCTTCGGCTTCATGCAGGCCAAGCCCACCAGCGGATTCTCACCCGTCGCGGTTACGCTCGATGAATTGCCGCAGTGGGACGGCGACACGCTCCATCTGCCGTTGCTGTCCTCGGTCAACGGCAAGCGCATCGGTGCGCCGAACGCCGGCAAGGACATGTACTTTACCTATCCGCAGCTCATCGCGCACGCCGCGCGCACACGCAAACTCGGCGCCGGCACGATCGTCGGTGCCGGCACAGTCGCCAACAAGGACGAAACCGCAGGGTCTTCGTGCATTGCCGAGTTGCGCGCCAACGAGGAGCTCGAGCACGGCAAGGCCGTCACGCCGTTTCTCAAGTTCGGTGACCGCGTGCGGATCGAAATGCTCGATGAGACAGGACGCTCGATTTTCGGGGCTATCGACCAGGGGCTCGTGAAAGGCCACTGAGGCCTTCACGCGCTCGCCTTGGTCGACAGCCATCCGGTCTGCCCACGGGAAGATGCCAGCGGAGCGGCGCCATGAACATTCAGACAACGTTGGACAATTACGAAGTGGTGCGTTCCCGGCCGGGGGAGCGCCGCTACATGACGGGTTTCGGCAATTCGTTCGCGACCGAGGCGGCGCCGGACGCACTTCCCCTCACGCGCAACTCACCGCAGCGAGCGCCTCTCGGGCTCTATGCCGAGCAGCTCAGCGGATCGGCGTTCACCGCCCCGCGGAGCTCGAACAAGAGGACCTGGTTCTACCGCATTCGTCCGTCCGTCAAGCACGCCCGCGGCTTCAAGCCAGTCGACTGCGGCCTGATCCGCACCGCTCCATGCCGGAACGAAGCCGACATGCCGGTTGGCCAGATGCGCTGGCGCCCGATCGCCATGCCCACCGAGCGCACCACGTTCCTCGACGGCCTGCGCACGATCGCGACCTGCGGCGACGCCCATCTTCAGGTCGGCATGGCAAGCCACATCTTTGTCGCCAACGCGTCGATGGATTGCGACTATCTCTACAATGCCGACGGCGAAATACTGTTGGTGCCGCAGGAGAACGCGATTCGCGTGTGCACCGAGTGCGGCGTAATCGACGCCGAGCCGGGCGAAGTCATCCTCGTGCCGAAAGGCATGAAGTTCAAGGTCGATCTGCCAAACGGTCCGGCCCGTGGCTACGTCTGCGAGAACTATGGCTCCTATTTCACTTTGCCCGAACGCGGGCCGATCGGCGCCAACTGCCTCGCCAATGCCCGCGATTTCCTAACGCCGGTTGCCGCGTTCGAGGACAAGGAGACGCCATCCCGCCTGTTCCTCAAAGCCCTCGGAAAGCTTTACGTCACTGACATCCCGCAGTCGCCCCTCGATGTCGTGGCCTGGCACGGCAATTTCGCACCGTGCAAATACGACTTGCGCCGCTTTTCTCCGGTGGGATCTGTGCTGTTCGATCATCCCGACCCGTCGATCTATACGGTGCTGACCTCGCCGTCCGATACGGTCGGCACTGCGAATGTCGACTTCGTTATTTTCCCCGAGCGCTGGGTGGTCATGGAGAACTCATTCCGGCCGCCCTGGTATCACATGAACGTCATGAGCGAGTTCATGGGACTGATCTACGGAGTCTACGACGCCAAGCCGCAAGGCTTCGTGCCGGGCGGGATGAGCTTGCACAACGGTCTCATCGCACACGGACCGGACGCGGAAGCCTTTGAACGCGCGTCGCACAGGTCTCTGGAGCCCGAGAAGCTGTCGGGCACAATGGCGTTCATGTTTGAGACGCGCTTTCCGCTGAGCCCAACGGCCTATGCATCAAGCTTAGAATTACTGGATGGCGATTATCCCGATGTCTGGGATGATCTTAAGAAGCAGTTCGGTTCCAACACAAAAGTCGTCGGCTGAACGGGGCCTCAACAAAAGCTGGGAAGGTCCGATCTTCGCTCGGAAGCGGACCTCACGAGCCTCGGCGGCTCGGTCCGGCTCGGGTCAGGAGCTGACGAAAAGCGCCCTGCTCGCCTATTTCGGCTTCGGGCCAAGTGCGGACATAACGTATTACGCCTGTAGGATTTCGAGAACCGGACAAGGCGGCTTAGACGTGCCGCAACATTGCGTGTCGCATTGCTCGATGGTGCCGGTAAGGACCTTTTCGAGCTTGGCCAGATCATCGCGGTTGGCACGCACATCTGCCAGATGAGTCGCGGCAATCTCCCGCGCTTCAGCGCAGGAACTGCTCGTACGTAAAGCCAACGCAAGCAAGGTACGGATATCGCCGATCCCGAAGCCTAATTCACGAGCGCGTCTGATGAAATGCAGCCGTCCGACGTGTTCCGGCTGATAGTTCGATGCCCGCCGGCGGTACGCGGCGGCTTCGTCATCAGGTTAATACGCTCATGGTACCGGATCGTTTCTATATTCACGCTGGTGAGATTCGAGAGTCCGCCAATGGTCAGCGTGCGGGCTCGCGAAGCTGTGATCTGTTCCATGGCTCGAATGCCTTGATCCTGTAGCAGCTACGGGATGCAACCTCGCATCGATAACATTCAAATAGGAATCACAATGTCGACACCATGACCAAGCATGTCGGCATGAAAACTAAAACGAGGCTCACAGTGAAAGTGCATACGCTTGGTAGGCACGATTGGGTGAAAGCGATCGGTGTCGGTATTGGCGTTTCGGCCCTCACGGCGGCATTTATGATTGCAATGATGAAAGTCCGAGTTTCACCGTTACCAAAATCGCTCGGCTTGGCTTTTGCCGAAACTGTCCTTGGACGGACTCTCCCGCTACCGGTGGGTTTGCTGTTTCACACCGTCTGGGTCACTAGTTTCTCGTGCTCTTCGTTGTGCTGTTCCGCGACGCACTCACGTTCATGCGGGCTTTGGCGTTTTGCTTTGACTTTCGGTTCTGGTGTTTTTCTTCCCCGTCGTCGGTTGGGGATTTCTCGGTCTCGCCGCTAGTCCAAAATTGATCGTCGGAGCGGCAATGCCGCATCTCTTATTTGCGATATTTTTGTGAGGATTATGTCGGTTGGCATTCAGAGACTCGGGACTAGTCTATTCTTAAACTGCAACACTAAAACTTCCGCACCGATGTCCGCCATGTTTTTAATCACGGCCAATTTTTGCGAAGCAGCCAAATGACGCGAGGGTCGCCTGAGATGACAACCAAGTCTCTCTTCTGGACCGGAATCATAGGCGTGGCGCTGGCAATCTTATGTTGCGCTACTCCAGTCATGGTCGGTTTGCTCGGCGCGTTCGGGCTTTCGGCGCTCACCGGCTATCTTGATTACGTCCTGCTTCCTGGTGTTGTCGTGGGGATCGTCATCTATGCCCTTTGGCGGCGAAAGCCCACGTGATCCTGGAATCCACCATCACGTGCCCTCGGTGCGGGCATGAGGCGAGCGAGCACATGCCTACGGACGCTTGCCAGCTCTTCTATAACTGCGAGGGCTGTGGAGCGCGTTTAAAACCTAAGCAGGGCGATTGCTGCGTGTTTTGCTCTTACGGCACCGTGCCGTGCCCGCCGATACAAGCGGGACACTCTTGTTGCCGGTAGAGGACAAAGAGGCGACATGGCCGTCGTGTCCGCTCTGGACCGATTCTATTGAAAAGGCCCTGAGAGCAAGCGCCGCGAAAAGGCTATCGAAACGACGGCGAAGTCCTTCGATCAACTTAGATTGTCGCATCAAATCCATTTAGAGCGACGCGCGCTCAAGTCCGGGCGTGCAATGAGGTCCCCCGCGCCGCTCCCTGGAAACGCATGCACGAGCCTAAAATATTCCGATTCCGTTAGTAGCCGGACTTTTTCAACAGTATCGGCCAAAGCAGCCTTAACGAGACTTTTTGGCGCACGCCGCTCGTGGGCATACTCGCACCTTGAAGACATTCAAACCTGTGGCGGAGCGCAATTACTCGCGCCGCAATCAGCGGACGGCCCGCTCGACGGCGGCCGACCGGGCGAAGAGGCCGCCCGGCGCTTTGGCGTTGAGGTGATCGAGGACGCCGGCGAAAATCGCCATCCCGAACATCAGGACCACGAGGCCCGCGACGCCGATCGCCAGCGTGCGGTTCTTCGCCCGCGCCTGGGCCACGAGATCGGCACCGGTCGTCGGATGCCAGACGTTGCCGCCGCTCCAGGCCGGGTGACGTTCATCGGCGCGCGTCTCCTGCCGGCCCCAGGAGTGGATGACGATGAGCGCGGCAATGAGGCACATCATGCTGCTCGGCGCCCAGACGATGAAGCCGCCGGCGATCTCATCGGTCAGCGGCTTGATGCCGAAATACCGCCCGGCGACATCGTAGGCGGGATAGAGTACCTCGCTTTTCAAGGTCAGATACGCGCCCAGACCCACCTGCGTCAGCGATACCAGCAACAGCATCATCAACCGCTTGCCGTAGCCGTTCCCCATCGGCGGCGGGCGCATATCGAACACGCGCCAGAAGAACAAAAGGCCCGCCACCAGCATGGTCACGTGCATCGTGTAGTGAATGGCGTCATTCAGGATCGCCGCATTGTGGATCGGCGGGTATTGCCAGACGTAGAGCGCGGCGATGAACAGCAACGTCGCGACAGTTGCGTTGGTGAGAAAGCCGAACAGCCTGCGCAACAGGCCGCTACCCATGAATGGCGACAGCATTCCGTCGCGCAGCGCGCGCGGCAGGCCACGGATGAGGGTCGCTTGCGGCGCCGACAGAGCGATCAGCATGGGAGCGATCATGCGTAGCAGAATGTGCTGGATCTGGTGCACCCAGAACAGATGATCCGCGAGCGCATCGACCGGCGATTCGAGCGCGAGGAAGACACAAGCGATGCCAGCGAAATAGGAGACGTCGCGAAATCTCTGACGCACATCGCTCTTGCCGCGGCGGCGCCGGATACCGGCGGCATACATCGCGCAAGCGAGCATCGTCGCGATGACGACGTCTGGCTCGAAATCCCAATTGAACAGCACAGCGGGGCCTCAGTGTCGCAAGCGCCCCGTGCCGTTCGTAGACCCTCGCGGCACGCGATTCAATGCCAGACCGGCCGCCTGACCGATCCACGCAGCCCGGATTCGGCGCGGATTTGTCACGCCCACCTCTTATTGGTAGCAGTGGCCCTGCAATGTCCCGATGCGAGCGGAGGGCCGTGGCCAGCTCGCCGGCTATTTGGTCCGTCCTCGGTAAAGTCCATTGAGCATGCGGAACTTCCACTCTGCCCGCCTATTGCGCACCGTCAAGGTGACCTCGGCGCAATGGCAACGACGTGCGCTGTTTCTGATCGGCGGCATCACAGTCGGCGCCGCCGCGGTCGGTCTGGCGCTCGCTGCTGATTGGGTGCAGGCAGAATTCCATCTATTGGTTGCGCGATGGCGTTATGCCTCGCTGGTCGTTACGCCGCTCGGCTTCGCGCTAGCGGTATTCCTAACCAACCGCTTCTTCCAGAACTCGCAAGGCTCCGGCATCCCGCAGGCGATCGCGGCGCGTGAACTGGAGGATCAGGAGGCGCGCAGCCGCCTCGTCTCCATCCGTATCGCCATCGGTAAGATCCTGTTGACGCTGCTTGGTCTCCTCTGCGGCGCGTCCGCAGGCCGCGAAGGCCCGACGGTGCAGGTGGGCGCGTCTATCATGTTCGCCATTGGCCGCTTCTCGCCGCGCCGCCAGCCGGGCCTGATCCTCGCCGGTGCGGCGGCGGGTGTCGCCGCTGCCTTCAACACGCCTCTCGCCGGCATTGTGTTCGGCATCGAGGAGATGAGTCGCGCCTTCGAGACGCGCACCAGCGGCCTGATCATCGCCGCCGTGATCGCGGCCGGCCTCACCTCGCTGGCGCTCGTGGGCAACTACGCCTATTTCGGATCTTCGCCCGCAACCCTTAGAAATGGCCTGGATTGGCTGGCGGTCCCGATCTGCGGTGTCGCCGGAGGCCTGGCCGGCGGCCTATTCAGCCGCATCGTCATCCTGATGGCCCGTGGACTGCCCGGCAGGTTCGGACGCGCGCTCAAAGCCAATCCAATCCCCTTCGCGCTCGCCTGCGGTCTGGCGGTCGCGTTATGCGGCATCGCCTCGGGCGACACCATCTATGGCACCGGCTATGCCCAGGTGAAGACCGCGCTGGAAGGCGGTACGCCGCTCAATGGCGATTTCGGCCTGTTCAAGTTCCTGGCGACGACGTTCTCGACTGTCAGTGGCATTCCCGGCGGCATATTCTCGCCGTCGCTCGCCGTCGGCGCCGGACTGGGAGCGAATGTCGCGCATCTGTTCCCGACGGCGCCAGTCGCTCCGATCATTCTGCTCAGCATGGTGTCGTACTTCGCAGGCGTCGTGCAGGCGCCGATCACCGCCTTCGTCATCGTAACGGAAATGACCGACAATCATGCCATGGTCATCCCGCTGATGGCGGCGGCAATGCTCGGCTACGGTGCATCGAAGCTCGTCTGCCCCGAAGGCATCTACCACGCGCTGGCGAAGGGCTTCGCGCATCCGCGATGACGCGATTGGCCGGCGCCTGACCCATCTTTCCGCCCAATTCGTTTTCGGCCGAACCGGGGAACAAGGGCTGAGACCAAGCGTTCCGCCAACCTAGACATTAAACAGAGCAAATTCGACCTTTCCGGCCCGCATATTGCCCGAGATTGTGATGGCAATCGCCTTCATGTTCGCGATCATATTCTAGTATTTTACGGTCGCTCCGATGCGCGATCTTTCCCTCGGCAAAGGAACCATTCAGGCCATAGAGGCCGACACCCTGTCTATGCCCGCTTGGCAGGTTGGCATGTCGTCGCCCCAGGTCATAGCATCACAAATGCGGAGTGGAACATGCTCCAACAAGTGCATGACGCTCTTTGGGTCGCCGAAGGAGAGATCGTCAGCTTCTTCGGTGCTGCTTATCCGACCCGCTCGGTCATCGCTCGACTGGCGAATGGTGATCTGTGGGTCTGGTCGCCAGTTAAATTAACCGATGATCTACGAAACGAAGTCAACGGTCTGGGTCCTGTCCGACACCTCGTCAGCCCCAACAAACTCCATCATTTATACTTGCAGGAATGGAAGGCCGCCTATCCTGAGGCCAAACTATGGGGCCCGCAATCCACCATCAAGAAACGGCACGACCTCAAATTCCAACAAGCGCTGGCGGACAGCCCGCCAGTTGATTGGCATCCCGATATCGACCAGGCATGGTTCCGCGGCTCCTTCGCCATGGACGAGATCGTCTTTTTTCACCGCCCCTCCGCCACGGCGATCGTCGCCGATCTGATCCAGACATTCAGCGAGCATTTTCTCCGAGAGCATTGGGGGCGATGGCGGTTCTTTGCACGCCTAGATGGTCTTACTGAGGATAAAGCCTGTGCGCCGCTTGAATGGCGACTATCGTTTATCAACCGCGCACCAGCGCGCCGAGCGCGTGGCAAGGTGCTCAACTGGAGCTGCCAACGAGTCATTGTGGCTCACGGTGAGTTGCCACACGCGAACGGCAAGACCTTTCTTTCGAAGTCGTTCCGCTGGCTTGGCGAGTGATCTGATAGGCACGTCGCAGCAATGATATTGGGATGCTCGACTGGGGCCACGCACTGCTTAGATCAGCTGGGGTCATCTGCGGCTATTCGCGGTCGGCATATTCAGTTCCGCCCTACCCCAGCAAGCGGCCCTCGCGTGCTTCAGCGGCTTAGTCCGCCTCGGGTCAGGAGCCGACCTTAGATGGCTTGTCCGCTCAGGTCCGCTACGGGTCACCTGGTATGGATGTATCGTGAAGCAGGTGATGTCTGCTTAGGTCACTAGGCCTCTTCAGGCCGCCCTTCGAGGTCAGCAGCCTCGGGACGCACAACGGCGCTAACGCTTCTCCGAACAAGCGCTCCGAGCGCAGATCGGGATAGTCGCCACGACCAAGGCGAATGGCAAGCCCGTTGCGGCAGCTTCACAAGGCGACGTGCGTCGCTGAATGTTCGTGAAAGGCCACAATCTGAGTGGGTACCGCCGATAATAATCGGCATCCAGGTGGCGCGCCCGCATATCCGACCCATAACGCACGCGGAATAACAGGGTCCGTTCCGAACCGTTCTAAAATTCGTGCACTTCTCCGGGAGGATGGACAACGACGCTGCCCCGGGTGATGGCCGCGGCCGTTTCCGGCGTCCGCATTGTGCCGCCCCCGGACCAGCAAAAATAGATCTCAGTAGCGTCCGGGTGACAATGAACCGGACTCACTTGGCCAGGCTCCCAGCACGCTACAGTAACGTTACCGTCGTGGAAACGGCCGATAATCTTTCCGGCGTGGTGTTCCGCGTTCCATTCTTGCTCGCCAACGAGATCAAAAACCCGCGTCGGATCACCTCCCGCAATCAGCCCGCGGCGCCGGCGATTCGCCTAGGATGCGCCTCGCGATACCAGTCCAAAATCTGTTCGCCGGTCCACGTCAAAACGCCGTCGTGCTTGCGAATATGCTTGTAGAGCTCCTCAAGAAAGCCGATTCGGTGCGGGACGCCGGTGAGATAGGGGTGGACGCTGATCGCCATTACGCGCATCGAATGCTCACTTTCCCGATAAAGACGGTCGAATTGACGCACACCACGCTTCAACAGTTCGTCTGATGAGTGCTGCTGCACCGCCATGATGCTGACGTCGTTTATTTCGACAGTGTATGGAACGGACAGAACCGCGCCCTGCGACGTCATGATTTCTGTCGGCTGATCATCCAGAACCCAGTCCGCCACATACTCGATCCCTTCCTCGGCGAGGATGTCGATCGTATCGGCGGTCTCGGTCAGACCAGGACTCTCCCAGCCGCGTGGCGGCCTGCCCGTAAATTGCCGAATGGATTCTATTGTCTGTTTTATTGCGCGGCGTTGATCGGGCAATTTGTGCATCGGCCCCTGCACGTAGCCGTGGCCCATGAATTCCCAGCCTGCCCGAAGGGCTTGCTCAGCGACCCGCGGATACACTTTGCAGACCGAGCCATTCAACGCGAAGGTCGGAGTGACGTCGAATTCCCGCAGGACCTCGTGGAAGCGCCAAACTCCGACCCGCATCCCGTATTCGTGCCAAGACCAGTTCGGAACATCCGGCAGCAGCGGATTTCCCATAGGAGGTGGCAGAACGGTTCGCGGCATCGAGTTTTCGATTGACCAGTTCTCCACGTTCACGATCGTCCAGACGACCATCCGAGCGCCGTCCGGCAGCTTCAGCGGCGGCCGATCAACAATCGCCGAAAACGGAACGCGCTCGTGGGGGTTCATGGACATGTTTAGCGTCCCGGCTTTCCGGCAGCCGCCAAGGTCAGCCGGCGTTGATCTATTTCAAAGCGGTCTGTCAGCCCGACGTCCGTATACTGCGCGGAGAGCATCACTACGCCGGCCACTCGCGTAGCGAGAACCAGCACACAATCAGCCGATTTCATCCTCAGCACAGGGGCGTCAGCCATCCCAGCCGCGGTTCACATGAGGCACGGTCCACCGATCGACTTTCATCGGATCTAGAATTGGTTTACCGAGAAACGGCGCTGAGAGGCAATAGAGTCCGGCGTGCGTTGAAGCCCAAATGAGCCTACGGTCCCACTCTATGAAGACCGCTTCTGTTGTGCCGCGTCGCCAGCTCATGTAATCATTAACATCACCGTCACGTGGGGGGACGAAGTAGGCTACTTCCCTGGGCGCTGTCACATTAGATATATCGAACACGCGAACGCCCGCATTGAGATAAGACATTACCACGACATCGGGCCGCGCCTTTCCAGGTGCGATCCAGTGCTGCATAACGCGAGAACTAAACCGCCCGCGCGCCATGGCAAAGTCTTTGTAAGGTGCATCCGGATGCGGCAGTGGCCGCGGAAATAATCCAACGATACGCGGCCGAGCCGGCTCCGCAACGTCGATCACATATCCAGTGTGAAACGGCTCTCTACAGTCCGCTTCAAGGGACTCTGGCAAACCAATGACAAGGTTCTGCAATGATGGATAGTTATCTGGATCGGCTTGTACCGGCACAACATGATGAAACGGAATACCTCCTACCGCCTCCAGCGGATGCATGACCTTGCCATAGACTTTCGGATGGTGGATATCCGAGAGGTCGTGGACGTACATGCCAAAGTGGCCCCAGCCACCATAGCCTATTGTACCGCCATCCTCTACTCTCACGGGCACTACACAAGGCGCTCGATTACAGGTCCATGAACACTGATCGTCTGCGAACGGGTAACTTTCGCGATAGAACTCTTCCTCCTCTAGCCTTTGGCCAGGGACCCACCACCGCGAGACCTCCTTCACGTCCGCAGGATCTGTCATATCGACGATCATCAACGCAAAGCTATATACACGCTCCGTGCTTTCCATGCGCAGCTGATCGTCCCAACTACACGCCAGATATGCGTACTGACCCCCGTCATAGAACGGCAGGTGTACGCCACCACCTTTCTGGCCCGTATTGAACTCGTCTAGTAAAATCGGTTTTTCTGGGTTTGTAACGTCATACGTCTTGATGCCACGAAAACCTGGATCTTCAATCGCTCTCTTTGCATATGCCGCATGGTATTTGCCTCTGGGGTAATCTGTAGTTCCAGGCGTCAAAGGCATCTGATGCGCCGAGACCCGGATCCACTTTTTTAGATGTGTGTTGTACACACAGCTTTGGAACGTCGTTAATCCATCTTCCCTAATGACGACGGCCTTCTTAGGCTCTGTTATGTCTACCCAGCCACCATCAAAGCACAGCAGCCTACGCTGTCCCCTTGCCCACAGACACGAATATTCGTCTCCAAAAATCGAGAACTTGATATCCGGAAAAAAGGCCACTATTTCCATGTTTGAGATGTATTGATTGCGATCCAAATAATTCAGCGCACCTCCAGGTAAACGTAACGGCACAGTGCCCCCTCCGGGCATTACACCTACTATTCGGTTTGTATTGCCGGTTTGCACGGGCGAGTTTCCGGATTGAGCGTTTGACATAACTGTCTTCCTGTATTGTCAGAAATTCAAATCTTGGTAGCAGGCAGAATCGCGCCTTCATTCGGTCTCGTAGCGAGTGCAGCGCCTTTAGTTCGCTGCAACCTCATCGCCAATATAAGCGCAAGAAGCGCAATGACTGCACAAGCAAGTGACACTGTGACCCCGGCGCCCGTCCAATTCCAGTGGTCCTTTAATATGCCAACGACAAAACCGGAAAATGCCGCCGGAATGTAATAGCTGCTAACGAACAGGCCAGTCCCTACGCCAGCCCTATCATCGGTCACTGAGGAGATAATGATTGCAGATAGATTGGCATATATAAATCCGATAACTGAAGCGCCGTATAGGAATGCAAAAACCGCGTGCCAGAAGACCGAATTGCCTAAAGGAGTGAAGGACAAGGCGGCTGATATCCCGGTCACTGTGATTGCTGCGAATAGGACGTTTTGATATCCCACGCGATCACCGATCCAACCACCTAACGGTGCCGAGAAACCGCCGATACCGATCACAGTCAATACCGAA
>Ga0265338_10004453_pt1 | contig 18909 bp, 13 predicted proteins | sample 42126metaG_FD_193579 | JGI IMG/M metagenome (GOLD analysis project Ga0265338, IMG submission 193579) | Rhizosphere microbial communities from Carex aquatilis grown in University of Washington, Seatle, WA, United States - 4-21-26 metaG | ecosystem: Host-associated > Plants > Roots > Rhizosphere... | reverse complement strand
AATACGACACCATGTCCGGCCGTTGCGCCGATTTCGTCGAGACCGAAGTGTTGCCACTGGTCGAAAAGCAATGCTCGGTGAAATTGACCGGCGATCCGGAGGGCAGGGCGACCATGGGCGGCAGTTCCGGCGGTTCCTGCGCATTGATCATGGCGTGGTATCATCCGGAACGCTGGCATCGCGTTCTGACGTATTCGGGCACCTATGTGAACCAGCAGTGGCCACCGAACGCCGAAACCCCGCATGGCGCGTGGGAATTTCATGAGCACCTGATGGCGACCAACGCGGTGAAGCCCATCCGGCTCTGGATGGAAGTGGGCGACCGCGATCTCTTTAATCCCAACAGTATGCGCGACGGTTTTCACGATTGGGTCGTGGCCAACGAAAACATGGCGCGAGTGCTGGCTGAGAAGGAGTATCATTATCAGTTCGTGTTCGCGCGCAATGCCGGTCACACGGACCGCGCGGTCAAACAGCAAACATTGCCGGAGGCGCTGGAGTGGCTGTGGCGCGGGTATCCGCCGGCGGGGAAATAGAAAATTTAGAGGGAAGACGCGGAGTCACGATGAGCGACGACATCCCAGCGCCAAACTTATCCCATGTTTGAGACAGCGGGACGCGTCAGCCGGAATTTTCCGGAGGGCGCGGGCAGGAGCGCGTCCATGGCCTGGATTTTTATTTTGTTGCGCGGGTTTAACAATGCTTCGATTTGTGACGTCACGCGATTTAACGTTTCGTTCGTCGGTCCAACTCTCTCCGGCACGAAATGCAAAACGGCCCCGCCCGCTTCGTCCTGCCGCAGTTCGTAATGGGCAATGCCGGTTGCGTCCGCAAAACATTGATCCACTTCCCACGTCGTCACGCGTCGTCCCTCGCGCGAAGTGAGCGCGGCGCTGGCGCGACCGTGGATCACGAAATCAGTTCCGTACGGTTGCGCGCGGCGTCCGGCCAGATCGCCGATGCGGTAACGGAGCAACGGCATGTATTCGTTGCTGAAGGCGGTGACAATCAAATCACCCACGCCGCGCGCGTCCTCATCCACGAGTTCGAGAAACGCGGTGTCGTAGCTGGGCTTCATTTCTCCGCGATCGTTTTCCATGAGCAGATGGCCGGTTTCGGTCGAGCCGAAAAGGTTGAACACGGGCACGCCGAACACGCGTTGCAGGATTTGCCGATGCACCACGCTGAAAAACTCGTAACTGCAGATAATGAATTTCAGCGAGGGGAATTTCAGGCCGCGCCGTTCGCAATGCAGCGCAAACCAAGCGCCGTGCACCGGGTCCACATCGAGAAATTGAGGCGCCCAATCGCCGATTTCCGCCGCCATGCGCGCGAGTTCTTTTTCTTCAAGCAGGAAGGGGATGCGCGCGAGGTTCACGAACAGCGTCCGGCCCAGGGTGCGTTGGGTGCGCGACGTCCAAACCGTCGGGCAGGCCTGGCCGTTGCAGGCGGGCGGGGTGAGCGCGACCCGGCGAGCTTGGGGATGTTCGTCCAAAACCTGGGCGACGAACGAATTGAGCCGCAGTGCGCGTTCTTCCTGGGCATCCCACCAACCGCGACGAAAGATGACCGGGAGGCGTTCCTCCGAGGTGCCGGAGGTGTGATCGAGTTCGACCGGATGGTTTTCCAGCAGGTTTTCCAGGGATTGAACGACGGGAAGAAAATTTTGCGGGAAGCCGGTTCGCATTTGGCGCTTGCCCAGAAAAGGGAGTTGCCGCCAGGCAATTGGCAGGTCGTGCGCGGAAAAGCTGCCCGATAGATCGCGGTACAGCGGCACTTGCCGCCAGCGGGGCAGCAGGTCGGCCAAACGAGACAGTTGCGCTGTTTCGCGGATGAGTTCCGGGGTCGCCAGCATGAGTCCAATATACACGTATTTCGATGGGCGCAAGTCCGCAGTCCGGGGCGGCCCGGAACCCCGGAACCCCGGAGCGCGGAGCATCGCTCGGGGCCAAACCTCCCATAACCACGCGGAGCAATGCTCCGCGCTCGCGCCGCGCCGCGCGTTTTGCGAACCCTCTCTCTTTGGTTGAAACTCCCGCCAATTACATTACCCTGCTGGCGCTATGCGACTTTTCCCTTCTTTCGTTTCACTGGTTTGCCTCGTCATCAGCGGCGTTGTGGCGCGGGCTGATTCGCCGGCCGTCACCGATGTTCTCACGATGGATTACTCCGGCATTCATGGTGCGAATTATTGCATCGCGGACGGGCATCATCTCGAGCATTGGCTCAATTATGATCCGAAAGTGACCGTGCGCGATTTGGATTACGCCAAAAAGGTAAACATCAACCAGGTGCGGGTGTTTCTGAGTTATGCCGCGTTCCAGACGAACCAGGCGGCGTTCCGTCGCAACCTCACCGATCTCGCGCGCGCCTGCCAGGCGCGGGGAATCGGACTGATGCCGGTGGTGAGTTACAAAGCGGAGATGTTCAACGAACCGGCGCCGTATCCGCAGTCCCGCGCGTGGGTTAAGGAACTGATTTCGACCATCGGGCACGAGCCGGCGTTGGTGATCTGGGATGTTTTCAACGAGCCGGATTACCCGCCGACTCACACCAATCGTCAGGCGCGCATCGCGTACGCGCGGGTGATGGCCGGGATTTTCCGCGAGCTCGACACGCGCCGGCCGCGCACGCCCGTGACCATCGGTTTCACCTTTGAAAAGACGATGGAAGAGAACGCCGACGCGGTGGACGTGCTTTCGTTCCACGATTACAGCCCCACGCGCGGGGAGATTCGCAGCAACATCACCGCGGCGGCCGCATTTTCCGCGAAGGTCAAGAAACCCGTCATCAATACAGAAATCGGCTGCACCGGCCGGGCGAACCCGTACGATGTGGCGATTGAAGAATACTCGAAAGCGCAGGTTGGGTTCTACGTGTGGGAACTGATGGTCACGAAATATTGGGGCGACGTGCATGGAATTTTTTATCCGGACGGTACCATTCGTGATCCCGCGATTCCCGCCGCCATGCTCGGGATGTATCGCAATCGCGGCACCAATGCGGTGCGGGAAAATCCCGATCGCGAAGGCTGGGTGACGCGCACCGTGACGAACGGCAGAAAATGGCTCGCGGAGTCAAACGCACCGTATGAGGAAGGATTGCAGCAAGCGGAAATCGCGGCGAATATTCTGGAGGCGAACGAGCTCGTGCCCATGCGCGACTTACCCACACGGCAGGTGGCGCTCTTCCGCGATGAGACCCCCGACCCGAAAGCGTTGCGGGAGTTTCTGACGGACGAGCTCAATAAGTTGGCGCCGTATGAAAAGGGGAAGTAGTCCAAGGTCTAAAGTCCAAGGTCCAAAGTCTAAGGCCTAAAGTCCAGGGTCTAAACTCTTGGCTGGTCGGCTTGGTTCGCCGCGGCTACCGCCGTGAGCGATTCAATATTTCTTGAGCCTCCAATGTTCAGCGAGGCGTCTTGCTTCCGCGGCAGTCAAGGAAATGACCGCGCCATGCTTGGGGGAGGAAAAGTTTGTGGCTTTCATCACGCCGTCATTAAAATAGCCGAGCTTGGTAAAGGTTTTGAAGTCCGTGGTCTCGCTGAAGCCCATGTTGCTGGGATGGATGCCAAAGACGTCATACATAAGCACCCATTTGTTCTCACCGTTGCGCTTCCAAACATTCGGCGCTTCGCATCCAACCGTTTCCGGATCCACCTTGGCCGGGTCGAAAATGTAGTTGCGGTTTATCTGGTCCGAAACCGCCTGTTTAATGCCACCACCCGGTTCCTGGGCCACATAAAAAAGGTGAAATGTGTCACCGACTTTTGAGATGTCCCCGTCCAAAGTTTGGATATCGCGAGGGTATTTGAAAAGTGGTTCGGGATACGTTTCCAGCTTCGTGAAGGCGTCGTCCGTGTAGCTGTAATAGAGTTGGGTCTTTCCGTGACCGAGTCGCATGGTAAAATAAATCATCATCTTCCCCTTCGCGGTATCGTAAATGGTTTCCGGCGCCCAGACGCAGCCGAGCTCTTCCAGCCCGGGAAATGCCTGATCCACGCGAAGATCGGTGTGCGACCAGTCGACCAGGTTGGTCGACTTCATGAGCACCAGAGCGCGATTGTTACCCCAGTCGTATTTGCTCGCGTCGCGCTGCCATTCGGTGGTGCGATAGCCCAGGCTCTTCCCGAAAAGATGCAGATCGGTCATCGATATATAAAAGGCATTGTCGGGACCACGAACGATGTGCGGATCGCGAATGCCCTTTTGCTCGGCGAGATCCTCGCCCTTCATCACGGGTTGACCGTTGTTCACGTCAGTGAACGAATACCCGTCGGAGCTTAGCGCGAAATGGAGGCTATGGTCTTTATCCAGGAAATAAACGAACAGATACGCAGCCATGTCTTTTTCCGCCGGCAGCCGGGCGGTTTGCGTTGAGACACATCCGGTGGCCAACAGAACTCCGACGAGGAAGATCAGGAGATTTTTCATCGATGGCCCGTATCGTGCCACAAAGGTGCATTGACGTAAAAATAGAAAATGCTCGGGAAAAACCGTGAAAACTTTACGCGAATGACACGAATTAATGCGAATTCGCTTAACGCAAAGGCGCAAAGGTGCGAATTCGTAAAGCCCCAGCGGGGCGGCACATTTGTAGGATCCGAATAAGAATATTTCGAGCTCCGTCAGGAGCGGAATATTCCGCCCCGCTGGGGCTTGAGATTCTTATGTTTTGGGTTCTACAAATATTTCGCTCCTAACGGAGCTGTAACGGACTTTGCCCTTGTTTCAACTCCAACGGAGTTGCATCGCTCAGCCCAGCGTTGATCCCGCGAATGCGGGAGCTACGCTGGGTGAACTGTTTAAAAAACACAACTCTGAAGGAGTTGCATCGTTTTGGAAAATTTGGCTCAACTCCTTCAGAGTTGATGAGGTTTTTGGACGGTTTCCCAGGGTAGCTCGTTCCTCGCAACCCTGGGCTGAGTGATGGAATCCCGTTGGGATTCTCACGTCAATTCGCAGAGGCGGCCAACTCCTCCTCAAAATCCACAATCTCCTTAATCTGCACCAAAAACCACCGGTCAATTTTCGTGAGATTGAAAATCTCGTCCACGGTGAATCCGGCCCGCAGCGCGTGGCGGATGAAGAAGATGCGTTCGGCGTTGGGGACGCTTAGTTTCCGGCTGATGACGTCGCGGGGCAGGATGTCCCGGTCGCCGTAGATTTCGGTGCCGATGCGCCAGGGTTTGCCGTCGCCGCCCAGGCCGCTGCGGCCAATCTCCAATGAACGCAGGCATTTTTGCAGGCTTTCCTTGAACGTGCGCCCGATGGACATCGCTTCGCCCACGCTTTTCATTTGCGTGGTGAGCGTCGGGTCGGCTTGCGGAAATTTCTCGAAGGCGAATCGCGGGATTTTTGTTACTACGTAATCGATGCTGGGCTCGAAGCTCGCCGGTGTTTCGCGGGTGATGTCGTTCTTCAGTTCATCGAGCAAATAGCCGACGGCGAGTTTGGCCGCGATTTTCGCGATGGGAAATCCGGTGGCTTTCGACGCTAGCGCGGAGCTGCGGCTGACGCGTGGGTTCATCTCGATGATGACCATGCGGCCGTTGTCAGGGTTCACGCCGAATTGGATATTCGACCCGCCGGTCTCCACGCCCACGGCGCGGATGACGGCGAAGCTCTGGTCGCGCATGATTTGGTATTCCTTATCCGTAAGGGTCTGGATCGGCGCGACGGTGATGCTGTCGCCGGTGTGCACGCCCATGGGATCGAAATTCTCGATGGAACAAATGATGACGCAATTGTCGGCTTTGTCGCGCATCACTTCCATTTCGTATTCCTTCCAGCCCAGCAACGATTCCTCGATGAGCACTTCGGAAACGGGCGAGAGCTCGATGCCGCGTTTGGCGATCTCTTCAAATTCATCGCGATTGTAAGCGATGCCGCCGCCGGTGCCGCCGAGGGTGTAGGCGGGGCGAATGATGAGGGGCAGCCGGCCGATTTTGTCGGCGACGGCGCGCGCTTCATCCATGTTATGCGCTGTGCCGGAAATGGGAACATCAAGCCCGATGCTCAGCATGAGATCCTTGAACACCTGGCGGTCTTCGCCTTTCTCGATGGCCTCGGCCTTGGCGCCGATCATTTCGACATCGTGCCGTTCGAGCGCGCCGCTACCGTGCAATTTCATGGCCGTGTTCAGCGCCGTCTGGCCGCCGAGCGTCGGCAGCAACACGAGTTTGCCTTTCGCGCCGATTTTCTTCATCTCCTCTTTCTCGCGAACGATGATTTTTTCGACGGCTTCCGGCGTGATGGGTTCGATGTAGGTGCGGTCGGCGAACTCCGGGTCGGTCATGATGGTGGCCGGGTTGGAGTTGACGAGCACGACGCGGTAGCCTTCCTCGCGGAGAGCTTTGCACGCCTGGGTGCCGGAATAATCAAACTCGCACGCCTGCCCGATGATGATGGGCCCGGCGCCGATGATGAGAACGGAATGAATGTCGTTTCGCTTTGGCATCGTAAAATTCAGTTGCCCTTCGGCCAGTCCAAGGTGCGGGGGCTCATCGAGCCGCGCTCCGGCGCAAGGGCATAATTAAACCGCCGCAGATTGAACACGGATTGGAATTGGAGCGAAAGGAAAAAGCGGGAGGCGCTTTCACCTATCCGATGGGCGGGGGGGACCTTTGGTGCGCCGTCTGGCGGTTCAAACGTATGATTCAATCCGGATTTAGACTGAAAATGCTCAAAAATTATTTGCATTTCATGGTTTTCACCGGATGTTTCGCGCGAGTCCAAATAGACTGTCAGGATTTGTTCGCGCTGCCGACTTATGGGCGGAAACATGATGCCCGAAAACAAGCCTTCGCAAGCTGCGCCGCCCGCGGGTCTCTCTGACCCGGAACGGTGGGTGGAGCTTTATGGCGATTACCTTTTCAAATATGCCTTGATGCGGCTGCGGGATGCCGCCAAAGCCGAGGATGCCGTGCAGGAGACTTTTCTCGCCGCGCTCAAGGGTGGAAAAAGTTTTGCGGGGCGATCCGCGGAAAAGAGCTGGCTGGTGGGGATTCTGAAGAACAAGATTTACGATTATTTTCGCAAGGCCAGCCGCGAATCCACCTTCACGGATTTGGAATTTTACTCGGATGAGGAAAGCGACCGGTTTGTGGGGGGTGGCCTCGGCGAGGGAGGGTGGATTCACGAACTTGGACCGCAGGATTGGCCGGATCCCGGAGCGAACCTGGATAACGCGGCGTTTTGGAAAACCTATCGCGATTGTGCGGGCAAACTCCCGAAAAATATTGCTGCGGTTTTCAATTTGCGGGAAGTCGAGGGCGTCAAAAGCAAGGAAGTCTGTTCGCTTTTGAATATTTCGGAAAACAATTTGTGGGTAATGCTGCATCGCGCGCGGATGGCGTTGCGGCGCTGCATGGAAACCAATTGGTTCGGAAAAAAAGTGTAAGGTTTCGCCAAATGGCGCGACTAAACCACTAAGTTAGCCAGTTTTTCGCCGTCGAAAATGCATTTTTTAGAAAAAATTGGCACGGTCGCAAAAGCGGGTTATCGCACGTTGATGCCCTCGTGCCGCGACGCCTCCCGATTGCAGTCCCAGGCCCTGGATGCAAACCTAAGTTTCTCCCGGCGAATGGGTTTGTCGCTGCATCTGCTGATATGCAAATGGTGCCGGCGCTATGGCAAACAGATTCGTTTTCTTCGGCAGGCCGCCCATCAACATGAGGAGAAGCTATCCGAGGCGGTGCCTCAAAAGCTTTCGGCGGAAGCCCGCGAACGGATCAAGCAGCGCCTGCAATCGGGGGAATGGTTTGTTACAGGATCGTGTCGTCTAGGTGACAAACGTTAAGAGTCGGTGTCGGAATCGCTTTGCGGTTGATAACTTGTGAATAACTGGTGAATAGTCGGCCATGGTGGCGAATTTAAATAGCCGTCCGGCCGAATCCGCGAGCTACCGCTCGATCTGGATCTCCGACGTTCATCTAGGCACCAAACACGCGCAAGTCGGCAAACTGCTCGATTTCCTGCGCGATACGGAGTGCGAGCATCTCTACATCGTCGGCGATTTCATCGACGGCTGGCAGTTGCGCCGAAAGTGGTATTGGACGGAGGACTACAATCTCCTGATCCAGAAATTGCTCCGCAAGAATCGCAAGAAGACGCGCGTCACTTTCATCACGGGCAATCACGACGAATTCTTGGAGAAATTCCTCGGCATGAGTTTCGGCGCGGTGACCCTGGCCGAACGCGCGATTCACACGACCGCGGACGGCAAACGTTATCTCGTGATTCACGGGCATCAGTTTGACGGCCTCTCGCATTTTAATCGTTTGCTTGATCGCGTTGGTTCGGCGCTCTACGACCGGATTCTCGACCTGAATGTCTGGATCAACCGCGCGCGGCGGACGCTTGGCTTTGGTTATTGGTCGTTCGCTTCCTACATCAAACTGAAGGCCAAGGCGGCGGTGAAATACGTGACCGATTACGAGGATGCGATGATCCAGTTCGCGCGCAAGAGCGAGATGCACGGAGTGATTTGCGGGCATATTCACCGGCCGGAAATTCGCGATCTCGGGGACGTGTTTTACATGAACTGCGGCGATTGGGTCGAGAATTGCACGGCCTTGGCCGAGGATTTCGACGGCAAATTCACCCTGATTAAATTCCATGAAAATAATGTTCACCGTGCAGGGGGAAGGCCGGGGGCACATGACGCAGGCGATCGCGATGAGCGAGATGTTGCAACGCCGTGGTCATCAGATCGTGGCGGTCGTGGCCGGCACGAACCAGACGCGCAGCCTGCCGACGTTTTTTGAGCAGGCGTTTTCCGCGCCGGTGCGTCCGATCCTGAGCCCCGGTTTTTCGCTGAGGCAACATCGAAGCATTTCGATGCCCGCCACCATTGCGAATCTTCTTCGGAAAATGCCCGCATACCGCCGCAGCCTGGCCACGATTCGGCGGACGATCGACGAATTCCAGCCTGACCTCATCATTAATTTCCTGGAGCCGCTGATGGGAGTCTACAATTTGCTGAACACGCACGGTATTCCTGTCCTCGCGGTGGGGCATCAATACCTGATTGAGCATCCGGATTTTCCGGGTGAAAAAAAATTCAAGCTGCAACAGCTGGGGATGAAGTTCTACGTTGCGCTCACGGGCGCGCGGTCGGCCCGGCTGGCCTTGTCGTTTTATCCTTTGCCGAACCTGCCGGAACGGGGCTTTTTTGTGTCGCCGCCGATTCTGCGCCGCCAATTATTTGCGCTAAATGCGAATGATTCCGGCGGTCACCTGCTGGTTTATTTGCTGAACCACGGTTACGCCGGAGAAATCATTCAATGGCACCAGCAGAACCCGACGATTCCCATTCATTGCTTTTACGATAAGTCCGACGCGCCGGCGGAAGAACGGTATGACGCGAACCTGACGTTTCATCGCATTCACGGGGAAAAGTTTTTGCAGTTGATGGCCACAGCGCGCGGGGTGGCGTGCACGGCGGGTTTTGAATCGGTGAGTGAAGGCGCTTATCTCGGCAAACCGTTGTTGTTGATTCCGGTGGAAAATCATTTGGAGCAATATTTGAATGCCTGCGACGCCGAGCGCGCGGAACTCGGCCTGCAGGATACCGCTTTCCATCTGTCGCGATTGCTGGCGCCACCGAAGGGCGAGGCGATCGCGAAGTTTCGCGCGTGGGTGGATCAGGCGGAAGCCGTCGCCATGCGCGCGGTGGAGGAAGTCGCACGGGCGTCCTGCTCGCGCGTTCCGATTCACACCGGCGAAACGCCGGTTCCAGTCTCGCGGTGAGGTATTGACCCGACTGGCGCGGTTGCGATTGGCCGTTAACTTGCATGCGAGGTATCGCATGCCCAGGTCGCAATGGTCCGGCTTTACACGAAAGCCCAGATGCAGAGCGGCCGGCCGCAGACGCTCGGCAATGTCGTCATGGAAAAGACCAGCGCCTATTGGATTTTATTTTCCATCCCCCGGGTGTCAGTCCGGGCTGATGTGGCGGAGTTCACGCCCAACCGGCCGATGATCCTCGTGCCGCATGGGCCGGCCGAACCGTCACTTGGCAGGCCGGAGGGCAGCACCTCGGGCGGGCAAACGCTTTGACAAAGCCAGTTAAGAAATAACAGCCGACGTGAGTTGGCTCCATTTTTGCCGTTGTTTTCAGGGAAAGCTTGAGCGTAGTCACGTCCGCTGCTGCGCGACAAGAATCTGTTCTGACAGGCTCTAACGGGCTGTGAGGAGTGGGGAAGCTTGGAACGTGGGGCGTGGTGACGTCGTGGGTGGCATTGGTTCCGCCCGCTGCTGCGCGGGCGGGGACGGCGCAGGCGCGCCATCCCTACCTTGAGAAAGGCGGCGTAACGTTGTGAACAGTTTATTTCAAAAACCGTGGTATGTGAGCAGATGCCGGGATTCGACGAGAAATCCGAGCCACCACACCAGCAACATCCCGCCGCGTAAATAGAACCAAATGGCGAAATAGGCGGACGCGATTCTCAAGGCGAGCAATTCCAGGAATAACGATTCCGGCAAAGCGGTCCGCAACGAATTGTTTTTAAGCACTAACACCAGAACGCTAAGCGCGACCACGGACCAGGTGGCGACTTGTTCATTTCGCAACAGGCGGATTACCCATGCGAATGGCGCGTAGATCAGAAATAATTGCGTGAACGCGAGCGTGAAGAGCGTGGCGGCAACCCAGTGTTGGAAGTCGGCGGGGTAATCCTCTGGATTTCGGGCGCGGAGCGACGGGTCGAGCAGCCAATGGAGAACCAGCCCGGCGATCACGCCCGCGAGCGTCGCGGCCGCGAACAGGCCGGCCTGGATTCGGAGCGTGAATACCGGGTGACGCGTGTATTCGGTGTGCCAAGCGAACACGAACGCCCAGAGAACAAACCCACAAAGGAAGATCATGGCCTCGATGTACCAAAGCGAGAACAGCCGATTGTCCCAAAGCAGCATGCGGGGCAGGGACAACGCGGCGCTCAGCGCCGCGGCCGTGGCCGCCGATGTGACAACCTGTGGTTGGGCGAGTCTGCGCATCGGGTCGCTAAGGTGTTTTCAGGCACGAGATGGTTTGATGGATGGCGAAACAATTGCAAGCGTTTCCTTGGTAGCGCATTCTCGTTGAGCGTCCAACTGCGGTTTTTTTTATCACCTTATGTACGAGGAAGCGGACAGAACAAAGCCAGGCATGCTCGAGTTCAGATGGAAACAACTTCGTCGTCTTCGATGGCGGCGGCGGGCGCGCTCGGTTGTACCGGACGGGGGGCCGGAGTGACGGACTTGTGTTGCAGGGGCAGAATCAGGATGAAGGTGGCGCCTTTGCCGGCGCCTGCACTGGTGGCTTGGAGTGAGCCGCCCATTTCCCTGGCGGCCAGCGCGCCGCTGTGGAGGCCAAAGCCGTGGCCGTTTTTGCGCGTGGTAAATCCGTATGAAAAGACGCGGGTAAGATTTTCGGCGGCGATGCCCATGCCGTTGTCCATCACTTCAATCCGGACCTGCTCCGGGCCGTGGGCGCAGAGGCGGACCTGAATCGTGCGCTGGGCCGGGGGATTCACTTCGCACGCGTATTTTGCGTTCCCGAGCAGGTTCACGAGGATCTGTATGACTTTATGCCGGTCCACGCCAATTTTCGGAACCTCGGCAAATTCGCGGATCACTTTGATGGAGTGCCGTTGGTAGGCCGCTTCATGCAGGCGCAGGGAATCGTCGATCAGTTCCGTCGGGTGGATGACCTCGACCACGCCGGCGATGCGGGCGTAGGATTGCTGCATGGAGACAATTTTTTTTATGTGCTCCACGTTTTTGATGAGGGCTTCGACTTCGCCTTGGACGGTTTGCCTTTCCTTGGTCAGGATGACAAAGAGGGCTTCCAAGTAACTGATGACCTTCGTTCCCTTGTCGCCCTGCGTCAGGAAACGGCTGAGATCGGAGCTGTTTTCCTGAAGCAGGGTGATGACTTTGTTGAGTCGTTCGAGGTTGGGGCTGCGGGTTTGCTCGTCCACAATGGAGGCGGAAACGTTCACGCTGTTCAGGACATTGCCGACGTTGTGGAGGACGCTGGTGGCGACTTCCGCCATGCCGGCATGGCGCGAGGTTTCGAGCAATTGTTTGTGAAGCAATTCCAACTCGGCTTCCCATTTCTTGCGTTCGGAGATGTCGCGATTGATGCCCGCGAGGCCGACGATTTCGCCGCGTTCGTTGCGCAAGGGGACCTTGGTGGTGCGCAACCAGATCGTTTCGCCGGTCTTGAGGGTGAGCTGTTCTTCGGCGTCGTAGATCTTGCCGGATTTGAGCAAGGCCAGCTCATCGCGCCGGAACTCTCCGGCTCTTTCATGCGGCAGGCAATCGAGGTCGGTCTTGCCAACGGCCTGGGACGGATCGTCAAATCCAAAATAACGCGCGTGGGCCTTGTTATCGATGATGACGCGGCAATCAGTGTCTTTGACGAAGACGGCGTCGGGAAGATTATCAATCAGGGTGCGGAGGACGTTGCGTTGTTCGGCGACTTCGCGCGTGCGTTCGCGGACTTTTTTCTCAAGGAGTTCGTTGGCTGCCTGAAGGCGTTTCTCTTTTTGCCTGAGGAAACGGGTGCGCCATCCGTAAATGCCGAAGACGACCAGCAGGACAGCGGCCACGACCGCGATCTTAAACCACGCAGTCTGATAGAAGAGGGGAGGCAGTTCGACGGCGTAGGTTGCGCCGTTGTTATTCCAGACCCCGTCGACGTTGCAGGCCTGCACGTGAAAAATGTATTTTCCCGGCTTGAGGTTGGCGTAGAGCGCGGAGCGTTGTGAACCGGCGTCCACCCAGTCGGCATCGTAGCCTTCGAGCTGATAGCGGAAACGAGTTTTTTGCGGCGCCACGAAGCTGACGGACGTGTAATGAAACGCCAATTCGCCATTGCCGCGGCGCACTTCGGTCGCCAAACCGGCGGTTTGCTGCACGCCATTTACCAGGACTTTCTGGATGTAAACCGGCGGGGCCACGGGATTGCTGGGAATGTGAGCCGGGTCGATTTGCACCGCGCCTAGGGCGCCGGGCAGCCAGATTTTGCCGTCGGCGGTTTTGCAGGCGACCCCTTCGATATTCATCATGTCGATGGTCCGGACGGCCTCGGTGCCGTCGTAGAGCGTGAATTGGGGTTTTGAAATCTTGCCGTCGGCGGTTTCATCAAGGCTGCGGCGAGATGCACGAATTATGCCCGCATTGCAGTTTATCCAGAGGTTTCCAAGATCGTCGGGAATCATCGCATAAAAGAGAGCGTCCGCTGGCAATCCGCGAATCGAGTTCACCTTGTGATCCTTAAGCCGGCTCAACCCGGTCGGGTGGCCGATCCAAATCGTTCCCTCGCTATCCTCGGTCATGCAGTCCACGTCCAGATCGAGGAGTCCCTCGGCGGTAGTCCAGTGTTCGAGGCGGTCGGAATGGATGCGATACGCGCCGTTAGCGGAGGAAACGAGCAGGGAGCCGTCGGCGCAAAGCGAGAGATTCCTGATCCAACCGAAGTCTGGAGCGGCGGTGCCGGGGAAAACGAACGGTGTGATTCCTTCGCGGTTGACCCGATGTAAAAACCCGCCCATCGAAACAATCATGCCGTGAGCATCTTCGGCGAGGGCGGTTGGCCAATCATTCTCAAAATGATGGGCGGCAACAAATTTACCACCCGAGAAGATCTGAACTTCCCGGGGGCCGGCGAGTGCGTAGAGGTCGCCATCACGGGCTTCGAACACGCGTTTGGCGTAGAGGCTGCCGTTAGTTGTGGGAGGTGGAATATTGACGATGGCGCGGTCATGATAATTGTAGATGCCCATCGGGGTGGCGCACCATATCCCGCCATTGCTGGCGACACTGACGCCGAGGACCGGATCGCTAAGCAACCCCTCCGCGGTGGAAGCCGTCGGGAATTTCAGATCGCTGATCTGGGTGAGGCCATTGCGGGTTCCCACCCACAGGCTGCCTTCACGATCTTCGAAAAGAGCGGTGACATAATCTTCGGCGAGGCCGTTGGTCTTCCGGAGGTGGCTGATTTCACCGCCGGCATACCGGACCAGTCCGCCGCCGGTGGTGCCTGCCCATACTGTTCCTTGTTTGTCCACGAGCAAGGCCGCTACCTCGGTATTATCGTCGAACGCTTCGTCCCGTCGGAAATTACGATCGTAGCAATGCAGGCCCGCAGAGGTGCCAACCCAAATCCTTCCCTGATGATCCACGGCGACCGCTCGAACACTCTTGGCAACGTTGCCAGCGAGTGACGTGTCGGGGAACGCTTTCACCTTGCCACCATCGAGGTAAAAAAGTCCTTTGGCATCCGTCCCCAGCCAAAGGCGGTGGAGCGGGTCTTCGTAGGTGACTATGATATCGCTTACCTGGTTATCGAGAAACATTCGATTGGTGGTCCCGCCGATAAGACCGATGAGCCCGGACCGCCCAGCCATCCAAATAGTGCCGTCGGTTTGTTCCCGGATGGTGGAAATGTCTGTCTCAGCCGTGAGCCAGGCGCCCGTGACGGTGTTGAAGCGGTTGGTCCCGTCGTAATACCCAAATCCTGCGCCGTCGAGTGCGAACCAAAGGCCGCCGCGCGAACTAAGGGTCAGGTTGAGGACGCTCTGACTGTGCCAGCCAAAGTGGTTGGGAATGGCGGTGCGTGCGAAATCAGTGCCGTCGAACCGCACGAGCCCGTTTTGAGTAGCGATCCACAAAAAGCCGTCCGGCGTCTGGGTAATGCTGCGGATACGGTTGAAAGGGAGGCCGTTCTGACGCGTCCAGCTTTGGAGATTATACTGGAAAATAGTCCGGGAAGGGTCCAGGGCAAAAAGCCGCGACCCGAACAGGAAGATTCCTAACCCGAGCAGCAACCACCGCCGAATACCCAGGCTTTTTGCCAATAATGTCACAGGCAATGATATATCGGTAGAAGCACGTTGGAGTTTAGGGAATTCTCCGCTCCCACCGATGCTATATTGAGCTTGAACTCCGAACCCAAGTTTTCAGGATTTGCTGCCGGGGAATTCGTTCGCAGGCGGACGGGAAGGGTGTGCGTCGCGGATATTCAAAAACAGTCGCAGCCAATAAAAGGGCGCGAATACCGTATATTCGGCGACGGACAGGAGAATGAACCCGGCAATCGTCAATGGCGAGCGGTGGAACGTGTCGGAAGTCCCGATCCGCAAGGTGTGGCCCACGGCAAATAAATAAGGATACGGCAACCAGTTGGTGTACTCGCCCACGGGAGCGCCGCAGTCCCTGCAAAAGTTCGCCAGTGGGTCATGAGGAGCAAGACAGCGATGGCAAATCGGAATGCCATTGTCTTCCATTACGTCCGCATTGATTTCGCCGTCCCAGGGATTTGGAGCGAGCGGACGGCGCGACCAGGTTTTGAGATAGCGGGCGACACCATAACAAATTACTGCGAACACCGCCACAAAACCAACGAGTCGCTCTCCATCGGATGCCTGGTCGGCTAAAGTCATAAAAAAACCTCGCGTTTCGCCCGCTTGCATTGACGATACAAGTTGTAGCCCTAGCTGACAACAATTAACCTGGCCGAGACTTGATCCTGGGCGCATCAATTTCCTGCCTGTGGATGGTTGATGGATCCCTAGGCGATTCGTATCGCACCCATCAGAAGACAATCCGCCTGCTCCAGCGGGTTGACGAGATTCCGTGATTGTTTTGCCATGCCGCAAGAGTTGGATTACTTTGGTCATCTGGACGCAGGTAAGTAGAATAGGGAAGTTTTATTATGGCAGATGAAAGTGATGATTTGATTCCGACCAGGGCAACGCTGCTTGGGCGGCTGAAAAATTCGAAGGATCAAACCAGTTGGCAGGAATTCTTCGATACGTATTCGAAACTCATTTATGGCGTCGCGCGCAAGGCCGGGCTGAGTGACGTGGAGGCGCAAGAGGTTTTGCAGGCGACCATGGATTTGGTCGCGGAGCAAATGCCGACGTTTCGATATGATCCGAGAATTGGCTCGTTCAAGGAGTGGCTTTTGAACCTTACCCGATTGCAGGTTCTCAGTCGTTCACTCAAACGCCGGGCTTCTCCCAGCGGTCGCGGCAAAGGAAAGGCCACGGAAGCGGATTCTCCCAAAGCGTCCGTCGAGCGAATATGGGATGCGGAGTGGCAAAACACCTTGACGGAGGCGGCGATCAACAATGTGAAGCGGCGATTGGATCCGAAAAAATATCAGATCTACGATTTTTGCGTGAACAAGAAGTTGGCGTTGGAAAAGGTGGCGATGTTGTTCGGTATCACGACGGAGGAAGCGCGCGAGGCGGTTGAAACTATTACGGCGATGATAACGATGGAGGCCATGCGGCTGGAGCGGGAGATGTTGTGACTTCGATAATCTAATCCTCCACCGGCACCACGAGGTTTTCCATAATATAGTCTTTGCGTTCCGGGGTGTTCTTACCCATGTAGAAAGTCAGGATGCCTGAGGCTTCGGTCTTTTGCGCGTATTCGACTTTGCTGACGCGCATTTCTTTGCCGATGAATTGCTTGAATTCACCGGGGGAAATTTCGCCCAGGCCTTTGAATCGTGTGATTTCCGGTTTGCCCCCGAATTCAACGATCGCTTTGTCCCGCTCAGCCTCGCTGTAGCAGTAAACCGTTTTCTCCTTGTTGCGCACGCGGAAGAGCGGGGTTTCGAGCACGTAAAGATGGCCGTCGTGCACGAGTTGTTCGAAGAACCGGAAGAAATAGGTGATCATCAGGTTCCGGATGTGCAGGCCGTCGACATCGGCGTCGGTGGCGAGAATCACTTTGTCGTAACGCAGGCCTTCCAGGTTGTCCTCGATGTTGAGCGCCTGCATGAGGTTGTACATTTCGTCGTTTTTGTAAACGACATCGCGCTTGAGGTCCCAGACATTGAGCGGTTTGCCTTTTAGCACGAACACCGCCTGGTTGTTCACATCCCGGCAACTTGTGATGGAGCCGGCGGCGGATTGACCTTCGCAAATGAAAACCTGCGTGCCGTAACCCTTCTCGCGTTTTTTATCGAGGTGATTTTTGCAGTCCTTGAGCTGGGGAATGCGGATGGTGATGGCCTTGGCGCGTTCGCGCGCGAGTTTCTTGACCTCCTGCAATTCCTTGCGCAACTGCCGGGTGTCCTCGGTTTTGGACATGATTTTCTCGGCGATGTCCTTGTTGCGATTGAAAAAGTGCAATAGTTCTTCGCGCACGCTGTTGACCAGTTCGGTGCGGATTTCCGTGTTGCCGAGTTTGTTCTTGGTCTGCGATTCGAACACCGGGTCTTTCAGCCGGATCGCGACCGCGCCGACCATTGCTTCGCGAACGTCGTCGCCCTCGTATTTGGCATTGCCGTATTCGTTCACGGCTTTCAGCAGGCCTTCGCGGAAGGCGCTGAGATGCGTGCCGCCGTCGCTGGTGTATTGGCCGTTGACGAAGGAATAAAATGTTTCGCCGTAGCGGCTGTTGCTGTGCGTGAAACAGAATTCGAGCGTTTTGCTCGTGTAATGGAGCGGGGGATACAACGGTTCCGCGCCGTCGGCTTCCAAGTCCTCGAGCACAAGGTCCATGAGGCCGAGGCGGGACTGGAACACTTTCGGCTCGGGCTGCCCGGCGACGTTGAGAATCAGCTTCAGGCCGCTGTTGAGATAACTGTAATGGCGCAGGCGGCGTTCGATGTGCTCGATGCGAAATTCGCTTTCCTTGAAAATATCCGGGTCCTGCTCAAACTCGATCAAGGTGCCGTTGGGCTCCTTGGTTTTGCCGGAGTCTTCCTTCTTGAGCTTGCCCTGCTTGAACGAGGCCTCGGCGAATTCACCGTCCCGATGGCTGCGAACCATGAAAACTTTCGAAAGGGCATTGACGGCCTTGGTGCCGACGCCATTCAAGCCCACGCTAAATTGAAACACCTCATCGTTGTATTTCGCGCCGGTGTTGATCTTGGAAACGCAATCGACCACTTTGCCGAGCGGGATGCCGCGGCCGAAATCGCGGACGGCGACGCGGTTGCCCTCGATGTGAATCTGCACTTCCTTGCCGTGGCCCATGATGAATTCGTCGATGGTGTTATCGATGACTTCCTTCATGAGGATGTAACAGCCGTCGTCGGGGTTGGAGCCATTGCCGATGCGGCCGATGTACATGCCGGTGCGCAGGCGGATGTGTTCCAGGGAGGACAGCGTCTTGATTTTGCTCTCGTCGTAATTGTGCTTCGCGTTTTCAGCCATAGTTTAACGTCTCTCAGGGTTGAGTAAAATGCGATGCGATGCAAACAGGAAATGGCCAGGGCGGGCATAATGGGCGCGACTCGGCACTGCCACCATCCCGTCGGTGGTATTTCTGTTCTACGATTCGACGGGCTTGGCGGGTTTCAAGCGTATTGTGTAAGATTGCGCCTTGCCGAGTGCAACTCGGCGATACGGCAGAGTGCAACTCTGCGCTACAGAGACTTGCGCTCTGTCGCCGTTTTGGTGGTAGTGTCAAGTTGCGTCCTGGCATAATGGGGTGATTTCCGATTTACGCGTTTCTCGAGGGTTCCCGCTGCTTGCCGAGCGGGTGCTCGGCGCTCCGCGGGCGGTGCCGGGGGGCGCGCCCGGGTGCGCACGCAAAAAACTGCAAAAAACTGCAAAAAACTGGAGATGGGTTTGGCAATCTCGCCGGTGGAATTGGTGTAATACGTTGATAACGAGTGGTATAAGTGGATTGTGGCAGGCTTGGGTAAATCCGAAGGCCGAAGGCCGAAATCCGAAGCAAGCCCGAAGGCCGAAGTCCGAAAACGGCGGGCAGGACGCCGGGGACTGGCTTGGCTGCCAAGCTGGGCAAACCCTCCGGGCGGCGGGTCTTTTGCCCGTGGCCTTCGTGAGGGCGACGATGGCCCTATGTCTCGCAAATTGCGGTTGGAATATCCCGGGGCGATTTATCATGTGATGAGTCGGGGCGATCGGCGGGAGCCGATTTTCAAGGACGACGAGGACCG
>Ga0265338_10004451_pt1 | contig 18919 bp, 21 predicted proteins | sample 42126metaG_FD_193579 | JGI IMG/M metagenome (GOLD analysis project Ga0265338, IMG submission 193579) | Rhizosphere microbial communities from Carex aquatilis grown in University of Washington, Seatle, WA, United States - 4-21-26 metaG | ecosystem: Host-associated > Plants > Roots > Rhizosphere... | reverse complement strand
GGCCTTGATCTGCTAGATGGCGCGCTCCGCCGCTTCGCCGTCGGTCGAGAAAATGTGGATCGTCCCGTCGTCTTCGATGTCGATCTGGCAGCCGGTGGCTTCCACAATACCCTTGATGACCTTGCCTTGCGGTCCGATGACTGCGCCGATCTTCTCGGGGTTGATATGGATGGCCGTGATGCGCGGCGCGTACTTCGAAAGTTCGGCGCGCGGCGACTTGATGGCTTCCGCCATCTTGCCGAGGATAAACAATCGTGCTTCGCGGGCTTGTTCAAACGCCTGCTTGGTCAACTCGAGGCTCAGACCGTTGAGCTTAAGGTCGGTCTGGAAACCGGTAATTCCCTTGCTGGTTCCCGCCACTTTGAAGTCCATGTCGCCGAAATGATCTTCGGAACCGAGAATATCTGTGAGCATGACCGACTTGCCCGTCTTCTCATCCGTGATCAAGCCAATCGAAATTCCCGCGACGGGCGATTTCATCGGCACACCCGCGTCCATCAATGACAGCGTCGCCCCGCACACGGTTGCCATCGAGGTCGAGCCGTTGGATTCCATGATTTCGGAAGTGACACGGATGGTGTAGGGGAAATCCACCTCGTCGGGAATCATTGGCTCGACAGAACGCTCCGCGAGCGCCCCGTGACCGATCTCACGGCGGCCAGGCGCGCCGGTGCGTCCGGTTTCCCCGACGCTGAACGGTGGGAAATTGTAATGGAGAATGAACTTCTTCTCGGTAGGACCACCCGTCCACGCATCCATGTCCTGCGTGTCAGATTTCGAACCGAGCGTGGTCATTACCAACGCCTGCGTTTCACCGCGTTGGAATATGGCCGATCCATGTGTGCGGGGCAGAATGCTGACTTCCCCGTAAATGGGGCGGATATCGCGTGGGCCGCGACCATCGGGTCGCTTGCTGTTGTTAAGAATGGAACCGCGGACGGCTTCAGACTCAATCTTGTGGAACGCCTCTTTGATTTCGAAATCGGTCGCTTCCGGGAACTTCTTCTTGAGCCCTTCGGCCATCTTGTCCTTGCACGCGCGCATGGCTGTTTCGCGAGCGAGTTTGCCCGAGGTGAGAATCGCGCTGAGAACCTGGCCGCCAATAAGGTCATGGGCGGCCGCGAGAATCTCCGCGGGGACCGTATACAGCTTGACGGCGCGCTTCGGTTTGCCGGCCTTCTGCGAGAGTTCTTTGATGGCGGCAATGATCTTGCCGGCTTCGCCGTGGGCGAACTCGATGGCCTTCATGATGTCCGCCTCGGGGATCTCCTGACCGCCGCCTTCGATCATGACCAGTTCGTTTTCCCGGCCGACATAGACGAGGTCGAGATCACTGTCCTTGCGCTGGGTGTGCGTCGGGTTGGCGATGAACTGGCCATCGACACGGGCCACGCGCACGGCGGCGATGGGACCATTCCACGGAATATCGGAAACTGACAGCGCGGCCGATGCCCCGTTGATCGCGAGCATGTCGGGATCGTTTTCGCCATCGGTGCTGAGGAGAATCGCAATGATTTGGCTGTCGTTATAAAAGCCCTCTGGAAATAGTGGGCGGCAGGGACGGTCAATCATGCGCGCGGTGAGAATTTCTTTCTCCGTCGGTCGCCCTTCGCGTTTGAAATAGCCGCCGGGGAATTTGCCGGCCGCCGCTGCCTTCTCGCGGTAATCCACGGTGAGCGGGAAGAAATCCAGTTCGTCCCGGGTGGAATTGCTGGCCACCGCGGTCACAATGATGACGGTTTCACCGCAGGTGACGATCGCGGCACCGTCGGCCTGTTTGGCCAACTTGCCGGATTCAATGATGATTTCCTTATCTCCAATGGGGGCACGGACAACAGTATGCTGCATGTGGGTTCCAACCGACCGCCCGGCAGGTATCGGATTAATGGAATGATGTCCACCCGCGCCGTGTCGCGGAGTAGGCGGGCATCAATCCATCAATCCTCCAATGCTTGCCGGGGCAATCGCCTTTCTACTTTCTCAGGTTGAGTTTCTTGATCAGTTCTTGGTAGCGCTTCGTATCGGTGTGGCTCAAATAATCGAGCAGCCGCCGCCGCTGGCCTACCATCTTAAGGAGCCCGCGTCGTGAGCTGTGGTCCTTCACGTGCGCCTGCAAGTGCTGGGTCAGCTCGTTAATGCGGGCGGTCAGCAACGCGATCTGCACGTCCGCCGACCCCGTGTCCTTCGGGTGAAGCTGAAATTGCTTGGTGACTTCCGTTTTCTTGACCGTCGCGATCATTTCCAATGGGTTACGCCTTTCTCAGTTAAACAGCCGCGAGTCTAGCGATGCCCGCGAAGGGTGTAAAGCCGTTTTTTATCTGCTGGCTTTGCAGGGTGAACGGCTCGATACACGCCGAATTTGACAATCGCGGGGGCGGGCGATAGCATCCTCGGGCATCTCGCGAAGACGTTGGATGGGGACGTAGCTCAGCTGGTAGAGCGCCTGAATGGCATTCAGGAGGTCGAGGGTTCAACTCCCTTCGTCTCCACCATCCTTCGCTCGGTGCGGCGGTAGCAAGCGAAGGATGGAGCCCTGCGAAGCCTGCGGCTACGCCCAACGGCAAAAGCCTTGCTTTTTTCGCCGATTCCACTAGATTGTCCAGCCTGCTGAGGCGTACATCTCCTCGGTCGTTATATGAACAGCAAAATTCGAAATATCGGTATTATTGCGCACGTTGACCACGGCAAGACAACGCTGGTGGACAAGCTGTTGCGTGAGGGTGGGGTGTATCGCACGAACCAGGCGGTGGAAGAGCGCGCGATGGATTCGATGGACCTTGAGAAGGAGAAGGGTATCACGATCAAGGCCAAGAACGCCTCCGTCCACTGGGGCGGTCACACCATCAACATTGTCGACACGCCTGGTCACGCCGATTTCGGTGGCGAGGTGGAACGTATCCTCGGCATGGTGGACGGCGTCCTATTGCTCGTGGACGCCTTCGACGGTCCCCAGGCACAGACGCGCTTCGTTTTGAAGAAGGCACTCAGCCATGGTCTGAAGGTCATCGTCGTCATCAACAAGATCGACCGCGAACATGCCGACCCTCACGGCGTTCACGACAAGGTTCTGGAATTGCTGTTGGAGCTTCATGCCACCGAAGACCAGTTCAATGCCCCGTTCATTTATGCCAGCGCGCGTGATGGCTACGCGCTGAAAGCCCTCACGGATAAACCCAACGGCATGACGCCGCTGTTTGAAACCATTTTGCAGCACATCCCGTCGCCCACGGCGGAACTGAACGCGCCGTTCCAGATGCTCGTGAGCAATCTCGATTGGAGCGATTACGTGGGCCGCATTGCCATCGGGAAGATCACGGGCGGACATGTCAAGATTGGCGACTCCATTGTGTGCATTCACAAGGATGGCAGGCGCGAGCGGGCGGCTGTAACGAAGGTCTGGGAGTTCAGCGGTCTCAAGTCCGGTGAGATCGTCAACGGCGAGGCGGGCAATATCGTCGGCATCTCGGGGTTCGAAGAGCTCGCCATCGGGGAGACACTTTGCGACAGCGAGGAACGCGAGCCAGTGCCGTGGACGGAACTTGATCCACCCACGATCCAAATGCAGTTTGCCGTCAACGACGGCCCGTTGGCGGGCAAGGACGGGAAATTCGTCACCGCCCGCCACATTCGCGAACGTCTCTACAAAGAGATACGCACGAACATTTCGCTGCAAGTGCAGGACACCGATGCGGCCTATATCTTCCTCGTCAGCGCCCGCGGCGAAATGCAGATCGCGGTTCTCGTCGAACAAATGCGCCGCGAAGGGTACGAAGTTCTCGTCTCGCGTCCCGAAGTGATCCTGAGGAAAGATCCTTCGGGCCGCACGCTGGAACCGTTCGAGACTTTGTGGGCTGAGGTGCCCAACGAATGTCTCGGCGACGTGATGCAAAACCTGGCTGGCCGCAAAGCCCAGATCACCAACATGCAACATCATCCGCACGGCGTCAGCCTGGAATGCACCATCCCGACGCGTGGTCTCATTGGCTTGGAGACCGACTTGGTCAATCTCACCAATGGCCGCGGCGTCATCAGCCACATGTTCAAGAGCTACGAGCTGTTCAGCGGCGAAATCATGACGCGACTGACCGGCACGCTGGTTTCGATGGAGACCGGCATCGCCACGGCCTGGGCCCTTAATAACATCCAGGAGCGTGGCCGCCTCTTCGTCGGTCCGCAAGAGGACGTGTACGCCGGTATGATCGTTGGCGAAAACCCCCGCGCCGAAGACATGCCCGTGAATCCGACGAAGACCAAACACCTCACCAACATGCGCAGCCAGGGCGATGGCAAGGGCATCCAATTGGAGCCTGCACTGAAGATGAGCCTCGAACGCTCCCTGGAATATATCGCCACCGACGAATACGTTGAGGCCACGCCGAAAAATCTCCGCCTTCGCAAAAAAATCCTGAACGCGACACAGCGCAAACGGGCATCGCAGGCTCAGCAGTCATCTACCGAAGCTATTGCGTAAGTGAGGCCTTTCCCCGGCAAGGCGGACGCCGCTCAACACGGTGTTATCGCCGCGAGACGAACGGATTGCCTTTGATGTAGAACCGCAACAATCTTTTTGACCAATGCCCGGCGTAGTCCACCCCGATCCGTGGCCTCCTGGCAATCGCGAAGGGTTCGGTATTGGGCGCCGCCGCGATGTAAAAATTGTCACTGAGCAGATCGTGGGCATTGAGTCGCTTATCGATGCGCATGGCCTTGCAGAGAAGCCCCGGCCCCTGGGTTCGTTCCTCAATATGCTGGACCGGTTCGATGGCGCGCAGCAACACGGCGGAGGCGTGGCCTTCGCGTTCGGTCACGACGTTCATGCAGTAGTACATCCCGTAGACCATGTACACGTATGCATGGCCGGGAGGACCGAACATTACCTTGGTTCGCTCCGTCAAGCCTTTGGCCGAGTGAGCGGCCCGATCGTGCGGCCCAAGGTAGGCCTCAACTTCCACGATCCTGCCGATGCGCTTTTTATGAACGAGATATTTCCCGAGCAGATCCCTGGCAACCGCAATCGTATCACGGTCGTAGAATGAGCGTGGTAATTTCCGCATGGTGAAGCAATGAGTACCGCATCGCCATGATTTGGCAAGATTACTTGCGCCGCACCAGAATGGACCACCCGAGTGGACGAAACCCCGCTTTGTTTGACGCAAAACGAAATTCACTGAGTTCGACGATGTCAAACAACGTCCCAAGCTCCGAACGGATCTCATCTTCCGTGACGACAGGAGGCCCGGGATCGGTGTCCTCCTTGGCGTTGCCTGCCAGACTCAGCCACCAACTACCCGTATGTGTGGCTTTTGTAAGGAACGCCTGCAATCGTTTTAGGTTTTCTGTACGCAGACAATGGTACACCCCGCGGTCGAAGAGAATGTCATAAGGTCCGCCGAGATCTGCCTGCATCACATCCGCCACGCGAAAGTCCACGGTCACGTTGGCGGCGCGTGCCTTATCGCGCGCGGTCTTGATTGCCTGGTCGACTATGTCTGCCGCTGTGACGTGAAATCCGCGCCGCGCCAACTCGACAGCATTTGTCCCGGTGCCGCAACCGATTTCCAGAACGGTCTTCCCCGTCAGCTTCCCGGCATTCAAGTTGCGTAACAACTCTTCGCTCGGTGTGCCCGAATCCCAAGGGGTCTCCCCCTGCGCATACCTCGCGGCAAAATCGACTCTCTCGGTCACTGGAGTTAATTCTTTGCAGGAGATTGTTTCACAAACTCGCCATTGATTTGGATAGTGACGTCCTCACCAACCATGAGGCCGCCGGTTTCGATGACCTTGTTGTACGTCAGGCCATAGTCCTTGCGATTGAGCTTGGCGTTAATTTCTAGCCCCAGGATAGTATTGCCCATCGGACCCTTGATCGGGCCTTTGAGCGTGAAGGGGAGCGAAACCTCCTTCGTTACCCCGTGCATGGTAAACTTGCCGACGAGTACCTGACTATTCCCGTCTTTCTTGATCTCGGTGCTCTCGAAGGTGATGGTCGGGAACTTTTCGACGTCAAAAAAATCAGGACTGCGCAAATGCGTGTCACGTCTCTCGATATCGGTATCGATGCTTTTGGCTTGGATCGTTCCAGCGGCGCCCTTCAGTGCGTTGGCATTATCGGGATCGACGGTGATGGAGCCTCCAAACTGGCGAAAGCGGCCGTGCACCGTGTTGACCACCATGTGCTCAATCGTAAAATTCACGGAACTGTGTGCGGGATCGATTTTGTACGTATCCAACGCTTGCGCGATCGTCCCGATCAGTGTTGCGGCCGCCCCGAGAATAATGATGCGAATGATTCTCATAGCAAGTGCAAATCTCCTGGTTGTGTGATTGCGATCCGTTCTGCTGCTTGCGACGCTCGTCAGTTCACCTGAACTATAGTCTGGCACGATCCTCAATCCAAATCAAACATTGTTACGGACGTTTACGGTTCCAACTTCGCGTCCATGGTGATTCTCGTGTTCAACACGCGGGAAATGGGACAGCCCGTCTTCGCATTGTTGGCCGCAGTCTCGAATGCCACTGCGGTTGTATTGGGAACTTTCGCCGCAACATCGAGATGCACTGCCGTAAGGGTCCAGCCCGCTTCCAGCTTTTCCATCGTGACCGTGGCGGTTGTCGCAATCCGATCCGGTTTCAAGTTTGCGTTGCCAAGCTGGGCCGCCAGCGCCATGGAAAAACATCCCGCGTGTGCCGCGGCAATGAGTTCCTCGGGATTCGTCCCAACGCCGTTCTCGAAGCGCGTGCTGAAAGAGTACTGAGTGTCCTTCAGCGCTACGCTATCGGTTGAAATCAAACCGTTGCCGTCTTTCAATCCGCCTTGCCAAACTGCCGACGCTTTTCTTTTCATGTCCTTTATCCTCCCCAACAATGGTTTTGCATTATAAGATCGCCTTCACCACGCCGCCTTCGGCCCGAACGGCAGCGCCGTTGATGGCTACCGCTTCGGGCGAACAGACAAACACAACCACACTCGCCACTTCCGCGGGACGAAGGAACCGCTTGAGTAGCGATGTCGGGCGGACATTTATAAAAAACTCCTTCTCGAACTCTGCTGGCGTCATGTTCCGTTGTTTGGCCAGTGTTGCGACGAAAGTGGTGACTCCTTCCGATGCCGTCGGGCCGGCCAATACGCTGTTCACCGTCACCTCGGTTCCTGCGCAATCTTCTGCGAGACCGCGCGCGATGGCAATCTGCGCCGTTTTGGTCATGCCGTAGTGCACCATTTCGGCTGGGATCTGCACGGCGCTTTCACTGGAGATGAACACGATGCGACCCCAGTTGCGTTGTTTCATGCCCGGGAGAAAGGCGCGGCTCAACCGTACACCGGACATGACGTTGATCTCAAACATCCGTAGCCAGTCAGCATCCGCAATCTCGGCGAACGGTCTCGGCTCGAAGATGCCGAGATTATTCACGAGGATGTCCACCGAGACCAGACGGCGTGCCAGGCGTTCGCACCCGGCGCCCGTTCCCAAATCTTCGGCGATTCCTTCGACCTTCGCGTTCGGAACCTCCTTGCGAATGCCAGCCAGTGCAGCATCGACGCGCGCCTGCGTCCGCCCATTAACAAATACCCGCGCTCCTTCGCGAGCGAGGCCCAAGGCAATGGCGTAACCGATGCCAGCCGTCGATCCTGTCACCAGTGCGGTCTTTTCTGTAAGTTTCAGGTTTATCGTTCTCCTTCGTCTTTCTCTAATTGCGGTCGATTGGAAGATTACCAGGCAATCACATTTCTATCCCGCAGGAATTGTCCCGTGAGAGTGCGCGGCGCCTCCGTCGCCAACCACGTTACCGTGTCCGCGCCCTGCTGGACTGTGCGGGGTGCGTTGGAACCACCCATGTCCGTCTTCACCCAGCCGGGGCAAACCGAATTGACGGTGACGCCTTTGTCCCCTAACGCGGCGGCGAACTGGCGCGTGACCGCATTGAGTGCTGTTTTGGAAATGCTGTACGCAGGATAGGTATCGCCCATGTCACTTAACTGGCCAAGTCCACTGGACATGTTGATCACACTGGCGCGGGGACTCTTCAAGAGGAGTGGAAGAAACGCCTGTGTAACCCGCAACGCGCCGAGCGTATTCGTCATCAACGTGCGCAAGATTGTGTCATCATCTAGTTCGCTGATACCGGTCTTGTCCTCCATCACGCCCGCGTTGTTTACGAGGACGTCGAGATGGTCGGTCTTGGCGGCCACGATCTTTGCTGCCGCTTGCGTGCTTGCCCAATCGCTCACATCAAGGTGGATGAACTCGACCGAAGCGCCGCCGTTCCTTAGGGAAGCTGCTGCCTGAGCTCCCGCGTCAGCGTTTCGCGCGCCGACAAATACATGAAACCCTCGTTCACCGAGTTGCTGAGCAATCTCGTACCCGATACCCTTGTTCGCCCCTGTCACCAGGGCGACATTACTTTTCGCCACAGCCAGTTCCTCCATTCGCTTGCCCGACCATTAACAACCGGGTAAAACCTGCTGCTCACGCCACCCGCTCCCAGATTTAAGATGCAGCGATTCGGTTTCGGATTCCACTTGGATCTTCGATTACCTCGTAGCGTGGATAATACAAAGCCTGTCCCCGACGTATCGAGGACAGGCTCTGCGAGTGAATGCAACCGGCAACTATTGGGTGCTCTTACTCTGATTCAGATCGTGACGACGCAACTGACCCTTCAATTCCGAGTTCTGGGCCGCATACGTGTCCAGCAGGTTTCGCAAATACGAGTTCTCATCCCGCAGGTGCTTCATAACGCGCACATCCGGCGGTTCAGATGAGACGACGGTATCTGCCGCCTTCTTCTCCGCCGCGAGTTTCGCCGTCAGATCAGTATTTTGCCTTTCCAATTCGGCAACCCGAGATGTGGCCTTCTTACCCTTGTCGGCATCGGCACGAGCCGCGTCCAAATCCGTACGCAGTTTCTTAAGCTCGGCGGTGTCGGCTGGAGTCGGCGGGCTCGATTTGACGCTGGCCGCCTTCTTGTCGGCCTCGGCGAGCTTCGCGCTCAGGTCCTTGTTTTGTTTCTCCAGGTCAGCAGCCTGGCTGGCAGACTTCTTGGCCTGATCGAGTTCCTTGCGTGTGTCCGCCAATTGGGCGCGCAAGGCCTTCGTGTCAGCGCTGTCACCCGAAGACTTGGCGGCCAGCTGTTTCTTCAGGTCAGTCGCGTCGGCACGCGATTTGTCGAGATCCGCGCGCAGGCTCTTGACCTGGTTGGAATCCGCAGGCTGGACGTTTGCCTTCTTCTCGGCATCCGCCAATTGTGCGGAGAGATCTTTGTTTTGCTTTTCGAGATCAGCCGCGCGGGCGGCATTCTTCTTCGACTGGGCAGCATCGGCGCGAGCCGCATCCAAATCCGCGCGCAACTTCTTCAACTCACCAGTATCTGCCGGAGTAGATGAAGCTGTTGTCGATTTCTTCTCAGCCGCGGCCAATTGTGCACTCAGATCCTTGTTCTGCTTCTGAAGATCGGCGACCTGGGCGGCGGACTTCTTGCCCGCGTCGGCCTCAGTTCGCGCCTTGTCGAGATCGGCCCGGAGCCTCTTCAGATCGGCCGACTTCGCGTCGGCTGCGTCGGCAGACTGTTTCTTTGCGGTGGCAACCTGGCTGCTGAGGTCAGAGTTCTTTTTCTCGAGGTCCGAAGCTGTCCTGCGTGCTTTGTCTGCCTCGGTGTGGGCGTCGGCGAGGTCGGCACGAACTTTCTTCAACTCGGCAGTATCAGCCGGGGCGGACGAAGCGGTCGCCGCTTTCTTCTCAGCTGCAGTTAGTTGAGTGCTGAGGTCTTTGTTCTGCTTTTGAAGGTCGGCGACTTGGGCAGCGGACTCAGCTCGGGCCTTCTCGAGATCGGCCCGGAGTCTCTTTAGGTCGGCTGACTTCGCATCGGCCGCATCAGCGGACTGTTTCTTAGCGGCGGCAACCTGGCTGCTGAGGTCAGAGTTCTTTTTCTCGAGGTCCGAAGCCGCCTTGTGCGCTTTGTCTGCCTCGGCGCGGGCGCTGTCAGAATCCGCTCGGGCCTTCTTCAATTCGGGAGACTCCGTAGCTGCGGCGGCTTTGGCATCGGCGGCCTTCTTCCCGGTAGCGGCAAGTTGATCCTTCAGATCCTTGTTCTCGTGGGTAAGTTTATCGACTTGCGCACTGGATTTCGCGGCGCGTCTGGCTTCTGCCAGGTCGGATTTAAGCTGGCTGTTTTCCGCTTGAAGTTTGTCAGACTGTGCTCGGAACTTGGCTGACTCATCGTTCATCACATTTTTCACAACGGGCGCGGGCGGAAGTGGAGCCGGTTGCTCGGCGGATGCCGCCACGGCTGGTGACACGATCACAGGTGCGGGGGCGGCTGGCGGTTCGGGGATCTTAGATTTGATGGCGTCGAAATGGGCCTGGCAGTCTTTCAGGCGGTACTCGACCATCTGCGTGTTCCAATCGGGCGAATCGATCCGAATGGCGTGCAAGATGTCGAGCGCGGTATGATACTTTTGGTAGGCGGTTGAAAGATCGGATTTCTCTTCGGCAGCCTGTCCTTGCTGGATCAAGACAAAGGCGTCTGAATAGCGGTCACCCGGATCAGCAGCCTTGGCGCCCATTGGCGTTCCCACAGAAAACAGACACGAAGCCACCACGAAAAGCACGGCAAGACGAATCTTCATCACTAAGCCTCCTTGCGACAACCGTATAGCGAAATTGGAGGGGTTATGCAACAGTTTCGTTTCGGCCGATAAGACGGGTGGCGGGAAGGGTTTGCCCAGCTCTTTAGTTCCGCTGAAGAAAAGCTGTTGGGAAGACGCCCGAAACCCGCCGTCTAATGGTGGTGTCCGCCAGGCCCATGGGCGTGCCCATGTGTCAACTCATCTGCCGTCGCATCACGTACTTCCGTAATCTCGACCTCAAACGTCAAATCCATTCCCGCAAGCGGGTGATTACCGTCGAGGGTCACGTGAGTTTTGGTGACTTTGACGACCGTGACAACCGGCGAATGGGAGTCCTGCCCCGCGCGGAAGCGATCCCCAGCTTTGATGTTGGGAGTGGGCATCTTTTCCAACGGGACCTCGACGACATTGCCAGGGTCCTTCTCGCCGTAACCGTCCTTGGCCTTGACGACCACGTGCTTCTTTTCACCAGCTTTCATCTTGTGCAACTCAGCTTCCAGTCCGGGGATGATCTGTCCGACGCCCTCGAGAAATGTCAACGGTTCGCCGCCCGCCGAAGAGTCCAGGGTCTTGCCCGACGCATCGGTCAGAAGGTAATGAAAGGAGATGACTTTTTTGCTCACTCGCGAACCTTTCTGTTTTTGGTTTCGGGCACCCTACGGGAAACCCGTTAATTTGTCGAAGAAGAAAACAATGACCCGATACTGCAAATGAAGTCGGCCGGTAACGCACGCTTGTCGAAGAGGCTTTGCGCCGTTAGCATGGCCCGCTGATGAATCGACCCGACGAAGATCGCCGCAACCAATTCAGCAGGATCGCCGCCGCGATTTTGCTCGTGGGTCCATTGATTGTTTTGGCGGCCATTCTTGTCTGCAACGTCTGGATCATCACCGCGACGAAGTCGCAGGTCTTTTACGATGTCAACTCCGTGCCGTTCAACAACGACGGGCTGGTACTGGGGACGGGAAAGTTGATCGAGAAGGGCAGGGTGAATCAACATTTTCTCCGACGTGTCGACGCGGCGGCGGCGTTGTATCACGCGGGTAAGGTGAAGCGCCTGATCCTCAGTGGCGACAAGACACATGATGAGCCGATCGAGTTGAAGCGCGCGCTGTTGGAGCGGGGCGTGCCGGAGTCCGCGATGGTCCTGGATAATTACGGGTTGCGGACGCTCGACTCGGTCGTGCGGGCGCGGGATGTCTTCAAGTGCGTGAAGCTGACCATCATCTCGGAACGTTTTCACGATTTTCGTGCTCTGTTTCTCAGTCGGTACTATGGCATTGAGGCGGTCGCTTATGCGCCGGCAGATTTGTCATTCCGCTGGATGGTGCGGTCGATGCTGCGCGAGAGTTTGGCTCGCGTGAAAGCCGTGCTGGATCTCTACGTGCTGAAGACCAAGCCGGCCGTGAATATAAGTTAGGCGGATGTCTGCCCGAGCAACCGCACTTCGCGTTGCGGGAACGGAATTTCGATGCCGTGAACACGGAACTGCTCGATGATGGCCTGATAGATTTCCAATTGCGCCACCCCGTAGTCTGGCACGGCCACCCACGGCGAAACCCCAATCGTGATGGCCGACGCGCCAAGAGCTTCGATGCCGACGACGGGTTTCGGATCTTTCAGCACGCGCGGGTTGGCATCCAGGATTTCGCGGACGGTCGCCAACGCGCGGTTCACGTCGGAGCCGTAGCCAATGCCGACTCTCAGGTCGAGTTGGCGGTTCGCGCCGTAGTTGTGGAGGATTTCGCCGACGATTTTGCGGTTGGGGATGACCACGCGCGATTGGTCGCTATGCAGCAACGTCGTGGAGAACAGTTCGATGTTGGTGACCTGCCCGTTCACGCCCGCCAACTCGATGTATTCCCCGACCCGAAATGGTTTCGTGAAGATGATGGTCAAACCGGCGAAGATGTTGCCGAGTACGCCTTGGGCCGCCAGGCCGATTCCGACGCCGGCCACGCCAATGCCCGCGACGAGGGGCGTGATCGGCACGCCAAACTTGTCGAGCGCCAGCACGACGGCGAACCCGAACACGATCAGCCGGACGACGCGCACTATCAGGAGGCGGAGCGGCGGTTCCAGATGATGTTTCGTCAACCCCTTGTCGGTCAGCCGTCCGACCCACCGGGCCACAATCGCGCCGACGATCAGGATAATAAACGCCCCGACAATCTGAAAACCATACGTAATGAAGAACGTAACGACGGTATTTTGCCATTGTTCCAGTTGCATGGGGGCTTACCTGCGAGGGTTTATACGTTGTCAATTCTCATCTAACACCGCTAGTCCCGATGGACTGTGTCCGGTGAAAACGCCGGCAAACAGACCGCGATATACTCCGCGCCGTCCGCCCCCGGTGTGCTGTATTGCACCCATTCGCCTTTGCGGGTGACGACTGCGTGGCCTGCCCGCACCTCCAGCGAGCCGCCTTTGTGCGTCACGCGCAGCGCGCCCTTGAGCACGTACGTGTACTCGTCGAACTCCGGCGTCTGCCCAGGTTCGACCCAGCCCGACGGACTGCGCATGTGCGCGATGCTGACCGCGTCGGTGCGCGAGTTCACGCGTCCAATGAATTCGTCGATGAGTTTCGGTTTGTTCCCCGCCGCCGTGATGCGGGTGGACTTTTCAATGAGTGTTGGCATGGTTTGATAATCCACGGCGCGGTCGCGTCAGGCAAGTCAGATTCATCTTACACCTGAACTGGCGGCGCGGACCGCATTCCCGTGTCCTGTATTTCGAAAAAGTCCTCGCGACTGAACCCGGACAGACCAGCGATGACGTTCGACGGGAACACCTCGATGCGGGTGTTGAAATCGCGCACGTTGGCATTGTAGAACCGGCGCGCCGCCTGGATCCGGTCCTCTGTGTCGATAAGTTCCTGTTGCAGTTCGAGAAAATGTTCATCGGCCTTCAGCGTCGGGTACCGTTCGACGACCACGAATAACTGGCGCAACGCATCCACCAGCACATTTTCATCCTGCGCTTGTGAAGCCGGCGACCCGGTCGAATGGATCGCCTGGTTGCGCGCCCTGGTGACGGACTCCAGCGTCTCACGCTCGTGGCGTGCATACGCCGTGACAACCGTGACCAGGTTGGGAATCAGGTCGTACCGGCGTTTGAGTTCGGTATCGACATTGGACCACGCCTCGTGGCATTGGTTGTTCAGTCTGACCAGCGTGTTGTAGACAAGAACCATCCACAGAATAACGAGGATCGCGATCGCAAGCACCACATAGAGCAGGGCTTCGTTCATATCTTTTTCGCCTGTTGCCGCACGAGAAACTCCGGCACTCCATCCAGAATCCCTCCGACCACGTCAATCGCCGCATCAATTTCGTCGATGTCCAGCTTCTCGCCCAGCCCGCGACAGGCGATCACGTTGTCATAATTGAACTCGATGCTCAACTGTGGTCCTTGCAGCAGCAACTCGAGGGTTCGTGGCTGCAACACATCATACGCCCACCGCCGATCGGGCGACGACACATGGAAACGTCGGCTGAATTCCGCCGATTCGAATTCGATGTTGTCAAACCCGGCAGCCTCACCCAGCTTGTCCAATAATCCCACGGGCCGGATGACCAGCGGTTTGAGCGTGAAGTTGCTGCACGCGATGACGGCGGAGAAACTATAGTGGTACGCATTTTCCTCGCCGGATTGATCGACTCGCGTGAGAATCTGGTAGTGGTAATCGAACGCGAAGATCGAACGGCCGGCCAGTGTCCCTTTGATGATGTTGTAGCCGTAGCTGTCTTGGCCCGTGTGGACCAGACGGAATCCGGGAAAGTTGTTCGCCAGCTCGTAGCTGAACGACGAACTGAAACTCAATCCCCGCCGCTTGGCCAACGCCGCCATCTCCCCGCGCCGTCTGTCGGCGGCGTAAGCGCCGTAGAATGTATAGATGGCTCCGACTGCGACGGCGGCAAGGGCGATTGCCAGATACGTTGTCGGGACGAACACAGAGTCGTTGTAGAGCGAAACCGCCGACGCGTCAATTGAGTTCGTTTGTACTCAAAATCACCCTCGTTTCGGTCCTTTTGTGCCCGTTTTTACCGAATTGTTGGGCGTTTTTTGCATAACGAACCCAACTCGGTTTTTACTGAACACATTGATACAGAAATACATCCGCATTTTTCAGTTGGGTTCGTTTGGCAGAAAACGTACTTCCATAAAGCTCAGCGCCCGATCCGGGCCGCTGACCAACCAGCCTCACCTCACTGTTCTTCTGTTTTCAAAGAACCGGACCGATCATACCACATTCGCCGCGCTGCGTCGAGATCGAAGGCCGCCAGTTCGTGCTGCGAGAGCATTACTCCTGAGGTAGTTGATTCATCGGCCTGCCATTTGGATTGGCCCATCCGCTATAGAACATGGAACGGTCATCGGAACTCATATTGGCGCAGCCTGTCAGCAGGGATAGAGAGGAAATGAACATGAGCAGAAGACCGATCCGCACAGCCAACACCGACACCCTCCGGGGAGTCACGTTCGTTTCGGTTGACGATTGACCCATGGCAACATCCTCCAATCTCTCAACGGACAACGTGGGTGCTTCTCGGACATTTCCAATTTGACCCGCGCCCACGACCCTCGCAGGTCACATCATCTGTACAAACAGTACCAAAGTTACCGGGTTGCTCAAGCCGGTTTGTGATATTGCGATCTCCCGCCATGCCGGTTAATCTTGCGACCGTCCCGATTGTAAGCGCGCTGCTCTCGCCAGCATGACAGAGGCGACGATTTCTGAATCCAAAATGGCTGTTCCGTGCGTCCCACTGGTAATTGGAGAAACCTATGAATCAGGCTTTCGAGAAAGTCATCAGTGTCGTCATCTTTCTGGCAGCGCTGTGCGCCCAAGGCGCTGTATCGGTATATGCCGACGAAAAAGCAGGCGATGTTCGCTACGAGAGCGGGAGCGAGAACGACTTCTCCAGATCGTTCGCCGTTGGGCCGGGTGGAAGCTTGAGCGTGAATGTCGACCGGGGAGACATCCACGTCGTCGGTGCGGATCAAAACAACGTCCAAATCCGGGTGGTGCGTGACGTCACCCACGCGAGCGAAGCCGAAGCGACCACGATTCTGAAGGAGCATCACGTGGTGCTCCAGCAACATGGCAACGAAATCTCCATCACGGCCCAGGAACCTTGGAGTTTTGGGCGCAGTTGGTGGTGGGGCTGGCGGGGGCGGCCCAATTTGAAGGTGCATTACGAGATCACCGTGCCTCAAGTGTTCGACGCGCGCCTGAAGACTGACGGAGGCGACGTCGAAGTCGCCACTCTGCATGGCGACGTAAAGGCCAACACCGAAGGCGGCCGTCTGAACTTCAATGGTATTCAAGGGGACGTGAACGGCAAAACCGAGGGTGGCAGTGTGAATGCCGTCGGATGCCGGGGCGAACTACAAGTCCGCACCGAGGGTGGAAACATCGCCATCGAAGACTTCACCGGAAAAGGTCTGCAAGCACTGACGGAGGGCGGATCAATCGTTGCGGAGTTCGCCGTTCCGCCTCGTTCCGATTGTACGCTGCGCACCAGCGGCGGCAATGTCACTGTGAGAATCCCGGAAACCGCGGCCGTCACCCTCGACGCGCATACCGACGGCGGCAGGACCCGTACGGATTTGCCCATCGAAGTTCACGGTCGCCAGGATGGAGGAACGTTGCGCGGCACGATCAATGGCGGCGGCTCTGTGCTAAAACTGAAAACCGAAGGCGGCAATATCCGACTACTCAAGCGGTAGCCGGTGCCGCGGCAACTTTCCTCCGCCTTGTAGCCACGGCGCTCTGTCGCCGTGCCGATTCGGCTTGCGGCCGAATTCCACCTCATTACACTCGCCTCATGACCCGCCGTTTTCCGCGACGACCTCCTCGCTTGCCGGCGATTTTCCAGAATACCGACCCATTCTACTTCGTCACTTTCAACACGCACGAACGCCTGCCATTATTGGCGAACGAGACATTGCACGAAACGTGGCTCACGTTTGCGCGCCGCGCTCCAGACCACGGTGCTTGGGTGGGGCGGTACGTCGTGATGCCCGATCACATCCATTTGTTCGTTCGGCTTTCAGCAGACACCGAATTCGCGCCGTGGGTGCAGTCATTGAAAATGGTGCTCGGCAAAGAACTGCTGCGTCTTGGACACCAGAAACCGCACTGGCAGGAAGGCTTTTTCGATCACCTTCTACGGTCGGGTGAAAGCTACGAACAAAAATGGGAGTACGTGCGCCAAAACCCAGTGCGGAAAGGATTATGCGAGCAGCCCGAGGACTGGCCCTATCAGGGAGAAATCACGCCGCTTCAGTGGTTGTAGGTTTGTTGCGACCGTCCCGATTGTAGCCGCGCCGCTGCCCCGTCGTCCCTCCGCCTTGTAGCCACGGCGCTGTGTCGCCGTGCCCGTTCAACTGTGCCCTTCACCCCGCCATCAACGCCTCCCGCCCGCCACATCGCCAAATCCCGCGCCGTCCGCGAGTCAACTCAGCGTAACTGCTTCTCTTGCTTCAGACGGACGAGCTGCTGGCGGTCGATACGGTCTTGTTCCCGATACGTGGATTTGCTCTTAATGAGGGCATCGAGGCTGGCGTATATGATCTTCACGCCCTCGATCTCAATCGCCTGCGCATCGCGAATCGCCTCCGCATAGTCGAGTGTCCATGCTTGTTTGGCGACGTCCACCATGATTTCGTCGGCGACTTTTACCACGACGTTTTCCTGAAGGTCTTTCACCGTGAGTTCCCGGGCCGCGCCATCCGGCAACTCGCTGAGCGCGTCGATGATCCGTTGCAGATTGTCCGCGGAAGGTTCGACCAACAGATCCACGTCCTGAGTCGAGCGCACCAAACCGTGCATACCGCAGGCGCAACCACCCACAATAACGTACTTCGCGTTGTGTTGTTGCAAGAGACGGCATACGAGCAGAATCTCGTCGTCGCTCAGCGGAGTCGGGGATTGCCCTGGCTCTGTCGCCATTGTTCGAGGTCTTCCCAAGTGCGGAATTTGAAGACTTGCCCGCGTGGACGTGGGTAGGGATTCCACCGATCCACTCGTTGCCTCAGCCGACGGAGTTGCGCCAGGTATTCAAGAGGAGTCTCCGCAATTCTGTTGCCCACGACTTTCACCCCTCAAGTTTACTCGCCCTTCACCCCGCCGTCAACGCCTCCCGCCCGACAACCCCGGTGCTGCGCGGCTAAGCTTCCTGTACACGTTACCGTAAATGCTTTTCCAGCCATGGCAGACTAATCTTTCTGGCTTCCCCTTAGGAAGTGTTTGGTAGAACGCCACGCCGGCTAAATTCGTTCCTTCCACATCGACTGAGTAGGTCGAAGTGTTTACGTCTCTCAAAATGCAGACCTTCCAAACGCCTCCTCCACTCATTCCGCCGTAGCTTGGGGGTGCCTCAATATTCCCTCTCATCTCAGCCTGCTTGACGTTGAAACGCAGAAAATCGAAGCCGTGCTTCTCGAAACGTCGGGTAATGTGACTGTACAGAGTAATACTTGGAATGTACGTCACCCTTTTTGCATCCGTGCTCGATTCATGAGGACGCGTGTAACAATGGGGAAATCCAATGGCGCACCATCCACCCACGGCTGAAAGGCATTTCCGCATTCGTTTCCGACGTTTGACGGAAATATCAATAAACGACTTTCGAATTGCTATGCTACGCGCTTGAACTTCTGGAAGAACAATGACCGATAAATCAGGTCCAACATTGGCGCCCTTGGGTATCCCCACATCTATGGAGTCAAGTACTGACATCGGTATCGTAAACGAGTGACTTCGTTTGTCGGTTATGCTCAGGCTCAATTGCTGTTTGCTTCCCGCGGAGAAATCGAAAGCTCGTGAACTGTCTCTCGGATTATGCACCACGTGATGGGCTGTAAGTATTCCGTAGACTCTACCGCACTTGATGAACGTTCCAGAGCCCGCAAGCGTACCATCCAGAATTAGAGGGCTTGAAAAGCTCATGAGAAAATGATCGATCTGCAAACACAGATCGCGAGGTAAATCGAGGGTTGAAACCTTCGAGTAACTAACAGTTTTGTACTTTATGTCGACGATCATTGTGACAAGTACAATTTCCAATCACCGGGCCGCCGAATCTCGCGCCAACCATCGCGCGAAGAGGTAACCGCCCATTCCTCGCCTGGATAAGAGTTCATTCACCAGTCGGGCCAGCCAAGAACACCCCAGACGCGTTCACGCCTTTCTTCACGAGCAATTCGGGCGTATTCTCCTCAGGAAGTTCCTCCAGCAAGAGTGCGACGCGCCCCTGCTCGAACGCGTCGGCAACTGAGCGT
>Ga0265338_10004450_pt1 | contig 18921 bp, 17 predicted proteins | sample 42126metaG_FD_193579 | JGI IMG/M metagenome (GOLD analysis project Ga0265338, IMG submission 193579) | Rhizosphere microbial communities from Carex aquatilis grown in University of Washington, Seatle, WA, United States - 4-21-26 metaG | ecosystem: Host-associated > Plants > Roots > Rhizosphere... | reverse complement strand
TGGCGGGCGCAGGAACGCCTCCACCGTCGGGCCGAAGGTGCGGGTATCGATCGGCTTGCTGAGATAGCCCTGAAAGCCGCTGCCGAGCAGGCGCTCGCGATCGCCGGGCATCGCCAGCGACGTCACCGCGATGATCGGCAGGTGGGCCAGCCGGGCGCGCTTGCGGACCTCCTTGACGACCGCCTCGCCGCCACCGCCCGGGATCTGGACGTCCAGCAGCAACAGGTCCAGGTGAGCCGCGTCGAGCCACGGTAGCGCCTCGTCGACATTGGCCGCCTCGACGACCTCGTGGCCGCGCAACTCGAGAATGTCGTGCAGCAGCAGACGATTGAGAGAGTTGTCCTCGACGACGAGGATCCGGGCACGCCCCGATCGCTGCTCTGCGGCCCGCTGCGCTTGCTCCTTCACCGGCATGTCGTGGCCCGCGCGGCGGCAGGCAGACAATAGGATCGGCAGACGAAAGGCGGAACCTTAGGTGACAAGTCGGAACGGCGTCTGCCGCGTCCCGGACATCGGCGTTACTATGCGTCTGTCTGATGCGCCGCCTCCTGGAGACCGTCATCCGCTGGCTCGCCGAAGCGCTGGTCCGCCTCTATTACCCACATCGGAGCATCGAAGGCGCCGAGCGGATCGCACGCGAGGGGCCGGTGGTGTTCGTCGCCAATCATCCCAACGGGTTGCTCGACCCGCTGCTCGTGCGCGTCATGACCGGGCGGCAGGCGCGCTTCTTGGCCAAGAGCACGCTGTTCGGCAACCCGGCCGGGCGGCTGGCGATGGACTCCTTCGGCAGCATTCCGATCTACCGCGCCAAGGAGTCCGCGGGAAAGAACGCCGCGCGTAACGAAGAGAGCTTCGCCCGCTGCCGAGCGGCGCTGGCGGACGGCGAGGCGCTCGCGCTGTTTCCCGAGGGCGTTTCGCACTCCGACCCACAGATGCGGCCGCTCAAGACCGGCGCGGCGCGCATCGCGCTGTCGTCGGCGGAGGGCGCGCCCGGACTTCAAGTCCTGCCGCTCGGGCTGTTCTACGAGCGGAAGGTGCTGTTCCGCTCGCGTGTGCTGCTGGTCGTCGGCGAGCCACGACCGATCGCGCCTTTGCTGCCCGCGTATCGCAGCGACGAGCGCGCGACCGTCGATGCGCTGACCGACGACATTCGCGCGCGGCTCGACGAGGTCGTCCTGCAGGCCGAATCCCGCGAGCTCCTGACCGGCATCGCGCGCGTCGCCGCCTGGAGCGCCGAGGCGGGTGAAGACGACCTCACCGTCCAGCACCGGCGCACGCGCGAGCTGCTGGCGGCGTACGCCCGCGTGCAGGCGCGCGATCCGGCGCGCGTCGAAGCGATCGCGTCGGCCGCGCGCGGCTACGCGCGCACGCTGCAGCGCCTGGGCGTGAAGGATCCGTGGGCGCTCGAGGTCGAGATGGTTTCGGCGCGGGCGGCGGTGACGACGCTGCTGAAGCTGCTGCTGTGCGCGCCGTTCGCGGTGATCGGCGCGGTGATGGGCTGGATTCCGTATCGTCTGGCCGGCCAGGTCGCCGGGCGCGTGACCCGGGAAGAGGACGTGCTCGGCACGGTGAAGATGATCGCGGGCGCGCTGTTTCTGTTCGTCGCGTGGAGCGCCGAGGCCATCGCCGCCGGCGTCCACTGGGGCGCTGTCTGGAGCGTGCCGGTCTTTCTGCTCGGCGTCGGCAGCGGCTACGCGTCGCTGCGCTTCGGCGAGCTGGCGGGCGAGACCGCCGAGGCGGTCCGCCATCTGGCATGGCGCCTCTTTCGCCGCGATACCGCGCGCCGCCTGGCCGGCCGCCGGCGAGCGCTCGCGGACGCCGTGGCATCAGCGCTGCGCGAAGGCGCATAGCGACCTAGAACGGCCGATTGCCGAGCGGCTGGGCCTGGCAGTGCGCCCCGCACTGCGCGTCGAGGGAGCAGACGAAGCCGCTCGGACAATTCATGACGCCGCAAGGATCACCCGGACAGGACTTCGGGATCAGCACGCTCGGGATCGGAGCGTTCGCGCAGCCCGCGGCCATCGCCGCCAGCGACATGAACAGAACGGCGGCGGCGAAGCCCCTCCCCAGCGCCTGTGCGCGCGCGATCGCACTTGTCGAAGCCACCCGAAGCCCTCCTACCCTCTCGACCCGCACGGCCGAGGTCGCGTTGCCCACGCTCGCCTCTGCGGCTACTTGCCGAGCTGCGCCGTGATGGCCACCCCGCCGGTGGTGCCGACGGGCGGGCCAGCCCATTCCACGATCGAGCCCGGGAAGATCCCGAGCAGCACGACGGCGATCGCGGTGATGATCAGGCCCGCGTTCATCGACGGCGAATCAATCGGTGCCAGCGGGCGCGTGGCATCGCGGAAGTACATGGCGACGATGATGCGCAGGTAGTAGTAGACGCTGATGGCGCTGTTGAGCACGCCAAGGATGACCAACCAGTAGAGCTGCGGGCTCTCCATCGCCGCCCGGAAGAGATAGAACTTGGCGAAGAAGCCGCCGGTCGGCGGCACGCCGCCCAGCGAGAGCAGAAAGATCGTCATCGCGAGCGCGACGCCGGGGCGGGCCGCCGCCATGCCGGCCCAATCGTCGACGAACAGGCGCTCGTCCTTGCGGTTGCCGATCCAGGCGATGACGCCGAACGCGCCCAGCGTCGTGAACGTGTAGCCGACGAGATAGAACAGCACCGACGCCTGCGCGCCGCCGACGCCCAGCCCGGCGGCGACCACACCGATCAGAATGTAGCCGGCGTGCGCGATCGACGAGTAGGCGAGCAGGCGCTTGATGTTCTCCTGGCGCAGCGCCGCCAGGTTCCCCAGCGTCATGGTCAACGCCGCGAGCACCGACAGGATCGACGCCCACCCGGTGAAGTCGAAGACCAGTATCGGGCTGGCGAAGGCCGTGCCCAGCACGCGAACGATGCCGCCGAACGCCGCCGTCTTCACGCCCGCCGCCATGAAGCCGGTCACTGGCGTGGGCGCGCCCTCGTAGGTGTCGGGCGCCCACATGTGGAAGGGCACCGCCGCGACCTTGAACGCGAGCGCGATGATGATGAAGTACTCGCCGAGATAAAACATCGGCGCCTTGCTCGCCTCGCCGACCTTGGACGCGATGCCGGTGTACGACAGCTCGCCGCCGGTGGTGCCGTAGACCAGCGCCATCCCGTAGACCAGGAAGCCGGTCGCGAAGGCGCCCATCAGGAAGTACTTCATCGCGCCCTCGGAGCTGCGCAGGCTGCGCCGCCAGCTACCGGTCAGCACGTAGGCCGCCAGCGACATCGTCTCGATGCCGATGAGCAGCGACACCATGTGCACCGCGTGCGCCACCATCGACATGCCGGCGACGCCGAACAGCACCATCGCGTAGAACTCGCCGAACTCGAACCCCTGCTCGCGCAGGTACGGCCCGGAGAACAGCAGCGTCACCAACCCGGCGATGATGAACGCGGCGTCCAGGAACAGCGACATCCGGTCGACGATCAGCATGCCCTGGAAGTGCGTCTCCGGATGCGCGGCATCGCCCCACTGCGCGACCACGGCGCCCAGCGCCGCGACGCAGCCGGCGACGCCGAGCCACGCGATCCCCCCGCGCTTGGTACCGTGCACGAAGGTCTCGGCGAGCAGCATCACGCAGCCCATGGCGATCAGGATCAGCATGGGCGCGTACGCGACGATCTGGCCGGAGTTGAAGCTCACTGCCCGGCCCCCGCGTTGCCGGCGGCGACCGCCGGGTAGACGTGCGGCGGCGCCTCGGGGTTGCGCCGCGACTCCTGCAACCGGTCGCGGTACGAGGTCAGGAACGCCTGCACCGATTTCTCGGAGCGGTCGAGGATCGGCTTGGGATAGATGCCCATCACCAGCGCGGTGACGATGACGATCCCGAACACCCAGGTCTCGCGGCCGTGGACGTCGCGGAACGACGCCGCCTTGTTCTCCGGCTTGTCGAGCGGACCGAACATCAACTTCTGGAACATCGTGAGCAAGTACATCGCCGAGAGGATCACCGAGCTGGCCGACAGGATCGCCAGCACCTTCGAGCCCGGCAGGTAATCGAGCGTGCCGGTGAGGCTCCAGGTCTTGTCGGCGGTGAAGCTGCCGAGCAGCACCAGGAACTCACCGACGAAGCCGCATAGACCGGGGAGACCGACCGACGCCAGGACGATCACCAGGAAGCAGGCGGCGAAGACCGGCGTCTTGGCCCACAGACCGCCGAAGTCGGCGAGCTTGCGGGAGTGACGGCGATCGTAGAGCCAGCCGACGCCGAGGAACAGGCCGCCCGTCGAGATGCCGTGCGCCAGCATCTGGTAGAGCGCGCCCTGCACGCCGGCCTCGGTCAGCGTGACGATGCCGAGCACGACCAGGCCCAGGTGCGAAACCGACGAGTACGCGACCAGCTTCTTGGCGTCGTCCTGCACGTACGCCATCAGCGCGCCGAAGATGATGCCGATGACCGCGAGGATCGCCAGCAGCGGCGCCAGCTGCGCCGCTGCGAGCGGGAACAGCGGCCAGGCGTAGCGCAAGAAGCCGTAGGTCCCGAACTTCAGCATCACGCCCGCGAGGATCACCGAGCCCCCGGTGGGCGCCTCGACGTGCGCGTCGGGCAACCAGGTATGCAGCGGGAAGACCGGCACCTTGATCGCGAACGCCAGCGCAAACGCGCCGAAGCAGAACATCTGCGGCCCGTACGGCAGCGTCAGATGCGACAGCGTGACGTAGTCGAAGCTGTAGCTGCCGGTCGCCGCGTGGTACTGCACGTAGAGGTACAGGATCGCGACCAGCATCAGCAGCGAGCCGATCAGCGTGTAGACGACGAACTTGATCGAGGCATAGAGCCGGCGCTCGCCGCCCCAGATCCCGATGATGAAGTACATCGGGATCAGCATGAGCTCCCAGAAGACATAGAAGTCGAACAGGTCCAGCGACACGAAGGCGCCGACCATGCCCGCCTCGAGCACCAGCATCGCGACGATGAACTCGCGTACGCGGATGTTGCGGATGCCGATCGCCTGCGGCGACAGCAGCGTCAGCGGCATCAGGAACGTCGTCAGCAGCACCAGCCACAGCGAGATGCCGTCGATGCCGAGGTGAAAGTGGATCCCGAGCGGCTCGATCCAGACCTTGTCGAACTGCAGCTGGAACCCAGCCTGCGCGGAGTCGAAGTCGCCCAGGATGAACAGCGACACCAGGAACGTGCAGAGCGCGGTGCCGAAGCCGAGTCCGCGGTGGATCGCCTCCTCTTCGCGCGGGACCAACATCACCAGCGCGGCGCCGGCGATCGGAAGCAGGGTAATCCAGGCCAGAATGCCGCCCATCACTGCACCTCCACGCGGCGCTTGACCTGGGTGCTGGTACCCCACTTGGGGTCGGTCACGGTCACTTTGATCGTGTACTTGCCCGGCTGCCGGTAAGCGTGGCGAATCTCGGGCGCGGTCTGGTTCTCTTCACGCCCGTCGTCGAAGTCGAAGGAGTACTCGAGCTCGCGCGGCGACTGCCGGCCGGGGCGGCGCGCGTCGACCTGGACGCTCAACCCCTCGACGTTGATCTTGAGCTCGCCGGGCGCGGGCGGCCGCGTCGCGAAGAAGACCAGCGCCGCGACGCCGATCGCGAACGCCGCCATGTAGCGCTGCGCGTCCCCGAGCTGCACGAAGCGCGCGATCCGGCCGAAGACGTCGACCACGGCGCCGACGCCCTCGACGAGGATCTTGTCGATCAGGATCCGGTCGGCGAGCCAGAACAGCCACTCGGACAGCTTGCGCAGCGGGCGGATGAAGATCGCGTCGTAGAGCTCGTCGACGCGGAACTTGTCGCGCACCAGCGCCACGAAGCGCGGGAAGCGGAACGCGACCTGGTGCGCCGGCTCGCGATAGCCGCCGCCGTAGAACACGTACGCGAGCCACACGCCAGTCCCCGCGAGAGCGACCGACAGCACCGTGAAGATGATCTCCGTCATGTGCGGGATGACCATCTCGGCGCCCAGCACCGGCTCGAAGAAGTGCCCGAGCAGGTTCAGCTCGGGATGGTCGATGACCGCGCCGGGGATGCCGATGAACCCGCCAAGCGCGGCGCCCACGGCCAGCAGCACCAACGGTCCGACCATGACGCCGGGCGACTCGTGGATGTGGTGCTTCGTCTCCTCGTCGGCGCGCGAGCTGCCGCTGAAGACCAGGAAGTAGAGCCGCGACATGTAAAACGCGGTGCCCAGCGCCGCCAGCACGAGCAGCACCCCCACGAACGTCCCGACCCACTGCAGGCCGGCGTCCTTGTAGATCGTCGTCGCGAAGGCGCCGGCGATGATCGCGTCCTTGGAAAAGAAGCCTGAGAAGAAGGGCAGACCGCAGATCGCGAGCCAGCAGACGAAGAACACGCCGTGGGTCCACGGGATCAGCTTCCGCAGGCCACCCATCTTCGTGATGTCGCCCGAGCCGCTCATCGCGTGCATCACCGAGCCGGCGCACAGGAACAACCCGGCCTTGAAGAACGCGTGCGTGAACAGGTGGAACACGCCGGCGTCGAAGTTGCCGGTGCCGACGCCCGCGAACATGAAGCCGAGCTGGCTCACCGTCGAGTACGCGAGCACCTTCTTGAAGTCGTTCTGCGCAAAGCCGATGATCGCCGCGAAGGCCGCGGTCAGCGCGCCGACGATGGCGACGATGGCCATCGCCGCCGGCGAGAGCAGATAAACAGCGTGCAGGCGCGCCACCATGTACACGCCGGCGGTGACCATGGTCGCGGCGTGGATCAGCGCCGAGACCGGCGTCGGACCCGCCATGGCGTCGGGCAACCAGACGTAGAGCGGCAGCTGCGCCGACTTGCCGGTCGCGCCGATGAACAGCAGCACGCAGACCCAGAAGGCGACGGGCTGGCCGAGCCAGAAAGGCTGCATCAGCGCCGAGCCGGACTGCGCCACCGAGGTGATCTCGCGGAAGTTCATCGTCCCGCTGTACTGAAACAGCAGGAACATCCCGAGCAGGAAGCCGAAGTCACCGATGCGGTTGGTGATGAACGCCTTCTTGCCGGCGCTGGCGTTGGCGTTGTCGGTGTACCAGAAGCCGATTAAGAGGTAGCTGCACAGACCGACGCCTTCCCAGCCGACGAACATCACCGGCAGGCTGTCGCCGAGCACCAGCACCAGCATCGCGCCGCAGAACAGGTTCAGGTAGGCGAAGAAGCGCGCGTAGTCAGGCTCGTGCTCCATGTAGCCCGACGCGTAGACGTGGATCAGGAAGCCGATGAACGTGATGATCAGGCACAGCAAGCCCGACAGCGCGTCCATGCGGAAAGAGAGATCGACGTTGAGCGCGGTCGGCCCGCTGCCGACGGAGAGCCAGCTCCAGACGTTGTCGGTCAGACCTCCGACCTCCGCCGCCTCGGGCAGGCGCGTGAAGAAGGCGTCGAAGGCGACGAACGCCGCAGCCAGCACGGCGCCGCACGCGACGAGCACCACGGTCTCGCGCTTCCAGCGGCGGCCGAACAGCATCAGCAGCGTGGCGCCGATGAACGGCAGGAGGGGAATCAGGCGCAGATTGAAAGGCATGGCTCGAGCGGCCTCCGTCTAGCGCTTCATCAGCGAGGCTTCGTCCAGGTTGATGGTCTGGCGGCTGCGGAACAGCGCCACCAGGATCGCCAGGCCGACCGCCGCCTCGGCCGCAGCCAGCGCGATGATTATGAATGCGAACGCCTGCCCCTTCTCGTCGCCCAGCTGGCGCGAGAAGGCGAGAAACGCCAGGTTGCCGGCGTTGAGCTGCAGCTCGATTCCCATGAGGACGATCAGCGCGTTGCGCCGGAGCAACACACCGGTGGTCCCCACCAGGAAGAGCACGAACGACAACGTCAGGTAGTAGTACGTCGGCATCTCAGTGATGGCCTCCCCCGCCGTGGGTGTCGGCGGCGTTGTCGGCCAGCGCCGGAAAGTCGTGACGCGCGAGCTCCTCGATGATCTTGCGCCGCTCGGCGGCCTGCTCGGCCGCGACCTCTTTCTTGTGCGAGCGCGAGATCACGACGCCGCCGACGACGGCGACCAGCAGCAGCAGCGAGATCGCCTCGAACGGGTAGAGGAAATCGCGGAACAGGAGATCTCCGATTGAGCTGACCGTGCCGAAGGTCTCTGGCAGGACCGGCAGGTCGGTGGGGGCAGCGACGCGCACGACGCGCAGGAAGATGATGACCAGGTAGATCCCGGCGGCCACGCCCAGGCTTCGGAAGCCGAGGCCCCGCAACGCCACGGGCGCGACTTCCTCGCGGTTCAAGATCATGACCACGAAGATGAAGAGCACCATGATCGCGCCGGCGTAGACCAGGATCTGGATGATGGCCAGGAAGTGCGCCGATAACGACGCGTAGGTCGCGGCGAGCGCGAAGAAGGTGCCGACCAGGGACATCACCGCCGTGACCGGGTTGCGCCGGGTCATGGTGAAGATGGCGCCGCCGATCACCGTGCCCGCCAGCAACGCGAAGACGATGTATTCGCCGACAGACGGTGGCACGCTACGCCGCCTTCCTGAGCTTGGCTTCGAAGTCGGCGCGGAATTTGGTCAGGAAGCCCAGCATCGGCCAGGCCGCCGCCTCGCCGAGCGGGCAGATGGTGTTGCCGGCGATGCCGTGCGCGACGTTGGCGAGCAGGTCGACGTCGCCGGGCTGGCCGTCGCCCTTGGCCAGACGGTTACAGACGCGCGACAGCCAGCCGGTGCCCTCGCGGCACGGCGTGCACTGGCCGCACGACTCGTGCGCGTAGAACTTCATGATGCGCCCGCACAGGGCCACCACGTCGGTGTGATCGTCGAACACGACGACGCCGCCCGAGCCGGCCATGGTCTTGAGCTTGCGGCCGCCGCCCATGTCGAACGGCACACCCGGCTTGACCTCGACGTCCTTGATGCGCGCGTCGGTCATCAGCGCGTCGAACTCGATCGGCACGTCGATCTCGTCGGCGTCGAGCGGTGGCATCGAGCTGCCGCCCGGAATCAGCCCCTTGAGCTTGCGCCCGTTGGGGATCCCACCACACACGTCGTAGATGAGGTCGCGGAACGGGATGCCCATCGGCAGCTCGTAGACGCCGGGGCGATTCACGTGGCCCGACACGCAGACGATGCGCGTGCCGCCCGACTTGGGCGTGCCGAGCTTGGCGAACCATTCGCCGCCCTTCTCGATGATCTCGGGGATGTTCATCAGCGTCTCGACGTTGTTGACGATCGTCGCTTGCTGAAACAGGCCCTTCACCGCCGGGACCGGGGGCTTGAGGCGCGGCCAGCCGCGCTTGCCCTCGAGCGAGTTCAGCAGCGCGGTCTCCTCGCCACAGATGTACGCGCCGGCGCCTCGGTGGAGCGTGATGTTGAGCTTGAACGCCGCGCCCGTGCCTCCGGCCGCGTGGTCCTTGCCCAGCCAGCCGGCCGCGTACGCCTCGTCGATCGCCGCCTGGACGATCTTCGCCTCGCGCATCATCTCGCCGCGAATGTAGATGTACGCGTGCTTGCAGCCGAGCGCGTACGACGCGATGGCCATGCCCTCGATCAAAAGATGGGGATCGTAGGCGAGCAGCTCGCGGTCCTTGCACGTGCCCGGCTCCGACTCGTCGGCGTTGACGACCAGATAGACCGTGCGCGCCTCCTTGGGAATGAACGACCACTTCAACCCGGTCGGGAAGCCGGCGCCGCCGCGCCCGCGCAGGTTCGACTTCTTGACCTCGTCGACCAGCGCCGCCGGCGTCAGGGCCAGCGCCTTGCGGAACGACTGCCAGCCGCCGCGGCTGTTGTATGTCCCCAGCTTGTGGCTGTCGGCGACCCCGAAGTTCTTGGTGACGATCTTGATGCCCCTGGCGTCTTCCCAAGCCATCTCAGACCTTCTTTTCCGGACCGACCCCGGTCAGCGTGCGCTCGAAATCTGCCGCGACGCCACCGACGGCCGGCAGCGACGTCGGCGTGCTGCTCTTCTGCCGCGCCTGCCAGCGCTTGCGGAGATCGTCGAGGATCATGTCGACCTTTTTCTCGTCGAGGTCGAGGAAGTACTGATCGCCGCAGATCATCATCGGTGCGTTGGCGCACGCGGCCAGGCACTCTTCCTCGACCAGCGTGAACGCGCCGTCGGGCGTGGTCTGGCCCGGCTTGATGCCCAGGCGGTTCTCGATGTGCGTCAGGATGCCGTACGCCCCGCGCAGCATGCACGACACGTTCGTGCACACCATCAGCTCGTTCCGCGCGTGCTTCTCGCGGTGGAACATGGTGTAGAACGTGATGACGCCGAAGACGTGCGCCGGCGGCAGCTCCAGCGTCTTCGCGACCAGCTCCAGGGCGTCGTCGGGCAGATACCCGAACTGGTCCTGTGCCACATGCAGCACCGGCAACAGCGCCGCCTGTTTGGTCGGATACTGGCTGAGCAACCGGTCGATGAGCTGCTTCGACTGCGATGAAAATTCCAGTGCCATGGAGCCTTTTAAGCCGCGGGAAAACTAGGAGAAACGGACCAGACTGTCAACAGCGGTGATGGGAAGCGTCGCCGGTCCGGAAAAGCCAGCGCCCGGGCGGCGCAAAGCTAGCGTCGCACCTGTATAATGTCTACGCATGTGCGAGCTTCTGGGGATGGAGTGCAACGTCCCCACCGACATCATCTTCTCGTTCACGGGATTCGCGCTCCGCGGTGGCAAGACCGGCCCCCACGCCGACGGATGGGGCGTGGCGCTCTACGAGGGGCGGTTCGCGCGCAGCTTCCTGGAGCCGCGCCCCGCCTGCCAGAGTCCGCTCGCCGAGTTCATTCGCCAAAATCCCATCAAGACACTGCTCGCGATCGCCCACGTGCGCAAGAAGACCCGCGGCGCCGGCACGATCGAGAACACCCATCCCTTCAAGCGCGTGCTCTGGGGACGCCACTGGGTCTTCGCCCACAACGGCACGTTGCCGCGCATCCGATCGCGCCGGCTGACGTCGGAGCAGCCCATCGGCGAGACCGACAGCGAGCACGCGTTCTGCTGGATGATCGAGCAGCTGCGCGCCACGTTTCCCGGCGGCTACCCGCGCGACGTGCGCCGGCTCTGGGACACGATCGCGCGCCTGGGCGGCGAGCTGGGCGCCGACGGCAAGCTCAACTTCCTGCTCGGCGACGGTCGGCACCTGTTCGCGCGCTGCGGGACCAAGCTCTGCTACATCGAGCGCAAGGCGCCGTTCGGCCGCGCCACATTGCGCGACGCCGAGATGCAGATCGACTTCAGCGAGATCACGAGCGCGCGCGACCGCGTCGCCGTCGTCGCCACCGAGCCGCTCACGCGCGACGAGACCTGGCACCAGGGCACGCCCGGCACGATGTGGGTCTTCGACCAGGGCAGGCTGCGCGCGACGCTGGACAGCGTGGCCGAGGCGCCGGCTGCCAGATCGACGCTGCGCCCGTCGACGGCGCCGCGCTCACGCAAGCTCGCGCGGTCTAGATCGCCTGCGCGCACGGGCGCCAAACCGGCGCGTGGTGCGCGCGCTTCGAAGCGTTGATCGCCACGGACCCGCGGGCAGTCGACCGGCCATCACCGCGAGTCGTATCCGCAGCGGTCCGGCCGAAGGGCATGGCTCGCCACGCCTCGTCAACGTCCCGCTCACGTAGCCGTATGGGGTCGGTGAGGTACGATTTGAGCCATGCAGGCGGCGCGCACTCTTCCCGTCCATATCGACCAGACCGGCCCGCGGCCCGTCGTTGCTTGTCATTGGCGCGACAATCGCGGTTCTCAGATGGACTTTGGAACTCTGGATCAACAGCTCGCTACATTTGCGAGGGACCTTGAGAGTGGCGTCGGCCTTCGCCCTCGCAGCCTAGCGCGTGGGTCGAAACTGGTCACCCGGGAAGGCACGCTCACCCGGGCTCCGTCGTGTAGTCTACGCGCGATGATGCGCTCCCACTCCTCCGAACGGCGGAGCTTCCTCAAGAAGGGGATCCTCGGCGCGGCGCTGCTGCTCGTCGGCGGCGCGGTGCCGCTCGCGCTGCGCGGCGGGCTCGATCGCGCGCGGCCGCGCGGCGCGCTCCGGCTGTTCACGCCGCACGAGTACGCGATCTTCGCGGCGATCGCCGCGCGCGTCGCGCCCGGCGACGGTGCGGATGCGTCGTGGCCCACGGCCGAGGCGCTCGACTGCGCCGGCAAGGCCGACGCGCTCATGGCGCAGGCGCACCCCGCGGTCGGCACCGAGCTGCGCCGGCTCTTGCACCTCTTCGAGAGCGGGCTCTCGGGCCTGTTCACCAACGCGCAACCGACGCCGTTCACGCGCCTCGCGCCGGCCGCGATGGACGCGCGCCTCGAGGCCTGGCGCCACTCGCGCGTCGCGCTCCTGCGCAGCGGCTACCAAGCGCTGAAACGGCTCGCGCAGGCGACCTACTATTCTTCGCCCGAGGTCTACGCGCGCGTCGGCTATCCCGGCCCGCCGGTCGTGCCGCAGGGGCCCGCGTGACGGCCGGCGCAACGACTGGCCCAGGCGTCACGCACGCGGGCGGCGACATCCACGAGAACTACGCGGCCGAGTACGACTTCGTGGTCGTGGGCAGCGGCGCGGGCGGCAGCGTCGCCGCCGCCGTGCTGGCCGAGAGCGGCGCGCGCGTCGCGATCGTCGAGGAAGGCGGGCGCTTCTCGCGCCGCGACTTCAACATGCAGGAGGCGTGGGCTTATCCGAACCTGTACCAGGAGCACGGCAACCGCGCGACCGACGATCTCTCGATCATCATCCTGCAGGGGCGCTCGGTGGGCGGCGGCACGACCGTCAACTGGACGTCGTCGTTTCGCACGCCCGACAGCGTGCGCGCGCTCTGGGCGCGGCGCCACGGCGTCGACGGGCTCGACGCGGCGACGCTCGAACCGCACTTCGCCGCCGTCGAGCAGCGGCTGTCGATCGGCCCCGGCGTCGAGGACGACGTCAACCGCAACAACCGCAAGCTCTGGGACGGCGCCGCCAAGCTCGGCTGGCAGCCCGAGCTGATCCGCCGCAGCGTCAAGGGTTGCGCGCGCCTCGGCTACTGCGGCATGGGCTGTCCACTCGACGCCAAGCAGTCGGCGCTGATCACCTACGTGCCCGACGCGATGGCTGCCGGCGCCGATCTCTACACCGACTGTCGGGCGCGGCTCGTCGAGACCGAGGGGCGAACCGCGCGCGCGATCGTGATCGATCCGCTCGACCGCGCGCTGGATCGGCCGACCGGGCGTCGCATGGTCCTGCACGCGAAGCGCGGCATCGTTCTCGCGGGCGGCGCGATCAACACGCCCGCGCTGCTCCTGCGATCGCACATCGGCAACGGCAGCGGCCAGGTCGGCCGGCGCACGTTCCTGCACCCGACGGTGCCGCTGCTCGCGTTCTACGCCGAGCCGATCGAAGCCTTCTACGGACCACCGCAGTCGGTCGCCTGCCACCACTTCCGCGATCGCGGTGACCGCATCGGCTACTTCTTCGAGACCGCGCCGATTCACCCGATGCTCGCCGCGCTGGCGTTCCCCGGCTTCGGCGCCGCTCACCGCCACGCGGCCGAGCGCCTCGCCTACGCACAGGCCACGATCGCGCTGCTCGTCGACGGGCAGCACGACGACGCCGGCGGGCACGTCAGCGTCGGCGACCACGGGCGCATCAAGGTGTCGTATCCGCTGGGAGACGCGCACCGCGAAGCCGCCGTCGACGCCATCGCCAACATGGCGCGCCTGCAGCTGGCGGCGGGCGCGACCGAAGTCATGACCCTGCACGACGAGCCGATCGTGATTCGCAGCGAAGCCGACATCGCGCAGATCGCGCGCGCGCCCTTCGGCCCCAACCGCCACACGCTGTTCTCGGCGCACCAGATGGGCGGCTGCGCGATGGGCGGCGACCCCCGCACCTCGGTGGTGAACGCGCGCGGCCTCCACCACGAGTTCGACAACCTCTGGATCACCGACGGCTCGATCTTCCCGACCAGCCTGGGCGTGAACCCGCAGCTGTCGATCTATGCGCACGCGCGCCTGTTCGCGACCGAGATAGCAAAGACGCCCGCGCCGACTCCCGCGCCGGCCTGAATCCTCCAGTGCTGTATTTGTCGTCACACTTGGCAAGCCTGGGCCTCGTAAAGGTCCAGGAACTCGAAGACGCGCGGACGTTGCGAGCGGTCGCCGCGCCGCGTGCTATATCGCCGTCATGCTGAAACTCTTCGGGAGCCCCGTGAGCACCTGTACCCGTAAAGTCCTGATGACGTTGAACGAGACCAACACGCCGTTCGACTTCGTCGTGGTCGATTTCGCCAAGGGCGAGCACAAGCAAGCGGCCAACCTGGCGCGGCAGCCGTTCGGCCAGGTGCCGGCGCTGGATGACGACGGCTTCAAGATGTACGAGTCGCGCGCGATGGCGCGCTACATCGACGCCAAGGCGGGCAGCCCGCTCACGCCCAAGGATCTGCAGGGGCGCGCGCGCATGGAGCAGTGGATCAGCATCGAGACGGAGAACTTCGCGCCGCACGCGATGAAGTTCATCTACCACTCGGTGTTCAAGCGCGAGCAGCCGGCCGAGGTGTTGACCAAGGCGGGCGCGGCGCTCGACGTCGCGTACGCGACCATGGAGCGCCAGCTGGCCGAGACGCCTTACCTCGCGGGCCCGACGTTCTCGATCGCCGACTACTGCTACGCGCCCTACCTCGAGTACCTGGCGCTGTCGCCGGCCGCCGGCAAGCTCGACGAGCACCCGCACGTCAAGAAGTGGTGGGCCGCGGTGCGCGAGCGCCCGACCTGGCGCAAGACGATCGGCGGTTGAGCGTCGGCTACGCGCCTCCACCGCGCGCGATCCAGGCGACCAGAAGGGACGTCGTCACCAGCGAGACGACCGTCGACAGCAGGATCGCGCGCGAAGTGACCGCGGCCTCGCGGTCGTAGAGCTTGGCCAGCATGAACGGGCCGGTGCCGATCGGCAGCGCGCTCAACAAAAGCGCCGCGCTCGCCCACGGGCGCGGCAGATCGAAGACCTCGAAGACCAGCACGCCGGTGACCAGCGGCTGCGCGATCATCTTGAGCGCGACGATGGCCAGGATCACGCGCGCGCGCCGGTGCGCGCCCGCGCCCACCTGGCCGGCACCGCGGTTCTGCGCCAGAAAGAGGCCGATCGTCACCAGCGCGCAGGGGCTGGCCGCGCCGCCGAGCAAGCTGGTGAATCGCGTGAGCGGTGCCGGCCGCGGAACGTGCGCGATCGCGAACAGCGCGCCCAGCGCGGGCGCCACCAGCAGCGGATTGCGTGCCAGCGTCGCCGCCGCCTTGAGGATCGCGACGCCGGTCGCGCGGCCCGGTTGCAAGCCGATCTCGATCAGCGCCAGCGACAGGCCGAAGAGCAGGCAGGCGGTCAGGATCGTCGCGACGATCGCCGGCTGCAGCCCGGCGCGGCCGAACACGGCCAGGCAGAGCGGGATCCCCATGAACCCGGTGTTCGGGTACGACGCCGCGAGCGCTTCGATGCTGGCGTCGGGCAGCGGCGTGGCGCGCGGGCGCGACAGCACCACCCAGGGCACGAACGTCGCCAGCATCCCGATCGCGATCGCCAGGACGAACCCGGGGCGATTCAGCTCCGACCAGCGCGCCTCGGCCAGCGCCTGAAACAGCAGCGCCGGCAGCGCCAACCAAACCACGAACAGGTTCAGGCTGTTGGTCGCCTCCGTGCCCAGCAGGCCGCGCCATCCGCACAGGTATCCAGCGAGGATCAGCGCGAACAGCGGCAGCACCGCTTCGGCGACCAGCTTCATCGTCGCTGGTCATACCGCGAATCAGCCCGCGCCGGACCGGGTCCGTTCTAGAGCTCGCGGATCTCGACGGACTTCACCTCGATCAACTTGTCGCGGTACTGCGGGGTCCCGTGTCGCTGAAAGCCGATCCCGCCACGCGCCGATCGCGCCGGCAGCGTCGCGCCGTCGAGGGCCACGACGCCGTTGATCCAGGTCCAGATCTGCTGGCCCTGGATCTTGATCAACACGTCGTTCCACTCGTTCTCTCTCTGCAGCTTGCCCGGACCCTTCGCCGCGTCCCACACCGATCCGGTGGGATAGACCGGCTCGTCGTTGTTGATGTTCACCTCGTAGCCCGACTCCCACGGCCCCTGACCTCCGTCGGCGGCCGCCAGGCGGGTCGCCCGCGGCAGCGGGTCACGCAGGAAGATGCCGCTGTTCCCGCCCGGCGTGATGCGGTACCTCACGCGCAAGACGAAGTCGCCGTAGTCCTTGTCGGTGAAGAGCCAGCTCTCGCCGCCGCGGCGCCCGGCGGGATCCTGCCGTCCGACGAGCACGCCGTCCTCGACCACCCACTTCGAGTCCAGCACCTGCACCCAGCCGGCGGTGTCCTTGCCGTCGAAGAGCGGCGTGAACGGACCGGCGGCGACAGCGGCGGCGCTCGCTGACGCCGGCGCCGGTGCCGGGGCACCGCCGGCGCTGACCGGCGCGCGCGGGCTGGTCGCGGCGCAGGCGCCACAAGAGACGGCCAGCAGAATCGAGATCGCGGCGAACGGCAGGCGGGGGGTTCTCATGACCAGGAAGCGGCGCCCCCGCGCCGAAACGGTTCACAAAACGGACGTTCAGCCGAAGGTGTCGCCGTTCCAGCCCCAGAGGTGACCTTCGACGTTCGCCATCTCGAGGTAGATGCGATCCGACGGCACGCCGAGCGCGGCGTGCAAGCGCGACGTCACATCGGCGCTGAGCGCGCGGCTGAGCGTCGGCGCGATCTCGCCGATGTTCTTGATCTCGACGAAGCAAGCGGGCGCGGGCGTGCCGGCGAACGTCATGCGCGGGCGCGGCACCAGCGAGGTCATGACGTAGCCCTCAGGCTTCCCGAAGCGCTTCGCCAGCAGCGACGACAGATCCTTGAGCAGAGCGTCGACCTTCTCGGCCGGCGGCAGCTCGGCCGAGGTGAACACATTGATGAGCGGCATGACGTGCCGGCGATTCTACGGCTTGGGGCTCTCCGGCGCCGGCGATTTCGGGGCGTCGCCGCCCTTGGGCGGCAACGCCGGCGCGCCCGGTGCCGTCGCCGCATCCGGAGCGGGCGGCGCGCCCGCCGGCGCCTCGCCTTGGCTGACCAACCGGAATTCGATGCGGCGGTTCTTGTCCTGAACCCCCTTGCCCTTGCCGGTCACGAGCGGCCTGTCAGGCCCGTACCCGACAGTCGTGATGCGGCCGGCGTCGATGCCGTTACGGACCAGGTAGGCCTTGGCCGAGTCCGCGCGCTGCTGCGACAGCTTCATGTTGAAGTCGTGCTTGCCGTCGTCGGAGGTGTGGCCGGAGATCTCGATCTTCAGCGCCGGATAGTCCTTCAGCACCTTGACCGCCTGCTTGAGCGTCAGGAACGACGACGGGTTGATCACTGCCGAGCCCTTGCGGAACGTGATGCCCTTGATCACGCCCGTGAATTTGGCGACCGCGGCCGGCACTTCGTCGGGGCAGCCATCCTCGTCCTGATAGCCGTTCTTGGTCTCGGGCTCGTTGGGACATTTGTCGGTTACGTCGGGGATCCCGTCCTTGTCGTTGTCCGGATCCGGGCAGCCGTCGTCATCCTCGAAGCCGTCCTTGTCCTCGGCCTCCAGCGGGCACTTGTCGTTCGAGCCGAGGATGCCGTCGCCGTCTTCGTCCTTCTCGGGGCAGCCGTCGTCGTCGTCGATGCCGTTCTTGGTCTCGGGCTCGTTGGGGCACTTGTCGATCGCGTCCGGGATCCCGTCGTGATCGTTGTCGGGATCCGGGCAACCGTCTTCGTCCTCGAAGCCGTCCTTGTCCTCGGCGGCGTTGGGGCACTTGTCGACGCTGTCGGGGATGCCGTCGCCATCGCTGTCCTTGGGCGCCGCGGGCGGAGGCGGAGGTGCCGGGGGCGGTGGCGGTCCGTGGTGGCCACCGAGCGTGAACGAGACACCGCCCATGACCTCGTAATTGGCCGAGTAGCCGTTTTGCGTCGTGTTCGGCGCGCCGACCACGCGCCCGTCGATGCGCAGCCCGAAGAGCGGCGTGATCGCGTACTTCAGACCGACGCCGCCGTGAAACGCGAAGTCGGTGTCCTTCTTGATCTCGTCGTACTCGGTGCCCACGGTGTCGACGACCGACAGCGCGCCGACGCCGGCGAGCACAAAGGGCCGGAGACGGCCGTCGAGGATGCGCACCGGGATGTGCCACAACACGTGAGCGCGCCAGCCGACCACGAGCAGGCGATAGTTGTGAAGGCTGTCGCCAGTCGGGACGCCGATGCCCTCGATCTCCAGCGAGAGGGTCCGATTGAACGCCAGCGCGGCGCGCGCGCCGAAGAGCCCGTTGCTCTTGGGGCTGGGCAGCGCGGGATCGTCGGCGACGCCCAGCTCCAGATTGTGCGCGAAGACCTCATAGCCGCCCATGATCCCGAGCTCGACTTGCACTCCCGGGTCGCTGTCGTCCTGGGCGCGGGCCGGAGAGGCGAGCAAGAGCAGGAGCAAGAGGGAAAAAAGAAGCGAAGCGACTACCGCGGCAGAGACTCCAACCCCCTGCCGGATCCCGGAGACGTATGCCATGCCGCGCATACTATATACCTCTCGCCGCGCTGCAGGAAGTGGCGGCCCCGTCGAGAACACGCCCGAAGGGCTGTTCCCAAGACGCCCGAGGGGCTGTTCCCAAGACGCCCGAGGGGCTCTTCCAAGACGCCCGAAGGGCTGTTCCCAGGGCGGCCGAATAATTGTGCGCGCCGTCCCGTCCGAGCTATAAGCAGTCCCCTTTCGCGCCAGGAGAATGCGATGAAACGCCCGTTTGCCAGGCTCGCCACGTTGTTTCTGCCAGTGACATTGACCTTGGGCGCCGCGTATGTCGCGCACCCGGGTAACGCCACCGCCGCCGGCGGGAGCTGCACCATCGCGGTCAAGGGCGCATCGCCGACGGCCCGCGCGTGCGCCAAGGGAGGCCGCGCCGAGGCGAGACGGGTGATGAAGGACATGGTGACCGCCGCCAACAAGAACGGGGGCAAATTCGACTGCGAGGGGTGCCACAA
>Ga0265338_10004449_pt1 | contig 18924 bp, 24 predicted proteins | sample 42126metaG_FD_193579 | JGI IMG/M metagenome (GOLD analysis project Ga0265338, IMG submission 193579) | Rhizosphere microbial communities from Carex aquatilis grown in University of Washington, Seatle, WA, United States - 4-21-26 metaG | ecosystem: Host-associated > Plants > Roots > Rhizosphere... | reverse complement strand
CTGTGGTGGAGGTATAATACTTCATAACGTTAGACGAAAGGTGCCGCAAGGCACCGGGTTAATGTCAAAACACCGCGGGGAGGTGCGTTAACACTTCCCCGCCCATTTCGCCGACGATGATAACAAAATCCAACGAGGGCTTAACTGAGAGTGTCAAGACGCTGGAGCCAACGCCGGTCGCCGCCTTGGTTTCATTTCCCACCTCTTGCTCCGGCGTGGCTCAGCTTTTACGTTGATATGGCTCAATAAAAGTCAAGCGGGCGGTAAAATATTGTTCCGGTTTTTTCACGGTTCTGCTTCGGACTTTACGCAATGGACTGTTGGGTTGGCAGAGACCGCCATCAACGACGGTTGATCCTGCTGATATGCGTGAGTTCATTTAGCCTTGCGGCTGAACTTATCGACCTGACCACGGTGCGAGTCGCGGCGCTTCCTCTCTCTAGGCTCGAGGGTTGGGAATAAATCCTTCCTCTTAACGACAACGAGGGTTCGCCAAAACCGGGCGGCTCTGCCAACGCATCAATCCATTCCTGAAATAATTTCCACAGTTGTGTTTCCTGGTCCTGGCCCGGACGCTTGGCCCCGGGCGGGCGCAGCGGAGGCGCAGCCCGAGTCGGCGCGTCAGCGGTGGGTTTTCCCTGACGACGATTGCCTTTCTGCTCGGGCGTTGGCCGCGCTGCCTTTTCTTAAATGTTATTTGGCCTTTTCAAATTTCTTTTCGGCGTTGAGTCGATACACCTTGCCGCGGCAGGTGCGGATGATCTCCGGTGCGGCGGCTTGCTCGGCGGGCTTGACCTGGCAGGCAATGCCCCAGACAAACCCGGCCAGCTCCCGCGCAATGGCCGTGGCGACCACCACGCTCTTCTTGCGCACGGACAGTTGCCGGAAGCGTTTGTGCAACCGCTCTTGGGCTTTCCACGCCAGGAGTCGCACCGCCTTGCTCTGGTGTTCCTGCCGTTTCTGCATCGCTTCGCTCACCTGGGGTTTCAAACGATATTGCCAGGCCGCTTCGGTGAGCACGCGCCGACAGTGGGCGTTTCCGCATTTGGTAATGCCGCCCTGCACCCGTTTGTCGCTGCTGGTGTGTTCGCTGGGGGTCAGCCCGAAAAAGTGCATCAACGAGCTGGCCTCGGCGAAGCGGCTGAAGTCCCCCACTTCGGCCACCAGAGTCATGGCCGTGAGCACCTGCACGCCGCGCAAACTCATGAGCGCACGCACCACCGGCTCCCACTTCCAACCCGGCAATGCGTCCTCCACCGACTGCGTCAGCCGATCCAAGCGCTCACAGGCATCGTCAATGGCGTGGATGCCTTCCTGAAAGACGATTTGCTGTGCCGGTTGCGGCATGATTAAACCGGAGAGGTAACGCTTGTGGGCCTCATTCCAACTGCTCTTGCCCGTGTAACGAAAGCCCAGCCGCAATAAAAATCCTTTCAATCGGTTGCGAGCCTGCCGCTGATCACACACCGCCGCAAAGCGAGCGCGGATCAGATCGCGGATGGCTTCGTCTTCCTGATCGGGGACGTGAATGGCCGTGAGTTCACCCGCGCGGTAGAGGCGCGCCAGTTGATCGGCATCCCGCCGGTCGGTCTTCACGCGATCGGAAGCTTTCTTGGGGATGAGCGAAGGCGAGACCAGATCGCAGTGGATGCCCCGGCTGCGCAGATGCCGGCAGAGGACAAAGCCGCAGGGGCCGGCTTCATAGACCACGCGCAGTTCAATGTTCTCGCCGCCGAGTTTCTTGAGCAGTTTATCCACCGCCTCCAGTGTGCCGCCGATGATGCCGTATCGACGAACTTCGGTGCTGTCCTGCGGTGCGATACTCACCGCAATCGTTTCTTTGTGGACGTCCAGACCGAGATAATGCACTTTTTTATTCATGGGTGTTTGGTTTCTTTCATTGCTGAATCAGGCGCTTGATACGCCTCTCAGATTGCGGATAGATCGGCACACACCGATAACCCGCGTATCCAAATCAAACACCCGTTCTTTCACTTTGTTAAGCCATAGGGTCTAGGCATTGCGGGTCATTTCTTATGCAAACTTATTGCTCTTGTTTGGACTGGTCGACTACTGAGAAATATCAAGACGCCCAATCCATTGACGAGTTTCTTGCCGAATCTGAAGAGGCGGACCACAGGTGTATACGATCGATTCCCTCGCGGATTTGGCGTTCGGACAGCACCTTGCAGTATATTTACGTGAGTGACGCGTTGGCCGATTTGGTGAACCACGTTGCCCCCGATATGCGTTCCGCAGTTGCGAACTTATCGCTGTGCATTCATTGGCCTGTTTCCATCGACGAGTTAGGCTTGGCAAAGCTTCCTGACAGTTGTTATTTCGCATCGATTTCACCGTCGCGAGTCCAGGCCTTGTTGCAGGAGTTCGAGTCATTGGATCTAGCTGCCCTAGGTGCAGTTCACGAACGCACTCGTTCTGCGGATGTTTCCAAGGAGTGGCCAGATGTTCGGGACTGTTTCGTTGGGTATCTGGAACAGTGGCGCGACACTCTTGCATTTGCTGCTAAACTCAAGCACGGCTTGATTGGTGGCCAAGGATAGACAATGCCTAACAAGCCGTATGCATCGAATGCCGCGATGACGTCGCTGTTCCATGAGGGACATCACCGGCGCGGCATCAGTGATCCGGAACGTTAGGCCACTTCGCACCACCATGAATCTCCAACTCCACTACGACAAGATTTACGTTGGCGACATTACTGACGCTTTTTGCGATCAGGCTACTTGGTTTGGCAGTTTTCAGAGCCAACTAGATTTTGGTGCCGATGTTCTTCACAAGCGGCTTCACGATTTTATTGTGTTCTGTGAAGATTGGCACAGGCGATTGGTGGCTGGCATTGGAGGTGACGCTTCGGAGTTTGACCAGTTCCGGGACTTGCTCACTTCCGGATTGTGGTTCACGCTTTCGTCCGATGCCGCCGTTTCCAAGATTGACGAAGCTCCAAGCTTTACCGGCGGCGAGCTTTCGTGGCGGATTGTTTGAGTATGTTTTTGACCATGTGGCCTAACAAGTCGCCGGAGCCGCCGTTGGCGCTGGCAGTTCCGCTGTCGCGGTTTATGTCGCGAGTCGGCGGTGGCTCAGCTTTTTTCGTAGGCATCAGAGAGCACACGCAAAAATGAAAGCGACCTATATGAAAAGTCCATCAGATGCTGACATACAGAACGGCTCGTCGCGGAGCTCCAAAATCCATAGGTTTTACAAAAAGCATCCACGTTTCCCTTTACCTTTTCTTTTCGTTATTGGAATGCTGATTATGATTTCAATTATCATCTCCAAGTTTTTTGCCGGCAGCCATTGATTTGAAAGTAGTCCACCACCGACATGATGCCTAAATCGCTGCAGGCAACGCGGGATGGCGCTGAACAAGCCCGGTGGAGGTGCGAGCTGCACTTATGGCGCTTGTGTTTAACACGCGGCCCGGTGAATGACATGGCCAGTGAACCGCAGCCGTTTAAACGGCTTTTGAGAGGGCGGATGCGACTGCCCTGGCGCTGGGCGTCACCTGCAACTGCGTTGACAGGAATTAAAGCTATTTCTACTCTGCCTTCGTGAAATCAAGGAATTTCAACCCGGCCATCGCCACACCGAATTTGGCTATGGGAGGGCGACTGATTTTAATAAACGAACCACTGGTCGTTGAATTCTCCAGAGTTTTGTTGAATATGAAACACTTACAACTTTTGAAAACTGGTGAAATCAGTGTTTCAATAAACGAACCGGCAGTCGTTAAATAAGAGTTCGGCGTAGGAACTTATGAACCGCAAGAAGTTATTTCGGAGCATTTGGCTTGTTGGTGCGATCTTGCTGTTCTTCTGTTGTTTCGGTCGCACGGACTCACAGGGGTTTCATTCGGGGTGGTTGGTCGCGACCCGTCCGGGGTGGCTTTGGTTAACCATTTTGGTGTATCTGGTCATTGTCGGTGGCGGATACGTTGTCGTTCATTTTCTGAGCAGGCCTCACTATGATTAGCCTTGTACCCTTGCGCGGATTGCCGAACCAGATCACTGCACACAACGCCGGAGGGCCGTCGCAGTTCCGCTTCGCGGGCAACGGTTTTTGGTCCGGCGTGTGTGAGTTCTATCGTTGGGCCAACTCCGAATGCATATGACGATTCCACGCGCCATGGTCATTCCAGTTGTGCTGGCCGTCGTAGCCGCGAACGCGCTTGTTGTGTGGCTCCCATTCCTCGTCCTCGATTTCAATCACTGGGAGAACCACCTGCCTGTAGAGAACTGGGCAGGAGCTGCACGCATGCTTCGTCATGCTTATCCTTTTGGGTGGGCTATTCCGGTCGCGCTTGCGCTTTTCGGTGTCGGACTCGCTTTGCCTAGAGAGTGCCAGGGCTTGCGCGTTGTTTGGTATGGTTGTTTAGCCGCTGTTGTATCTGTCTTTTGGGCGCTCTGGACGATTGTCGTCTTGAACAGTTTTTATGCGGGATTACTTCCACTTTGAGGCGTGGCCCAACCAGTCGGATGCAGGCAACGCCGGATGGACGTCTCAGTTGACACTCGGAAGTCGTCGGGCCGGCGTGGCTGAGTTCTGATCGTTCGGCGGCACCATTCCGACCACGAAAAGCGACACGTTTATGAAGACAAACCAGAGAACGACAATAGGAGGAGGCGGGCAGTCTTTTTTTCTTCGGCTTCAGGGCTTTCTTTTGCATTCGTTCTGGACACCGGAGCGAGACGAGAAACGTTTTCTGGCTGGACTCCCGATAGCCATGTTCCTGATCCCGTTCCTTTGGAAGCATGGCATTCACCCTCTGGGAGTGTATTTGGTTCCGGCGATTTTCGGTCTTTGGTGCTTGGCCTATGTGATCAAGTTCAGGCAGCGACTTAAGGAGCGCGGGGAGTTGAAACGCATCATCGTTGCCCCAGCCGTGTTTATTGTGTTGCTGCTGTGCACGAGCCTTTACTTATGAGAAGAGGGCCGAACAAATTGTCTGCACCGAACCCGGCGATGACGTCCCTGTTCCATGCGTGGCGTCACTGGCGCCAGGTCGGTGAGCCACGCCGTTGGCCACATGCACAAACATGACATTCACAAATCCACAACCGAAAGACCAAGATCGCGCTCGCTGTCCATGTTGTGGCTACCGCACAATCGAGGTGGGAGCGGATTATGAGATTTGTCCTGTGTGCTTTTGGGAGGACGACGGTCAAGGCGATCAAGATGCCGACGAGGTTCGCTACGGTCCAAACCACGAGACGAGTTTGACAGAGGCACGCCGGAATTTTCGCGAGTTCGGCGCTTGTAATCGCCGTTTCTTACAGCACGTTCGTCAGCCCAAACCAGATGAGTTATGACGATTTCGTGGCCTAACCATGCGCTGCAGCCAACGCCGGGGAGCGGCTTCAGTTCCGCTACGCGGTTCACGTCTTTTGACCCGGCGTGGCTCAGTTTTTTTCGTTGGCAGCACTACGCACCACCATTTATGAAAACATTCGAATCCACCAATACCGCCACACGGCTCGAAGAGTTGCGCGCATTACGGACGCCGAGTTTCATCCCGTATTTGTTGCCTTTCCTTCTTGCCGCGTCATTTGGGTTTCTAATCTGGTCGAATGGCCGAGGTTACGCTTTGGTTTTCTTCGCCGCACTCACCGTGACCTTCACTCTTCACAGCATCAGCGAGCGGCGGAGTCGTCGTGAGATCGATTTGGTGCCGACATTGCTCGACACCGAGCGGAAAGCACAGTGAGATGATTAGACCTGTGCTGCCATGCGCTGCAGCCAACGCGGGGCGGCGCTCTGGGTTCATTGAGAAGCCGCGGGGTGTTTTATGTGATTTTGTTTGGTATGGGTTTTTTAATCCGGTAAGTTCGGTGGGAATTAGATGAGCCGGGCCATCCATTTTGTTTTCATTGCCTTCTTTTTTCTGTCCATAGCAAGAGTCGGGGCCGAGCCCTGCGCCGTCTGCGGCAAGGAGATCACCGGGGACACGATTTACATTTATACGGATAAGGTGACGAATGAGAAGAAGCACCTTTGCTATGATTGTTCGCTGCTGGCGGATGTGTGTTTTGTTTGCGGCATGCCAGTCCGACGAGATGCCCTGAAATTATCGGACGGCCGGGTGCTTTGCGCCCGCGACGCGCGGAAAGCGGTGCTGGACTCGAACGATGCGAAAAATATTTGCGCCGGGGTCCAGGAAGAAATGGACCGGTTGTTCTCGCGGTTCACCAGTTTCCCGACGAATGTGGAGGTCCGAATAGTGGATCGAGTGAGCCTGTTGGCATTGTTCAAGGTTCCGGGCAATGATTTCGATTGCCCGGATATCCTGGGCTATTTCCAATCCAAGACCAATCGGCACCGGGTGCAATTTGAGATCAGCCTTATGAGCGCGTTGCCGCGCGCGGAATTGAAATCAACCTGTGCCCACGAGTTGTCTCATGCGTGGGTCGCGCAAAATGTCTCCGCGGAGCGAAAGGAAAATCTCAGCAAGGACGCGCAAGAAGGTTTTTGTGAATTGATTTCCTATCTTTTGATGGATTCAGACAGCGAGGAAGGCGAAAAGAAAGCGATCCTGGAAAATTCATACACGCGGGGGCAGATTGATCTGTTTGTGGCGGCCGAACGGGCTCACGGCCTGAACGACGTCCTGGATTGGATGAAATGGGGCACGGATTCGGATTTGGATCCTGACGAGCCGAACCGGATTCGAGTCGTGGAGATGCCCAAGGAAAAGACAGCCTCGAATGTGTGGGTCTTCGTCGAAAATAAGGTACAGGTTCCAGACGTTTTAACGCTCAAAGGCATCTCGGGGGACAAAGTTCACGCGTTCGCCCTAATTAACGATCAAACGCTGGCAGCCGGTGAAGCGGGAAAAGTGCGTGTCGGAAACACGAACGTCCTGGTTCGCTGCGTCGAGATTCGGAACGGTTCGGTCCTCATTCGAATTGGCGAATCCAAGGAAGTGCTGGAACTGTCGCTCCGGAAGGAAAAGTAGCGGGGCGGCGTCCGGCGTTTTCGCCCCTGGACTTCTGACGAACAATTATTGAAATTTTGTTCCGTCTCAGCCATGTTCGCGTCATGCCTGAATCGGAAAAACTCGCTGAAGCGTCCGCGTCGCGCCCCGCGGAGTCGCGCAAACCCGCTGAACCGTGCTCCATCGTCATCTTTGGCGCGAGCGGTGATTTGACGGCGCGCAAATTGATTCCCGCGCTGTATCATCTCTTTAAGGATAAACAAATGCCGGCATCCTTTCGCGTGATCGGTTTTGCGCGGCGGGAGAAGACGGATGACTCGTGGCGGCAGGAGCTGCGGGAGGCGCTCGACCAATTCTCGCGGACGAAGCCGGTGGATGACAAGGTTTGGACGGCATTCGCCAAGAACATTTCCTATTGCCAGGGGGATCTCACGGACGGACCGGCGTACCAGAAACTGGAAGCGATGCTCACGGGCTTCGGCCAGGCGCCGTTGCGGGAAAACCTGCTTTTTTACCTGGCGACGCAGCCGAGCCAGTTCGGCGCGGTAGTGGAGCAGTTGCATAATGCGGCGTTGCTGCACAAGAACGGAGCGGCGGGCTGGCAGCGCATCGTGGTGGAAAAACCTTTCGGACACGATCTGGAATCGGCGCGCACGTTGAACCAGGAGTTGACGCGGTTCGTGCAGGAGCAACAGGTGTTCCGCATCGACCATTACCTGGGCAAGGAAACGGTGCAGAACATTTTGATGTTCCGTTTTTCCAATTCAATTTTTGAGCGGTTGTGGAACCGGGATTCGATCGATCACGTGCAAATCACGGTGAGTGAGCGGATCGGCGTGGGCGGGCGGGGCGGTTATTACGAAGAGGCGGGGGCGTTGCGGGACATGGTGCAGAATCACATGCTGCAAGTGCTGGCGCTGGTTTCGATGGAGCCGCCAGTGTCGCTGGAAGCGGAGGCGATTCGCGATGAAAAGGTGAAGTTGCTCAAGTCCATTCGCGCGCTCACTTCCGCCGACGTGGCGAAACAAGTGGTGCGCGGGCAATACTTTGCCGGGGTGGTGGACGGCGAACCGCGGCCCGGTTATCGCCAGGAGGAGAAGGTCAAATCGGATTCCAATGTGGAGACTTACGCGGCGCTGAAGCTGTTGATCGACAACTGGCGCTGGTCGGGCGTGCCGTTTTATTTGCGCACGGGAAAAAATCTTCCGTCGAGCGCAAGCGAAGTGCGCATTCAATTCCGACCGACGCCGCACGTGCTGTTTGCGACGGCCTGCGGCGAGTTGGATCAGAACGCGATTGCGCTGCGCTTGCAGCCGAACGAGGGCATTTACCTTCGGTTCAACGGCAAGGTGCCGGGCACGACTCTCGGCGTGCGGCCGGTGCGGATGAATTTCAGTTACGATTCGGAATTCGGGGCTTACACGCCGGAGGCTTACGAGCGGCTGCTGCTGGAAGCGATGCTGGGCGACGCCACGCTTTTCATCCGGCGCGACGAAGTGGAGACGGCGTGGCAAATCGTGGACTCGATTCGCAAAGGCTGGGAGGGCAAATCGCTTTCGAACCGGGAATTTTACGCGGCGGGCACGTGGGGGCCGGTGGCGGCGGACGATTTGCTGGCGCAGAGCGGGCATGTGTGGCACGAGCCGCAGGTGGGCAAGTGATTTTCCCTTTCGCGTGCACATCCGACCATTCCAGGTCCCGGACGAAGCGGCAGTCATCGAGCTTTGGCGCGCGTGCGAACTGGTGCGGCCCGTCAACGACCCCGCCAGGGATATTCGACGCAAATTGCGCGTGAACCCCGAATGGTTTCTCGTCGGCACGCGCAACGGAAAGATTATTGCGGCGGTGATGGCGGGATATGAAGGGCATCGTGGGTGGATAAATTATCTGGCGGTTCATCCGGAGCAACGGTTGCAGGGTTATGGGAGGCAGATTATGGCTGAGGTGGAAAAATTGTTGCGGGCGGCCGGCTGTCCGAAAATTAATTTGCAGGTGCGCACCGGCAACCGGGCGGTTCTGGAATTCTATCGACGCATCGGTTACGGTATCGATGAGGTAATCAGCCTTGGCAAAAGATTGGAGCGCGATGAGCAAACACTATGAATTGGTTTCGTTCCGCACGCCCGATGAACTGGCGTCGGCGGCAGCGACGGCGTGGCTTGATGAAATCGAGCGGGCGAACCGGGTGACGGCGTCGCACGACGTGGCGTTGTCGGGCGGGCGAATTACGCAAAAATTTCTTGGCGCGGTGGTGGAGCAGTCCAAAGCGCGCAAGATTTCGCTGGGCCAGGTCAATTTTTTCTGGGCGGACGAGCGGTGTGTTCCGTCGACGGATGCTCAAAGCAATTTCAAGGTGGTGAACGACGGATTATTTGTGCCCTTGAAAATTTCAGCGGACAAGATTCATCGGCTGCGAGGCGAGGACGGCCCGGAAGCGGGGGCGAAACAGGCTGAAAAGGAGATCCGAAGTGTGGTGGGCGCGAATTCCGAGGGTCAGCCGGTGCTGGACCTGATTTTTCTGGGCCTGGGTGAGGATGGCCATGTGGCGTCGCTGGCCCCCGACGAGGCGGAGACGATGATGTCGGACGCGGCGGTTTATCGCGGGGTGCACGATTTTGCCAAGCCACCGCCGGAGCGCATCACGATTGGATATCAGACGATTGCGGCAGCGCGGCAAGTCTGGATGCTGGCGTCGGGCACGGGCAAGGAGCAGGCGTTTCGGGACTCGCTGGCGCCGGAAGGGAAGACACCGTTTGCGCGGGTATTGCGGTTGCGAAGGGGAACCAGGATTTTTACGGATATTGCGGTTTGAGACATAGCGTAGCGAAGGCGAGGACGCTCTGCGCTACATTAGTATCATGGACCTCCGGCCCATGCGAAACTTTCGGGCCAGGCCTCCCCGGACACTAAGGCAGCTTTTGTTTCAGCTTCAATAGCGGCTCGAAAAGGTCGCCGTTTTTTTCCACGCGCTTTAATACGTCGTCCGAGACAAATGCCAGGCGCGCCGCGTTTTTTTTCTTGAGCGCGGATTTAACTTCATCCCACTCGACGGGGGTCGAAACGGTGGGGCGTTCTTTGGCGCGAAGGGAATAGGCGCAGACGGTGGTTTTGTGACGATCATTTTGGCTCCAATCAACGAACACTTTTCCGGCGCGTAAATTTCTCGCCATTTTTGACAGGACCAATTCAGGATGTTCGTGCTCCAATTCTTCGGCGAGTTGGTGCGAGAGCGTTTTGGTCTGGTCGTAAGTGACCGGGGTATTCAACGGCACATAAAGCTGCAGGCCTTTTGAGCCCGAAGTCTTGGCGAAACTCTCCAGCTTGAGAGCGTCGAGCTTTTCCTTGAGCCACAAACTTACCTGCGCGCAACTGACGACGTCCGCCGGCGCGCCGGGGTCGAGATCGAAAACCATCATGGTGGGGCGGTCGACGGCATCGGCTTTGGCGAGAAAGGTGTGCAGTTCGAGGTCTCCCAAATTTGCGGCCCAAACAATGGATGGCAGATTGTTGGCGAGGCAATAATGAATTTCCGTTTCGTTGCGATCGCTCCAGACCGGAGCGGTTTCGACCCAATCGGGGCGATAGGGAGGGCACCGTTTTTCGTAAAAAAATCCTCCCGCGACGCCGTCCGGGTAACGTTTCAGGGTCAGGGGGCGGTCTTTCAGATGGGGCAACAGGACCGGCGAGATGCGAATGTAATAATCAATGACCTGCGCCTTGGTGAAGGCGACGCTGGGATAAAAGATTTTATCGAGATGGGAAACGGGAACCTGGCGGCCCCCGATATTCAGGGTTTCGCCGCTGCTGCGGGTGGATTTGGCGGCGCGCGCGCGGCGGGCGACCGACGGTTTTGGGGCGCGACTAACACTCATGAGCCATCGTGTTCGCCGGGTTCAATTTGCGAAGACATCCGTCAGGAGTTGGCCGCGCCGGGAAGAGGGCCACCGAGCCAGAAGGCGGATTCCATGGTCGATTCCAAATCATCCTCGCGGCGTTCCACCAATCCTTCGAAGGAGCCATATTCCAAGGTGAATTTCCGTTCCGGAGAAATTGCATTCTTGAATACTTCGGCTTCTTCGATGTTCAGCGATCGGGCCATAAGATCATCATTCGTTGATGCCCCAATGTGTGAACGAGGTCGTGTCCCGGGTGGCATCCGCAAGGAAAGCGAACGTCTTATCATTCCGCGGTTGCGTAAGCGTCGAGGCGCTGCGGGTGCCGGTGGAACCGGGCCAAATGCCGGGTTGGCAGAAAAATTCGATTTTAGCGCGGCGGGCGACTTCAGCCAGATACGTGCGAATCGGACTCGCTTCGGTTTCACTGCCGAATAACCCGACGAGGGCTTTCGCCTCGATCTTGTACGATGACCACGTTTCAACCCAGGATTTGACCGCGGCGGGCAACTCGCTGCCTTCGTGCGCCGAGACGATGATGATTTCGGCGGCGGCGGCGTCTTTGGCGGCGATTTCCTTCAGCTTCGGGACGGCGAGCACGTCGAATTTCCACATCTGGTTGGCAAAGAGACATTGGTCACCGAGTTGGCGGACCATGTATTCGTAGGTTTTCATCGCGCGTTTCCCGGTCTCCAAATCCTCGTAGGCGATGACGACATTCAGAGCAGGAGTCATTTCTCTGTCTGAAGACCCGAAAGCTGGAATGCTCAGCGATTGCATACCGTTCAGAATTAAACGATGGGCGAAAATCTACAATGGGGTGCAGACCCTAGGAAAGGCATTTTGGCCAGCCTTTATCGGAAAAGCCAGGTCAACAGGGGAGCAAAAATCAAGCTGGGCAAATAGTCGGTGACCGGCACTTTGCGGACTTCGAAAATCAGCAGTGAGACACAAAAAATCAGCAGGCCGCCGGTGGCATTGACGGAATCGGTGAGGCCATGCGATTCCAAAAAAGGCGCGAGCGATTTTGCGCAGACTAGAGTGAGGGTGCCTTGAAAGATCAGAACCGGCGCCGCTGAAAACAGGACGCCCCAGCCGAACATGGCGGCGAAACTCAGGGTGGCGAGGCCATCCATCACGGCTTTGATGGCGAGCGGAAAAAAATAATTTGGATCGAGGCCATTGCAAATGGAACCGAGGATGCCCAGCGGGGCGGCACAGAACAGAAGCGAGCAAACGATGAAACCGTCGTTGAATCGACTGGGATTTTGCGGGGTGACGTGGGCCATCCGGTCGCGGGTGAGTTGACCGACGCGATTGGAGGCGCGTTGCAGGCGCAACAATTTGCCGAGGAGATTGCCGAGTGAGAGCGAAAGGAGGACGATGCCGAGTTGCTTGAGCGCATGGCCGAAAGTGCCGTTAAGGCCAAGCCAGGTCAGGCGCAGGCCGAAGTAAACCGTGAGCGCACCGAGGGCGACTTTGAAAAAGGATTGGGTCGCGGCGGAGGGCTGTTTTCGAATGATCAAGCCCGCGAGTCCTCCGGCGACGATGGCGGCGACGTTCAAAATCGTTCCAAGCACGGCTTGACTGAAACATTCCCGGGGAAAAGAGCAAAGCGCAAAGTTTTGAAAATATTAAATTCAAAGTTGCTTTTCGGCCCAACACCCGGCACCTTCTTCCGCCCTTGGGTCGGGGCGTAGCGTAGCCTGGTAGCGCGCTTGTTTCGGGTACAAGAGGTCGTGAGTTCGAATCTCACCGCCCCGACCATTTTCCAGGGATTTCTTCGGGCTTCTTTCTGAGTCGGTCTGACCGAGTGGAGAGACGCTGTCCCCAAGGTGTTTTAGGCGTAACCATGCGGTTGAAAAAGGGGAGCACACGGCAGAGGCGTGTGGTTTGCGGCGTCTCGCCGCAAACTTCGTCTTACAAACTTCACTCACCAAATCGTGAAGAAGATGGTTTAACGAAATTGCCGGCGAGACGCCGTCAATAGCACGCGGGACGCGTGCGCTCCCCTTTCGCTACTGCATGGATACGGCTTAGGCGGCGTGTCGTTCGGCGGTTTTAATCCCGTGTGCCAGCAAGAAAGCCTTCGCGGTTTCAAAATGGGCCAAGGAGATCCAGACCGCCGAATAGAGGTTGTTCTCATTGATGTGCAATGACAATAATCGCCAACCTTTGTTTTGGTTCACACAGTCAAACTCTTCAAACTTCTCTTTGCTCCGGCCGGAACGGACTTCGATCAAGGCGCCCGCTGGAAGCCGCCAGAAAAGGTAGCGCGTCAAATGTTCGGACGAACATTCGCAGTATGCCGGGAAAAGCCCCAGGTTCCGGCAGAAATCCACCGCGGCTTGGGAGAGATCGCGGGACAACCAGCGAGTGAGACTTTGCTGTCGTAGAAGTTCCACGTCGCCGCCGAGCAGTTTCGATGCAATGTAGGTCGATGTTTTCATACGTATATCCTACTAGTTTTATTTATACCGCCGCCGGTGCGCGTCAATGTGCACGGCAAACCTGCTGTCTCGCGGTGGCGGTGGTATTAAGACAAGCCAATTCGAGGATATGTTCAAGCATTATTACCGGGTGTGGCTCTCTCGGCGGCCCCTCGTCGTTTCCGGTTTACTCGCTGCGCAGGGTCGGACAATATCTTCGTCCCGACGCTATCCGAGGGTAGCTTTATTTTTGGTTGAGCGAATTTTTCGCTTGAACGTGACCCCCGGTTTGGATGTCCATCGTTGGTAACATTTGCAATGAATACAGGAATTAACGCTATAAACGAAGCGGCGCAGGAGGCGAGTGCGTTCGTGCGGCCGTTGTTCAATGAAATCGGCAAGGTCATTGTCGGACAGAATTATCTCGTCGAACGCCTGGTGGTGGGGTTGCTCGCCAACGGCCACGTGCTCCTCGAAGGTGTTCCGGGGCTGGCGAAGACGCTGAGCGTCAAATCGCTGGCGAGTTGTTTGAATGTGAATTTCTCGCGGCTGCAATTCACGCCGGACATGCTGCCGGCGGACATCATTGGCACGCAGATTTACAATCCTCAATCCGGTGGCTTCACGACGCGGCGCGGGCCGATTTTCGCGAACCTGATTCTCGCGGATGAAATCAACCGCGCGCCGGCCAAGGTGCAAAGCGCCTTGTTGGAAGCGATGCAGGAGCGGCAGGTGACGATTGGCGAGACGACGTTCAAGCTCGAGGAGCCGTTTTTGGTGTTGGCGACGCAGAACCCGATTGAACAGGAGGGCACGTATCCGTTGCCGGAAGCGCAGGTGGATCGTTTCATGTTGAAATTGAAAATCGGTTATCCCACGCGCGCGGAGGAGCGGCAAATCCTGGAGACGATGGCGAAAACTTCCGGCACGCCGACCACCAAGCCGGTGGTGGACTCGCGGCAGATTCTCAGTGCGCGCAATGTGATCAATGACATTTACGTGGATGACAAGGTGAAGGATTACATCGTGGACCTGGTGTGCGCGACGCGCGACCCGGAGCATTACAAGATCGCGGTGAAGGATTTTATTCAATTGGGCGCCTCGCCGCGCGCGACGATTGCGCTGACGCTGGCCTCGAAGGCTTATGCGTTCCTGAAAGGCCGCGGCTACGTGACGCCGCAGGACGTGAAGAGCATCGGCATGGACGTGCTACGGCATCGCGTGGCGATCACCTACGAGGCGGAGGCGGAGGACAAGACGAGCGAGATAATCATCCAGAAAATTTTTGATGAATTGCCGGTGCCGTGATGACAAAGATTCTGACACTTCGCGCGCTCGGTATCGTTTCGGGCTTTTTGTTAGCGTCGTTCTACGCAGCAGCAGCCTCCACCGACCCACACCTACCTGCTGAAACGGCCATGAACAAAGAAGCAGGTCGCGGAGGCTTGTTGTTTGTGACACTCCGGTTGGACGACGGCGAAGAATTGCCATTCTTGTTCGACACAGGGGCAACTGGCACCGTGTTTGACAAATCCCTCGAATACAAATTGGGAAAACGTCTCGGCATAGAGTCATCCAGTGGCTGGGGTGCGAAAGGGAAGGCAAACACTTTTGCCGCTCCCAAACTTTATCTTGGGAACACACTGTTAAGAACCGGAGATAAAATTTGGACAAGTGACTTGAATCATCCGTCCGGAATCCTTGGCATGGATTGCTTAAAGCACTATTGCATTCAAATGGATTTCGAAGCTGGGAAAATGCGTTTTCTCGATTCTGATACGTTGAACATCGCCCAGTTGGGCAAGGCTTACCCGCTTGTTTTGAAAGGCAATCTGCCCTTCATCCTTTACCCCGGACTTCTTGGCGGCTCGAATAGCAATGTGCTGATCGACATGGGATGCCGCGTTGATGGTCTGGCGCAGAAAACTGAGACCAGCAGTCTTGTCCGGTTCTTGCCCGACTGTGCCTGGGACGGTTTAAGCTACTCGAACATTGCTGTCGCGGCGGTTGATCACGCCAACGTTCTGGGAATCAGGTTTTTTGCGCGGCATCTGGTCACTCTGGATTTTCCGAAAGGGGTGATGTACCTCAAACAAATCAGTTGCAGTTCTCTTGTCAGCGACGGGTCGATGAAATTCAGCAATGAAGAAATTGAAGCACCGGTAAAGTTTCTGGAAATGTTGAGGGGAAATGGTCAATTGCCTGGATCATCAAAAGACGACGAGGCAGCAATTTGTCTCGAAGCTTATTCCAATTTTGACTCAAAATCACCGGATCCCAAAAGTCTAGCCTATGTTAAAGCCTATTTCGATTCCAATCACAAAGCAGTGACTTTTACCTCGCAACATCGGATCGACGGTTCGCTTTATCACTGCACTGTTTCGCGCGCTTCCAGGGATAATTCATGGAAAATGGAAAAAGCCTGGCGCACGAAAGAGGGCGGCAAAACAGTTGAAGAATATTCTGTTCCATGATCCTCGGCGAAATTCTCAAAAAAATCCGGCAGATCGAGCTGCGCGCGAACCGCATCGTGAACGAGACGTTTGCGGACGTTTTATTTGAGTCGATGGCGCAGCCGGGCGGGGTTTCGTGCACCGTGCCAAATTGCCAGCACTTTCACTTCGCGATACGTGGTGTTAATAGTGAAATAAACCGAGTAGGGCCAGAGAGGCGGCATTTTGGCTTTGTGCGTCAGTCGCGTCTCAAGGCCAAATCGCTCCGGGTATTCCCCCAAGGTTTGAAGAAACGTCCGGAGTGCGTCATCGAAGCGCAGGCCGATACCGGGCTCGCGGTTGTCGTACCAATCCACCACTTCACTCCACTCACGTTTCGCTTCGTCATCGGCAATGACTTTAAACGTCATCGCTTTGCGAGCCGGCGTTGTCTGATTTCGGCGGAAACTTCTTCTATGGGGGTGCCGCGACCGGGATTTTTGAGTGCGTCCTCCGCACGGCGATCAAGCTTGGTCACCTGCTCGGGGGTCAATTTGTCATTAAAAATAACGAATTCCTCTTCGATAGTCTCAACCAGCTCACGCCGTTCAGCTTCCGGTAAACGGCGGATCTGTTCCAAAATCTCTATCGAGCTCATAAACTCAAGCTTACCCGTCACCCACATTTTTGCAAGCTCATGATCCCCCGCGAAATTCTCAAAAAAATCCGGCAGATCGAGCTGCGCACGAATCGCATCGTGAACGAGACGCTCGCGGGCGCGTATCATAGCGTGTTCAAGGGGCAGGGGATGAACTTCGATGAGGTGCGCGAGTATCAGCCGGGCGATGATGTGCGCGCAATCGACTGGAACGTGACCGCGCGCATGAACCATCCGTTCATCAAGAAGTTCGTCGAGGAACGCGAGCTGACGCTGATGCTGCTGGTGGATGTGAGCGGCTCGGGTCTGTTTGGCTCGCGCGATCAATCGAAACGCGAACTGGCCGCGGAGATCGCGTCGGTGCTGGCGTTCTCGGCGATTCGCAACAACGACAAGGTGGGCCTGATTCTGTTCACGGATGAAGTGGAGAAATTCATTCCGCCGCGCAAAGGCCGCAGCCACGTGCTGCGGGTGATTCGCGAGGTTTTATTTTTTGAGCCGAAACGGCGCGGGACGGATCTGAACGAAGCACTGGAATATTTCATGCGCGTGACGGCGCATCGCGCGATTGCGGTGGTGATTTCGGACTTTATCGGCTCGCCGGCGGCTCCGCGCGGTAAAGGGAAACACCGATTGCGTCCGCAATTGATGCTGCTGGAATCGCTGGCGCAGGCGTCGTTCACGATGTTGCGGCAGGCGAATCGGCGGCATGACGTGGTGGCGGTGCAGGTGACCGATCCGCGCGAACTCGAATTGCCCGCGCTGGGCCGGCTCGTGCTGGAAGACGCGGAGACCGGCGAGATCGTGGAGGTCAGCACGGGCGATGCCCGCAAACGACAAGCGTTTGCGGAGCGACAGGCGAAGGCTCAGAGTGATCTGGCGCGGGTATTTCGTTCGGCAGGCATTGATGCCATCCAATTGCGCACGGACCTGCCTTATACGTTTACGCTGGCGAAATTTTTTGAAACGCGGGAGCGGAGGAGGCTGCGGGGCTGAATTTATGAAATGCGATTTACCAGTCTTCGCTCAGAAGCTTCGACCCGGCAGGCGATTTGCGGCTTGGGAAGGGGCGCTGTTAAACGCCGGTATCATTGCACGCAGTCGCATCCGTTGGTGACATGACGAACGCATCTGCCAATTCAACAGCTCCGGTTCCGGACCTGCTGCGCGACATCAAAGCGCCAGTGGAATTCCCGAACGTGTGGCTTTGGGTCGCCATTGGTGTTGTTTTACTGGCGTTGGTGGCGCTGTTGGTCGGGTTGATTTTATATTTTGCGCTGCGGAAGAAACAGGTTTTGGTCCCGCCAATGATTCCGCCTCATCTTCGGGCGAAGCAAAGGCTGCAGGAATCGCTGAAGTTGATTGCGCAGCCGAAGCCATTCTGCACGCTGGTTTCGGATACAGTGCGGTTTTACCTCGAGGAACGGTTTACTTTTCGCGCGCCGGAACGAACAACGGAGGAATTCCTGCATGAATTGCGGGCGACGAACCTGTTGCTGCCGGAGCAGAAGGAAAGTCTGGGCGAATTTCTCAACCGTTGCGATCTCGTGAAGTTCGCGCGCTACGAGCCCCGCGAAGTTGAATTGCGCGACCTTCATCAATCGGCGGTGCGCCTGGTCGAGGAGACCGGACCGGCACCCGCGCCTCCCAATTTAGGTGACGCAACACGCAACGCGCAACACGCACCCGCATGACCTTCGCGCATCCATGGTTTTTATTGCTGCTGCTGCTGTTGCCGGCGTGCGCCTGGCTCAAAGGCAAGCGGGGGCGTCCGCCGGCGTTCCTTTATTCCTCGGTGCAACTGGTCCGGGCGGTGCTCAATGTGTCGCGGTCGCGGTCAGGTGGATTTTTAGCGGCGCTCCGCTGGCTGGCGCTGGCGATTTTTATAGTAGCGCTGGCGCAGCCGCGATTGGCGAAGAGCCAGACGCAAATCAAGGCCAGCGGCATCGATATTGCGGTGGCGATCGATCTTTCGGGGAGCATGGCGTCGGAGGATTTTGAAGTCGCCGGCGGGCGTTTGAGCCGCATCGACATGGCCAAGGCGGTTTTGAAAAAGTTCATTGAGAAACGTCCAAACGATCGCATCGGGTTGATTGCGTTCGCGACGGAGGCCTACATCGCGGCACCGTTGACGCTCGACCACGTTTTTCTGGAGCGCAACCTGGACCGGCTGGAACTCGATGTGATTGACGGGTCGCGTACGGCCATTGGCTCCGGCCTCAGCACCGCGATCAACCGATTGCGGGACCTGAAATCAAAAAGTAAAATTGTGATTTTGATGACGGATGGCGAGAACAACGCCGGCAAGCTCGCGCCCTTGACGGTGGCGGAGGCGGCGCAGACTTTGGGCGTGAAAGTCTATACCATCAGCGTGGGAATGAGGGGCAACGCGCCGATGCCGGGCCGGGATATTTTCGGGCGCAAGGTGTATCAAATGATACCGGTGGATATCGATGAGGATACGCTGACGAAAATCGCCGATATGACCTGTGGAAAATATTATCGCGCGGACAACGCGGAGCGGTTCCAGCAAATCTATGCGGAGATTGATAAGCTGGAGAAA
>Ga0265338_10004448_pt1 | contig 18927 bp, 16 predicted proteins | sample 42126metaG_FD_193579 | JGI IMG/M metagenome (GOLD analysis project Ga0265338, IMG submission 193579) | Rhizosphere microbial communities from Carex aquatilis grown in University of Washington, Seatle, WA, United States - 4-21-26 metaG | ecosystem: Host-associated > Plants > Roots > Rhizosphere... | reverse complement strand
TGGCGGCACGGGTGCGGGCGCCGGTGGTGGCGTCGGGACCGGTAACGGCGGTACCGGTGGCACGGGCGGTGCTGGCGCCGGCGGTGCTGGCGCCGGCGCTGGAGCCGGTGGCGGCGCAGGCGGAGGAAGTGGCGGTTGACCAGTAAGCAACGAGTAAGCAACGGCGTAGCGTTGTGGCCACCGTGTTGTGCGGTCTTGAACCCGCCACAACGATCGGTGGCCACATCGGCTTGATCAATCTTGCAGTTCTTCGGGAGTATAGAAATGGGCTTGTTTAGTAAGAGCAAAACCAAAAGCGACGCAGCCAGGCTGGTGGATCGTTATACCGATGCCGGCGCCCAATTCGTCCAGAGCGTACGCCCCAAAGAAACCGCAGCGGAAATTCGCAGTTTGCTTGGGCAGCTCGATCACGCATTGCGTGACGCCAGTCACGATGAAATGAAGGCGCTGCGCTCGCATGCAGGGCGTCGGATGGCGGATTTACACGAAGTGCTTGACGGCGCCCAGGACACCTTGCGTGCGGGATATCGGAGCGCCGTGATTGCCGGCGAAGAGCAGATTCGGGCGAAACCGTGGCAGACGCTGGGGATCGTGTCAGGCCTCGCACTCATTCTCGGAGCAGTCATTTTTCGCAGTTGACAGAGTAACGCGGTAGCCGACGCGGCGCCGTAGATATTTTTCGATGACTGGGCAGGACGACGTGACGTAGTGCGACGTGATATGGATACCCCTGAAACGGACACGGCACAAATAGCGACGAGTACGCCAACTCGACGCAATGGCGCCGTCTTTATCGAAAGTGACAGCCTCGAGACGCTGCTGGGGCATCAAGAAGACGGCGAATTGCCCAGCGGGCCGGCGCTGGCGGTGGAAGGTGCATTGCGCGTCTTTCATGCCTTGGACATACCTGCCCTGCTGTTGCTCTCGCGCGGCCTCGACAATATCGGCGCGGCCTTCGGATGCTACGAGCACAGTACCCTCAGCACACGGCCAACGGCCCTCCATGGACTCGAAATCGTCAGCTTTTGCGCGCCCGATCCGAAGCACGTCGACAACGAGGAATGCGGCCCAGCCGATTATGACCTGGTGCCGGACGCGCTGCGCGAACTAGTTCGTCACATGTGTATCGGGCGTCGCATCGTCGCCGCAGACAGTTGGTTTATCACCAACCGCGCCGACTATCTCCCGTGCGGCGCGGTAACCGGTTGCACGACAGTGTTGCTGCGGTCGCGACACGCGGGCAAAAGCCCTGCCCCGCGCGGCGTCACGCTGCGAGCGCCCGATTTTTTCGCCAGCGATCTGGCACAAGCGGCATTGCGCATTGCGTTCGAGCAACGTGCGACGATCACCGCGCTGCGCACTCTATACGCGATGCAACCATCGCGTTCGCCCTCGCACCCTGCTGCCGTCGAACACAACATGGCGGCATGACCTCCTCCCAGTCGGACAAACCCTGAGTTGTTGCAGTCGGGCAACCCCGACCTGGGTTTCACACTCCAGGCGCAAGATCTATAACGTGGCGCGCCGTCATGCGATCGGGTGCGGCGCAACCACCGTTTGCATTAATGCCGAATTTCATTTGAAGATGGTGGTGTGCTATCGGCTATCTGCTAAGCTGCGAAAGCGTGTGACAAGCGTGCTGCAAGGTAACAAGGTCGGTATGACGCAGTAACGGAACATAACTGCACCCGCGGCGTAACGGGGGATGCAAGGCGCTCGACCCGCCCGAAAATGGGCGGAAAGCGGCTTGTGATCCGCATATTCAAGTCTCCCGAACAAAACATATGATGTTCAGAAAAATCGCCGCCTTACCCGAAGTACAAGCTGCCGAGATGTCGGCGCAAGCGGAATCGGAATCGGTCTATCTCGGCCGCCAGCCGATTCTCGATCGCAACGGCGCGCTCACCGCGTTTGAATTGTTGTTTCGCGACAGCAGCGAGAACCGGGCGCTCGTTACCGACGATCGAATTGCCACGGCGCAAGTGGTCATCAGGACCATCGGCGAAGTCGGCATCGCAACCGCGCTGGGCCCTCACACGGGATACTTGAACGTCAACGGTGACGCGCTGTCCAGCGACATGATCCTGCTGATTCCGCCGCAGCGCTTCGTGCTGGAAATCCTGGAGACGGTCACTCTGGATGCGGCAATGCTGCAGCGCTGCGCAACCCTAAGGCGCCATGGATTCAAGCTTGCGCTCGACGACGTCGCAGGCGTTTCCAGACGATTGCTCGACGCACTGCCGGTCGTCGACATCGTCAAGGTCGACTTCATGCAATGCGACCGCGAGGCGTTGCCTGGGCTGGTCGCTCTGGTCAAACAACATGACAAGGTGCTGCTTGCCGAGAAGATCGAAACCCACGACTATTTTCAACGTGCGCTCGCGCTCGGGTTCGATTTATTCCAGGGTTATTATTTCGCCAAACCGCAGGTGTTGCGTTCGCGTCGCGCCAGTTCGTCGGCGCAAGCCCTATTGCGCCTACTCACTCTGCTCGCGCGGGAGCCGGCGGTCTCTGAGCTTGAAATCGAACTCAAGCTCAATCCTAATTTAGTTGTCCAGATTTTGCGCCTGATCAATTCGAGCGCCTTTGGCTTGAGTCGACCGATTTCCTCGCTACGCCAGGCCATTATTGCGGTCGGCACTCGGCAGATTACCCGCTGGGCTCAACTGTTGTTGTTCGCTGAAGGCCATGGCCTGCCACTGCAATCGGACCCGTTGCTACAGTTAGCGGGCTCTCGTGCGCGGTTTATGGAACTCGCCGCGACGACGCTGCAACCGAATAACGGCGATTTGGCCGACGCGGCTTTCATGACTGGCATTTTTTCGCTCGTCCACCTCGTGTTCGGCTCGACCGTGGAACAAGTCATTGCGATGCTGCCACTGTCGTTGCCGATACGGGTTGCGATACTCGAGGAAAAAGGCGAACTCGGACTATTGCTGGCGTTAGCGCAAGCGTGCGAACACGGCGGCGAGGCCGAGATGACGGAAATATCGGAAGCGTTATGGAAGACCACGTCCGGTAATTCGGCCCATCTTTCACTGCCGACCGTGGCGGATCTCGGCCTGCAGGCCTCGGCGTGGATCACGAGGCACGCGCGCGGCTAAGGGCTAGCGGCAAACGGCCAGCGAAATCGGGTTTGCCGCTCGGCGTTGAATCGGCGCTGAGCTCGTTGTTGGCTCGCTACCGACTCATTGCCGAGCTCTCGCAAGATCGCTTGAGGCGCGGCGTTCATTCCCCTTTGTCGTTAGTTCGTCTGGTCAAGCTTTGCGCTCAACTCGCGTGCGGTTTCCAGCAGCCCTTCGTAACCGGAGCGGACATGAGCCGGCAGGTCGGGGTCGCCGACCAGGACGCCCAGCGTCTCGATCAGGCTATAGACGAGTCCTCGCGCGGCGCTGGCCGCAATGTCTCCGGAATGAACCAGTTGACTCACGTGGCTTATCGCAGCGTCGAGCTGTTCGGGTTGAGGCTGAGCGCCGGTCGGCTTGTCGGATGAATTATCGGTCATGCTATCTTACCTCTTTGATGTTGACGGTCTACGGGCGGAGCGAAGCGCGGTATGACACCAGCGCCTTGCGCCTGCAAGCACAGTATTGCAGTATCCGCCGGAAGTGTCTCTGGGAATGATCAAGGCCTGTCGAAAGGGAACGGGTATATTGCGCCGAAAAAACCCGCGGAACACGGTCCAATGCGGGCTTCGGTACGCCGCTGCTGCGAGTCTTGGGCAGGCGACAACAACGACTGCGGTTCGATGCTAAGCTTGATCGTGGAACGGGCATATCCGTTATGCACGATGCACCGCCATCGCCAAGGACCCATCGACATGTACATCGCCATGAACCGCTTTAAGGTAGCCCCCGGATCGGAGGCTACGTTTGAACAGCTGTGGATCAGCAGGGATACCCATCTAAAGGAAGTCCCGGGCTTTGTGGAGTTCCATCTGCTCAAGGGACCGCAGAAAGAGGATCATGTCCTGTATTCCAGTCACACCATTTGGGCCGACCATGCCGCGTTCGAGGGCTGGACGAAATCGGAGGCGTTCCGAGCGGCTCACAGAAATGCGGGCGGTAGTGGCACTAAGCCGCTGTATCTCGGCCACCCCGAGTTCGAGGGCTTCGAGGTGATACAGACGGTCAAGTAGGGAATCTACGGCGGGGCCAACTTGCGTCCCATTTCCTGGCTCTCGGTCGGCGCAACGCCTACGCACCGAAACTTTCGACCCAGGGGGTTTTAGACCTGCGCCTTCGTCCATGGGGCATTAAGGAAAGGCAGATGGTCGAAGACGCGCCGGCCCATCGATCCTCGCCATTGCGCAGAAGTCGGGCACCTGATGAGCGTTCGATTTTTATAATAATGATTGTGGCCTGTCCGGAGGGAATCGAACCCCCGACCCACAGCTTAGAAGGCTGTTGCTCTATCCAACTGAGCTACGGACAGACAGCGGCCCGTTGCAGGCCGTGTGAGCCGTAGATTATACCCGAGCAAGGTAGGGGGTTCGACAAGCGATGACTGGAAGCAGCCCGTTAGAGCAGCACAAACGGGCTAAAAGCTAGTTTCGGTGCAAATTAACAGTCATCGACAATGGCACATCTACATAGGTACGATGCGTTGCTGCCACCCATAGTCGAGTGGTGGGCCGAATGACATCATTGAACGACCGGGTAACAATGGTCAGTACAGTCACGGCCAACACCCACTGAGTTGCAGACCTACATGCCGGTGATGATCGTCGCTGTCTATGATCGCTGGTCCAGTCGGCACACCATTGTAGCAACGCCGGGTACTGTATCTCACCATGTTGTAGCCAATGGCCGCACTGCAACCACACTATGGGTACCAATGGTCAGTCCGCCATTGGTAGTACGACCGAACCCTGCAACAGTGTGATATTGGTCGGCCTACCATTGATATAGTGTGCCGCTGCTACCTGTCGTCCATTGGTAGGTTCGTCGCTATCATTACAGTCGGGCAATCAACATTCCGCACAGTCAATGTACCTGCCGCCAATGGTCGGTATACCAGTACACGCTCTGAAGCTCCCAAGCGTTACTTTGCCCCGGAACTCGAAGCTGGTGCACTGGCGAGGACGGGCGGCGTCGCTCCGGCCTCTTGCCCGAATGAACCAACCGGACATGTAGCATCATGATGAGTAGTACAGTACTGTGGATCGAGAGCGCGAGGGTGTCGAAAAAAATATTAATGCCCCAACGAACAGGAAAAAACAGGATCAACTGAATCATCCAGAATTTGAGCGGTGATATGTATTTGAATAGATTGCTACCATCATAATATGGCATATTTCGGTCCGATCAATATGGGATAGCGGCATGTCAATGGTGGTCATCGCACCCGCGCTCATCTGCGTGCCTGCCATTCGTACAGTGTGCCGCAGTCATTTACCATCCAGTGATGAAGTGTTTGGCCGCATTGTGTGTCTGGTCATCAATGGTCGTACAGTCATGCGACCCACTCTCGGTGCCTGATAGCCTACCCTTCCTAATCGATGAGCGTCCTGCGCTTGTTGGATCGTTCCTCCGTTCGTCGAATATCTGATAGTCGGAAGAATTCGTTTGATGCTGGCAGATAGATCAGGATTGCGGCGAAAATTAATCCGAGCGCTTCACATTTTTCCCTAGTTACTGCGAAATCGTCGCAGAATAGAGAAAAGAAGAGAATAATACCTCCCCATCGTACCGCGCCCATCCCCCTCAATGAATTAATCGGAAACATCAATGACCCACCATAAATTACGACAAAGTATATCCAACCCCCGATAGATGACGTTGAAGAACTACGGGATGTCAAAATGTCCGATATAACTTCGATCATCGCGTAAGCATAGATACCAATGAGGTACCAAGCCGCAAGGGTCACTGCAAGAGGCCTTTTTATTATTGATGGCATCGGTAGAATTGGATCACCACATGAGCGTAAGCGTTATCTTGGATATTACGACAACTTCGGGGGATAGCCGGACGAAAGAACGGATGAAATCAAAACTCCCCGAATGTTTATTAACGGTCCAGCCACATCCGCAGCATTGAGACTTACATAATGCCTGTGGAGCACGTCTCCCCTATTCGCAGCGTGGCCGAGAAGCCTTCTGAGAATTGCGTCGCCAATCGCCAACCGTGCGCCTACGCTCACTAATGGCTCCCTCAGGTCACCCATCAAAGCCGATGCCTTCGATGGCACACCCCGACAATATGGTGGTTAGTACAAGAATACTGGCGCGTCTCATGTGCGCTTGTTGATCTCTTTTTCCGTTCGTGGAATATCTGCTAGTCGAAAGAATTCGTTGGATGCTGGCAGATAAATCAGGATCGTAGCGAAAACCAATCCGAGCGCTTCATATTTTTCCCTAGAGCTCGTGAAATCTCCACAAAACAAATTTAGGAAGATGATCATAAATACCCACCGCCCCGCTCCAATTCCCTTCAATAGGAAAATCGGAAATCCCAATGATACAACACGACCAATGATAAATATCCAACCGACGATAGCCAACGCTGTGGAGCTATGGGAATTTAAAATATCGAATCTAGATTCGATCATCCCGTAAAGCATAGATGCCAATCATGTACCAAGCCGCGATGGTCACTGCGAGGGGTCTTTTGATTATTGATGTCATCGGTCGAATGGGATCGCCACATGGATGTGGACGTTATTTCGGATGTTACGGCAACTCTACCGATAATATAAGTGCACGTGGCAATCAATTGCACCCAACTCAGGAAATTGTCCTGCAAGGATACTGCTCTAGCCGTCGTGAAGTATTCATATCAACGGTACCGCCGCGAGCCACAACGCTGTTAAAATCTTGGCACACTTTTGGCACACTGAAGTGTGTTGAGAGCCTACAAACCCGCACGAAAGCTAATTTGCCAAGCTAGACAAGTCACTGATTTTTATAATAATTTTCAGACTGTCACGAAGGATCGCGTAACCCTTGATAGCTTAGAAGGCTGTTGCTCTATCCAACTGAGCTACGGACAGAGCGGCCTGTTGCAGGCCGTGTGAGCCGTAGATTATACCCGAGCGGTACTGGGCTTTGACGATCTGTAGCGAATGGAGATGCGCCCAAGCGGGGCCGCGATATCGAGTCCAAGCCGCATGGACGGGTTTTGGTTATGGCTGAGACGGCACAAAGACAAACATGAACCAACTTGCGCTCAACTCCCGGCAACATGTCAAAGCCCGTGCTCGCTTGATCGGAGACCGCCTTGACCTCAAGAACTTCAAAATTGCCGATTCAATAGGCACCACACCGTTGACGCTCAAGGTGGGGGCCGGCGATGGCCTAGCCGTGTTGTTCCGTTATGGCGTTATCGTCTTTTTTGGCGTCGATGAAGAGGACGAAGCCAATTTTGTCGAGTCTCTAAAAACACTGACAACCAACATTTATACGAATCCCGAAATCGAAGAACTGGAGATTCACTGCGGTAACACCAGCTTGGGCGTGCAAAGCGGTGCCGTGTCGCTGGATCAAATTACCCTGGAGAAGGTGCAGGTCATTGCGGATGCGCTCGGGAAAAACCTGGTGTTGTCGCTATATGAGAAAGAAGTCGCAAGTAAATTTGACGGGATCGCACCTTTAGCCTTGGAACTGGCAACCTCAGGCAAGGTGCACGCGGACTCCAGGAGCCTTCTGTCGAAGATCGGCAATTTGATACTGATCGAGCATCGCATGGTAGGTCGCGCGGAGATCGGCGACAAGCCGGAGATCTTATGGGAATTCCCGTTCCTCGGTGGCTTGTACGCTGCTCTTGAAGACGAATTTGAACTGCATGAGCGTCAGGCCGCCTTGGAGCGCAAGCTAAACCTGATCTCGGACACCGTGAAAACCTTGGCGGATATATTAGAGAATAAACAGATTCACAAACTGGAGTGGTACGTCATCGGATTGATCTTCTTCGAGACCATACTCCTGCTCTTTGATTTGGTTCGGCCACACGTATTCTAAATAACGCATGCGACGGTGCCCGAGTCAACCCGAGTCAACCCGATACAGCCGGGTGCCACGCAAACCACGCGAGGAAAAAGCCGCCGGCCAATATGCAATAGATACCGAAGTTCGCGAGCCTGCCGCGCCCCTCGAAGTAGCGCATCAGGAAACGAATGCTCAGGTAAGCCGCGATGCCGGTCAACACGCCGCCGACGAGCGCGTCCATCAATTGCCCGTGGCTATGCAGCATTTTCGGCAGCTCCAGCAGGCCAGCCGCGAAAATGATCGGCGTGCCCAACAGAAACGAAAACTCCGCGGCCTTCTCGGCATTCAAACCTACGCCATAACCCGCCACCATCGTCAGGCCGCTGCGCGAGAAGCCCGGAATCAGCGCGCCGATCTGGGCGATGCCGACCAGCGCCGCCTGCCCAAGGCTCAAGCGTTGCGAGCTGCCATACAAGCGCTTGCGTTGCAGACGTTCGCCGAACCACAGCACCACACCGTTGATCATCAATGCGCCGGCGACGATGCGCAGGTCGTGAAACAGCAGTTCCAGCCGTTTTTCGAGCAGTAGTCCGATCAGGCCTGCGGGGATCGTGCCGATCACAAGTGCCCATGCCATATGACCGTCTTCGCTTTGGCGCCCGCGCAGGGAGTTCAAGCCGCCGAACAGCAGTGCCACCCAGCGCTCGCGAAAATAAATCAACAGCGCTATCGCGGTGCCCAAATGCAGCGCCACCAGAAACGGCAGCAGTTGCGGCGTATGCTCATCGATGTGCATACCGAACACGGCCGGCACCAGCAACGTATGCCCCAGGCTGCTGACCGGAAACAGTTCGGTCACGCCTTGCAGCACGCTCAGAAAAAACAGAAAAAAGACACTCACTCGGCTATCCTCGCAGACAAAGGCAATAAAACTCGGTAACGTTAAGGCCGATCGATTATGCCCGCTGCCGAGCACAACGCCAAGTGCCGCGCGATGATCATGCGCGACAAAACCTAGACGAGCTGCACCTACCGGCAACACGCACACCTCACCGATTTCGACCATGGACGAACGCTATGTCGATTGTTTCTTTCGATCATCAGGCCGCGTTGCAATTAGAGGACGGCGTCGCCAGCCTCACACTTGTGCCTCAGTTTGGCGGCCGGTTGATGCGCTGGGACGTCGCGGGACAACCGGTGCTACACTGGCCCATCGCCGCCGACTGGAGCAAGCCGGGGCGTATTCGCGGCGGTAACCCGCTGCTGTTCCCGTTTGTCGGGCGACATTTCGTCGACGGCAAGCCGGGCGCGTGGCGCACCGCGGATGGCCACATCTATGCGATGGATACGCACGGCTTCGCACGCAATCTGCCATTCACGTCCGAACTCGAAGAAGATGGCCGCGCAGTGCGGCTCATCCTGTCCGATACGCCGCAGACCCACGCCGAGTACCCGTTCGCGTTCCAGTTCGAAACGCTGTATCGGCTCGACGGCACAGCGCTAGAAGTGGAGTTTGTGATACGCAACACCGGTACGGCCCCGCTACCTTACTACCCGGGTCATCACTTCTATTTCGCGTTGCCGGTCGAGCAACGCGCAACGACCACGCTGACATTGCCGCCGCATCGCACGCAAATGCAATTGCCGGATGGCAGCCTGTCGGCAACGCAAGCCGGCGCGCGCGCTTACCGGCTCGACGACCCGGGGTTGATCGACCGCTTCCATGTCCTGGAGGCGCCTGGCATGGCGCGCTTAGCCACCGCTGCAGTCGGCGCCCACCCGGCGCGCACCGTCACACTGGCGCTAGAGCGACCCGGCTCGGCGCCGTGGTATGCCGTCACGACCTGGACCGAGCAGCCCGACTCGCCGTTTTATTGCGTCGAGCCTTGGCTCGGTCTGCCCAATGCCATTCATCATGGCCAAGGCCTGCGTTGGCTGGCAGCCGGCCAAACGGAGTACGCGGCCTTGCGCTTGACGGTCGAAAACTGATGGTCGAAATGCGGTGACTCGCAACACCAGGAATCGTAGTGCGCGATTTCCCGCTAGAATCGCGACTTTGGCACGCCCGTCGTGCTGTCCGTAGTGAGGCCCAATGCGTTTTAAAATTCTGCAGCGCGCGTCCGGTTTGGCATGCGTGCTGATACTTACTGCCTGCGCATCAGCGCCGGTGCCCATGGGTTATTACCGCGTCCAACGCGGCGATACGCTCTCGCAGATCGCTCAGCGCAACGGCACGACAGTGCGCGATCTGGCGCGCTGGAACCAGCTCAGCAATCCGAATCTGCTCGAGGTCGATCAAGTGCTGCGCGTGATGCCGCCCAGCGGGCAGGCTGCCCCCGCCACGCGAACCGCGAACGCGAATGCCGCGCCCCCTGTCGCCCCCGCAGCGCCGCCGTCCAGTGCATCCCGGCCAGCGATTGCGCGTGGCCCTGCCAGCACGTTGACACTCGTGTGGCCGACCAGCGGCCAGGTACTGCACCGCTTCGGCCAAGACGGTAACAAAGGCATCGATATTCCTGGCCAAGCGGGTCAACCTGTATTTGCCGCGGCCGCCGGCAAAGTCGTCTACGCCGGCAACAGCTTGCGCGGTTACGGCAATTTGTTGATCATCAAACACAACGCCGATTATCTGACAGCCTACGCGCACAATCGCGCGCTACTGGTCAAGGAAGGGCAAAGCGTGACGCAAGGCGAACAGATCGCCGAGATGGGTTCGACAGACACCGATCGGGTCATGCTGCACTTTGAAGTGCGATACGAAGGCAAGACGATCAATCCGATGAGTAGCCTGCCACCGCGTTGAGGTGAAGTGGCCGTGCAGGCCGCTAGATAGTGACTTGAGCGCGACCTGCGCCCGACTGGAGTCGGCAGCGGCAACGAGCAAAAAAAAGACGCCGAATGAGGCGTCTTTTTTTTCGGCCCCGAATAAGGCCGATGCACAAAAGAAAAACCCCGGCGGGGGTTAGCCCAGCCGGGGTTTGAACTCTAAGCTTTACAGCTTAGAACTTGTGACGCATACCTACGATCGCGATAGCTTGCGAGCTGGTACCGGAGTTGATGCCGTACGAACCGATCGAAGCTGCAGCCGGGACGATCGCGCCGCTCTGAACGGTCTGGCCGTTGGCTTTCTGCCATGCGCCAACCAGGTACAGGTCGGTACGCTTGGACAGGTTGTAATCGGTACCCAGGCTGACTTCGTGGTACGTAGCGCCCGACACGCCTGACGAGCGGGTCAGGTTGTAGCCGATACCGACCAATGCTGCCGGCGTCAGGTTGTAGTTCAAGAATACAGCGCCGCTGTTGAATTCTTCCGTCTTCGAGTTGCCAGCGACGAAGGCCGAAACCGGCTTGTAACGCACGTTGCTGTACGAAGCGCCTGCGGTGAACGGGCCAAACGCATATTGACCGCCGACGCGACCGATAGCCAGCGAGTTGGATTGAATAAAGCCGCTGTTGACGACCGAACCGAACGTGCCGTTGTCGGTCGTGCTGGTGAAGGTCGCCGAGCTGGAGGTCTTGGCAACGAAGTAAGCAGCAGCCAAGCCCAAGCCACCGTTGGTGTACGACACGCCAGCGCCGTACGATTGACCCGAGCTAACCGAACCGGCTACGCCACCCAGGCCATAGATACCTTCAAATTGCAGGCCGTTGAACGTCGGGCTCACATACTTGACGGTGTTGCTGACGCGGAAATTGTTGTCGTAGTTGTCGACGTCGCCCGGCGTACCGAAGATGCTACCGAAGTAGTTGTCTTCCGTCAGCGGCTGAACCATATCGACGGTCGGGTCATACTGGCGACCGAACGTGATCGTACCGTAGCTGGTGCTCGACAGACCGACGTAAGCTTGACGGTTGAACTCGACGCCAGCGCTTGAGAATCCGCCGGTGGTCGGGCTAAAGCCGTTTTCCAACTGGAAAATCGTCGACAGACCGCCGCCCAGATCTTCCGTGCCTTTCAGGCCCCAACGGCTACCGGACAGCGTACCGTTGTTGAAGCCAACTTGCGTCGAGGCGTTGCCCGAATTATTCGTGGCGCTCTTCGCTACAGCGGTGTTGTGTGTGTAGCCGATACCCACGTCGATAATACCGTAAAGGGTAACGCTGCTCTGTGCGTGGGCTGCCGAAGCGGCTGCCAACATCGCAATGGCCAACGAAGAAAGTGCTACGCGTTTCATCTGATATTCCTCAAAGTGAAAATATGTTTGTCACACCCGTGAAGCGAAGATACTCCAGCCGCCCGCGATCTCAAAATTCAAACATGATTTTTTGGGACAGTTGTTGTTTTTCGTTAAATTCGGCTTGCCAAACCGAATCGAGGAATAACGCATCGGACTCACGTCCAAGCTGGATAAGGAACTGCGTAAAAATTCGCGCAAATTCCGTAACATCGCCGTCGGGCCGCCAGCCAATTTTTATGGCCCTAATTTGAACCTGTGGCGACGCTCCCCTCTCCTCCTAACCCGTTTCCACAAATCCGAAAACTGCGGTCTGCGGTGAGATTAACGCGAAAAAATTGAGGGCCGCAATCAACCCGACGCTCAGGTATCTGACGGTTGACTACCCATATTTTTTGGCGTAGTTGCACCGCAGCAATTTACACGGTAAGGACTCAGAGGCATGCTACGTATGGCGTTGCCGTCCCCTCAGGCTGTAAACATCGTGTTTCCTGCGGCAAACGCAGGGTCTTCGGGTAATCCCGGAAGCCAAAACCGGAGGATTCCGATGTTAAGGGTTGTTACGAAATTGCAACACAGTGAAGTCCTCTATCGCGTCGGCCGCGCTTTCTTTGTAGGACGAGTTATCTGAACAGGAAGGATTTTGCTCAGTCATGCCGACGACCGCCGTCAGGTCCATGAGCTTGATTTCCGCCCACGACTGCTATGAAAGCAGGTCCCAGCAGCGCCATGCGAGGCGTGCTCCGCGAGCGCTTGGATAGCGGCGACGGCCAATAAAAAAGGTTAGTGGCTACTAACCCACTAACCTTTGTGTCCTGCCAGGTAGGCTATTGCGCGCCCGATCCGCGACCGGTGGGCAGTTCCCCGCCACTCTGCTGTCAAGTCCAAGGCAGATCTCGCGGCGACCTTAGCATTTCCTCGATTTCGCTTGCGCCAACCGGTCGACTGAAGAGATAGCCCTGGATCACATCACAGCTGTGCCGAAGCAGATAGTTGAGTTGAGCCATTGTTTCGACTCCCTCCGCCACCACCTTGAGTTTCAGAATGTGCGCGAGCGAAATGATCGACGATACGATCGCAGCCTCATCGGCATCGCTGGTAATGTCTTGGACGAACGAGCGATCAATCTTCAAAACGTCAATGGGAAAACGGTTCAAATAACTCAAGCTGGAATAGCCGGTTCCGAAGTCATCGATCGAAACGCTGATTCCCATGGCTTTCAATTGGCGCAAGATAACGACTGTCGAGTTGACGTCGTTCATGATCAGGCTTTCGGTTAGCTCCAGGTCGAGGTACATCGCGTTGAGCCCGGTGTCGTGCAATACCTGCTCCACCAGCTCTGCCAAATTCTTCTCCTTGAACTGGCGCGCGGATAAATTGACCGATACGCTGATACGCGGAAGGTTCGCTCGTTGCCATGCCTTATTTTGCGTGCACGCAGTGCGTAGCACCCATTCTCCGATCGGCACGATGAGGCCGATCTCCTCAGCTAACGGGACGAACTCTACCGGCGGGATAGACAGCCCGTCATGCGTCCAACGAATCAGTGCCTCTACTCCGACAATGTTGCCGACCTGCAGGTCAACCTTGGGTTGGTAATGCAAGAAAAATTCATCCCTCTCCAAAGCGTGCCGCAGGTTCGATTCCATTGTTAAACGGCGATTCATTCTCAGATTGAGTTCAGGCGTAAAGAACTGAAAGTTATTTCGTCCCTGCTCCTTGGCCCGATACATCGCTGTATCGGCGTGCTTCATCAAAGTCGCGGCATCCGTGCCGTCGATTGGAAACAAACTAAAACCGATGCTACATGTAATTGCGAATGTCTTGCCGTCGATTGTCAGGGGTGCTGAAACCGATTCAAGGAGTCTTGGCATGACGAGGGAGATCACCGACTCATCGGAGTAATCTATTACCAACACGAATTCATCGCCGCCGTGCCGTGCCACGGTGTCGCCCTCGCGCAGACATGCCTGTAGGCGTTGAGCAATAGCCTGCAGCACTCGATCACCCACGTCGTGTCCAAGGCTATCATTCACGAACTTGAATTGATCCAGATCGATGAACGCCACTGTCACGTGGTGGTCATGGCGTTCTGCCGATATCAGTGCTTGTTGCAAGCGATCCTGCAGTCGACGACGGTTGGGCAAACCCGTTAGCGCGTCGTAATTGGCTTGATATTCCAAGCGGGCTTCGTATTGCTTGCGTACGGCGATATCTTCGAGGGCACTCTTTAACGAGAAAATACTGGCGCCGTCGTTACCCGTGACAACCAGTGCATCGACCATGCCGGTGCGCAAGGCATCGAGCGTCTCCTCAGCTTCCTTGAGTCGAGCGCGCATTTCTTCGATGTCGCCGATTTCTGATGACGGCCGATGAGAAAGCGCCTTCATTGCGCGCGGCCCCGCAGCTGGACGCTCATGAATGCGCGTGACGAACGCCCGAGTTTGCGACGGCACATGGGGGTAGATTCAGGCCGGCCAAAACCCGTGCGGTATTGGATAGATCGCCGATAATCTTTCTGGCGGGTTGCGGCAAATATCGCACCAGAGTCGGGATCGCGAAGATTTGATCGGCTTTTGCCAACTGCGGGTCTTCGAGCAGATCAATGATCTCGATCGAATATGTGCCAACGACGTGGTTTTCGCAGATCTTCTCCAGATTGGCATAAGCCTGCAATGATTTAGGCGTGCCTCCGGCCACGTAAAGCCGCAACCTCAAGCGCGTCTGCGCTTCGCACTCGTCGGCAGACTCTTTGGCATTAAAAAGACGATAGGTCACCTGGGCCGTCCGGAAATGTTGTGTAAAACAGTATCCGTGGCCTGCGTGGCATCGGCCTTTCGAATGTGGGCCATGTCGGCGCGGCCGGAAACCAGCGCTTGCTGATATAACTTTTCATCTTCGGCAACGACGCTCAGTGCTTCGTCGATATTTTCGCATTCGGCACGCAATGCGGCGATAGTCGCTTCCAACGTCTCGCGCTTGCGTTCGTGCTCGCGTTTCTCGCGTTGCAATTCCTGCTGTCGGGCCAGTGCCTTCGAGGTTTCCAACGATTCCTGGATAAGTCGCGCGGTCCCTGCCAATACGCCGTCCGGTCCAAGATACACGTCCACCAGATCCACCCCTTTATCGCTTAACAGGAACTCACGGATCTGGTTCGAGTGGGCCATGCCACGCGATTTGCGGATGTATAGACCGCGATTACGTTCGCCTTTATGTTCGAGGTCGCGCAGACAGAGCCAGGTATCGATCAGCGAGGAAATCTCGTCGGTGCCAGCCTCGACGGCATCGCCGCGGGTCAGTTCGCTGAACATCACGGTAATCTGGTTCATTTTGAGAAAGTCAATCAGCCGGGTCAGCATCGATTTGGCTTCATCGCCCGAACCGATCGCGGCGAGCGTGGAAATCGGATCTACCACCACCTTGGCGGGTTTGAACTCGGCGATGACTTTATGCATGCTGACCAGATGCATCTCCAACCCATGCAGGGACGGACGGGACGTATGGAATTGCAGCAGTCCTTGATCAACCCATTGTCCGAGATTGAGGCCGATGGAACGCATGTTGCGGATGATCTGCGGCGCTGATTCTTCAAACGCGAAATACAGGCAACGCTCGCCACGCCGACAGGCCGCGTCGACAAAATTCGCGCAGATGGTGGATTTACCCGAGCCGGCGGTACCCGATATCAATATGGTGCTGCCTCGGTAGTAACCGAGTCCGCCGAGCATATGATCCAGACGCGGAATACCGCTCGACACGCGCAGATCGGATACTTCGTGATTGAGTCCCAGCGAGGTGACGGGGAGAATTCCAACCATAGAGGGAATATCCTCTATTGCGGAACGAGCTGGCGGCCGGAGTGGACCGATGGGCGAACTGATTGCAGCGCACACCGGGAAACATCCGGCTTACTGAAAACGATATTTTTGTTTTATATTTTAAGGAAGCGTGGCGTTCGGACGCGAAAAGCGGAGAAACAAAAAAGGGTTAGCGGCTGTTAACCGGCTAACCCTTGTGTATCCTGGTCGGGGCGACATGATTCGAACATGCGACCCTCTGATGCCAAATCAGTTATTGCGCAAGACAACGCCTGCGATTCCACCCTGGAGCCGCGAAGATTTGGCAACCCGCCACGCAGTGTGGCGGCACGAACCCGGACCTCTGGCTCATGAGGAATCTTCCCGAACCTAGCGGAAGATCCCCTATGGCGCGTTCGCGCGATCGGTGGCTTGCCCGATACCCCGTGGCTCGAGGTGTTATCTACCGAGCACCAAGCAGCCACAGCCGCAGAGGCGTTGACCCTAAATCACCTTAGTGAAATGACATGAGCAATCAGCCGGAACGGGCCGCGCGTCCTGGCACATTTGGTGGATGGCGCGACTGACCTGAGCGCGAACGCCAGCGCAGGGGTAGGCGACGCCGCGGTGAAGCCGCGCTGTGTTGCAGGGCGCGTGTTGGGCAGATCCAAGATCCGCGATATTTCGTAGGCGCGTCGTCTTGGTGGGCGTGTCGAATGTCGCGGATCGCCCCGTCAGCGCCATCCGCCCTCGGGCCGTCTCCGTCCGTTCCCGGACAGGTATGCGCCATTCCCTGGCCCCGGACAGAACTGAGCGCGGGTTCCGTCAGAACTGGTAACCGAGTTTCAGGCTGATGGTGTAGTCAGATATTAAGCACGGGGAAAACGTGGCGCGCGATCCTGGCTTTAAGGATGTGGAGAGACCACTCACGACCCGGGGTTCATGCCCACTAACGACCGATTCGTGACCGCCGCGCTTACCTCCTGACGCGTGCGCCGCACAGCCACGAACATTAACGCCATGAAAACCAGCGGCCCAAACCCCACATTCAACAGATTTCCAGTGATCGAGCCCAACGTGGGATAGAGCCACGCGACACACAATAGCTCGCGCTCCCATCGCAGCCACCCCTCGCGCAGCGCGCGGGCGGTAAATAGCGCGATCGGCACGCCCAGCCACACCGTATCGTAGTTGTAGATATACGGGCTCACCATGAATGTCCCGGCGACGAGCGCCATCGCACGCACGTCCAATTCACGCGATCTCAGCCATACCCAGGCAACGGTGCCCGTCGCCGCGATGGCAAGGCATGCCTGCGCCACGTAAGCAGGCAAGGCCGCGACGTGGAGTTCACGCAGCGCTGTGAACAGACTCGCGGTTTCTTGCCACGGCAGCCTACCGTTAGAAAGGTAGCTGTTCGCGTCGCTCAGTCCATGCAAAAACGCAGGCAGCACGGCCATTCCAAACATGGCGATTGACGCGCCGGTGAACAATACAACGGTTGCCGCCGCAGCAATGAATGTGGTCCACATACCCGCACAGGCGAGCGCAACGGGAAACAGGATCGCGAGGTGCGGCTTGATCGACAACATGCCGACACATACCCCGGCAAGTACCGGTCGCTTCTTCAGTAATAGGAACGCGGCGAGCGCCAGGGCGGCCGTCAGGCATCCGTTCTGTCCAAACCCCGCATTAAGCCAGATCCCGGGAAAGGCGAGGATCGCCAGCCACGCTTGGGACATCGGCAGCACGCGGCGAAGCAGAAGGACGAAAACCGCCGAGGTGAGGATGATGAAAACCAGATAAGCAATCGGACAGGGCAGCAGCGAAAGCGGTTCGACCAGCAGCAAGAAGTTCGGTGGGTAAGACCACGCTCCTGGCACGGACATATGTGGCAATGCCCTCTGCACCGCGTGCGTGATGGCTACCTGCGAGTATGCTTTGAGCGGCGTGCCCTCGAGCGTCAGGCGCGATGCGGCCCAGAACGTTACGAAATCGAGGCCGTTCGGTTGGCCGTATAAGCGCCACCCGAGCCAAGCCGTATACAACCGGTAAATCGTGAATACAACTATTAGCGTCCCGCAATACACATTCAATCGGCGCAAAGTCAGCCAGTGTCGGGCAGGTGATGTGGCTAACGCATCCATTCATCAAGATCGGTTTTTATTGTCTATCACGCTCGCTGTGACACACATGGTTATTTGAAAATATCGGCCGGCAAGCAGCATTCTACCGAATGCTGCTTTGCATGTTGAGCCCTCGCGCCTGTCGCGCGGTTGTTGTCCAACCTTCGGGGTTCAGTTATGCCATTCAGGCTATTGTTCGAGTTGTGCTATGGAATAGGGAACTACTGATCGTCTGCAAGACGAGCGAATCCGCCTTGGATCGCAAGGCGGTAATACCGTGCGCCTCCAGGGCGACAGTCAATATCGGTGAGTACCGTGCCATTGGAATCAATTTGCAACGCACGGCACGCCCCAGCGGTCGAACAAATTCACGGTACAAACCGGGGTAGCCCCACGATCTGTTGGGGTCAAACGGCAGAAAACAAAAAAGGGTTAGCGGCTGTTAACCGGCTAACCCTTATGTATCCTGGTCGGGGCGACATGATTCGAACATGCGACCCTCTGATCCCAAATCAGATGCGCTACCAGGCTGCGCTACGCCCCGACAAGCCCGAGAATGTAACATCCAGGGCATCGATAGTCAAATGAAGCGTGCAACGCCTCTAATCGGCGCGAGCGCGCGCTGACACTAGGCTGACACCGCACGCAGGCATAGTCCGAAAGTTTATTTAATAGAAGGCCATATGAATCTGATTCTTTGGCGGCACGCCGATGCAGAGGACCTGCCGGAGCGCGCTTACGAACAAAGCGGCGCCGATCTGACGCGCGCCCTCACGCAGCGCGGCCGCAAGCAGGCCGCGCTTATGGCCCAGTGGCTTACCCCGCGCATCGACAAATCCAGCGTGGTGCTGGCAAGCCCCGCGGTGCGAACCGTGCAAACCGCACAGGCGCTGTACGAGCAT
>Ga0265338_10004447_pt1 | contig 18928 bp, 15 predicted proteins | sample 42126metaG_FD_193579 | JGI IMG/M metagenome (GOLD analysis project Ga0265338, IMG submission 193579) | Rhizosphere microbial communities from Carex aquatilis grown in University of Washington, Seatle, WA, United States - 4-21-26 metaG | ecosystem: Host-associated > Plants > Roots > Rhizosphere... | reverse complement strand
TCGATACGCCGGGGAGCCCGGGCCCGAGGGAGACCGCGAACCGGAACCCGCGCCTCGATCCGCCGGGGAGCCCGGGCCCGAGGGAGACCGCGAACCGGAACCCGCGCCTCGATCCGCCGGGGTCCGCGGGCCGACAGCCCCGCCCGGACCCGCAGCGGCTGGACCTGCGGTGGACGGACCTGCAGGGGACGGTGCACCAAGGCCGCGACCCGGGTCGGCCGGGGATCTCAAACCCGGATCCGCCGTCGCCCACGGGCCCTGACCAGCAGGGGAACGCGAGCCAGGACCCGCACCCGGACCGGCCGGAGACCGCGAGCCGGAGCCCGCATCCCCGCTCCCAGGCGACCGCGAGCCGGAACCCTGGGCTGTCTCAGGTGAGGCCGGCTCCGGGCGCTTCGGGTCCTCAGCCCTCGGCCGTCCGGCGGCGCCGGGATCACGCATGCCCGTCGAGCCGAATTCGTCGCTAACGCGCTGCCAGAAGGGGTCTTCGGCCCCTCGCATGGGTGCTGTCGCCGGACGCGGGCGGCCAGGCCCGCGTGGCCCGCCCTTCCCCGGGGGCGCGCCACCTGCTGGTTCCCGCCCTGACGGGCGCCCGCCCGGCGCGCCGCGCGGGCCAGTTGCCCGCGCTGGCCCGGACGCCGGGCCAGCGGACGAGCCGCTGGTGCTGGAGCCCGCCGCCCGCCCGGCGGGAGCGGAACTGCTGGCCAGCGATGGCCGGTGCGGCACCGGGACGGTCTCCTGCGGGCCGAGCCTGACGACTGCCCCTTGGGCACCGAAGATCTCCTGCCGGTGCCGGAACACGCCGATCACCAGCAACAATGCCGCGATGGTACATACGCCGATGGAGACGTAGACGAGCGGCAGGCTGCCGGCGATGACCCCAGAGATGAGCAGAGCGATCGCTGCGGCAACGAGGAGAGCGCTGAACCGGATCACGTGCGCTCTCCACGGGCCGTGCGGATGACCGGGCGGGTCGTATCTTGTTGCTGCCTAGCGGCGTGCTGCCTAGCGGCGGTCGTGCGCTGAGCCATCGGCCGGGTGGAATCCCCCAGTGTGCGGTACGGACTCCGGCGCACCGGCGTAGGCACTGGCCACCGCGGGCTGGCCTCCGTTACGGGACTCCAGGCGTGGGATACCTGCGGACACCGATGGCTGCGGCCCGGTGGCCACGGACGGGAAGGTCCCGCTGTCGGTCGCACCTGCCTCAAGATCGCGCATCTGGCCTTCCAGGTATGCCTTGAGCCTGCTGCGGTACTCGCGCTCGAACGCGCGCAGGTCATCGACCCGCCGCTCAAGCTCTTCCCGCTGCTGGACCAGGGAGCCCATGGCCTGGCGATGCCGCTCCTGAGCGTCCCGCTCCAGGCTCTCGGCCCTGGCCCTGGCATCGCTGGTGATCTGCTCGGCCTGGCGCCGGGCCTTGCCCAGGATGTCGTCTGCCTCGCGGCGGGCCCGGCCCAGCGTCTCGTCGGCCTCGCGGCGGGCATCGGCGATCGCCTGATCTGCCGTCTGCTGCGCGAGCGCCAGGACGCGGGCGGCCGTGTCCATGTTGTCCTCGGCCGGCGGCATGCCCATCATCTGGGGCTCCGGGCGGCGCTCCGGCTCGGGCCGGGGCGGCTCGGGAGCCATCAGCTCCGGCGCCGGGTCGGCCAGGGGAGAACTGAGCGCGGACATCGGTACCTTGCCCCCGCGCAGGCTCTCGGCCAGCTTCGCCCGGAGTTCTTCGTTCTCCTGGATCAGCCGGTCCAGCTCGACCTCCACCTCGTCGAGGAAGGCGTCTACCTCTTCCTCGTCGTAGCCGGGCCTGAGCCTGGTGGTACTGAACTGCTTGTTCCGCACATCCGCGGGCGTCAGCGGCATCTCGTCTCCTCGGCGCGCCTGGACTGTGTTCCTGTCGGACGTTACCCGATCACAGCAGCGTCACGGCCTGCATCGCGAAAATGACCACGAAGAAGAGCACCATGAAGCTGAGGTCCAAGGCCACAGTACCGAGCCTGACCGTCGGGATGTACCGCCTTAGCAATCTCAGCGGCGGGTCGGTCGCGGTGAAGATGACCTCAGCGACGATCAGCAGCGGCCCCGTGGGAGTCCATGACCGGGAGAAAGTCTGTATCCAGCTGAAGATCAGCCTCCCGAGGAGAATCACAAGGTAGATCGAGAGCACGTAAAACAAAACTATCTTTACTATCCCCACATCCCTGCCCTGCTTTCACGGACGCCGGGATGACCACCGCGGGTGCCGTTGCTGTCGGCTCGTCACTGAGCGTCTAACTCTGGTTGAAGAAGCCTCGTTCGGCCATGCGCGCCTTGTCCTCGGCCGTCACCTCAACGTTGACCGGAGACAGCAGGAACACCTTGTTGGTCACTCGCTCGATGTTCCCGTGCAGCCCGAAGATCAGTCCTGCTGCGAAGTCGACGAGTCGCTTGGCGTCACTGTCGACCATCTCGGTCAGGTTCATGATTACCGGAGTGCCCTCGCGAAAGTGCTCTCCGATGGTACGGGCCTCATTGTATGTGCGCGGGTGCAACGTGGTGATCCGGGCCAGGTCGGCAGTCTGCGCTGTCGCCGTGATGCCACGACCGGACAGCGGCTGACCAGCGTCCACGCCAAACTCACCGCGCGTTCCCCGCGCCAATGACCGGTCGCCATCAGCTTCCGGGTCAGCCGGCTCTTCGTACTCCTGGTACTCCTCCTCATAGGAGTCGTAGCCATCGTCGTACCGGTGGTCGTCCTCGACCAGGCCGAGGTAGACCGCCATCTTGTGCATCGCGCTGGCCATCCTTCAGCCCTCCGTCATCACTGTCGCGCAGCCCCGCTGGGTCGGACATTACCTGACCAAGGCCGGACGGCCGCCGAGCAACGCCGTACCGACTCGCACGTGTGTCGCTCCGGCCGCGATGGCCGCCTCAAGGTCGCCGCTCATGCCAGCCGAGATCATGGCCGCTTCCGGGTGTATCGCGCGGACCGCGGCGGCGATCTCGGCGAGCCTGCCGAACGCGGCAGCAGGCAGGCTGTCCAGGGGCGCGACAGCCATCACACCGCCGAGCAGCAGGCCTGGCTCCGCCGCGACGGCGTCAGCAATCTGCGGCACCTGCTGGGCCACCGCGCCGCCGCGGCTGGTGTCCCCGTCGAGGCTGACCTGAACCAGGCAGCGCACCCGGCGGTCAGCCCGCCGGGCCTGTGTGCCCAGCGCCTGGACCAGCCGCAACCGGTCGACCGAGTGCACGACGTGGGCATAGGACACCACGCTGGCGCACTTGTTCGTCTGCAGCCGGCCCACGAAGTGCCAGGTGAGCGCGGGGCCAAGCGCCGCGCATTGGGCCGCCTTGGGTGCTGCTTCCTGGTCCCGGTTCTCCCCGACATCGCGCACGCCCAACTCACTGAGCAGGCGGACATCGGAGGCGGGGAATGTCTTGGTGATCGCGATGAGGGTGACCTCACTGGCGCCACGGCCCGCGGCCTGGCAGGCCGCGGCGATCCGGCGGCGCACCAGGTCAAGCCGGACAGCCAGTTCGGCGCTGCGGCGGCCCGCCTCCACCAGTGAGCGGCCCGGGTCCGCCGGTGAGCCGTCAGTCACCGGGACATCACGTCTCAAGCCAGACAAGGCCCGCGAACCGCCCGGTGCGCCCATCGCGCCGGAACGAATACAGGTCCGGCGTCTCGGCCGTGCACCGCGGGTCGTTATCCAGCTGCCGGATCCCGGCCCGGACCAGCTGCGCCGTGATGCCGGCCCTGATGTCCAGCCCCGGGGTGCCACGCCGGGTCCGGCAGGCCGCCTCAGGGACGGCCGCCGCCACCCGGTCGTGCAGCTGCGCGGAAACCTCGTAACAGCCGCCGCAGATGGCCGGGCCGATCAGCGCGCGCATTCGGGCCGGGTCCGCGCCCGCGCCCACCATCGCCGCCACGAGGGCGGTCACCACCCCGGCGGCCGTTCCGGCACGGCCCGAGTGGGCCGCGCCGACGATCCGGGCCCGCGGGTCGGTGAGCAGAACGCAGGCACAGTCGGCGGCCAGCACGCCGAGGGCCAGCCCGGGCACATCGGTGAAGATCGCATCGACCTCCTGGCCGGACGAGCCGCCATCCGCGTAGCTGACCCGCGGTCCGTGCACCTGCCGCATCCAGATCAGCCCGGCTGGCGCGACCCCGCAGGCCTGCGCCGCCCGGGCCCGGTTACGGGCCACGGCATCAGGCTCGTCGCCCACGGCACCGCTCATGTTCAGCGTGTCGTAGGGCGGCTGGCTGACGCCGCCGGAGCGGCCGGTGAACGCGGCACCCACCCCCGGCGCGAACTCAAACGCAGCCACCGGGCCAGCGGCAGCACCCAGCCCGTCAGCCGCCACGCTCACTTGAGGAAGTCGGGAACGTCGAGTTCGTCGTCCTCTTCGAACACCACGGACCGGCGCCGCGTGGTCGCTGCGTCAAACACCCGTGCCGCCGCCGCCGCGTCCGGCCGTGGCCGGGGCGTGGCCGTGGGCGCGGGCCGCGGCGAGGGAACGCCCTCCGCCCCGGCGTCCTGATCGGCGGAGGTATCTGCCACCGACGAGTACACCGACTGCTCCGGCACCGAGGCCGAGAACTCCTCATACGACGCGGACATGGCTGCGGTCCCCGCGGGCACCGCGGCCGATCCAGCGTCAGCCAGAGCCGACCGGTAGGCGTCGTCAGCCAGGGCGCCGGCCGAGCCGGACGCACCGCTGGCTCCCTGGCCGGTGACCGCCCGCACCGGCCTCGGCCGCCGGCTGCTGCCCTCGTCGAACCCGGCGGCGATGACCGTGACCCGGACCTCGTCGCCGAGGGCGTCGTCGATGACGGCACCGAAAATGATGTTGGCCTCCGAGGCCGCCGAGTTGGCGACCAGCTGGGCCGCCTCGTTGATCTCGAACAGGCCAAGGTCGGAGCCGCCCTGGATGGACAGCAGGACGCCGTGCGCACCATCGATGCTGGCCTCGAGCAGCGGGCTGGAGATCGCCATCTCAGCGGCCGCCACCGAGCGGTCGTCGCCCCGGGACGAACCGATGCCCATGAGAGCGGAGCCCGCGCCCGACATCACCGATTTCACGTCGGCGAAGTCCAGGTTGATCAGCCCAGGCGTGGTGATCAGGTCGGTAATTCCCTGCACACCTGAGAGCAGCACCTGGTCGGCGGCCTTGAACGCATCAAGCACACTCACGTGGCGATCTGAGATCGACAGCAGGCGGTCGTTCGGAATCACAATGAGCGTATCCACCTCATTGCGCAGGCGTTCGATGCCCAGTTCAGCCTGAGCTGCCCGGCGCTTGCCCTCGAAACCGAATGGCCTGGTGACCACGCCAATAGTGAGCGCACCCAGCGATCTGGCCACGTTAGCGACGATAGGCGCGCCGCCGGTGCCGGTGCCGCCGCCTTCGCCCGCCGTGACGAAGACCATATCGGCCCCCTTGAGGACCTCCTCGATCTCCTCGCGATGGTCCTCCGCGGCCCGGGAGCCGACTTCGGGGTTAGCACCAGCGCCGAGCCCGCGAGTGAGTTCCCGCCCGACATCAAGCTTGACGTCCGCGTCGCTCATGAGCAGCGCCTGCGCGTCCGTGTTGATGGCGATGAACTCAACGCCTTTGAGTCCCTCTTCGATCATCCGGTTCACGGCATTGACGCCGCCCCCGCCGATACCGACTACCTTGATGACCGCCAGATAATTCTGCGGTGCTGCCACGAGGAGGGCCCTTTCCGCTCGTTTGCCTCTATCGTGTTCCTGCCCGCCGTTTTCACGGCCGGTTAGGGTGCTAATCCCGGGAAACCACCGCCTCAGCGTCCTGCCGAAATACCGCCCCCATAGCGTTGGCTGGGCATTTCCCGCGATTTCCAGTGAGTCAAGACTCACTCTCAACTTGAGATTTAGAGTTATGTCATCCTGGCGATTGATACGGACAGTAGGGTTGCGCGGCACCTGGGTCAACTAACCACGCGCGAACGGGGTCGGCGTGTCGCGATCACCCCGGAACCACGGCCGTCGATTACCCGCCGGTCATCGCGGTCTCCGGGGCGCTGACGTCGTAGCTGCGGGCATGGGTGTGCATCAGCACGGTGAGTTCCTTGGCCTTGGCGACGGGCCGGTCCGGGCCGCCCCACACGATGGTGACCCCGTCAGCCAGGGTGAGTGTCACATCGGACGCACTCGGCGCGGCCACGGTGGTGACCCTGGCGGCCAGTCTGGCGGGCAGCTCGCGGAGCACCGCGGCGGCCGCGTACACCGCCGGGCTGTCCCGCAGCGAGGCGATGGCCACCACCGCCCCGGCTGACCCCGCCGGCCCGGGCTGGAGCGTGAGCCGCGGCATCCGCTTCGGCCTCGTCGCCGCCTGCAGCACCGGCACGCCGAACCTGTCGATCAGCTGGTACCCGCGGCCGCTGGGCACCGCGAGCACCGGCGTCCGCTCACGCACCGAGATCGTCAGCGCGTCCGGCCACGCCCTGGACACCCGCGCGGATTCGATCTGCCTGATCCGCTCGATCCGGTGCGCTACCGCTGCGGTGTTGACCCGGATCAGCGGAAGTCCCTGCGGCACAGCGGCCGCGGCCAGCACGTCGGCCCGCGGCACCAGGTGCGTGCCGGTGACCTGGATCGAGCGCACGACCAGGAACCGCGACCCCACCAGGGCCCAGCCGACCCCGGCGACGATCCCGAGGATGGCGAGCGCGAAGAACGCCGCCCGCCACGGCGTATGCCGCTGGCCGGTCGCCGGCCCGCTGGCCGGCCCGTTCGCCGGGCCGCTGGCCGACCCGCTCGCCGGCGCGTTCGCCGGGCCGCTGCCCGGCCTGCTCGCTGGCGCGTTCGCCGGGCCGCTCACCCGTCCACCCCGGCCCGGGCGCGCAGCGCGGCCACGATGAGCGGGCCGAGGGTGGTGACGTCACCGGCGCCCATGGTGAGCACCAGATCCCCCGGTTTGGCGCTCACCGCCACACTGCCTGGCACGGCCGCGGCGTCCGGCAGGTAGCGGGCCCGCCGCCCAGGCACCTGGGCGGCCACCAGTTCCCCGGTCACCCCCGGTTCCGGGTCTTCCCTGGCCGCGTACACGTCGAGCACGAACACCTCGTCAGCGAGGCCCAGCGCCTCGCCGAACCCGGTGGCGAAGATCCGCGTCCGGCTGAACAGGTGCGGCTGGAAGACGGCGATGACCCGGCCGCCCTCGGCGATGTCCCGCGCTGCCCGCAGGTCGGCCGCCACCTCCGTCGGGTGATGCGCGTAGCTGTCCAGGACCCGCACGCCGTCGACTTCGCCCTTGAGCTCAAGCCGCCGCAGCGCGCCCCGGTAGGCCGCCAGCCCGCTGATGATCTGCCCGGCCGGAAAGCCCAGTTCGGCGGCGACAGCGAAGACCCCGGCCGCGTTCAGCGCGTTGTGCCGCCCGGGCACCCCGACGCCAAGCCGGACAACCCCCGGATTACCCAACGGACCGTCCGCCGGGACTGTCAGCTCCAGGCTCACCGCCATGCCGCGGGTGGTGACCCCGCTGACCCGGTAATCGGCGTCGGCGGACTCGCCGTAGCTGCGCACCCTGACCGGGAGCCCCGGGGCGGCACCGGCCCGTGATGCGGCGGCCCGGGTGGCAGCGGCCAGCGCGGCCGCGCCGGGGTCATCCGCGCAGGCCACCAGGAGGCCACCGGGACGGATCCGCCGGGTGAAGGCCGCGAAGGCCGCCTCGATCTCCGCCAGGCCGGGATAGTTGTCCAGGTGGTCGGCCTCGACGCAGGTCACCATGGCCGCCTCCGGCGAGAGCATCAGGAACGACCCGTCGCTCTCGTCCGCCTCCGCGACGAAGAAGTCCCCCGCGCCGTCGTCGGCGCCGAGCCCGGTCCCGGCCAGGATGCCGCCGATGACGTACGACGGGTCCGCGCCGCACTCCCGGAGCACCGTGGTCAGCATGGAGGTGCTGGTGGTCTTGCCGTGTGTGCCCGCGATCGCGACCCCGCGCCGGCCGAGCATGACCGAAGCCAGCGCGGCGGCGCGGTGCAGCACCCGCAGCCCGCGGCGGCGGGCCTCGGCCAGTTCGGGATTGCTGTCCCTGATCGCGGTGGACACGACCAGGGTGTCGGCGTCACCGACGTTGGCCGCCGCGTGCCCGACGTGCACCTGGGCGCCGAGCGCGGCCAGCCCGGCGAGCGCGTCGGAACTCGCCGAGTCGCTGCCGGACACGGTCACTCCGCGGGCCAGCATGATCCGGGCGATGCCCGACATGCCGGCCCCGCCGATGCCGGTGAAATGCACCCGTCCCAGCTCGTCCAGGCTCACCGGGTCCACCGGAGTCACCAGGCCCATGCCGCCCCCTTGCCGCACCCGTGGGTCTGCGTCACAGCCGCTCCCGCTGGTCGGTCATCGCTCGCCCCGCGAGATGGCGATTACCTCGCGGGCCAGCCAGGAGTCCGCGTCCCGGGATCCGATCGAGGACGCGGCCGCGGACATGGCCGCCACCAGTTCCGCGTCCAGCAGGATGGGCAGCAGCATGTCGCGGATCCACTGCGGGCTCAGCTCGGCGTCGGGCACGATCAGTCCGCCCCCCGCCTCTTCGATCGGCAGGGCGTTGAGCCGCTGCTCGCCGTTGCCGTGCGGGAGCGGCACGTACACGGCGGGCAGCCCGACCGCGGTCAGCTCCGCGCAGGTCATCGCCCCGCTCCGGCAGATCGCGAAGTCCGCGGCACCGTAGGCGAGATCCATCCGGTCCACGTAGGGCAGCGTGATGTAGGGCGGGCCCGCCGCGGGCATCCGGACATCCAGGTCGCTGCGCGGGCCGAGGATGTGCAGCACCTGGATGCCGGCGTCGCGGATCCACGCCGCCGCGTCGAGCACGGCGTAGTTCAGCGAGCGGGCGCCCTGGGATCCCCCGGTCACCAGGAGCACCGGCAGGTCGGGCCGGAGCCCGAAATGCGCACGTGCCTTGTCCGCGACGGCCAGCCGGTCCAGCGCGGCTATCTCGTGCCGCAGCGGGATGCCGATGCAGACGGCATTGGGCAGGTTGGTGCGCGGGCTACCGGTGAACACATGCCGGGTGAACCGTGCGCCGAGCCGGTTGGCCAGGCCCGGCCGTGCGTTGGCCTCGTGGATCACGATGGGCACGTGGCGGCGCCGCGCGGCCAGGTAGCCAGGCGTGGCGACGTAGCCGCCGAATCCGACCAGCACGGAGGCACGCGTCCGCTCCAGCACCTCGGCGGCGGCCGCCACCGCGCCGTTCAGCCGGCCGGGCACGCTGATCAGCTGGCTGCTCAGGCCGCGGGGCAGCGGGACCGCCGGGATCAGCGCGAGTTCATACCCGCGCAGCGGCACCAGCCTGGTCTCCAGCCCGCGCTCCGTGCCCAGGCAGGTGATTTCGATCCGGGGGTCAGCGCGCCGCAACGCGTCGGCGAGGGCCAGGGCGGGCTCGATATGGCCCGCAGTGCCTCCGCCTGCGAGTACGACGCTCAACGCAGACCCACCTCCTTGCGGGACCGGATCGGGCCCAGGCGCCGTCACGGCCCCTGGCCCGGCCCAGCGCGGCTTATCCGCGCCGGCCGGTCAGGCCAAGCCAGCTTAGGACGCGGAGCGGCACACTGGGGCCCGCAGCGGCAAGGGTCTGGCTGGCGCCGGGCTCGCGCCGGGCGAACGACATCAGCATGCCCAGCGCCACCATCGTCACCAGCAGCGATGATGTCCCGACCGAGATGAGCGGGAGGGGAACGCCGGTGATCGGCAGCAGTCCGAGCACCGCGCCGATGTTCACGATGGCCTGGACCACGATCCAGGCGGTCGCGGCGGCCGCGGCCAGTTGCATGAACGTGTCCTCCACCCGGCGGGCGATCCGCAGCCCGGCGTAGGCCAGTCCGCCATACAGGAAAGACACCAGCAGCGTGCCGACCAGGCCGAGTTCCTCGCCGAGGATGGCGAAGATGGAGTCCGTGGTGGAGTTCGGGACCCAGCCCCATTTCTCCCGGCTCGCGCCGAGTCCCACGCCGAACCAGCCGCCCGAGCCCAGCGCGTACTTGCCCTGGATGCTCTGCATGTTGGGGCCGGTCGGGCCGCCGGTCGGGTTGATGAAACCGGTCAGCCGCTTGACCCGCCAGCCGGCGACGACGATCAGGATGAGCAGCACCACGCCGATCAGCGCCAGCATCCCGCTGTACAGGCGGCCCGGCGTGCCGACCACCCAGAGCAGGGCGAGCAGGATGACCATCATCATGAACGTGGTGCCGAGGTCATCGCCGATCATCACCAGCAGGCACAGGAATCCGGCGCCCGGCAGCAGCGGGATCAGCAGTTGCCGCAGGTCATCAAGCTGGCCCAGCTTCTCCTTGCGAGCGAGCAGGTCCGCCCCCCAGAGCAGGAACGCGAACTTGGCCAGCTCGGACGGCTGGAGCTGGAGCGGGCCGATGTCGATCCAGCGGGTCGCTCCGCCCGACGTCTGGCCGACACCCGGGATGAGGGTGAGCAGCAGTCCCAGGATGGACAGCCCCAGCAGCGGGTAGGCGGCGGCCCGGAACAGGGTGGGCGAGGACCGGGCCGCGAACCACATGCACGTCAGGCCGAGCGCCACGCTGAGCACTTGCTTCTGGAAGCCCGACCAGGGCGAGCCGCCCTGGATCAGCCCGGCGATGGACGACGTGGACAGCACCATGACCAGGCCGAGCGCGAGCAGCAGCGTGGTGATGCCGAGGACCAGGTAGTAGGAGGTGAGCGGCCGGTCGAGCAGCCCGGCCGCGGCGGTGAGCCGCATCCGGGGGGTGACGGCACCCGGGTCCGTCCCGCCGCCGGCCGCCCGGCCAGCGCCGTCCCCGGCCCGGCTCGCGCCGCCGCGGCCGCGCAGGGTGACGCCGCCGCTCACCGCGCCCCTGCCAGGCCGGCGACCGCGGCCGCGAACGCGTCACCGCGCGCCGGGTAGTCACGGAAGATGTCGAAGGACTGGGCGGCCGGAGCGAGCAGCACCGTGTCGCCCGGCCGGGCCAGCCGGGCCGCCTCGGCCACAACGCGATCCATTACCCCAGTGTCGGTGCCCGCGGCCTCGACGACCGGGACATCTGGCGCGTGTCGCGCGAGTGCATGCGCGATCTTGGCCCGGTCCACGCCGAGCAGGACCACGCCCCGCAGCCGGGCAGCGGCGCCACCGACCAGTTCCTCGACATCGCTGTCCGCTCCCCGGAAGAGGCCGCCGGCGATCCAGACCACCGACGGGTACGCGGCCAGCGAGGCGGCGGCGGCATGCGGGTTGGTCGCCTTCGAGTCGTCCACGTAATCCACCCCGCCGACCTGGGCGACCAGGCTGATCCGGTGCGGTTCCGGCTGGAATGCCCGCAACCCGGCGCGGATCGCGTCAGGTCCGGCGCCGTAGGCCCGCGCCAGGGCGGCCGCGGCGAGCGCGTCGGCCACGTTGTGCGGCGCGGCGGGCCGCACGTCAGTCACCGCAGCCAGCCGGACGCCGTCGCCGAACGCCCGGTCCACCAGGAATCCGTCCGCCACGCCGAGTTCGCCGGATCCCGGGGCGTCCCGGCGGAAGGCGACGATACGGGCTGGGCCGGTGGCCGCGGCGGCGAGCTGGCCGGTCCGGGCGTCATCCGCGTTGCAGACCGCCACCGTGCCGCGCGCGTAGATGCGCCCCTTGTCCGCCGCGTAGGAGTCGATGTCACCGTGCCAGTCGAGGTGATGCCCGGCCACGTTGAGGACGACCGCCGCGAACGGCGTCACGGTGCTGCTCCAGTGCAACTGGAAACTGGACAGCTCCACGGCGAGCACCGGGCACGGATCGGTGGCGGTGACCGCGTCCACCACCGAGGTGCCCACGTTGCCCACGGCCATGGCCCGGTACCCGGCCGCGGTGAGCATGCAGGCGAGCATCCGCACCGTCGTGGTCTTGCCGTTGGTCCCGGTGACCGCGAGCCATTCCTGCCTGCCGCCGCCAGGCAGCGACGGCCGCAGCCGCCAGGCGAACTCGACATCCCCGATCACCGGGATGCCTGCCGCCGCCGCCGCGGCCAGCAGCGGCGCGTCCGGCCGCCAGCCCGGGGACGTGACGACCAGGTCGGTCCCGCCCGGGGCCAGCTCGGTGAGCAGGGCGGCGCCCTGGGCCGGCCGTTCGCCGAGCGCCACCGCGACGCCGAGCCGCTCCAGTTCGGCGCCGAGCCGCCGCCGCTCCTCGTCGTCCCGGCCGTCGACCACGGTCACCTGGGCGCCGAGCCGGGCCAGGGTGCGGGCGGCGGGCGGCCCGGACACGCCGAGCCCGGCCACGCAGACCCGCCGGCCGGTGAACTCCCCGCCCGGCTCGGTCACCTGGGCATCCATTCGACGTAGAAGATGCCGAGGCCCAGGGCCACGAACATGGCGGAAATCAGCCAGAACCGGATCACGATCGTGGTCTCGGCCCAGCCTTTCAGCTCGAAGTGGTGTTGCAGCGGCGCCATCCGGAACACCCGGCGCCCGGTCATCTTGTACGAGCCCACCTGGATGATCACGGACAGCGCGATGACCACGAAGATGCCGCCGAGGATGGCGAGCAGCAGCTGGGTCTTGGTGCACACGGCCAGGCCCGCCAGCACCCCGCCGAGCGCGAGCGACCCGGTGTCGCCCATGAAGATGCGGGCCGGCGGCGCGTTCCACCACAGGAAGCCGAAGCAGGCGCCGAGCACCGAAGCGGCCACCACGGCCAGGTCCAGCGGGTCCCGCACCGGGTAACAGTGCGGGGCGAGGAAGTTGGTGCAGTCGTTGCGCAGCTGCCAGTTCCCGATCAGCACGTAGGCGGCCAGCACCAGGCAGGCGCACCCGGTAGCCAGGCCGTCCAGGCCATCGGTGAGGTTCACCGCGTTGGAGGTCCCGGCGATCAGGAAGACGATCCACAGCACGAAGGCGACCAGCCCGATGGACGGCCCGAAGTCGCGCAGGAACGACAGGTGCGCGTCCGCCGGAGTGATGTCGAACCCGTTGGCGAACCGCTGCTGCAGCACGAGCAGCGCGAACAGGACCCCGACGATGCCCTGGCCGGCCAGCTTGGCGCCGCTGCGCAGGCCGAGGCTGCGCTGCTTGTAGATCTTGATGAAGTCGTCAAGGAAGCCGACCACGCCCAGGCCGGCCATCAGCATCATCACCAGCAGCCCGGACACGGACGGCGCCTGGCCGGTGAAGATGTTGCCCGCGAAGTACCCGGCCACTGCGGCGATGACGATGACTGTCCCGCCCATGGTGGGGGTGCCTCGCTTGGTGGCGTGCCCGGCCGGGCCTTCTTCCCTGATCAGCTGGCCGTACCCGCGCTGGGAGAAGATCCTGATCGCCAGGGGTGTGCCGAAGAGCGCCAGCAGCAGGGAGACGCCAGAGGCGATCAGGATGGTCTTCACAGCGCGGCCTCCCCGGTCAGCGCGAGCGCGACACGCTGCAGGCCGGCCGCACGGGACGCCTTGACCAGAACGACGTCGCCCGGCTCGAGGCGGCGGCGGAGCGCGTCCACCGCAGCGCCGGCGTCGGGTACCTGCAGCGCCTCACCCCGCCAGGCAGGTTCCGTCTTGGCCCCGGTGAGCATCGGCGCGGCCTCGTCGCCCACCACGATCAGGCCGGCCAGGCTCGCGCGCGCGGCCAGCCTCCCCACCTCCTCGTGGGCGGCCGGCCCGCCAGCACCAAGCTCGGTCATGTGCCCGAGCACGGCGAATGCCCGGCGCCCGGTGGCCATCACGGCCAGCGTCCGCAGGGCGGCCGCGACCGCCTCGGGGTTGGCGTTGTACGCGTCGTTCACGATGGTGACCCCATCGGGCCGCTGGGTCACCTCCATCCGCCACCTGCTCCGCGCGGTCGCCGCGGACAGCCGCTCGGCGATCTGCTCCGGGGTCAGGCCAAGCTCGGCAGCGACGGCCGCGGCGGCCAGCGCGTTGGACACGTTGTGCTCGCCGTACAACCGCAGCCGAACGGCTCCCGTCCCAGCTCCCGTCACGAGGGTAAAGCGCGGCCGGCCGCGGGAGTCGAGCGTCACCCCAGTGGCCCTGACGTCAGCTCCGGGGGCCCGGCCGAACGTCACCACCCGGGCCGGGGTGACCGCGGCCATGGCCATGACGCGCGGGTCATCGGCGTTGAGCACGGCCACCCCGTCAGCCGGAAGCGCGGCAGGCAGCTCAGCCTTGGCCCTGGCTACTTCCGCGATGCCGCCGAACTCGGCCTCGTGGGCATGCCCGACGCAGAGCACCACGCCGAGCCGGGGCGGTGCCACCTGGCACAGGTGCGCGATGTGCCCCTGGCCGCGGGCGGACAGTTCCAGCACCAGGTAGCGGGTCTGCTCGGTGGCCCGCAGCACGGTCAGCGGGTGGCCGATCTCGTTGTTGTAAGAGCCCTCCGGGGCCACCGTCGGCCCGAGTGCCTCGACGAGCTGGGCGGCCAGGTCCTTGGTCGTGGTCTTCCCCGCGGACCCGGTGATCGCGGCGATGGCCAGGTCCGGCAGCGCGTCCACCACGGCCCGGGCGAGCCGGGCGAGCGCGGCTGTCACGTCCGGGACCAGTAGCGCGGGGACCCCGGCCGGGCGGGTGGCCAGCACCGCCGCGGCCCCGGCCGCCGCCGCGGCGGCGGCGAAGTCATGCCCGTCAGCGCGGGTCCCCGGCAGGGCCGCGAACAGGGCTCCTGGCCCGGCCAGCCGCGAGTCGATCACCACTGGCCCGGTCACCAGCGCGGCCGGATCGGGTACGCCGTCCAGCGTGGCGCCGGTGATCTCAGCAATGGCCGCCAGCGAAAGCGGGATCACTCGGTGCCCTCCGTGGTCCATGCGTCCAGCCCGGCCTCATCCAGCCCGGCCGCGTCCAGCGCGGCGGAGCCGCGGGCCAGCTCCTCGGCCACCGCCTCAGCCGCTACTTCCCGGTCGTCGAACGGGATCACCGACCCGCCAGCGTACTGTCCGCGCTCGTGGCCCTTCCCGGCTACCAGCACGATGTCTCCTTTGCCCGCGGCCGCCACGGCCAGCCTGATCGCGGCGGCCCGGTCCGGCTCGATGATCACGTGCGCCCGATCAGCTTGCGGCACGGTGAGTACCCCTTCCAGCATCGCCGCCAGGATCACGAGCGGATCCTCGGTTCGTGGATTGTCACTGGTCAGGATGGCCAGGTCGGCCAGGGCCGCGGCCGCCGCACCCATCAGCGGGCGCTTGGCCTTGTCGCGGTCCCCGCCGCAGCCGAGCACGATGGCCAGCCGTCCCTGGGTGACCTGGCGCAGCGCGCGCAGCACCGCCTCGACCGCGCCCGGCTTGTGCGAGTAGTCCACCAGGACAGTGAAGTCCTGCCCGGCCTCGACCCGCTCCAGGCGGCCGGGCACGCCGGGGCAGGCCGCGACCCCGGCCACGGCCGCGGCCAGGCTGACCCCCGCCTCCACCAGTGCGACTATCGCGCCCAGCGCGTTGGCGACGTTGAACGGGCCGGGCAGCGCCACCGACGCGTCGGCCTCCACCCCGCCGGGGCCGACGACCCGGAACGTGCTCCCGTCCGCGCCGGCCCGGACATCGGCGGCTCGCCAGTCCGCGGCCAGGTCCCCGCTCGCGGAGAACGTCGTGATCGGGATCCGCGGCACGGCCGCGAGCCGGCGGCCGTACGCGTCGTCGATGTTGACGACCCCGATCTGGGCGTACCTGGGTGTGAACAGCATGGCCTTCGCGGCGAAATAGTCTTCAAGGCCGCTGTGGAAGTCTAGGTGCTCGGGCGACAGGTTGGTGAAGATCGCCACATCGTAGGAGGTGCCCGCCACCCGGCCGAGGGCGAGCGCGTGACTGGAGACCTCCATCGCCGCGGCGGTCACACCACGCTCCACCATGACCGCCAGCAGCGCCTGCAGGTCCGTGGCCTCCGGCGTGGTGAGCTGGCTCGGCCAGCTGTCGCCGGCCACCCTCGTCTCCACCCCGCCGGCCAGCCCGGTCAGGTGCCCGGCCATCCGCAGCCCGGACTCCAGCAGGTAGCTGGTCGTGGTCTTGCCGCTGGTGCCGGTCACGCCGATCATCATCAGCCGGCCGGACGGGTTCCCGTACACCCAGGAGGCGACCTCGCCCAGCCGCGACCTGGGGTCAGCCAGCACAAAGACCGGCACCCCGGAGTGCCGGGCCAGGCTCTTGCCGTCCGGGTCGGTGAGCACGGCCACCGCCCCGGCCTCGACGGCCTCCTGGCAGAACCGCGCGCCGTGGTAACTGCTGCCGGCCAGCGCGGCATACAAATCGCCCGGCCCTACCCGGCGCGAGTCGTGCGTGACGCCAGTAATCCCGCCGGATCCGTGGGGCCCATGGAAGGGCTCAGGCCCGGGCCGCCCGGTCATCGTCACGCCGAGTAGCACGGCAAGTCCGGAGAGCGGGCGCGGCGGGATGTTACGTGGACGAAGAGCCGCAGACACGCGCCGAGGGTACCGCTGATCACGGCGCCGTGAGCCGGACGTCCGGTCGCTTCGCACCATCTGGCGGGATCTGCAGGCTTTGCAGCGCGAACTTCATCACCTTGTAGAACACCGGGCCGGCCACGCCATTGCCGTAGTAACCGCCCTTGCGCGGATTCTGCACGTTGACCGCCACCACCAGTTTCGGGTTGCTGGCCGGCCCGATGCCGATGTAGCTGGATCCGTACTGGCACAGGCAGCCTTGGGCGTTCGCGATCTGGGCGGTCCCGGTCTTGGACGCGATGGAGTAGCCCGCTATCTCACCCCAGGGCTCGTAGGCCAGCGTGGCGTCGAGGTACGGCACCTGCTGGAGGACCCCCATCAGTTCGCTGGCGGTGCTGGCCTTGATGACACGGCGGCTGGCCGGCTTCGGGGCCGGCACGAACCGGCCGCTGGCATTCGTGGTGCCCGCGACCAGGGACGGCTGGACGCGTACCCCGCCGTTGGCGATGGTCGCGTAGACGCTGGCCATCTGCAGGGCGGTAGCGGCCACCCCCTGCCCGAAGGCCAGGGTGTAGCGCTCGTCCCCCCACCACTTGTCGGGCGGGTAGAGGATGCCGTTGCTCGTGGCGGGCAGGTTGAGCCCGCTGGGCTCGCCGATGCCGAACGCCTTGAAGTACTGGTACTGGACCTGGGGGGTGACGTGCTGGGCGACCTGGACCATGCCCACGTTGCTGGAATGCGCGACGATGCCGGCGATGGTGAGCCGTTCCGTCGGGTGATATTCCGCGTCCCGGAACGGGAAGCCGTCCATGACGATCTGATCGGGCACCGTATACGGGCTCATCAGCGTCTGGCCGCCGTGCTCCAGGGCCGCGGCGGCCGTGATCACCTTCGCGGTGCTGCCGGGGTCGAACACGTTCGTCACCGGCATGTCCGTGGTGGCCGCGAGGCTGACCGGGTGGGCCGGGTTGAACGACGGGGCCTGGGCCAGGGCCAGGATCTTCCCGGTGCCGGGTTCCATGACGACCACGGTGCAGTTGTCGGCGTCGGTCTCCCGGACCCGCGCCGCGCATGCCTGCTCCGCCGCGTACTGGATGTCGGCCTGGATGGTGAGCCGCACGTTGTCGCCGGGCACCACCGGCCTTGTCTTGTCCTCCCCCACCGGGATCTGCTGGCCGGTCGTGCCGATCTCGATCTCGCTCTGGCCGTCTTTGCCGGCCAGCACGGTGTTGTAGGACTGCTCGACGCCGGCCTCGCCGCGCAGGTCTCCGGCACCGGTGGGGTCAGCGAAACCGACGACGTTCGCGGCCAGGTCCCCGTTCGGGTAGGCACGGGTGTACGAGGGCGTCAGTCCGACGCCTGGCTCATTGAGCGCGGAGATGCGCGCCCCGACGGTCGACGAGACGCTCTTCTTGAGCACCACGTAGTCGTGGGAGGTGGGGATGCGCAGCAGCGCCAGGATCGCGGCCTGGGTCATGCCGAGCGGACCCGCCAGGGCGGCGGCCACGGCGGCAAGCGACCTTTTCGCCTGGGCGATGAGCGGCGGGTCGGCGAACACGAGGTCGGTCGGCACCGTGATGGCCAGCGTAGTGCCGTCCGCGGTGGTGATGCTGCCGCGCACGGCCGGCTCCGGAATGTAATGCAGGCGCTGGCGCTCGGCGAGGGACTGATAGCTGGACCCGTCCATCCCTTGCAGCTGAACGAGCCTGCCCGCCACCAGCGATAGCACGAAGCCGATGCACAGCAAGGTCGCGTTCAGCCGCCGCGAGGGGTTGCCCAGGCGCAGCGTGGGCCGCGGGGCGGGGCCCGGCCGGGGCCGGCCAGCGCCGCCCGGCCGCCGGCCGGAGCCAGCGGACGGCCTGCCGGAACTACCTGCCCGCCTGATGTCGCTGCCCAGCCGCCTGATGTCGTCACCCAGCCGGCCACCAGTGTCGGACGGCCACCTGCGGGGGCCGCCAGCGCGCCGGGCACCGGCGCCGTCTCCGGAACGCTGGTCGCCGGCGGGGCGGTGCGGGCGTACCCGCGAGCCGTCACCGCCGCCCGGGCCTGCCCCGCCCTCGCGGGTCCGTCTGGGCGCCCCTGGCCGGCGGGATCCAGCCGCGGCCCCCGGTGGCCCGGTCCGCCGCGGGCTGGCGCGGCCGTCCCGGCCGCCTCCCTCAGCACCCGTCACGGTGTCCACCCGGGCTGGGCGACAATCCCCGGGTCGGTCGCGGGCTGGCTGGTGATGTGGCCCGTCTTGAGGTCAAGGAATTTGATCAGCGGCGGCTGGACCATGCCCAGCTGGAGCGCCCGGTGCTCGATGACGGCCGGTGACCTGTCCGCCGCGACCTGCTGACTGAGCGTCGCGACCTGCTGGGTCTGCGCTGCGTTGGCCTTCTGCAGGGCGGTGATCTGGTACGAGCCCGCCGCCAGGACGGTGTTGATGATCAGGAGGCTGAGCAGCCCCCCGCCCAGGAGCCCGACCACGAGGAAGATGAACGGCGTGCGTGAGGAGGTCCGGACCGCCGCGTCGCGGCCAGCCCGCAGCGGGCTGGCCGCGGCCGCGGGCAGCCCGCGGCCAGGTCGCCGCCGTGTGCTGGGCGGCCGGGTAGCGGGCCGGGTGCCGGGCGGCCGGGTGTCAGGCA
>Ga0265338_10004446_pt1 | contig 18931 bp, 14 predicted proteins | sample 42126metaG_FD_193579 | JGI IMG/M metagenome (GOLD analysis project Ga0265338, IMG submission 193579) | Rhizosphere microbial communities from Carex aquatilis grown in University of Washington, Seatle, WA, United States - 4-21-26 metaG | ecosystem: Host-associated > Plants > Roots > Rhizosphere... | reverse complement strand
CCGCCGCCCCGCTGCTGGCCCTCGTACCAGTCCAGCCAGTCATCCAGGTAGGCGTCCGAACTGGCGGCCGCCGGCCCGGCCGGCTCCGCCGCGGCCGGGCCGGCCAGCGCCAGGTCATCCGCGCCCGGGCCCTCGGGCATGACCGGTGCGGCGGCCGCCCACGGCCCGCCCGCTGCCGGGTCGGCGGCCGCCCCGCGCTCGTACATCAGCGGATACGGGGCGGAGTCGTCATCCCATTCCTCGTCCGGGCCGGCCTCGGTGGCGGCGGGCCAGCCGGCCGCGGCCGGGCCGCGCGGCCGTTCTCCGCCCGCGAACGCGTCACCCGCCGGGAACGCGTCACCGCCCGCGAACGCGTCACCGCCGTCGAGCCAGCCGTCACCCGCGAGCAGCTGCGTGTCGTCGCTAGCGTCGTGCCCGCCGGCCGGCGGGCGGCCGAAGTCCCAGTGGCTCATCATGCTCCCAGGTAGAGGCTGCTGCCCTGTATCACGGGCCGGCCGAGGGGATGGTTCACCCGGTGCCGTCGCGATGATCTGGTCCACGTCAGGTAGCTTCGGCCGGCGCCTGGCCCCGCCGCCGGCGGTGTTTACCGGGGTGCCGCCGCGGTAGCTATGGCGGCACGGGTGTCGTCTACGTCCCTGGTCCAGGAAAGGACAACTGGCATGGCTCACGTCGCCGTCGTCGCGCACTCAGGGAAGACTTTCGGCGGCGGACTGCCAGAGCTGCGGCGGGTCCTCGCCCGCGAGGGAGTGACCGAGCCCCTGTGGTACGAGGTGGAGAAAAGCCGGAGCGCTCCCAAATGCGCCCGTCGGGCGGCGGCCGCCGGGGCGGGCGTGGTGTTCGTCTGGGGCGGCGACGGCACCGTCCAGCGCTGCGTCGACGCGCTGGCCGGGACGGAAACGGCGGTAGCGATCCTGCCCGCGGGCACCGCGAACCTGCTCGCGTCCAACCTCGGCATTCCCGCTGACGTCGACCAGGCAGTGCGGGTTGGCTTGCATGGCGACCGGCGTCGGCTCGATACCGGCTCCGTCAACGGCGAGCGCTTCGCGGTGATGGCGGGCGCGGGCTTCGACGCGCGGATGATCGCGGACGCCGACCGGGGCATGAAGGACCGGCTGGGCCGGGCCGCCTACGTCGTTACCGGGATCAGGAACCTCGGCCAGCGCCGGGTGAAGGCAACCGTCAAAGTCGACGGCAAGCGCTTCTTCGACGGCAAGATCGCGTGCGTGCTGGCCGCGAACGTCGGCGAGATACTCGGCGGAGTCAAGGCCTTTCCGCGGGCGCAACCGGACGACGGGCGCCTTGAGTTCGGGGTGGTGACGGCCGGCACTCCGGTTCAGTGGGCCCGCGCCTTCAGCCGCATCGCCCTAGGGCACCCGGAGCGCTCTCCTTTCGCCAGGGTCACCCGGGGCAAGAAGCTCACCATCAGGTTTGACCGCAAGACGCGCTTCGAGCTTGACGGCGGCGCGCGGCCGGCCAGCAGGAAACTGCGCATCAAGGTCCACCCCGGGTCGGTCACGGTCTGCGTCCCTGAGGCGACTGAGGCGACTGAGGCGACGCCGCGAAGCTAGCCTTGCGGCGGGGGCCGGTCCCGGTCGGGCGCTAACCGGCCGACACGCTCGCGCCCGCCGGGTGCCCGGTCCCCGCGCGGGCCGGGCCGCCCCCGACTGCGATCCCCGCGACCAGCGTGATCACGCCCACCGCGACGGCGATCCTGGTCGTCCAACGAATCCGCATGCGAGTCCCCTTCGCGTCGGCGTTCATCCCGGGGGCGGCCCGTCCCCGCGCCGGCCCCTGCGGGGGATATTAACCGGCAAGCGGCGCAAGGCCGCGCAGGCGCGCGGAAGTCCCATCATTCAGTAACGTGTCCGCATCGCGTCGCGCACCTGGTCCAGGGTCGCCGCGGCGACCGCCCGGGCCCGGTCGCAGCCGTCGCGCAGCACCTGCCGGGCGTAGCCGGGGTCGGCCGCCAGCTCGGCCCGGCGCCTGGCAGCCCAGGATGTCGGCCGCCTGGTGCACCGGGTAGGTGAGCATCAGCCCGGACACCGAGGCCTGCCGGGAATGCGCGATCTCGTCTTTCACGGTCGGGTTCCGCTGCAGCTCGGGCACGCTGACCAGGCTGAGGAACGGCAGCAGGAGCTGGTTCAGCTCCGGAACGGCGCTGTGCGCGAAGATCACCGACGCGGCCTGGTCCGGGTCGATCCCGGCCGCCAGGTAGTCGAGCACCAGGCCGAGCACGTGCTCGGCGGGCGCCTCGGCGGTGTCCTGGTCGGTGAGCACCTGGTAGTCGGCGATCAGCACGAACAGCTCCACCCCGGCGTCCTGCAGCCGCACCCGGTTGAGCAGGGTGCCGAAGTAGTGCCCCAGGTGCAGGTGGCCGGTTGGCCGGTCGCCCGTGAGGATGCGGAACGAGTGCGGCGCTGCGCCGATCCGCAGCTCGATCTCGGCCGAGCGGCGCAGCGCCTCGGCCAGCGACCCGGCCACTGGGGCATCGGTCACCGGGGCATCGGTCACGGTTGTCGTCATGGGTGGCTCCTTGCCTGGTCAGCGGGTTAGGCAGGGACGGCCCGGCTTTTTGGCGGCTGCGCGGCGCGGCTGCGCGGCGCAGCAAAAAGGCCGTCCCCCGAGGGGTGGACGGCCGTTGCTGGTCAGCGCGCGCTCAGCGCGGCGGTCGTCCCCCGCGGGGACGCCACCAGCCCTGGAGCGTACGGCTGCGCATAGTCAGATGCTAGCACCGGCGGGACCAGGACCCGGGGTTACGTTGCCCGGTGGCCGGCGTGAAAGGCTGAAGGCATGGAGTACACGCACCTCGGACGCTCGGGCCTGTCCGTCAGCCGGCTTTGCCTCGGCACGATGAACTTCGGCCCGCTCACCCCGCCGGAAGAGTCGCACGCGATCATGGACCGGGCCCACGAGCTCGGCATCAACTTCTTCGACACCGCCAACGTCTACGGCCGCCGCCAGTCGCCCCCGGGCCAGGTCGGCGGCAACGACGAGGCGCACGTCGGGTGGACCGAGGAGATCCTCGGCGACTGGTTCGCGCTCGGCGGCGGCCGGCGTGAGAAGACGGTCCTCGCCACCAAGCTCTACGCCGACATGCACCGCTGGCCGAACGACGGGAAGCTGTCCGCCCTCAACATCCGCCGCGCCTGCGACGCCTCCCTGCGCCGGCTGCGGACCGACTACATCGACCTGTACCAGATGCACCACGTCGACCGGGATACCCCGTGGGACGAGATCTGGCAGGCGATGGAGGTGCTGGTCGCCCAGGGCAAGGTGCTGTACACCGGATCGTCCAACTTCGCGGGCTGGCACATCGCCCAGGCCTGCGAGGCCGCCCGCGCCCGGGGTTACCTGGGCCTGGTCAGCGAGCAGTCGCTGTACAACCTGTTCACCCGCTGGATCGAGCTTGAGGTGCTGCCCGCCGCCCGCGCCTACGGGGTCGGCGTCATCCCGTGGTCACCGCTGGAGGGCGGGCTGCTCGGCGGTGTCCTCGCGGCGGAGCGGGAAGGGCGACGCCGGCTGGCGGGACGGGCCAAGGCCGCGGTGGAGGCGAACCGGGAGCGCATCGAGGCGTGGGAGGAGCTGTGCGGCAAACTCGGCGAGGAGCCCGCGCACGTGGCCCTGGCCTGGCTGCTGCAGCAGGACGGGGTGACCGCCCCGATCATCGGCCCGCGCACCATGGAGCAGCTGGACGGCGCCCAGCGCGCGCTCGACGTGCGGCTTGACGCCGCGGTGCTCAGCCGCCTGGATGAGATCTTCCCCGGTTACCAGACCGCACCGGAGCACTATGCCTGGTGAGCCCGGCTCCGGCGCTACTCTTCCTCGTCGGTCTCATTCACGACGCTGACCGAGTCGTTGGCCAGCAGGAACGAGACGTCCTCGAGCGACTTGGCGATGGAGAACAGCAGGAACGGCACTGCCGCCTGGGCGTCGCCGCTGAGCATCCCGGCCGCGACGCGCAGCTGCGGGCTGTAGTCGGAGCCCAGGTCTTCCTGGAGTTCGTCGAGCAGGCTGTCGTCGTCCATCGGTGCCTCCCTGGCGGTGCGCCCGTGGCGCGTGGCTCGCCCCAAATCCAGGCGCCACGGGAATCCTAGTCCAGCCCGGTCGCGGTAATGACACGAGATTGCTCAGGAACACGGAAAGCCCCGCGGGCCTGCCCGGCGTGCTGCCGAACCGGCCCGCGGGGCCGTTGCCGCGGTAAAGCGGCTGTTGCCGTGTCTCGCCTGAGGAAGCGGAGCCTCAGGAGGCGAAGTCGAGCAGCGGCTGGGCCCGCGACGGGTGCCGAAGCTTGGACAGCGACTGCTTCTCCAGCTGCCGGATCCGCTCCCGGGTCAGCCCGAGCGCGCGGCCGATCTCGTCCAGCGTGTGCGGGTTGCCGTCGTAGAGGCCGAACCGCATCGCCATGATGGTCGCCTCGCGCGGGGTGAGCGCGTCAAGCGCCGACCGCAGTTGCTCGGCCATGAGCTGCCGGTCGACAAGCTCCGAGGCCTCGGGCGCGTCGACGTCCTCGATGAGGTCGCCGATCGACGTCTCGCCGTCCTCGCCGATGGTGGAGTCGAGCGAGATCGGCTGCCGCGAGGTGCGCAGCAGCTCCTCGATCTGGTCCGGGGTCCGGTCCAGCTCGACCGCCAGCTCCTCCGGCGTGGGCTCGCGGCCCAGCCGCTGGTGCATGTCACGCTCGACCCGGGACAGCTTGGACAGCATCTCGAGCACGTGCACGGGCAGCCGGATGGTGCGCGCGGAGTCCGCGAACCCGCGCTGGATCGCCTGCCTGATCCACCACATCGCGTAGGTCGAGAACTTGTAGCCCTTGGTGTAGTCGAACTTCTCGACCGCCCGGATCAGGCCCAGGTTCCCCTCCTGCACGACGTCGAGGAGGGAAAGCCCGCGGTCGCTGTACTTCTTGGCCACCGACACGACGAGCCGCAGGTTGGCCTCGAGCATGTGCGCCTTGGCGCGCCGCCCGTCCTCGGCCACCAGCTCAAGCTCGCGGCGGTGCTCCGGCGACAGGGTCGCCTCGGTGTCCAGCTTGTGCTCGGCGAACAGGCCCGCCTCGATCCGCTTGGCCAGGTCCACCTCCTGCTCAGCGGTCAGCAGGCTGGTCCGGCCGATCGACTTCAGGTAGGTGTGCACCGAGTCGCCCATCGCGGGCGTCTGGTCGTCCAGGTCAACCCCGTCGGCGAACGCGGCCACATCCGCCTCGAGCGTCGCAATCTCGTCCTCGGCGAAATCGCCGTCGGCGGCGTCGCCCTGGGCGCTCGCACCGGCCTTGGCGGGGGCAGCCGGGGCAGCCGGGGTAGCCGCGGCGGCCTGCTCGGCCTTCTTGGCGCGTGCCTTCTTGGCGCTCCCGGTGCCAGCGGCAGCCGGCCCGGCGCCGTCGGACGCGGCGGCAGGCTCGGCCACGGTCCGCGTGGCCTGCGCCTTGGCGGTCCCGGCGGCCTTGGCGGTGGCGGGCTTGGCCTTGCCCCGGGCCGACTTCAGCTCGGTCTCCTCGTCGGCCAGCCGCACGCCAGCCTCGCTCAGCTCGCGGAGAATGGACCGCGCCTCGGCGGGCTGAAGCCCCGCCGTCTCGAACGCCGTCCGCAGGTCCGAAAGGGACAGGTGGCCCTGGCTGCGACCGCGCTGAATGAGGTCGTCCACCCGAGACGAGCTCGCCTCCTCGTCAGCCGAGGCGGCCGTTGCGATCTGCGGCATGAGACACCACCCTCCTTCTGTACGCGTGCGCACACGTTGCGCACTTCAGCATCAACACGACTTAACACGATCCCCGATGACAATGAGTAACCCCGCTCCGTTTCACCGGCTTTCGCGGGGGGCACTCTTGATTAACGTTCCGCGCCCGAGTTTGTTCCCGTCGGCGTCACGTTCTTGCCACCTTGAGGGCTGCCAGGTCCGGCTTCCCGCTGGGAAGGAGCGGGATTGCCTCCGTCAGCACGACCTCACTGGGGCAAGCGTAACGCGGAAGGCGCGCGCTTACATGCGTACGTACCAATTCTAGGCCAGGCGGGTCAGCCGGGTCAGCCGGGACTACCACCGCGATGACCCGTTCGCCCCATTCCGGGTCCGGGCGGCCGACCACCACCGCCTCCCGGACACCAGGGCACGTCGCCAGCACCGCGGCCACCTCACCGGGGACGACCTTGTGGCCGCCGGTGTTGATCACGTCATCGGCCCGGCCGCGGACCGTCACCCGGCCGCTCGGGTCGACCGAGCCGAGGTCGGAGGTGACGAACTCCCGGTGCCCGCTGCGCCCGCTGTCCAGTCGGCCGGCGCCGGCGGCGGATCCAACGGCGGCGTGTCCAACGGCGGCGTGTCCAACGGCGGCGTGTCCAACGGCGGCGCCGAACGCGGCGGCGGTGAGGCCGGGCTGCCGGTAGTAGCGGTTCATCAGCACCGGCCCGGAGACCCGCAGCCGCCCGTCGGCGTCCGCGCGGACGGTGACCCCGTCCAGCGGCAGCCCGTCGTAGACGCACCCGCCGCACGTTTCGCTCATCCCGTAGGTGGTGACGGCGTTGATGCCGGCCGCCCGCGCCTGCGCCAGCGCGCCCGCGCCCGCGGCGGCGCCCCCGACCAGCACGCACCGGTACCGGGCGAGGGCGGCCGCGCCGTCGCCGCGGCCAAGCAGCCGGACCAGCTGGGTGGGGACGACCGAGACGTGCGCGCAGCCGGCCGTCGCCGCGTCCGCCACCGCTCGCGCGCTCGCGTCGGCCGCGACGGCCGGCTCGGTCCCGCCGACCAGCGAGCGGACCAGCACCTGGAGCCCGGCCACGTGCGAGGCCGGCAGGCACACCAGCCACCGCTCCCCGGGCCTGGCCCCGGTCCGCGTCAGTGACGCCCCCGCGGAACGGGTGAGCGCCGCCGCGCTCAGCTCCACCCCTTTCGGCTCCCCGGTGGATCCCGAGGTGCCGATGATGACGGCCGTGTCCGCCGCCACTCCCGGCATTCCCGAACGGTTGCGTGCTTCCCCGTCGACGTCGATGACCGCGTTCGGCTGGAAGAGGTCGATGAGCTGCCGCAGCCGGGCGGCGGGGAGTGCGGCGTCAAGCGGCAGGACCGCGGGCCCGGTCCCGTCCAGCGCCCGGGCGAGCGGTCCGAGCAGCCGCGCCGCGCCCGCCACGCCGTCGAGCAGCACAGCGTGCAGCGGCCTGCCGTCCGGGCCCGGCCGGCTGGGATCGGGAGGGAGAGCGCTCACGGAGGTCAAGGGTAAACCGCGCCGCCCAGGCGGCGCCCCGGCGCCCGCCCGCCCGTCGCCGCCGCCCCGCCTGGCCGTCGCCTCGCCTGGCCGCCGCCCGCTCGCGGCCGGGCGCTAGAGTGCCTAGGAACGGCGAGTGGCCTGGTGCGGGAGGAAGAAGTGGTGTCCGGTGAGGCGGTGGCGGTGACCGGCGGGCCGACCGCGGGCGGCCCCGGTGGCACGCCACCGGACCTGCCGGACCTGCTCGGCACCATGCGGGCGTTCGCGATCCCGCTGCGCACCCGGTTCCGTGGCATCGAGGTCCGTGCGGGAGCGCTCATCCAGGGGTCGGCCGGCTGGGGGGAGTTCTCACCGTTCGCCGAGTACGGGCCGGCCGAGTCGGCCCGCTGGCTGGCGAGCGCGATCGAGTCGGCGACCGTTCCCTGGCCCGCCCCGCTGCGCGACTCGGTACCGGTGAACGTCACCGTGCCCGCCGTGCCCGCCGACCGCGCCTACGCCATCGTCGCCGCCTCCGGCTGCCGGACGGCCAAGGTCAAGGTGGCCGAGCGGGGGCAGCCCGAGTCGGCCGACATCGAGCGGGTCGCCGCGGTGCGCGACGCCCTTGACGCGGCCGGGCCGGGCGGCAAGATCCGGGTGGACGCCAACGGCGGGTGGTCGACCGGGCAGGCGGCCCGGCTGCTGCGGCGCCTGCGCCGGTACTCGCTGGAGTACGCCGAGCAGCCCTGCGCGACCCTGGCCGAGCTGGCGGAGCTGCGTCGGCTGATTGACATCCCGGTCGCGGCGGACGAGTCGGTCCGCAAGGCGGACGACCCGCTCCGGGTCCGCGCGGCCGGCGCGGCCGACATCGTCGTCGTCAAGGTGCAGCCGCTGGGCGGGGTCCGCGCCGCGCTGCGGGTGGCCGAGGCGTGCGGGCTCCCCGTCGTGGTGTCGAGCGCGGTCGACTCCTCGGTCGGGCTGGCGGCCGGCGTCGCCCTCGCGGCCGCGCTGCCCGACCTGCCCTACGCGTGCGGCCTGGCCACCATGTCGCTGCTGTCCGGCGACGTGACCGCGGAACCGCTTACCGAAGTCGGCGGAGTGCTCTCGGTGCGCCGCCCGCTACCCGACCCGGCTGCCCTCGCCCGCTGGGAAACCGACCCCGCCCCCTGGCGCGACCGCGCGCTGGCGGCCGCCAGGCACCTCGCCGGCTCCCCGGTGCCCCCCCGTGCCTAGCCGCCGCCCAGACGCACCGCCCACCCGTTTCCGCGGCGCACCGCCCAGCCACCTTCGCGGCGCAGCGTCCAGCCGCTTCCGCGGCGCACCGCCCAGCCGCTTCCGCGATGCGGCGCCCTGCCGCCCCCCCGAGATAACAGCAAGATGCGCCGGAGGTGCCGGAGGCGGCGCTGGTTCGCCCGGCGGTCGGGCTCTGGGCGGACATGTACCGACTTTCGGTGGGACAAAGCGGTACATAACGGAAGGGAAACCGCCGGAAACGCGGTACATGTTCTCGTCGGCTGTGCGGCGCACCGCTGGAAGCTGCGACCTCCTGAAGATAACAGCAAGAAGCGCCGGAGGCGCGGGGTGAACCCGTCGACCGCGTTCGGGACGGTGTTCGCGGACGAGCTTGCCCGCTGCGGGCTGCTCGAGGTGGTGGTCGCGCCCGGATCCAGGTCGACGCCCCTCGCGATGGCGTTCTGGGAGCTTGAGCGGGCCGGTCGGGTGCGGCTGCACGTCAGGATCGACGAGCGGTCGGCCGCCTTCACCGCGCTCGGGCTGGCCAAGGTGTCCCGCCGCCCGGTGGCGGTGCTGTGCACCTCGGGGACGGCGGCGGCCAACTTCCATCCGGCGGTGATCGAGGCGAGCGAGTCGGCCGTGCCGCTGCTCGTGCTGACCGCCGACCGGCCGCCTGAACTGCGCGGCACCGGTGCCAACCAGACCGTGGACCAGGTCAAGCTGTACGGGGCGGCCGTCCGCTGGTACGCCGAGTCGGGCGTGCCCGAGCGGCGGCCCGGCCTGGCCGGCTACTGGCGGTCGCTGGCCTGCCGGGCGTGGGCGCACGCGGCCGGCGCCCTGGGGACGCTGCCGGGTCCGGTCCACCTGAACCTCCCCTTCCGCGACCCGCTGGTGCCCGACGCCGACCAGGACCGGGGCGACGGCGACTGGCCGGAGCCGCTCACCGGGCGGGCCGGCGGCGCGCCGTGGACCCGCGTCGCCCAGTCAGCGGTCCCGGCCGTGCCGCTGGCGCTGCCGTGGGCCGAGCGCGGCGTACTGGTCTGCGGAGACGGCGACTATGAGGCGGCCCCGCTGGTCAGGCTGGCCGAGCAGGCGGGCTGGCCGGTGCTGGCCGAGCCTTCCTCCGGTGCCCGGCGCGGCCCGAACGCGCTGACCGGCTACCAGTACCTGCTCGCCTCGCCCGGCTTCATGGCGGCGTACCGGCCCGAGGTCATCGTCTCGGCCGGCCGGCCGGGGCTGACCCGGCCGCAGTCGGAGTTGCTCGGCCTCGCCGCCGCCCCGGACGGACCCGGCCGCGTCGGCCGCCTGGCCCGCGGGCCGGGCGGGCCGCGGGCCGTGCGGCATGTCGTGGTGGCGTCGGGCCCGGGGCTGTGGGCTGACCCGCAGCGGGCGGCGACCGATGTCGCCGCCGCGGTCAGCCTGACCGCGGTCCCTGCGTCGCCGCCCGGCCGCTGGCTGGCCGGATGGCGGTCGGCCAGCGCGGCCGCCGCCCGGGCGGCCGAGACTGTGCTCGACGGCGCGACTGTGCTCGACGGCGGGCCGCTGACCGAGCCGGAGGTCGCCCGCGAACTGGTCACCGGGCTGCCGGAGAACGCGTTGCTGTGGTGCGGTAACTCCCTCTCCGTTCGGGATATCGACTTGCTGCTGCCCGCGCGGGCGGACACCCGCGTGATCGCCAGCAGGGGGGCCAGCGGAATCGATGGGACCGCCTCGACGGCGGCCGGCGCGGCGCTCGCGCATGCCCGCGCCCGGCCCGGCGCGGTCGCGTTCGCGCTGATCGGTGACCTGTCGCTGCTGCACGACGCCCCGGGCCTGGCGATCGGGCCGGCCGAGCCGCGGCCCGACCTGTGCCTGGTGGTGGTCAACAACGACGGGGGCGGGATCTTCGCCGGGCTCGAGCCTGCCCGGTTCGCCGGGCCGTTCGAGCGGGTCTTCGCGACACCGCACGGTGCGTCACTGGGGCACCTGGCGGCCGCCTTCGGCATCCCCTACACGCTGGCGGAACAGCCGGGCGACATCGCCAAGGCGGTAGCCGCCGCCGCGGGCGGCGGGCTGCGCATCGTCGAGGCGCGCACCGGTCAGGCGGCCAACGCCGGCGTGCGGGCGCGGCAGCTGGCCGCCGCGGCGGCGGCGATCGACGACTGGCTGCGGGACGCCTGACCGCGCGGCCAGGGCGTCAGCTCCCGCCCGGCGGCAGTGCTGGCTCAGGCCGGGGTGACCCGCCAGCTGAACGACACCGTGCCGGTCGCGCCGGCGCCGTTCCTGGCGGTGACCGTTACCCGGTAGGTCACGGCCGCCGTAGACGCCGCCGACGCCGCCACCGTCCCGCTGACCAGGCCGCCCGGGCGGACGGCAAGGCCCGGCGGCAGGCCCGACGCGGTGTAGCTGAGCGGCCCGCCGCCGAGCGCGCCGAGCTGGAGCGAGGCCCGGGCGCGGGCCCGCGCGGACTGGCTGCCCGGGTTGACCAGGCCGACCGCGCCGGCGGCGAACTGGTCCAGGTCGGTGCCGCCCGCGGTGCCCACCCCGGGCACCGCGCCGCTGCTGCTGTACTGCCAGAACGTCCACGAGGGCCAGCCCGCGGGCCGCGGCGGGCTGGCCGGGCCGTACGCCGCGACCCACAGCGGGTCGGCGGTGAACGCGGCCGACCGGCCGGTGCAGGTGTTCCACCAGTCGGCGGTGGTGTAGATGACCGGGGACTGGCCGGTCAGTGATTTCACCGTGGCGACGAAGGCGGACAGCCAGGCGGTCATCTTGGCCGGCGACAGGCCGTAGCACTCGTTCGTGTGGTCGGTGGAGACATAGGGGTCGTACTCGATGTCGAGCAGCAGCGGCAGCATCCGCGTGCCCGACGCGTACCCGGAGTACTGGACCGCGAACTTCGCCTGGTCCGCGCCGCCGCTCGCGTCGGGCACGGCGAAGTGGTACGGGGTGACGTCAAGCCCGGCCGCCTTCGCCGCCGTCAGGTCGGTCGCCGCCCACGGGTTGACGTAGTAGTCGCCCTCGGTCGCCTTGACCGCCGCGAACTTGTACCCGGCGGCACCGACGGAGGCCCAGTTGATGGACCGGCCCCCCGGGTAGGCCGCGCTGACCGGGTGCTGGAACCCGGCCACGTCGAGGCCGGCCAGGGCGCGGGCAGCGGCCGCGGGCTGGCTGCTCGGGCCGGCCGCGGGCGGGCCGGTCGCGGGCGGGCCGGCCAGCGCGGCCAGCAGCCGCGGTGAGTGCGGCAGCGCGGTCGTGGCCGCGCGGGCGGCGGCCAGTGCCCGCAGCGCCGGACTGGCACCGGGCACCGCGCCGTCGGCCGGGACCTCGGATCCGGGCGCGCCGCCGGCGGTTGCCGCGGGCACACTGCCCGCGGCTGGAGCGGCGCCGGGTGACGGTGACCCGGCACCGCCCTGTCCGCTGGCGGTTCCGGCCACGGCGGCACTGCCGTTGGCGGACGCCGGCCCGCCGCCGCCGCGATTGCCCGCCCCGGTCCCCTCGGGCTGGCCGGGGCCGCGGGGCACAGCCGCGGTGACGGCCGGGCCGGCCGTCGAGGGCAGCGCGGCCGGGGCCACCAGGGTGGGCGCGGGCGCGGCGGTGAGGCGGACCAGGGCAACCGACCCGCCGCCGGCGACGGCGAGTAGCAGTGCGGACGCCGCCAGCGTCCGCCTCGACTTGGTGAGCCTCGACTTGGTAAGCACGGACGGAAGGCTAGGGGCGGGCAAAACACCGGTACCGGGATTTCCGGGCGGATTAGCTCGTGAGGACTAGCGGCTAGTCCCGATGAGCCAGACAGTGCCGGGGCAGCCGGGACAGGCATGCCGAGCTGTATCGGTACGGGCCCAGGGGAGCGTGCGCGGCCGGCGGGGCGGGCGGGGGAAGCGGGGCGCGGGAGGCTCGCGGGAACCGCAGGCGGCCCCGGTCAGGGAGGCACGGCCGGGCGGGGCGCGGTCAGGCGGGGCGCGGCCGCCGGGCGGCGTTGCCCGCGAGCGGGTCCATCCGCAGCGCCTCCGCCGCGCAGCCGGCCGCCACCACCGCCAGCAGGCAGAAGGCGACCGTGTAGGCGGCCTGCCCGCCGCCGGCGAGCGCGTCGCCCGCGCGCAGGGCAACGGCGGCGCCGGCCACCGCCAGGCCCGCGCCGAGTTGCATGGAGGTGGCCGCCAGGGTGTTCGCGTCGCGCATCAGCCCCGGCGCCATGTCCGCCAGCCCGACGGTGGTGTACACGGTGAAACCGGTCGACCGGGTAATGCCGCTGGCCAGCGCGAGGGCGGCGATCACCGGGACCGGGGTCGCCGCGGTGATGAAGCCGAGCGCGGCGACGATCACGGCGGTGCCGAGGGTGGAGGCGATCAGCAGCGGCCGGAACCCGAAGCGGTTGATCAGCGGCGTGGTGGCCGGCTTGATGCCCACGTTGCCGGCGAACACAAACGCGGTGACCGCCCCCGACTTCACCGGCGACCAGCCGAACTGGACCTGGAACATGAGCGGCAGCAGGAACGGCAAGGCACCGACCACGAAGTAGTACATGGTGCCGCCAAGCTGCGACACCCGGAAGGTGCGCACGGTGAGCGTCCGCAGGTTGAGCAGGGGGTGCGCCGCGCGCCGCAGGTGCGCGCCCGCGCCCGCGAGCAGCGCCAGCGAGGCCCCGGCGAACACCGCCGCCTGCGCGGCCGACACGAACGGCAGGCTGATCAGGTGCGCCGTATAGGTCAGCCCGCCCAGGCCCGCGCAGGTGAGCAGGACCCCGACCCAGTCAAGCGGCGGCGGGCCCTGGTCGCTGGGCGGTGGGCGGCCGTCCGCGAGGCGGCCGGGCGTCATGTCGGCTGCCGGGCCGGCCGGCCCGATCGGTACCGCGGTGATCAGGCGCCAGGCCGCGGCGAAGGCCACCGCCCCCAGCGGCACGTTGATGAGGAACATCCAGTGCCAGCTGGCATAGGTGGTGATCAGCCCGCCGGCCAGCGGCGCGATCACCGGGGCGAGCAGCCCCGGCCAGACCACGTAGGAGGTCAGCCGGAGGATGTCGGCCTTGGCCGCGGGCGACAGCACCATGGTGCGGCCGACCGGGACCATCATCGCCCCGCCCGCCCCCTGCAGCACCCGCATCGCGACCAGCATGCCCAGGTTCACGCTGGCGGCGCAGCCCACCGAGGCCAGGGTGAACAGCGCGATCGCGGTCAGGAAGACCCGCCGGTTGCCGTAGCGGCGGGTCAGCCAGCCCGACAGCGGTATCAGCACCGCCAGGGTCAGCAGGTACGCGGTAACGACCAGGCCGACCTCGGTGGCGGGCGCGTGCAGCGACCGCCCGATCTGCGGCGACGCCGTGGTCACGATCGTCCCGTCCAGCATTTCCATGAAGTAGCAGCCCGCGACCAGCAGGGCGATGTTGCGGTGCTGCGGGGTGATCACGTGAGGCGCAACAACCCCCAGACGTCGGTTATGTCCGGCTCTGGCCGCGGGAAGAACTAATAACGGCAGGTCTTCCCGCCGTGCCGCCGCGCCCGCCGTCCGTGTGTATCCCGAACGAGGGCGTGCTCCGCCCGGTCGGATGCATTCCCGGTCTTGACGGGCGGCAGCTCAGTGATGAAGTCGATATCGTCAAGGTCCGGGCATGATTCAAATGCGGGCAGCCCGTCGAGAATGGACAGGTCCAAGCTGGACATTCCTCGGCCCGTGACTTCGGCCCCCATTTCGCTAGCGTCGCCGCGTCCAGGTAGTGGCGACGACCTGGTCGCCGACGATTTCCGCGATGGAGGCGAACCGGATCTCTACCTTCCGCCTGGTCAGCGCGTCGGTTACCTGTCCGCCGATCAGGTCAGTCAGGTCCGACCCGGCATTGTCCGCGAGGGCGTTGCCCCCGGTCCACACCCAATGCCGCTAAGTTAAGGGACCTGTGGTGCCAGCGGGGTTCAGGTGCAGCCAGGGAAACCCTGCCGAAGAGCGGGAATCGAAAGCTTTTCATGATCACGGAAGATTACTACCGTGATCACGGTAGTAATCTTCCGTGATCATGCTCTGGCCTGCGTCGATGTGACGATTGGGGTTGCGGTGGCGCGGCCTGGCCGCGGGTGATGCCCGACAAGCTAAGTGGCATTGGGTCCACACCAGTAGGCACCGTTTGCACCGTTTGCACCGGTCGTCATTTGCAACTGCGCCCAGGAATGTGTGGTTGCGCGATAGCGGCTGACGAATCGGCCGGTGAGACTTAACTACCCAGCCTTGCCCCTGGGAGGGCGGGGCGTGCCCGCCGAAAGGTCATATCTCAACACTTACGCGATTGACGGACCAAATCGGGACAGGCCATGCAAGTCTCGATCACACCTATCAACATCTGCCGAAAAGGTCTTTTCCGGTATCGGCGGCGGGTGCACAATCCTTAGGTGGGGGTTCCCGGCGAGAGCACGGTGACGTTGCTGTTCACCGATGTCGCGGATGGCATTCGGCTGTGGGACGCCGACGGCAATGAGATGGCGGAGGCGGCCGTCCGCCATGGCGGTCTTGTCCGCAAGAGCGTAGAGGCACACGGCGGCCGGGTGTTCAAGGAGGTGGGCGATTCCCATCGCGCGGTGTTCGCCAACCCGGTCGGCGCGCTGTCGGCGGCGGTGGAGATCCAGCGGGCCGCCGCCACGGAGCTGTGGGCGGACGGGCTGCCCGTCTGGGTGTGCGCGGCCCTGCACGCCGGCCCGTGCGTCGAGCGGGACGGTGACTACGTCGGCCCGGTGGTGAACCGCGCCGCCCGGCTGCTCGACGCCGGGCATGGCGGCCAGGTGCTGGCCACGGCGGCGGCGTACGCGCTGCTCGCGGGCTGGCTGCCGCCCGGGATCGGGCTCCGGGACCTGGGCGAGCACCGGCTCCGGGACCTGGGGCGGGCCGAGCGGGTCTTCCAGGTGACCGGGCCGGGCCTGGCCGACGAGTTCGCCGCGCTGCGCTCGCTCGACGACCCCGCGCTCCAGCACAACCTGCCGTCCCAGGCGACCAGCTTCGTGGGGCGGACGGCGGAGTTGGCCGAACTGCGGGCGCTGGTGTCGGGCGGCTCCCGGCTGGTCACCATCGCGGGCCCCGGGGGCATCGGCAAGTCCCGGCTGGCGCTCCAGGTCGCGGCCGACGCCCTCGACGGCGCCGGGGACGGGGCCTGGCTCGTCGAGCTGGCCCCGCTCACGGACCCCGAGTTGGTGGACCAGGCCACGGCCGCCGTGCTCGGCGTCCGCGGGGCGTCGGGGCGCCCCCTGCTCGCTACCCTGACCGACGCCATCGACGACCGGGACCTGCTCGTGGTCCTCGACAACGCCGAGCACGTGCTCAGCGCCGTCGCCCGGCTGGCCGACGCCATCATCCGGCGGTGCCCGCGGGCCCGGTTGCTCGTCACCAGCAGGGAACCGCTCGGCATCGGCGGCGAGCGCGTCTTCCGGGTGCCCGGCCTCACGCTGCCGCGCGCCGGCCTCGTCGGCTCCGCCCGCACCGACCCGGCCCTGGCCGACCCCGCCCTGCTGGCCGCGTTCGAGTCCGTGCAGTTGTTCGCGGAGCACGGCGCGCTGCACCGGCGGGGCTTCGCCGTCGACCGCGCCAACGCGGCGGCCGTGGCGGCGATCTGCGTCCGCCTCGACGGCATCCCGCTGGCCCTTGAGCTCGCCGCCGCCCGGCTCGCCGCGCTGTCGGCGGCGGAGATCAACGCCCGGCTCGACCAGCGGTTCCGGCTGCTCACCGGCGGCGACCGCGCCGCCCCGCCCCGCCACCAGACCCTGCTGGCGCTGCTCGACTGGTCCTACGACCTGCTCAGCCCGGCCGAGCAGGTCGTGCTCGAGCGGCTCTCCGTCTTCGCCGGCGGCTGGACCATGGAAGCCGCCGAGGCGGTCGCCAGCGGCGGCGACGTCGCCGACTGGCAGGTGCTCGACCTGCTCACCGCGCTCGCCAGCAAGAGCCTGGTCCAGGTCGAGGTCACCCGGGGCCCGACCCGCTACCGGCTGCTTGAGACGGTCCGGCACTACGCCGCCGAGCGCCTCACGCTGCGGGCCGGCGCCGGCCCGGGCGACGCCCACCGCGACTATTACCTTGCCCTCGCCGAGACGGCGGCCGCCCACCTGACCGGGCCGGATCAGGGCCACTGGTTGACCCGGCTCGACGCCGAGCAGGCCAACCTGCGGCGGGCCGGCGAGCACGCGGTCGGCGATCCCGGCGGAACGCCGGTGATCCTCCGGCTCGGCACGGCCCTCTTCCGCTACTGGCTGGCGCGCCGCCAGCACCACCACGGCTTCGGCCTGCTCACGTCGGCGACCGGGCGGCCCGACGCCGGCGCCGAGCCGGCGCTACTGGCGGCGGCGCTGACCGCCGCCGTCGGGCTCGCCCCCTGGGTGGACGTCGCGGCCGGGCGCCGGCTCGCGGAACAGGCCGTCGAGGTCGCGCGCCCGCTCGGCGACGACCGGCTGCTCAGCAGCGCCCTCGCGACGCTGTGCTCCGCGTGGTTCTTCGTGGGCGAGGCGGGGAAGGGGCTCCCGTTCGGGCAGGAGTCCCTCACGCTGGCACGCCGTCTCGGCGACGACGTCCTGCTGGGCGTGAGCCTCAACCACTACCTGGTGACGGTCGAGCCCGCCCGGGGGCTGGAACTGGTCGGCGAGGCTATCGCCTGCACGCTGCGGTCCGGTGACCACCTCTACCACTGCTTCCTGCGGAGCAACGCGAGCTGGCAGGCCATGTGCGTGGGCGACATCCCCGCCGCCCGAGCGCACCTGGAGGCCATGGCGCAGTCCGCGCGGCAGATCGGATACGGCGGCCCCGAGTTCCCGGGCAACATGGGCCTGGTGCTGCGCGCGGAGGGAGACACCGCCGCCGCCCGGTCCATGTTCGAGGGGTCCCTGCGGGCCGGCCGCAGGGAAGGGGCCGGCCTGGGGCTGCCCCTCGGCCTGCTCGGCCTGGCGCACGTGGCCGGCGACCTCGGCGACTGGGAGCGGGCCGGCACGCTGCATGGCGCGGCACAGGCCGCCGCGCACCGGCTGGGCACCCGGTGGTACGAGCCCGAGGCCAGCTCGCGCGACGACAGCCTCGCCCGGGCGCGCGCGGACCTCGGCGCGGAGCGGCTGGCCCGGCTGTACGCCCGGGGCATGGCGCTGAGCACCGCCGAAGCCTGCGACCTCGCTCTGGCCCCTGCCCCCATGCCAGCCCCCGCCGCTGCGACCGCCGCTGCGACCGCCGCGCCGGTCCCGGCGGGCGCGGGCAACCCGCTGTCGGCACGGGAGCGGCAGATCATCGCGCTGCTGGCCGGCGGGGCGGGCAACGCCGCGATCGCGGCGGCGCTCTACGTCACGGTGAACACCGTGCGGACGCACCTGGACCGGATCAGGGACAAGACCGGGGCCCGCAGCCGGGCCGACCTGACCCGCTACGCCCTGCTGGCCGGAATCGAGCCCGCATCCCCGTGAACTAGCGCCGTGCGGCCCGCCGACCGGCCCACACCCGGGGGGGCGCGCTGTGGGCCGGTCGGCCCCTGCCGGCCGGCGGGTGCCGGAATTTACCTTCCACTTATGCGAATCAAATTCACCAAGTCACCGACATTCACCAAGGGAATTGTCGCGGCAGCGGTATTCACGACCATTTACCTGGCGTCGACGTCCAACCTCCCGTCCTGTTCCGACACCCTCGCGGTGCTCAACTCGGGCGGCGACTGCATCGAGCGGCAGAGCTTCCTGCACACGGCCTCCGGGTGGCTCGCGCTGATCTGCGTGATCGCCGCCGTGCTGCTGCTCATCGTCAAGCACCGCGTCACCATCATGGGCTGGTCGGCGCAGGCGCGGCGGGAGTGGTCGGCGCAGCCCGGCGCGCCGGCGCAGGACCAGTCGCCCGCGCAGGACCGGCCAGCGGCCCCCGCCGCCCCAGCGCCGGGGCGCACGGCGAGCTTCTGCGCCACGTGCGGCACCCGCCTCATCACCGGCGACAGCTTCTGCCAGTCGTGCGGGGACCCGGCCGGGTCGCAGTGACCGCCCGCGCGCGGCAAGAACCATTCCGGCCCCGCCCAGGCCGGCTGGCACGAAAGACGAAAGGCACGGGAGAAAGAATGGAATGCATCAAGGCACGCGGAACGCGGCTGCTGCTGGCCGGGCCGCTGGCCCTTGCCGCGGCCGCCCTGACGGTCACGGCCTGCTCCAGCGGGGGCGGCCCGTCCGTGACTCCGGGGTCGGCCCCCGGGCACTGGACAGCGGCCGAGGTCAGCAAGTTCGTGGCCTCGGGCGGCAGCGCCGGCGACGCCAGCCGGGACTCCTGCGTCGAAGGGGCCTTCGAGCGGGACATGTCCTACGGGTACGCGATGGCGGTGGTAGCGGTCGATCCCCAGGGCACCATCTCGTCCGCCACTCAGCTCGAGTCCACCGTGGTCGGCAAGTACGGCGCGACCACCGGCGCCGCCATCAACGCCCAGCTCGCGAAGGTCATCGAGGACGTCGGCGCCAACTGCTAGCCGCAAGGCCCGATCGCGCACATGCGTGCCTGAACAGGGAACCAGCGCCCCGTTAAGAAGAATCCGGGTGAGACACCACCGCTGCGGAACGAGGACCGGGCCGGGGCGGG
>Ga0265338_10004445_pt1 | contig 18933 bp, 15 predicted proteins | sample 42126metaG_FD_193579 | JGI IMG/M metagenome (GOLD analysis project Ga0265338, IMG submission 193579) | Rhizosphere microbial communities from Carex aquatilis grown in University of Washington, Seatle, WA, United States - 4-21-26 metaG | ecosystem: Host-associated > Plants > Roots > Rhizosphere... | reverse complement strand
TACGGCTCGCCTACTCCAGGGCGATAACGGTCTGGAATATGTGATCGCTTATCCGGAAGAAACATCAATCGGAATAGCGATTTCAATCACCCAGAAAGATATTCGACAAGTCCAATTGGCGAAAGGCGCTCTGTTCGTAGCAGCTAGAACCTTGCTAAATCAAATGGGGCTTAGTACCCCGGATAAAATTCTACTGGCAGGCGCTTTCGGAAGCTTTATTGACAAGACGAATGCAATGCTGATCGGGATGATCCCTGATTGTCCCTTGGAAAATGTGTTTGCAGTTGGAAATTCTGCAGGCGATGGCGCAAGAATAGCTCTGCTCAATATCGATAAGCGACTGGAGGCAGCGGAAGTCGCGGCACGTCTCACCCGTTACGAACTCCCCACCGACCCTGAATTTCAAGATCAGTTTATTCAAGCCATGAACCTTCCACACAAGATAGAACACTTCCCCCATATTGCAAATTTGATACCGAAATCCAATTCCAGTTCGGGACCCACAAAGTTAATAAAAGGAGAGAATGATTGAACAAATTCGTTGAAAGGTTAAATTCCGGAGAAATCTTGGTTACTGATGGCGCCACCGGCACAAACCTGCAAAGCGCCGGATTGGCTGCAGGGATGCATACCGAGGATTGGGTTTTCGATCATCCAGAAAAAATCCTCGACCTCGAAAAAGCTTTTGTCGCAGCGGGCTCGGATATTATCCTCACTTGTACCTTTGGCGGTACGCGTCTTCGCATGAAAGACGCAAAGCATGGAAAGGAAATTGTAGAGCTCAATAAACGCGCTGCGGATTTGGCTCGGCAGGCGGCAACATCACGGGAGGGAATAATCGTTGGCGGCTCAATAGGCCCCTTGGGCCAATTGTTAAAACCTTACGGACCTATCGCCTATGAAGAAGCCAGGGACGCGTTCGCAGAACAGGCCGGCGCGCTTGCTGATGGCGGTGTTGAACTCCTGGTAATTGAAACACAGTATGCACTCGAAGAGGCCGATGCGGCATTCGAAGGTGCCCGCTCGGCAACGGACTTGCCGATTGTCGTTTCTTTCAGTTACGATCGCGGTATCCGCACCATGATGGGTATCAAACCAGCGGACGTAATCAAGAAATATAAAGCAAACGGTGCGATGGCCGTCGGCGCCAATTGCGGCACAACTCTTGAAAATATGGAAATGATCATTAAAGAGTACGCCGCTACCGAAATTGGAATTCCGTTATGGGCAAAACCGAATGCGGGGATTCCTCGACTTGTTGGGTCACAGACGACCTTTGACATTACTCCAATAACCATGGCTGAATTTGCAAAGAAATATATCGAGATTGGCGTACAAATCATCGGAGGTTGTTGCGGATCAACCCCCGAACACGTAGCCGCCATCGTAAAAGCCGTGAAATAAAACACTCCCGGCAGGGTGCCTGCCGGGAGTGTTTTATTTTTAAGATCCCAAGGGAGGATTCTATATATGAGCCGGTACGCTGAAGACGATCCGGGCGCCCTTACCAACAGAGCTGTCAATTTCAAACGAACCACCCAGCATCTCGGTTCTCTCTTGAATTAATTTAAGACCCAGGCTGTTTCCACTTCGGATCGCAACCGGATCAAAGCCTTTGCCGTTATCATCGACACTAACGCGCACGTATTCAGTTCCCATATCCACATGCATCTTTATGTTAGCGGCTTGACTATGCCTGGCAGCATTCCCAAGCAACTCCTGGATGGCACGGAAAGTCATTATTTCTAGATAAGGTTCCAGGCGACGTTCCGTCCCTGTCACCGTCAGGTTAACTTCCATACCCGTCTGTTCTTTAAATGCATCCATATACTTTCTGATCGTTGGTATCAAACCCAGGTCATCCAGCATCATGGGACGCAACTCGAAAATAAAGTTGCGGACTTTTTGAAAAGTTGTCATAGCTGCATTCTTTAAACTACCCAGCTCTTCTTTGGCCTGCGCAGGGTCTACATCGAGCAGGCGCATCGCAATCTCGGTCTGCAAAATGAAATTGGACATCGCCTGGGCGGGACCATCATGCATCTGGCGGGAAAGTCGCTGGCGCTCGGCTTCCTGGGCATTGACGATCATTTCGATACTAGATAAGGGATCTTTGCCGCTGGCCGTGGGCTCGCCGCTAGCGAGATCAACGGGAGCATTACCGCGCTCCAGAAGCTTTTTATATTTTTCGAGATGCATTTTATCGCTCTGGAGTTTTTCCAACTGACCATGCATCACGAAGAGCCGCTGTTGGGCATCCAGAGCAGAGTCATACGCCATTTTTATTTCCTGTGGAGAGGATTGTTGAATTTGACTTTGCGCTTGCTGTAGATGCGAAGTTATTGCAGCGTTGCGTTGGGTTAGCTTCGATAGCTCACTCTGGCTTTGCTCAATCATCAAAGTGACCTCTCGCAGAGCTCTTTGGGTATCTGCCAACTCTGCCTGGACATCAAAACCCTCTTGAACCACCTTCTCATTATCTACGGCCATAGACGGTCACTCCTCGGATTTAACATTCGAGTGATTTAATTGCACCCAGCCGCGCTTTAGTGCGTACACGACGGCTTGTGTACGATCTTCTACCCCAAATTTCCTCAATATCGAAGTAACATGATTCTTCACGGTTTGATGGCTAATACCAAGCAAACCAGCTATTTCTTTATTGCTCATACCTCTAACAACACATTCCAGGACTTCCATCTCCCGTTCAGACAAAGGATGAAAAGGACTGCCAGGCTCGCTATAAGAATGCCGGGCACCCTCGATCTGCTCTTCGATCCATGTTTGAAGTTCCCTGCCATTCATGACATTTGAACCAAACACAAAACCACCTTCTGCCACGTCACGGATAATCCGCAATAATCCTTTCGGTTCAACATCCTTCGAGCAATAAGCCGCTGCGCCTGCTAAAGCCGCGTGCAAGGCCTGCTCGATATCGTCATAGCCCGTCATCAATATAATGCGGGCGGGTAATTTTTCTTGGGTAACCTGATGCGTGATCTGCTGTCCGTTCATACCCGGTAAATTGACATCCAACAAGACTATGGCAGGATTCAAGGAGCGTATCAATTGAAGAGCATCATCCCCGCTCGCAGCTTGTCCAAGAACTTTCATATCGGTTTCAAGTGACACGGCATCCGATACACCTTGTCTGAAAAGCGGATGGTCATCAATTATTAGGAGCGTAATCTTATTCATTTTTGCCATAATAAAATATGTTCCGTAGAACAATCAATACGACAACCTTGCAAAATTGGTTTACTTTCCATTTTACTGAAAGCCTGTCCATAATTAGCATTTTCCCATATTTTAGCTACACTTTTCGGACATCCACAACTTCCAGAACCATCAATTCAGGGAGGCAACCATCAAGATAATCTGAGTATAGCACATTGGCATCTATTGATTTAATAAAGCTTAAGGACCCGACAATCCCATTTTCTTATTGCTCAATGTTGGATCCCTGCGCTCCATGGATAAACAGCCATATTTTTCTCCCCGATTGCCGGGGCGAATTTTCCACCGGTTGTGAAGATTGGTTTTAAATTTTGTGTTAATTCAGGGTAAAAAGCAGGGAATGCGATCAAATAATTAGCCCCTCGTCGGTCCAGATACTTCGCTAACTGAGGCTCATTACGCATAAACGGGATCACTTCCGGCGATACCAATCCTGCCAAATCGATAAGTTCGTGATTATCGTAATAACCCAACGCACCGATATCATGTGCAGCCACAATCGCAGTTGGAGGTAAATTGGTCGCGACCCATTTTGCGGTAACCACCATCTCTGATTGAATCAATCCCACATCCTCACCATAGGAACGGGCACCTAGCACAACAAAACAAATAGTGAGAAGAGTAAGACTGAATCCCCAGGCAGTATCGATCGCCCAATGTTTAGAGCCAAAAAGGAACGACTTCTTAAATTCAAAAATTCCTAACAAACCAAATAAAAAGAATACCGGCATGGCAGGCATCAGGTAACGACCATGCTGGTAGGCAGGCAACCGTAAAATGTAAAGAAGAAGATATCCAACACACCAAATGAAACCGGCAAGCATGGGCCAAGCGCGGCGACGAATTACCATAATAACGAAACCAATAACACCCGGAAGAAGGAGCAGGCTGGGTCCAGTCAATAATTGAACAAGCAAAACAGACAATCGATAGATCAATGGTTGAGCCTGCCACAAGGCGTATTCTGTTTGCTTCGCGTAAAAAGTATTCGGCATTGGAGTGCCCGAAAGCCAAAGATTAAACAACAAATATGGTACAAAAAGTGAACCAAAACCAATAAAATATGCTACGAGCGCACGACTCTTTTCTGCGATCGTTTCTTCAACCAATAATACCGTTAACAAGACAGGACCGATTAGAGTCAATCCATCGGGACGGATCCATATACTCAAGCCGGTTAATAAACCCAGGATTAAATAGCGACGCGAACCCGTTATCAGTGCGGCAATTATGATAAAGATAATTAATGCATCCAGCAAAGTCTCCATACCTGACATCGCTGCCCACAATAAATGCCATTCCAATGCAAAGAATATTCCGAACCAGGGATAGCGCGGCCGGTATGCGGGCGCTATTTTACGAGCGGTTAGTTCAGCTACAACACTCAGGCCAAAAAGCGCTAGACCACCCAGCAAGTATGTCCATATATAAGGTGCAAGGTGAAGCCAGAAACCCAGCGCGAGTAAAAATGTCCATAAAGGTGCGGTTGAACCGGCAGATGGATGACCAAGCTGGAAAGCCCATTGACCGTAAACAGCTAAATTGCGCGCATAGGTGAGGTGGATCCAGGAATCATCGAGGGGAAAACCGATACCGCCAATCACGGTGCTAAATATCAAATAAATACAAGCCCCGATGCTCATCGTCGCGAACAGAATAGCAAGATCCCGCGAAGGTAATTTACGGCTTGACTTCGAAGATTCGTGTTCCATTAATCTCACTCATGAAACTGAAATGCTGGCTTTGTTTGTTATTGTATATTGATTCGATTGGCCCAGCAGCACCTGCCGCTTCAAGAATAACGTATTTTACACGGTAGCGCGTGGCAACTGAATACATTGTTGTTTCGTCACCATAAGGCACAACAACTGCAGGCTGAGTGGTCATCACATAATAACCTGGTGGATTTCGAACCATTACAATATCGTCTGGTTGAATGCCGTTTTGTTGAAGGTAGGCCTCAATCCTAGGGTAGTCTTGCTCCCCTTCCCCCCATCCCGGAAAAACCCGGATTGAAATGATCACCGCTGTCATTAATACCGCGATACCTACCAATGCGGATCGAAATATTTTATACGCGTCGGGCGTAAACAAGTTATGACTACGGGCCTTCGTTACAACTGTCTCGAGACCCAATGGCGCTAATGTCCACCAAAGTAACTGCAAGGCAGCACCTGAATGGAAAAATCCACCACGAGAGCCCGCATAGGGAAAAATCAAAGTCATCACGATTAAAAGACCTAACCAGGCAAGCACACCTAGACGAACGCGCTCGTCTTTCCGAAAACTCCATAGTCCTATCAATATGAAAGGGGACAAAAATATTCCACCCTGTGCAGCAAAGGTATTGAGAAAGTTCCACTTCAACGCAGCGAGTCGGGCAGAAAATATATTACCCCATCCTGATAATAACCATGCCTGCAAGGTTAACTTGTTTGCAGGATAAATAAATGTCTCATCATAATTCGTAAGCCAAAGCAAATGACCACCGCCGGGAGCAATCAGTGTTCCGTAAATAGAATAAGTTCGCCAAAACCAGGGGCCCATGATCAAAATAAATCCACTTGATGCAATCAAAAAAGGCATCAGGGCCGCTCCCAGGCGTTTTTCAGGAAAAAATCGGACAAAGATAATGAGCAATGTTAAACCGAACCACATAAGTCCGTCACTGCGGGATAGCGATAAAAGTCCTGCAATGATTCCCAGGATAAAGTAAGAAATATTTTTGCGTGAGCCCATTGTTAAAAAGTACAGCCCGCCTAGAATAAGGTAAGGGTCGTAATTATCAGGTACCGGCAGGAAGGGTACGTAATAAATCGAGAAAACTGCCAGTAATCCAGAAATCAAAGCAAGCTCTCGACGTTTACTAAAACTATATGCTAGAGCCGCAGCCACAACCGGGACGAGACCGGCAAGGAAAATGAAACCCAGCCTGCCCGCTTGATAGGTGGTTTGCCTGGTTAACCACATCCCTGTAGCCGCAATTATGGAAGATAGAGGCATCCAATAAGTATTGGAAGGATGCGGCAGACCTTCCGGATCATCCAAATAATTCCAGAGGTACGGTTCAGTGAACCCTTTACCCTGCGCTAATTGCACACCACCGGCAAAGTAGTAGTCCGAATCCAAATACCCCGGAAAGGCTTGAAATTGGGCAATAGCGAGCGCTAAACCCGATCCAAGAAGAGCAAGAACGATGGAAATCCGCCAGTTCATTTAATTGGACGATCGCATATACTCAAGCCATGTTCGCGGGGGGTGAATGAACCACCAGCGTGTCCAATATAAGCCCAGAATGGTGAATAATGGACAGAACAGAAAGAGATAATCATAATATCTCTGGTCATGAAAAGAACCCCAATGAATATAAAGACCCCATGGAACAATTAAAACGATAGCAAGCAGTAAGCCGGTCAACCAATAACCCGCGCGCCAACGTTCCGTAGTGGCCGCAAAAACGAGGGCCAGGCTGGGAAACAAAACTACAAGGTTACCTATTTCAGTGCGGAACCCCATCAATGGTGTGACAGCAAGTGATAAACAAGCGACCCATATAAATCGCCTTTCATCGGATCGCTTCATGGCAGTGCCTTCAAAGATAAGCATAATAATTCCAAGTAAAGTCATAGCCAGAGCCATAGCATGACCAAATGCAGGGAAAAGACGCAAAAATACCGACGTTGAAGTAATGCCAAACTGAGCTCGTATATTCGCAAAAGCTGCGATCACAGCAGGAGCTATCCATCCAGGATATATTAAAAGGGATAATACTATCAGGATAATGAAAGTCATTCCAAATCCGTATAAAATACGCCAGCGCTTTTCACTAAATATTTTCCAGAAAACAAGGGCCAGGAACAACAAGCCAACCTCCCAGTCAAACAATGTAAGAACCAACAGCATACCTGTCAATTCATCCTTCCCGACATAATAGGTAAATAGAATAGCAAAATAAAGCAACCCAAGCAGGATAACTGGCGCGCCATCAAGCAACGCCGCAATCGAATAATAGCTGAAAATAGAAATCAGGCAGTAGAAAATCAGGAAGAGTCGCCTGGGACGCCATCCAATGAGTTGCAAACACAATAAAGCGGTTCCAACAAGAGCTATCTCATTCAAAAACATCCAAATACCGCGGGCAATAGCATTATCTGAAAGGATTGCAAATGGATAATAAAACGGAAGGAGAAAAAAAGGTATTGTCAGAAAGTAAGGATTTTCGCCGTTATTTGCCGCCCGCCCATAAACAATCCTTTGTGTCAAACTTGCGATTGTTTGACTGTATGGCTCGGTGTGTTCAAAAAGAAAAGCTCGGGCACCTTCAGCGGCCATAAAGAACCCTCCTCCGCCCTGGATAACCCGGCTGGTCGCAATATTGACACCGATCAAAATGCTGCTAAAAATAACAGCCAGCAACCCGATCAAGCCAAGGATTCCAAATTCTCGGGGGGTAAGAGGGCGCCTTATTTGATATTTCACATAATCCCCTTTTTCAAAATAAGCCGACAAGGTTGGCTTGCTGCTGGAATCCGGGATTGATTAAAAATTATCACAGGATGTATGTAGCGGATTCATAATATTACGGAAAGATCTAATAGCCATTGAACCAATTTACTGATCAACCGTCTCAATTTTACCCCAGCCCTTTGCTTGTGAAAGCATTACCGCCGAAAAAATGATCACACAACCAATAATTTGTAATGGTAGAAGGACTTGGCCTAATACAATCCAGCCTGCTGCCGCTGCAAAGACGGCTTCCAGCCCAAGGATCAACGCTGCGTCTGTTGGCGGCGTGTGCTTTTGTCCCCACACTTGCAAGGTATACCCCAAGCCAATGGAAAGAGTCGCTCGATAAAGGATTGCCCCCAATACCGGGAGCGGGATCAACATATGCATATTCTCAACAACTAACCCAACCAAGAGGTTTAATAATCCACTTATTAAGAATTGACCGGAAGCGAACGATATCGATTCGAATTTTGTTGTAAACTTACCCAGAATAACGAAATGCAATGCCCAAAATATCGAGCCCATCGCCTCGAGTGCATCACCTTTCTCCAACACTAATTTTCCAGCCGTTGACAGCAAAAACGCCCCTATTACAGCCATCGTTACTGCCATCACGTCCAACCAGTGAGATTTTTCATGAAAGCCAATCCAGAGTAAAAAAGGCGTAAATACAACATATAAGCTTGTAAGAAACCCGGCATTTGCAACTTTTGTATAGAGAATGCCCACCTGCTGCATCGCAGTAGCGATAAACAATATTCCACCCGCGATCAGTATCCATTTCCATTGCTCATTTTGTATCCGCAATTTATGCGGAATGAACGGGATCAGGATTACAGACGCCAGAATGAAACAGACGCCGTTGAATAAATAGGCAATATGGTATCGCCCGGCAATGCCCTGTGTAATAAAGGCTGTGCCCCAAATGAAGGCTACGCCAAACAGGGTTAAGTCAGCTTTGAGGCGCATGGTTTTGAGTTAGAATCCGTTCATATTAATGGACCGCCCAATGATAGCATAGCTTTCATATTTCCCTTTAATTCGCTATTTATTGATAATCGTCTAGGATTAAGGTGTCGATTTTCTAATTTCATGTTAAGTTTGCTCAAGTGCAATATGGGTATACTTGATAAAATTCCAGAAAAGTCAACCCTCATACAAACAAAGGTTGTGAAGCAACCAACAAAGGTGCTGATTGGAGAACGAAGTTATTAAATATTCTCGAATGGCAGCTCTTATAAAGTTACAGGTAAAACATGAAAAACATCTTTGAGACCACCGCTACATTAAAGACTTCTCTTTCCGCACAAAAATATATTGCTACAGATGAAATTACAACTATCGTGTATCTGGCCCAAAAATTAGGAAAACCGCTCTTGACGGAAGGTCCTGCCGGCGTAGGAAAAACGGAACTGGCAAAAGCGATTGCAGGCGCGACGGACCGTGAACTTATCCGGTTACAGTGCTATGAGGGCTTGGATGAATCCAAAGCGTTGTATGAATGGGAATACTCAAAGCAACTGCTTTACACCCAGCTCCTTCGTGATAAATTGAATGATACGCTGGGGAAAGCCGATTCACTTGCCGAAGCTGCGGACCGCCTCGCCGGCGAGGAGGACGTGTTCTTCTCTAATCGCTTCCTGTTACAGCGTCCACTTCTTCATGCAATTCTTAGCGAAGAACCTACTGTATTATTAATAGATGAAATTGATCGTGCTGATGCGGAATTCGAGGCTTTTTTATTGGAAGTATTAAGTGATTTTCAAGTCAGTGTGCCTGAATTAGGTACATTGACTGCTAAGCACAAACCTTTTGTGGTTCTAACCTCCAACAATACACGCGAACTATCTGAAGCACTCAAACGGCGTTGCCTATATTTATTCATTGATTATCCTTCTCTTGAGGAAGAGCTGGCGGTAGTCCGGCTAAAAGTCCCTGACCTAAACCCAAAGCTGGCGCGGCAAGCCGTGGAATTCGTCCAGCGATTAAGGAAGACCGATATGCGTAAGTCACCGTCCATCAGTGAAACTTTGGATTGGGCTAATGCGCTTGTCACCCTTAATTCACAAAACCTTGATAAAGATACCCTTGAAGATACTTTGTCAGTGCTATTAAAACACGAAGCCGATCTGAAAAAAACTCGACGTCAATTACTAGCACCGCCGCCGCCACAAACTAATCCGCGGCGTCAAACCCCAAATGATTTTGAACGCTTTTCAGGTAATTAATTACAGATTATTTAATTCTTATCACCTTATCCATGAGCCTTAGTCTATCCGATTTGAATATACGGCGATTTATTTTCTCTCTTTATATGTTAAAGGGCGATTTATGGAATCTCGAATATTACAGTTGATATCAGCACTACGCGCAAGCGGGGTACGCGTATCGTTGGCGGAGTCCGCAGAAGCGTTTTCCGCAGTGGATTTACTGGGGATTCAAGACCGTGAATTATTTCGATTATCGTTGCGGGCAACACTCATCAAGGAAGTTAAGGACATTCCGACATTTGAAAAATTATTTCCACTCTTCTTTGGTTCCGGCCAACCGCCGGCGATGGGAGGTAGTCCGTCAGATGAGATGACACCTGAAGAAGCGCAGATGATGGCCGAGGCGTTGAGGCAGCTCTCCGAAAATCTCCGACAACAGCTGGAAAGGCTGATGAATGGTGAAGAACTATCAAGAACTGAACTTCAAGCGCTGGGACAAATAATTGGGCTGGACCAGGCTGACAATCTTAATTATCAAAACTGGATGGCGCAACGAATGATGCGCGCGCTGGCATTTCCACAGGTTCGTGAGGCCATGCAGGAGTTGATGGAGCAGCTCGCACAGATGGGTATGAGCAGTGAGCGGATCCAACAGATCAAAAATATGATTCAACAAAATATGCAGGGTATGCAGGAGCAGATCAACCAGTATGCAGGCGAACAGATCGCTGAGAATTTGAGCGAGCGACAGCGACCGGATAATGTAGATAGTTTGATGAACCGACCGTTCCACGCTCTATCCGAAACAGAGAAAATCCTGTTACAACATGAAGTGAAGCGTCTGGCTGCCGTCCTGCGTACGCGCATCGCTTTGCGACAGAAGCGCGCCAAGAACGGACAAATGGACCCAAAAGCAACGATCCGCGCCAATTTGAAATATCAAGGTGTGCCAATAGAAATCAAACATCGCGACCGCATACGCAAACCTAGGATCGTTGTCATCTGCGATATCAGCACTTCCATGCGCTTCTGCTCCGAACTAATGCTGGGATTCCTGTTCGCTCTTCAAGGACAGGTTCGAAAAACACATGCATTCGCGTTCATCGACCACCTCGAATACATTTCTGAAGATTTTGCCGTTTCAAATGCAGACGAAGCCATTCAAACGGTCCTATGGAGAATGCCCAGCGGTTATTACAATACCGATCTGGGCTGGTCACTTAATAATTTCAACAGTGAATATTTAGATACACTTAATAGCCAGACCACCTTGATACTGGTCGGCGATGGACGTAATAATTACCACGACCCGCGACTCGATTTGTTTGCCGCTCTCGCGCGCCGAGCCGCTCGCACAATTTGGTTAAATCCTGAACCACCCACCTTATGGCACGGTGATAGCGACATGACTAAATACGCCCCATTATGCAGTGATGTATTGAAAGTTAGTAATTTGAGAGAACTTACAGCAGCTGTTGATCAGCTATTGACTGGATAATATCTATTTGATCAGAATTTATAAACTTAATGTAAAGTACCCGACACGTATGTAAAATCGGACGTGTTAATTTCTCTATTTTCTTCGACACTCGCTGGATTGAGAACATACCCTTTTGCTCAACTTCTGAACTAGCCTATAATCCACTTAAAGCGGCGAAGTCATAGGATTCGTTTCCTGGTGAATATTAAGTAATTGATAAGCTACCGGAGTCACAAATAACCATGCGGATATTGGAACGGGGTTGATTTTAACCTAATGACCTAACCTTAACTGTCCTGCACATCGATATAGATTCGTTTGTTTATGGCTCCTTTGCTTTTGTAATCAGCCACATGGATCTTGCCAACCTCCAATGTGTTTTTAACATGCGTACCACCGTCTGCTTGCAAGTCGAGGCCTACGATTTGCACAGTCCGAACTTGTAGAATACCTTCTGGCAGCAAGTTGATTTTCGTTCTTATCAAATCCGGTATTTGGAATGCTTCCTCTCTTGGCAGGATTTGTACCTTGATTTCATGGCCGGTCTCGATCTCGCGATTAACTGCGGCCTCGATAATAGAAACCAATTCTCTTTCCAATCGTTCAAACTCAAAATCCATACGGCCTTTTAACGGCTCCATGTCCCCACCTGTGACACGAGCTCCATAATCACGGAAAACAGTTCCACACAGTACGTGCATTGCGGTGTGCGTCCGCATTAATTTATATCGGCGATCCCAATCGATCACACCATGCACTTTTGTGCCTATGGGTGGCAGGTCGCCTTCAATAATATGCAGGACCTTATCGCCGGCCTTTCGGACCCTTATTACAGGATATCCATTCAAAGTACCAAGATCATTCGGCTGTCCACCGCCACCCGGGTAAAATACGGTACGGTCGAGCAAGATAGCACTCTCTTCCGGGTAGGAGTTAGTGACTACTCCATCGAATTCTTTTAAATAACTATCCAATTGGTAAAGCAATTCTGTCACCGTACCTCCGCGTTTCTGTAAGTTTACAACAAATGATTGTTGAAGGCAATCTGATTTATTTGTAGACCATATAAATTAGCGTTTCATTAGAGTTTAACAACCCACTTGACTCTGCTCTTCATCTTATTGTATAGTAATCAGCGGTAACAAATAGGGCACTGGCGCCCATCTGCGCTGTGCCTTTTGTTTCGCGATTTTTTATCTTGAAGGAGTATCCATGATTCGAGTCGAGGGTCTTACGAAGGATTATGGCCAACGCCGCGCCATCTCGAACCTGAATTTCGAAGCAAAACAAGGCGAGGTAGTAGGCTTCCTTGGCCCCAACGGTGCCGGGAAAACCACCACCATACGAATTCTTACCGGCTTTATGCCCCCCACAGATGGGACCGCTATAGTTGCCGGCTATGATGTTATAACGGAGTCTCTAGAAGTACGGAAGAGGGTAGGCTATCTGCCAGAGACAGTTCCGCTATATACAGATATGACCGCCTTTGAATACCTGAAGTTCATGGCTGATCTGCGCCAGATACCGGACTCAAGTGATCGTGCAGATGAGACCCTGGAAATGATCGGGCTGGAATCCCGGGCGAACAGTTATATCGGCAACCTCTCCAAGGGCATGCGCCAAAGGGTCGGCCTTGGCCAGGCGCTTATCCATCATCCCGAAGTTCTTATCCTGGATGAACCAACAATCGGGTTGGACCCCGGACAAGTGGTTGAAGTTCGAAACCTGATCCGCGAAATGGGCAAACAGAGGACGGTTTTATTATCTACTCATATTCTTTCTGAAGCCCAGCAGATTTGTGATCGGGTATTGATCATCAATAAGGGAAAGATTATTGCAGAAGATACTCCCCAAAACTTACAGGCACGATTGGTCGGCTCAGAACGCGTGTCATTGCGTGTCCGCGGCGAAGCTGATGAACTGCCCAAACTTTTGCATAAAGTAAAAGGCGTGCAAAAGGTGGAAGCTATGCCAGACGGATCAGTGGAATTCCAGTTTGCACCAGGGCAGGATGTCCGCCCGGAAGTTGCAAAAGCCGTAATTAATGCAGAATACGACCTGCTTGAGATGCGACCTGTGGGTATGAGTCTTGAAGAGATATTCCTTGAATTGACTCGCGAAGATTCCAATTCCCGCCGCAAGGAGAAGTAATCGATGAGAAACGCCTTCACAATTGCTCGAAGAGAATATCATCGCTTTTTTACAAGCCCAATTGCTTACGTAGTAGCATTCGTTATATTCCTGGTCATTGGAATATTGTTTGCCCTGAACATCCAGTTTTACTATCAAAATGCCATCAGCGGCGGCCTCGGTGGCCAATCTTCCGCACCCGGAGTTAACATTATTACCGGACCTTTTTCATTTCTACTCCTTCTTTCCATTCCAGCCCTGACGATGCGACTGGTAGCGGACGAAAACCGGATGGGTACAATTGAGCTACTACTTACGGCTCCGGTTCGCGATTGGGAACTGATCGTAGGCAAGTGGTTAGGCGGGTTCTTTTACATGCTGACAATAATTGCAGTGACATTGATTTTCCCCTTGATATTAAATAGCTTGGAGACACCCGGGATCGACCAGAAAGTAATGATGTCTGCCTATCTCGGTTTAATTCTTTTATCCGCGACTTTTATTGCTCTGGGGGTGGGTGCTTCATCGCTTTTTACCAACCAAATCGCAGCTTTCTTTATTACATTAGGAGTATTTATTTTATTGTGGTGGCTGATTGGAATTCCAGCACAGGTAATCAGTACTGGTGCCGATATTTTTAGCTATCTCGATATGACTGCGCATTTTAATTCGATGAATTCCGGGGTAATAAACCTCTCAGATGTTGTTTACTATCTAAGCCTTATCGCCCTTGGTTTATTTACTGGAACTGCAGCAGTTGAAGCGCGGAGGTGGAGTTAAATGGCTAAGAAAAAGATACCCGCTGCCCGGTATGCATTCATCGGGTTGATAGTTGCCGGCTTGGGTTGCATCGCCACCGGATTGCTGGCAATTGTTCAGGGAGCGGTTGCCCTAAAGATATATTCACCGGCAACTCCCGAATCTATCACTAATTGGATCGCTATCAGCGCCGCGGTCATTATATTAGGTCTGGCAATTTACGGGATCCTTAACCCCAACGGTGTCCGCCGCTTCTTCACCGGTCGCCAGGTCCATTATGGATCAAACACCTTAATTATGTCCTTGGCATTTTTAGGCATCCTTTTTGTTATTAATTTACTTGTATATCAAAACCCAAGCCGTATTGATTTCACAGAAGACAAACAAAATACCCTCGCTCCTCAAACAATTCAAGCTCTTGCTTCCCTCCCAGATAAGGTAACAGCAATTGGTTTCTTCACAACGAATATTCCAACTACTACCGCCTCACAATTGTTAACCAATTACAAATCAAACAGCAAGGGCAAGTTTGATTTTCGTTTTGTAGACCCAAACGCCGATCCCCTCCTGGCACGTCAATACGGCATTACGGGAGACGGCAAAATTGTATTAACGATGGGTAAATCATCCCAAACTGCGGCTTCTGCGAGCGAAAACGATATTGATCAGGCCCTAATACTCTTGATCAGTCCGCAACAACGTGTTGTCTATTTCCTAACCGGTCATGGCGAACCTGACATTAACGGCACAGATACCAACGCCCTTTCGCGCGCGCGGTCAACGCTTGAAAGTAAAAACTATACCGTAAAAACATTGAACCTGGCTTCGGAAAACAAGATCCCGGATGACGCCAAAGCCATTATAGTGGCAGGGCCGATGAATCCGCTCCTCGATCAGGAAGTGGCTTTATTAAAAGCGTATGTAGATAAAGGCGGATCCATGGTCATATTGGAAGATCCGACCCCATTTACAAAAATTGGTACTAATCCCGATCCATTGGCCGATTATCTAAAATCCGATTGGGGCATCACGCTGGAAAACGATGTGGTTATTGATCTCACGAGTCAACAGCCCCTGAATGCCATATCTTCATCCTATAATACTTCCGCACCAATTACACAACACATGACGGCAGTCACCATAATGCCACAGGCGCGAAGTTTGACTATCAGTAAATCGGCGCCTCAAAATATTACGGATACGCCACTGATTACGACATCTCAGAATTCCTGGGGCGAGACTAACCTTGCCTCGCTACAAGGCAATCAACAAGTTTCTTTTGATCAGGGTACTGATATAGCTGGACCGCTTGCTTTGGCGGCTTCGGGCGAAAATTCAAATACCAAGGGAAGGGTGGTAGTTTTCGGTAATTCAATTTTCGCCACCGACAAAGGCTTCGACGCTTATGCGAACGGTGATATTTTCATCAATTCTATTGATTGGGCCGCGCAGCAAGGGAATTTGATCAACATCACTCCGCGTACCCCTATTACCAGGACATTCAACCCACCTGACCAACTTATCCTTCTTATTATTCTTATCAGTTCAGTGATCATAATCCCAGGTTTAATTGTGATAGCCGGCTTTTCCACATGGCTGGCGCGTCGCAGGCAAGGTTAACCATGATCCGTCGAAACACATGGGTTCTACTCGTTATCCTGGCGGCATTGGTTGGATTTTCCATCTATCTTACCAACCAAAAAATAAAACAAGCCGCCCAAGCAACACCGACTACCGGTACCTCTCTTTTATTCAGTTCAGCCGATGGTTCGCCTATTGATTTTAAGTTATCTGATGATCTCGGCAATACAGTTGAAATCGTCAAATCTGTTAGCGGCACTTGGAGTGTGACGTCCCCTATCAAAGCAGCCGCTGACCAGGGATCAGCAGAGGCGGCAGTTACCCAGTTGAATGCCCTAACTGTCCTGGCGAATGTCCAACTTGGACCCGATGTTGTCGGTCTGGATAAGCCGGCGTATGTAATAAATATTTCATACGCCGGAGGCAAGACACACAAACTAACGATAGGTTCAGTAACACCGATCCAGAATGGTTTTTATGTACAGCTGGACAACTTGCCTATTCAAATTGTTGATAAAGATGGCCTCGATGCCATACTCGAACTACTGAGTAACCCGCCTTACACTGCTACTCTTACCCCCGTAGCATCTGCCACATCTACGATTTCACCAGAGACATTGACACCAGAGGCCACATTTACACCGCCTGCAACCTCCGTAACCGGAACCCCGTAAGAGACGTCAGACATACCGCATCTTTTGTATACACATTAAAATCATTACAGAACACATTCAACCTGAAAAGGTATTGATTTTCGGGCTAAAAACGTGTATTCTAAATCAAAATTCATAAGCGGATGAGAATATGGATGTAGAGAAAATTATTATTGTAGACGAGGAAGAAGAATTTCCAGCAATTGCCCGTTTAATCGAGCTTGGGCGTCAGAAATCTTATGTTACCCTGGACGATATTCTTCATTTCTTTCCGGAAGCCGAGCAGGATGTTGAACAGTTAGAAGAGGCTTTTTCAGCCCTATTAAGTGCGGGGATACCTTTTGTAGAAGATACAACTCCTGGCGAACCTACGGAAGACGAACTGGCAGCCGTAGAAGAAGCCGAAGCGGAGCCGGAACCCGACCTTTCGCTGGATGATTACCTTGCAAATATTGACACCGACGATACGATTGGTCTATACCTTAAGGAAGTCAGTCGCGTACCTTTATTAACGGCTGTCGAGGAAGTAACACTTGCGCAGCGGATAGAACGAGGGCGCATGGCCCGCGAGGAACTTGCAAAGGGGAATGCTGGTACCCGACGGCGCACTGAATTACGCAAATTGATTGAAGACGGATGGTCTGCACGTGAACATCTCATAACCGCCAACTCCCGCCTGGTAATTTCGGTCGCAAAGAAATATATGGGGCGCGGTGTTCCATTCCTTGACTTGATCCAGGAAGGCAATATTGGCTTGATCCGTGCTACAAAGAAATTTGATTATCGCCGCGGCCACAAGTTTTCAACTTACGCAACGTGGTGGATCCGGCAAGCTGTCACCCGGGCGATTGCCGATCAGGGTCGCACCATCCGTGTGCCTGTCCACATGGGCGACCAAATCAATAAGCTTCTCCGTATCCAGCACCAGCTCACCCAACGACTTGGCCGTGAGCCGAGCGTTGAAGAACTGGCCGCTGCACTCGATGTTCCACCGAAAAAAGTTGAGAACATGATACAGGTGGCTCGCCGCCCACTTTCACTCGAAACACCCACGGATGACGAAGAAGATTCGGTTTTGGGTGATTTTATCGAAGATGACGAAGCCCCCCCTCCGGATGATACCGCCACATACAATCTCCTTCGCGAACATCTGACTGAGGTGTTGAATGGTTTACCTCCTCGGGAAGTTCGTATACTTCAACTACGTTATGGTCTATTGGACGGCCAGGCCTACACTCTCGAGGAAGTTGGACGCAAAATGGGTGTTACCCGTGAGCGCGTCCGCCAAATCGAAGCCCAGGCTTTGAGCCGCCTGCGGCATCCTTCCATTCGGAGGAAGTTGCGCGATTATCTCGGTGAGTAATAGTAATTATAAGTACACAAAAATAATAAAGCGACACAATACGTGTCGCTTTATTATTTTTGTGTACAATCAAGGTATGTCTCGTTATCTATTGCCACGATTTCGTGATTTTATATTTATTGTTATCTTCGTTGGCACGCTTTTACTTGGTTCTCGTATGATGAATACGGATAGCGACCTGGGTCGTGATATCGCCCTTGGAAATTATATTCTCGAAAACCATCAAATCCCAAGCCAAAACCTTCTATCTTTTACAAAACCGGGACAATCGCGCCCGCCTTACGAATGGTTGGCGGAAGTTCTATTTTCCACATCTCATCGCCTGCTTAATTTCGACGGAGTCGTTTTACTAACGGCGCTAGTTATTTCGACTGCATTCGTAATCGTGTATATAGACTCTTTCCACCGCAGTAACATGCCAATCCTGGCATCTTTACTAACGCTGTGGGCTGCAACCGCATCCAGCCTTCACTGGTTAACACGTCCACATATCTTCTCTTTTCTCCTTATTGCAATTTGGATCTCCTGGCTTGAAAAAATACGAAATGGTGAAAATTTCAATCTTTGGCTATTTCCTGGATTGATGCTGGTTTGGGCAAATACTCACGGCGGTTTTATTTTTGGTTTTTTGGCTTGGATCGCTTATTTGGCAGGTTGGCTGTGGGAATACCAGCGAAAATCTGCAAACCTGAACGTCGGTATAAAACTGATGATTATTGGTGGTACTTCATTGATTTCAAGTATTCTCACTCCTGATCTCTGGCGAAATTGGCAGGGAGTATTTGGCAATGACAGCCTCTTTATTTTGAGCCACACAACAGAAACAATGCCACCAAACCTCCTAACGATCGAAATCCTGCCCTTCACGATTTTTTTAGCCTTGGCATTTGTTATATTATTATTGAGTTGGAAACGGATCCCAACCAGCCATTTATTTTTATTGCTTGGGTTCGCCTTAATGAGCCTGATAATGACTCGCAATATTCCTTTTTTTGCAATTGCTTGTGCGCC
>Ga0265338_10004444_pt1 | contig 18939 bp, 17 predicted proteins | sample 42126metaG_FD_193579 | JGI IMG/M metagenome (GOLD analysis project Ga0265338, IMG submission 193579) | Rhizosphere microbial communities from Carex aquatilis grown in University of Washington, Seatle, WA, United States - 4-21-26 metaG | ecosystem: Host-associated > Plants > Roots > Rhizosphere... | reverse complement strand
TGATGAGAGTGCTCCAGGGTTCCGATCCCGACGGACTTCGGGGAATACCCCTGAGAAGAGGCCCGTATGTCAGGCCACTCCTGCGGTGCACCAGGGAGCAGGTTGTGGAATACCTGGGATCGCTCGGCCAGGCCTGGCGCGAGGACCCCACCAACCAGGATACAGGGTTCCTGCGGAACCGGGTGCGGCACTTCCTGGTGCCTGTCTTGAGGAAAGAGTTCCCAGGCTATGTGACCGGTTTGCTGACTCTCTCGAAGAAGCTGGCCCATACGAGCGATCTGGCGCGACAACAGGCCTCTCTGCTGCCCTGGCGGAGCGAAGGCGCCGGCTTTTCGATCGCGCCCGAAATCTTCTTTGCCGCCCCTGTTGCCGTCCGCGCAGCCTCCCTGCTGCTCCTTTACGACCGATTCAGGGGGAGCGCCTCTCCGCGGCGGCTTCCGTGGCGTTTTCTTGCTCCCGCACTGCGTGAATGGAGATCGCCCGCCCGTGCCTGGATTCTGAAGGGTCATGGGACTGGGTTGTCGGTCCGTCTCGGCAGGCTTCTCTGGGGACCCTGTATTGCCAGCCAAGGCAAAAAGGGCTACTTTATTGTTGTCTCCGGAGTCGAGGACATCGCCATTCGGGGGACTGGGATACGCGTGCAGTTTGCCCGCTGCAGGGCGGGAACAAGCGGTGGAGGATTGCCCATCCTCATGAGGGAGGTGGATCTTCCCATCGTTCTCAGGTCAAAAAGGAAGGGAGACGAAATCCTTCTCGAACGCGGCGTTGCTTCAGTGAAAGATTTGCTGGCCGGGTGGAAAGTTCCCGGGCCGGACAGGAGCAGGGTCCCACTTTTGGCGGATCGAAAAGGCGTGCTGGCGGTCCTGGGCGGCGCGCTGGGATATCGCACCCGGGCACGGGCGGGCGCTCTCGCAGGAGACTCCGAGGACGCGGACCGCATCGAGGTACGAACAGTCATTCATATGGAAGAGGGACGTGAGCAACAACAACGATAACGGCGACAACAAGGGACCGGATCCCCGGATCCCGCGCTTCAATTTCAACAACCGGATAGCACTCATTTCCTTGCTTATCCTGGTCTCTTTTTTCGTGTTCTTTTTTGTCTACAATGACCGAACAGGCACGTCGGAGCTCTCCTATTCAGCTTTTCAGACCTACATGTCAGAAGGCCAGATAGACAGCGTCAAGATAATCGACCAGTACGAGATCCAGGGGACGTTCAAGGCGAAGTCCGGTGACCTGAGCTTTTTCAAGACCACCATTCCTTACCCTGACCCTGATCTCATGAAGACCTTGAAGGACAAGGGGGTGAAAGTCTCCGGCGGCGCCCGTGCGGTATCTCCGCTCGCAGTGCTCATCCAGTTCCTTCCGTGGGTCATTGGCTTCTTTTTCATCTGGTTCATGTTCCGCCAGGTGCAAGGCAATGGAAACAAAGCCTTTTCTTTCGGCAAGAGCCGGGCAAAGCGATACCTGGATTCCAACAAGCGCATCTCGTTCATCGACGTGGCAGGCCAGGATGAGGCCAAGTACGAGCTGCAGGAAGTCGTCGAGTTCCTGAAGAGCCCGCAGAAGTTCTCCCGTCTCGGGGCCAAGATTCCCAAGGGAGTCCTCCTTGTCGGCATGCCGGGAACGGGCAAGACCCTTCTCGCAAAGGCGATCGCAGGCGAGGCGAACGTGGCTTTCTTCCACATGTCCGGCTCCGATTTTGTAGAGATGTTCGTGGGCGTGGGCGCCAGCAGGGTAAGGGACCTCTTCGAGCAAGGCAGACGCCACGCGCCGTGTATCCTCTTCATCGATGAGCTGGACGCGGTCGGCCGCACCCGCGGAGCAGGCTACGGAGGCGGGCACGACGAGCGGGAGCAGACACTCAACCAGATGCTCGTCGAAATGGACGGGTTCGACACCAAGGACGGTGTAATCATACTGGCCGCGACAAACCGCCCCGACGTCCTTGACCCCGCGCTTCTTCGCCCAGGGCGCTTCGACCGCCAGGTGGTTGTGGACATGCCGGACATCCGGGAAAGAGAGTTGATTCTTCGACTCCATTCCAAAAAAATTCCCCTTGCAGAAAACGTGGACCTCGCGCGGATAGCGCGCGCCACACCCGGTTCATCCGGGGCAGACCTGGCGAATCTGGTGAACGAAGCTGCGCTTTTTGCCGGCCGAAAGAGCAAGGATCGCGTGGATATGGATGATTTCGAGGAAGCGCGTGACAAGACCCTCATGGGAGTGGCGCGCAAGAGCAAGATCATCCCTCTTAAAGAAAAGCAGATGGTGGCGTACCACGAAGCTGGACATGGTCTGCTGCATTATTTTCTGAAAAACGCGGACCCGCTGCACAAGATTACCATCATCCCTCACGGCCGCGCGCTTGGTGTGGCCTTCTCCCTGCCGGAGGATGACGCATATTCCCGCAACAAGGGATGGCTTCAGGACAGGATTACAATTGCCATGGGAGGATACGCGGCGGAAAAGCTCATGCTGAATGAGACGACCACCGGAGCCCAGAATGACCTGGAACAGGCCACGGAGCTGGCGCGCAGGATGGTGTGCGAATGGGGCATGAGCGATGTCCTGGGACCCATTGCATACGGGCAGAAGGACGAGCCGATCTTTCTGGGCAAGGAGATTGCCCGGCATAAGGACTATTCGGAGGAAACCGCCCGCGCTATCGACACGGAAATCAAGAAGATCGTCGAAGCCTGCCTGGCGGAGGCGGAGCGGATCCTCGGGGAGCAGAAAGACAAGTTGAAGCTCCTTGCGGTGACCCTGCTGGCAAAGGAGAACCTCGACGACGACGAGATTCGCACGCTCCTTGGTCTTCCACCCCGCAAGCGCGGGGAGTTCGAGCCGGCGGGTATTGCCGCTTCCGCGGCTTCTTCAGGGACAGAACCTCGGTAACTCACGGTCATTCCATGCCGATATTCAGGAAAGAGTGAAAAGGCTTTCTATTTTTTCCATTATTCTTGCGGCCCTCGTGTTCCTCGTTTCCGCAACGGCCCCTGTTGCTGCCCAGATAAGCGGACGGGAAGAGGCGGCGCGCAACCAGGCCGACGCATTTCTTGCGCAGGCCGCGCTGGCTCTCAGGTCCGGGTCGCCCGCGCAGGCCCGGCCGCTGGTTGATTCCGCACTGGAGCTTGCTCCCGACTATTCCGAAGGTCTCTACCTCCGCGCACAGATGGAGCTCTCGGACCGGAGCGCCACCCTGCCCGCCATCGCCGATCTCCATGCAGCCTTGAGGCAGGGAACGTGGAAATCGACGGACCCTGCCGCTGCGCAGCAGATTCTCGCTGAGGTCCTCGTGCGCGCCGGAAGGCCTTCCGAGGCGCGGCCGGTTCTGCAGCGGCTCGTCTCCACGCATCCTGAAGATTCTCGCAACACGCTCCTGCTGGCCCGGGCGTTCGCGAAGCCCGGGGACGCCACACGTGAGCGGAAAGTACTCTCCGATGCCGCCGTGCGCTTTCCCCTTGTAGACGAATTCCGGCTTCTCTCTGCCGCGCTTTTCGATCGTCAGGGGCGGCTGTCTGCGGCGCGTGATGTCATCGCCGTGGGTCTGAAAGTCCACCCGGACAGTCTGCCCCTGATGCTCGCGGCCGCGCGGTTCGAACGTGCCCCCGGTGCGAGGCTCGCAGCCGTGGACCTCTATCTGGAAAAGGGCGGCAACGAGCCGCTCGGTCCCGTGCTCGCGCTGGAGTCATCGCCAAAAGATAGAAAGAAGTACCTTGATTCCTTCCTCGGCCTGGGTGGGCTTGCTCACCAGGACCTGGTGGATCGTGTCGCAGGGGCACTACGCGGCAGGAAGGACCTGTCAAGCTCGCTGCAGGACGCGCTGGCTGCTTACACGGGCACACGCGACCTCGATGCCGACCAGGATGGATACTGGGAAGACCGCTGGACCTTCGACAAGGGCGGCGTCACCGACTGGGTGCGAGAGCCTGCCCAGGACGGCGTTGCCCAGTACTCCGCCCGATTCGCAAAGGGCAGGCCGGTCTCCTTCAGCTACAATGCAGGGGCGAGCGTGAAGGTCACTCTGAGCTTCAGCAGGTACCCCTTCATCGAGTCGGCGTCTGAGACGACCACGGAAATTGTACAGGGTGCGGCGAATGCCGTGCAAGTTGCGTCAGGCGCGGCGGCTGCGGGTGGTATACTCTTCCTCGTGCCGTATACCATGCAGTGCGCCTTTCTCCGGCCAGGATCTGCTTCCCCCGGGCTTGCTCCGCGTATTGCCGCCAGGTTCACGCTGCCCACGCTCGAGCAGCTGCAGAAAGGCGCATACAGGCGCGAGGAATACCAGCCGGACGGCGTCAGCCTTCTTCGAAGGACCGAGCTTTCCCGCGGGCAGAAGGTGTATGTTGAGGAAGACGCGGATGGTGACGGCCAGCTCGATCACAGGGTATGGTTCCTGAACGGACAACCTGTACGCGGCGAGCGATCGCTTACGGGGGATGGGGTCTTCCCGATCAAGGAGACATGGCGCGGGGGAAAGCTGGTGAGTGAGACGGTCATTTCCCGTTTCCCTCCGGCGGGTTCCGCACCTGGACAACGGGGATGACGAAAAATCCGGGCAGGAGGCACATTCGTGCATGAGTTAGCTGGAGCCGTTGATCGCCGGGGTGCTGGATTCGCAGAGGCAGCGGGATGAGACGCGGCCTGGCGCTTGGCTTCCTCTGCATGATCCTGGTTGTTTCCTGCGCCACCGCGCCTCAAGGCCCTGCGCCGGCTCCGCTGCCGGCGGTCAGGCTGAAGGAGCTTCAGGACCTGGTCACGACAGGGTCATACCTGCAAACGATTGGTGAAATAGACACCTTGCGCCGTGCGCACACGGACATTGCCGCTTCTGACCTTGACTCCGTGGCGGCGAAAGCCGTGGATTCACTTTCCGCCGCTCTCAAGAAAGCGGTTGAGAGCAAGAGCTACGAGGAGGCGCTCCGCCTGCTCGACTCCGCCCAGGCGCTCGGTAAAGCCGAGATAGCAGGAAATGTGAATCGGAAATCTCTTCTGGAAAGCCTGGCCGCTTCCCAGGATTCTTCCGGCGACCAGGTCCTTGCGCTGTTGACCCGGATGCGCATCCTGTCCTCGGGAGAACCTTCCGAATCCGATTTCAATGCCGCCTTGACCACCGCTGAATCGCTGGACAATCGCGCCGCTGTGCGGTCTCTCGCCGCGTCCATGAAGACCAGGGGACTTGCATTGCCGGCAGCGGCGGCCGAGCTCACAAACACGACGCCCTCGTTTCCGAAGATGATCACCGGCACGGTCACTATCCTTGTGAACAGGGGCATCCGGGTAGAGAACGGAGTGGGGTATCCGGATCGGGTTATCGGGAGCGGTTTTTTCATCGACAAACGCGGCTACATCCTGACAAATCACCACGTCATTGAAAGCGAAGTAGATCCGAAGTACGAGGGCTATTCCCGCCTCTACGTCCGGCTTTCGGAAAGCCCTGCGGGAGAACGGATCCCCGCGAAGGTGGTAGGCTATGACAAGATCTTCGACCTTGCGCTTATAAAGGTGGAAGTCACCCCCGAGTACACGTTCGGCGGCTCTTTCGACCAGGCAGTGGCCCCTGGGGACAGGATCTTCGCCATCGGATCCCCCGCGGGGCTGGAGAAAACCATTACCGCCGGCATCATTTCCGCCATGGGACGCCGGCTCCTCCAGGTGGGAGACAGCATGCAGGTCGATGTCCCCTTGAACCCGGGGAACAGCGGCGGGCCACTGCTGGATGACAAAGGGGACCTGATCGGAATCTGTTTCGCCGGGCTCCAGCAGTTCTCAGGGCTGAATTTTGCCATCCCGTACAAGTGGGTTGAAAAAGCCCTTCCCGCGCTCTACCGGGGGGGCCAGGCAATTCACTCATGGCTGGGAATGGCCGCGGCGGAAACCGACAAAGGCCTCGAAGTTGTCTACACGGTTCCGGATGAACCGGCTGCCCTGGCAGGCCTGCGGACGGGAGACATTCTCGAGGCGGTGGACGGTGTTTCCTACACCAAGCTGCAGGACGCCCAGGAGGCGATCCTTCGGCATACTCCGCCGTCGCTTGTCCACGTGACCATTCGTCGAGGGGAATCCAGAATCCAGGCGCTCGTATGCCTGACGCAGCGCCCTGACGGGCCCATCGAGGTTTCTCTCAAGCGAGACGCCCGGGACAATGTTCTGTACCCCCTGTTCGGAATGCAGATTGAAAAGACCGGAAGCTTTTTCTGGCGGGACAACTACGTCGTGAGGCGTGTGACCAAAGGCTCCGTCGCGGATGAGTCGGGAATTTCTGTTGATGATCCGCTGGCAATACAGGATTGGCGAGTGGACACGGACAAGGGTTATGCCCTGCTCCAGGTCGTGATCAAGAAGAAGAGAGCAGGGTTCCTCGAAAGCGCCATCCAGATCGCGTCCTATCTCGACACGGAGAACTTTCTGTAGCCCTGTCGCTCCTGGCGACGTTGGACGGCGAAGCCGGCTGCGCTATCGCTTTCTCTTGCGCAGCGTGACTTCGTTGCCCGTTTCGTTGAACGACACCTCGTCGAAATAGATCTTGGTAAGGAATATCCCCCGGCCATTGAAGGCCAGCAGGTTTTCCGGAGCCACGGCAGGGAGCTTTCTCCAGTCAAAGCCTTCCCCTTCATCACGGATAGTGATCTCGAACAGCTCGGGTGCCAGGCGGGACGTAACGGTCACCTTCCGACCCGCGGCATCACTCTGCTTGCCGCGCTCCTCCACCAGCTCCGGGAGCCTCCCTTCCTCTATCGCCTGGTTCTTCTCCTCGAAGCTGATACCGAGGTTGCCATGCTCCAGGGCATTGGTGATCATTTCCTCGATCCCGACCTTGATATTCAGTATCTCGTCCTCCGGCATCAGGCGGGGGAGCTGCAGTGTGATCTGATTGATGACTGGGAAGTATGGTGAATCCGACCTCGGGATGACGAATCTCTTCGTCTCTTCGAGAAGGAAGGGAGAGAAGAGCGTGGATCGGGCCGCCTCGAGTCTGAAGTTTACTACTTTCCGTATTTCCTCGATGAGCTCGCGCACGTTGAAGGGCTTCTTGAAGAAGTTCGTGGCGCCTCCGCGCAGCGCCTTCAGAAGCATCTCCTCGTTGCCCTGTCCCGTCATGAGAATGACCGTGGCGTTTCTGTCGATCCGTTTGATCTCATTCAGGAGGGTGAGGCCGTCCATCTTCGGCATCATGATGTCCGACACGACGACGAGCGGGGATTGCTCCTTGAAGAGCTCAACGGCTTTTTCGCCGTCTCCTGCCTGCACAGGGTCGAACCCCTCTCTGTCCAGCAGGTGCGCCAGGAGGGACCTCAGCGCCTCCTGGTCGTCCACCACAAGAATTCTCGGCCTGCCACCGCTGCTCACGGCGCAAAGGCTACGACCGGCTCGATCTATTGTCAAGCTGAGACACGTTGATGAAAGACCGCGTAGTGGATATACTGCGCAGGTAGTAGCCGCCATTGGAAACTCAAAGACTAAGAAACTTCTGCATCATTGCTCACATAGACCATGGCAAGTCCACGCTTGCGGACCGCTTTATTCAGCGCGCCCGGTTGATCTCTGAGCGTGACTTTCACGACCAGATGCTCGACAACATGGACATCGAGCGCGAGCGCGGCATCACCATCAAGAGCCAGGCCGTCGCAATTCCCTACAAGGCGAAGGACGGGAACGAGTACATGCTGAACCTGGTGGACACCCCGGGGCATGTCGACTTCTCCTACGAAGTGTCGAGGTCGATCTCCGCGTGTGAAGGGGCCGTGCTGCTCATCGACGCCAGCCAGGGTGTCGAGGCCCAGACCCTCGCAAACATGTACATGGCCATCGAGCACAACCTGGAAATCATTCCCGTGATCAACAAGATCGACCTGCCCAGCGCCGACATCGAGGGGGTGAAGAAGCAGATTGATCACGACCTCGGTCTCGATTCGGACGGAGCGCTTCTCGTATCAGGGAAGCTGGGGACGGGAGTGGACGAGCTGTGCGAGGCCATCGTGGAAAGGGTGCCCCCGCCGAAGGGAAATGCCGAGGAGCCGCTGAAGGCGCTCATTTTCGATTCTCACTACGATGTCTATCGCGGCGTCATCGTGCACGTGCGCGTGTACGAGGGCAGGCTGCAGGCCGGACAGAACATACGCTTCTGGTGGAACAGCTCCACCTATAAAGTGGAGGAAACCGGGATATTCCGCCTTGGCCTTGTGCCCGTGCAGGCGCTCGGCCCCGGCGAGGTCGGGTACCTCATCGCGGGCATCAAAACCGTTGCGGACACGAGGGTAGGGGACACGGTCACGGATAACGAAAGACCCTGCGCGCAGCCGCTTGCCGGTTTCCGTGAGGTAAAGCCGGTAGTGTTTTCCTCGATCTACCCGGTGGACGCAAACGACTACGAAGAGCTTCTGGCGGCCATGGCAAAGCTGAAGCTCAACGACGCCTCCCTGATCTACGAGAAGGATTCCTCCGTTGCGCTCGGCTACGGGTTCAGATGCGGGTTCCTCGGTCTGCTTCACCTTGAAATCGTCCAGGAACGCCTGGAGCGCGAGTTCGAGATGTCCATCGTGTTCACCGCGCCCTCCGTGCAGTACCGGGTGACGCTCCAGGGCGGCAAGGTGATCCTCGTCGACAATCCATCGAACTTCCCCGACCCCTCCCAGATCCAGTCTGCCGAGGAGCCTTACATATCCGCCTCGATGATCACTCCCGCTACCTATCTTGGAAACATCATCACCTTGTGCCTGGAGAAGCGCGGCACGCAAAAAAGCATGAATTATCTCGACGAAAAGCGTGTCGAGCTTGTCTTCGAGATGCCGCTGGGAGAGGTGGTTTTCGACTTCTACGACCGCCTCAAGTCCGTCAGCCGCGGGTATGCCTCATTCGACTACCAGCTCATCGGGTTCCGCGATACCCACCTTGCCAAGCTGGACATCCTCATCAATGGAAAGATGGTCGACGCGCTCTCCCAGCTCGTCTTTCGGGACAATGCGTACGCCACTGCGCGGCGGGTGTGTGAAAGACTCAGGGAAGAAATCCCCCGACAGCAGTTCAAGATCGCCATCCAAGGTGCCATTGGCAGCCAGATCATTGCGCGGGAGACCGTGAATGCCTTCCGCAAGGATGTGACCGCAAAATGCTACGGCGGAGACATCACCCGCAAGAGAAAGCTCCTGGAGAAGCAAAAAGAGGGCAAAAAGCGCATGAAGATGGTGGGCGATGTGGAGCTGCCCCAGTCTGCATTTCTCGCGGTGCTCAAGACTTCAGAGGATTGAAACAATCCTGTCCAGTCGTCGGGCATAGTGCCCCGCAGCCACCCTTGCCCTGGCAAGGAAGCTTCGGTCGGGGTTCTCGAGGCCGGGCGGGTCGGGAAACTGGACCCAGGCGTAATCTATCTCCCGCAGCAGCATGCGGCATTCCTCCGACCCCTCGGCCGTGAGCCCCCGTAACGCGTCAATGGCGCGTTCCAGGAGACGCTTCTCAGTCTGGATGAACTCCCGAACAAGATCACGCGGGAACGCCTTGCCGGAGTCGATCTCCAGAAGCGCCGCCGGCGCGCTCCCGCCCGCAAGCCTGTCTTCCCATTCGCCCATGCTTATTCGCCGGACGCCCAGGTCGAGCCCCCGTGGGCCGAAATCCATCACCCGTGCCGTTGATTCTCTCACCACGCTTTCCACGTTGTCCCTGTAGGATTTGAGCACCTTGTCCGTACGGACAAGGCCGCCGCGCTTGTCCGGAGCTTGCACCAGCACCCGGGCTGCCAGGGCCTGGAAGGCATCCTGTCCGACCGGCCTGAGCCTGCTGGATCCGTTGAGCATGGCCAGGTGATACGGGGAGCCCTGCGCGTGGGTGCGGGCTCCTGGAAATGAGAGATCCAGTCCGGTCAGGAACACATCCCGGTGGCCGATCTGCAGACCCGCATGCACCGCCGCGACACCGACCGAGCCCAGCGCGGGAAACAACGCCGGGAGAAGGCGCGCCTTCGCGAGCCTGTCGAAAAGACGAAGGGGCGCGAAGCGCGAGGAGAAATAGTAGAGCCTGGTGGTGAACAATCTGTTGACTGAAGGATGGGATGACAGGTCGCAGGCAAGGACCGTACCGTCGCTCCGGAAAGGAAGGAAATCCTGCATGTTCGCGACCTGGGCTTCCAGCGCCACCACGATGTCCGGGAAAATGCCGTGCGCTGCCAGGGAAGGAAAGGCAGTATCCACCGCTGCCAGAACAAAGCTCCTGCGCAATCGGGTCATCGCGGGTATGCATTCGTCCAGAGAAGGCCCGGCGCCCGCTACAACCACGGGTCTCTCCGTAGACAGCGCGGACAAGTCATGCGCGCCGGGGAGCAGGGAAAGATTGAGGAGGACGTTGCTCACCTGCAGGCTCCCGAGTGCAATGAGTGTGAGCCTGTTTTGCCAGTACCGCCGGACCTCTTCCTCCAGGCGCCGCCTGCATTGCGCATACAGCTCGGGGGCAAGACGGTACCCCGCGCAGAGCGGCAGTTCAACGACCCTGCGGAATCCGTGAATCCCCATGCTCTCGAGGGCTGCCGCAGCCCCTGCAGGCTCGGCTGTGCGCACAATTGAGAGACGGGGATCCGCAGGCAGCTCCTGCGAAAGGGCCATCGCCATCACTTCCTGATGCACCTCCACGCAGAGAACGGCGCAGCCCTCGGGAAGGCGCTCCAGGAGCTCGGAAAGACCGTAGCCAAGACCGATGGAGGGCACAAAGACAAGGCTTCGGGGCGGCGGAGAAAAAACGCGCGCCTTGCGGCGCGCGTATTCGAGCGGGTTTCCTGAGGGGTAGAAGGAGAGCCCTTTCCAGAGAAGAGTCCGGCCTTCGCCCGTTTCGATAAGGAGAGGGTCCTCTCCCGGCATCTCGTGCCTACTGTTTCGCGTTCGTCGGCATCACGTAACGGTCGAATGTCTCCGAGAAATTGTCCGTAAGCTTGTCGGGCGTCATCAAAACCTGGGAGAGATCAGTCTGGATAGACTGGCCGGCGACATAGGAGATCCAGCTGTCGAGGAGATTCACGGTGGTGTCGGGGAGCTGCCGCTCGGCCGTGAGCTTCAGCACGACGACCTGGTTGTCCAGCAGCACGGGTGGGGACACCTGGTCCTTGCCCAGGGAGAAAGCCCGCGTGAAGAAATCTTCACTGCTGGCCGCGCTTGCCGGGGTTTCCGTGTCAGGGGTGGCCCTCAGAGGCGCGAATGAGAACACGTTGGAGAGATTCACAGGGAAGAACTCGGTGGGAACTATCTTGAGCCCCATGTCCTTTGCCGCTTTGTCAAAACCGATCTCTGCGGCGCGCCGGGAGAGCTGGCCGGCCTTCTCGTTGAAATAGTCCTCGATCTTGCCCTTCTCGTATTTGGTGATATAGGCCTTCACGTCGGCGAGGACGGACGCATTTGTGAAATCCGCGTCCAGGGCTTCGGAATCACAGCGGTAGATGATCCAGCCGAATGTGCCCTTGAGAACGTCACTCAGCTCGCCGGCCTTGAGAGCAAAGACCTTTTGCGCGGTATCCTTGGCCTCGAAATCAGCCTGGACATCGTAGGCGTACCGCCAGCCCATGTCTCCGCCCTTGTCGGCGTATTCGTCCTTGGAATAGGTCTTGGCAAGCTCCTCGAACGTGCTGGTCTTGTCCAGGATTTTCTTCCGGATCTCATTCGCCTGGGACTCTCCCGATTTGACAAGTATCCGGCTGACCTTGATCTTGACGAACCGGGACTTGTTGGCCTCTCCGTATTTCCGCACCTCTTCCACAGGGTAGCCGGCAAAAGGCAGGGACGCGAACGAAAAGCTTCTTTCCGGCCTGGCCATCGCCTTGATGAACTCCGATTCCCTGGAACCTGTCTTGACGCCGGTCTGCAGGTCAGTGGCGAAAATGTTGGTCTCCATGCTCTCCCGCATCAGCCTGCGCGTGTCGGCCTTGTCCGCGGCAGAGGCGGCCGCGTACTTTGTTTCACTGAATTTCCCGTTGTCGTCAAGGTAGGCGGGATAGCTGAGCAGCGCCTTGTCTACTGCGTCCTCGGAAACCTGGATCCCTCCCTGCTCGGCCTGCGTCAGGATGGCGATGTGCTCCGCGGTATTGATGAACGCCTGATACCAGACGGCCTGGGCCACGGCCACCGTGTTCTGGTTGGCGGAGCTGTTCCGGTACTGGTTTGCGATCCGGTCTCTCTCCTGGGCGAAATAGCCGCCCGGGTAATACGTAATATCCTTTCCCATGTATGAGCCGAAAACGATATTGTTGCCGCCGCCCATTCCGCGGGTAAGGGGCCCGCCGGGGCCGGCCAGGACGAACGTGACGATGATGACGACAAGAACGACGACGCTGAAGCCATAGAGGAAAGGATGGGATTCGTGTCTCTTCTCGATCGTTTCGGAGACGTTCTCTCCCTTTCTCTGTTTCGCTCTTCTCAACTCTCGTGATGCCATTGCATATTCCTGTGGGGTGATGGATTTCGACGGCTCAAAAATACCACGCCCCGGATCGGCATGTCAACGACCCGAAGTCCCGCGGCGCTTGACACCGCCCGCCCTCACTGCTACATTCACGGTCACGGGGGCGTGGCGAAGCTGGTTATCGCGCTGGCCTGTCAAGCCGGAGGCCGCGGGTTCAAGTCCCGTCGCTCCCGCTCTTTTTTTCATTGGGCAATGCACGAGCGCGCCCTTACGCAGCGTACAGGAAGTTGTGCGGCTGCGGTGCACACTGTACACGGTGTGGTGGGGCGCATATGGTACGCCGTGTGATTTATGCACGGAAGCCCGTGCCGACGAGGTTTCTTTTCAACGGGCTGTAGCGCAGTTGGTAGCGCGTTCGGTTCGGGACCGAAAGGCCGGCGGTTCAAACCCGCCCAGCCCGAATAAAAAGCCCGTAAAAGAGGCCGTTTCTGGTCTCGCGGGCTCGGCATCCTGAACGGTGTGACCTGTTCTGTGACCTGATCGATCCCTGGGGAGGGGAAGATCGATGCGGCACGATCCCAAAGATTTCCAAGTCTTTCCTCGCACAATCGCGCGGTCTCGAGGGCGCAAGCCTATCACCAAATTCTACTACCGACTGTGGAAGGACGATCTCCGCACCTCGGCGCGAAGCACGCATCAGGAAACCAAGTCAGCAGCGAAAAGATGGGTGCGGAAGCAATTGGAGGCGGGAACGCTCACGCCAAGAGAGGATTCGCAAGATCCGACCTTTAAGGAATATACCGCCTGCTGGTGGAAATGGGGCGAGTGCGAATATGTACTTGGACGTCTGGAGCGCAAGAAGAAGCTCGGCCGGACGTACGTCGATATCTGCCGGGGCTACTTGGTGCAGCACGTCTGGCCAGTCCTGGGAGATCTCCGAATGTCGGAGGTAACGCCTCAGCACTTCGAACGATTGGCCATGCAGCTCAGGAAGAAGAGGTCCCGGCGAGGAGCTGTGCTGTCCGCTATAACGGTCAACCAGGTCCTTGCCAGTTTGAATGTCATCTTCTCTTGGCAGGTGAAACACAAGAAGCTGGCATCGAATCCAGTAGAGCCTTTCGAACCGCTTGCAGAGACTCCGCGGGAGCGTTCCTTCCTCTCGCCCGCCGAAGTGCGGAAGCTCTTCAACGCTCGACGGATCGGGACCGTGTGGGGCGGAGATCGCCGGCACTACGCGTTGAACCTTCTTGCCGCGAGCACCGGGATGCGCCTCGGAGAGATCCAGGCTCTGCAGAATCAATTCGTTTTCCGCGGCTACCTCCAGGTAGAGCACGGCTGGACTCGGTTCGGCCTGGGGGATCCGAAAACGCGACGGTCAAAGCGAGTGATCCCGCTGCCTTCGAAGACGCAAGCTCGCCTGCGTGAGCTGATGGAGATCTCGCCTTATCAGGATCCGGAGGACCTGGTCTTCTGGGGATCTGGGCCCCGCACGCCGGTACCTCAGACCACCGTGCTCGAGCAGCTCTATCGTGCGTTCGGAAAGATCGGGGTAACGGAGAAGAACCGCACGCAGCGGAATGTCTCCTTCCACAGCTGGAGGCACTTCTTCAATACCTTCCTTCGCGCTGCGCACATTCCGGACTCGAAGCTCCAGGCGATCACCGGACACAGCACGGTCGAAATGACCGAGCGATATACACATTTCCAGCCCGAGGACTTCAAGGACGTGCTCGCGATTCAGGAGCAGATTGTATGAGCGCACAGCGTCCGCAAGATAACGTGAAAAATGTGACCCCGTCCCCGCAGAAGCAAAAGCACGAGTGGAAGAGCTCATATCAGGAAAAGGACATCGTCGTTTTTCACGGCGTGGACGTGCATCTCTTTGGAAGGCTGAAGTTTAGAGACGTCGACCACGCGACGGAATACTTGGACGAAGCCGATAGGTGCATCGCTGCGCACCCGCGAAGAAAGTTATCTGCGGCCATCAGGATGCGCACTATCGCCGCACGAAAGGCTTTGGCATCAGGAAGTCTTGCCGCAGCGCTGCCGATATTGTCCGAGTTGCCTCATTTGCTGGCGCCTTACGAGCGCGCGAGCAAGGGCGGGAAAACGAGCTCCAGTACTCGATGGGCAGGAAACGAAGCGAAGTACACGAAGCTACGAAGCTGGTTCGAGCACCATGCCCGTCATTCGACGGAGTGGTACGGCCAGATCGTGAGCATCGCGGTCGGGAAATTCCCAACGCTTTCGCGCAACACAATACTGAAGCACACTAAGGACCTGACTCCCCTCTGTGCTCCTAAGCCTCAGAATCGCCAAAGTTAGAAAACTGTCAGATAACTACTTATATCTCGAAATCGTACTTGATAATCAAGTTCATGAAATCAATCTTGCTTCGGAATGTGCCGGAGGATCTTCACCGTGAAGTGAAGGCGGCTGCCGCGCATGAGGGCATGTCAATGCAGGACTTCATCATCGATACGCTGAGAACCTGCGACATAGTTGAGAAGTACCTCGAGCAGTTCAAGCAGGACAGCTGAGGCGGGCATGAAACTCCTCACGATCGCCGAAGCATCTGGGATCACGCGGCTCTCCGTGAAGACACTCTACTCCAAGGTATGCAGGAGAGAAGTCCCGTTTACGAAGCTGGGAGGGAAGCTTTTATTCGACGAGGACCGGCTCCGGAAATGGATTGACGATCATTCCGTCGAGCCGACCGCCGCGGCGGCGAGCGGGAGGGCCCGGGTGTGAGCGGGTTCCGCGAAGTCCGTTTCAACGTCGACTTTGGCGCTGGCGCGCGCGAGCCGCGGATCAAGAGCTATTGCATCCGGCTGCCGATCGCCGCAGCTCGCTTCCTCTGTCACCCTGACGCGAAAGGATTCAGCCCGTTCGTCGAGGACGTCGAGGTCCTCCGCCGAAGAGAACTTCGCCGGGAGCAGCTCCTGCGCCAGGCCGAGGGGGCAGGCCTTGCGTGAGGCCGACACGAGAGAGATCGAACACCTGCTCGCTCTTGCGAACAGCGTCACGGCGGACATTGCCAGCGCCGCGCCGGAACCTCAGCCAGGCGCGGCGGATCCACCGCCCGACGACTTCGACGATGATTTCCCGGAAGCGCCGACACCCGCGGAGGCCGCCACTTCGACGGCTGAGATCATCGAAGAGGCGGCAGAGCAGTCGAAGCACGCGGGAGGCAACGGCCAGGGGGACCGTGATAACCACCAGGACTTTACACGGCCGACGATCGAAGAAGCGCCGCGCAGCGAACCGCTGACTCTTCACAACGAAGAGGCGGAGATCGCCACGCTCGGCGCCGTCCTCCAGGACCCGCAAGCGCTCCGCCTGGTCCTCGCGATCGTTCGGCCTGCAGACTTCTACCTGGCGGCTCACCAGCGGATCCTCGAAGCAGCAGTCGCACTTTCTGAGCGTGGAGAATCGCCTGACCTGATCACGCTCACCGAGGAGCTCCGATCCCGCGGTGCCCTCGAGCGCTGCGGGGGCGCGGCCTACGTCTCGCGGCTGACGTCGGGGATCCCCACGAGCGCGAACGTCGAATATTACGCGCGGATCGTCCAGGAGTACTCCCAGAAGCGAGCATTTGACGTCACACTTCACCAGGCGCTGGAAGAGAACATCTCCCCGACCACGCCGGCCGCTGAGATCATCGCCCGCGTCTCACTGCAGCTGAGCGGCTTCATGAGCTCCGCCGTTGGACCGCGCATGCGCAGCGTCGGCGACGTCTTCGCCTATCCCGATCCTCAATGGCAGATCGAGGGGCTGTTCGAGCGGAACAGTTTGAATCTGCTCTCGGCCTTGTCGGGCATGGGAAAGACGCTGACCGTGTACGAGGTCATTCGCAGCCTCTTCGACGGTTTCCCAGCCTTCGGCTGCTCGGCCTTCCGAGTGAAAGAGCAGGGCCCGGTCCTCCTGGTCGACGAGGAAAGCCCGCGGCCGGTCCTGAAGACCCGACTCCAGAGGATGAAGTTCATCGAGACCATGCCGCTGTCGATCCTCCACTTCGCGGGGCTGCGCGTGGACGAGGACGCCGGCTTTGCAGCAATTCAACAGCTGATTGAGAATCGGAAACCCGCGCTGGTCGTCTTTGACAGCCTGATCCGGATGCACTCGGCCGAAGAGAACAGCTCCACGGAAATGGCCCGGGTGATGCGAAGATTTCGGCTCTTATCAAACATGGCGACAGTGCTGCTCATTCATCACTCGGGCAAGGCTGAGCAGGATCCGCGCCGCCTGTCACGTGGCAGCGGCGACATTGTGGCGGCCGTCGATCAGGAGCTCGTACTCACCCGGGACGGGGAAGAGCTCGTCCTTCAGAGCGCGAAGACTCGCGGTGTCCCCCTGGCGCCGGTCCGCTTGAAGATCATTTCCGAGAACGAAGAGCTTGGCGTCCGCTACCTCGGCCAGGTGGATCGGGAGCGGGATCAGGTAGTTGCCGCGGTTCGCAAGGCGATCACCGGGCGCGCTCTCGGGGTAATGGAGATTGTAGCGGAGCTGGCCAAAGAGGGCATCGACAAGAGCCGGCAGGTAGTTCTGACCGCCCTGGGCAAGATGAAAGGGGAAATCACGATCGGGGTGGTCCCAGGCGGGAAGGGCAAGAAACTGTATTCCTGTCCAGGTGTCCAAGAGGTGTCCAAATGATCCGGACACCATCGGGCAATGGCAGGCTGCTGCTGTCCATCCATCCCCCCATTGGGGGGGATGGACAGCTGGACACCAGCCGTCACCTGGCCACAGTCCCGGCTGTCTATGAGGAATTCCGCCGGACAGCATTCACGGGAGGCAAAACGTGAGCCTTCCGGTCCTCCAGTTCATGACCTATGCGGAATACCTCCAGACCGATCACTGGCGGGAGACGCGAGCTGCCGCGCTCGAGTGCGCGGGCGGGCGCTGCGCGCTCTGCGATCGAACCGGGCTTCCCCTGGACGTCCATCACCGCACATACCAGCGGCTCGGGGAGGAGCTGCCGGAGGATCTCGCCGTGCTGCATAACGACTGCCACGAGGCCTATGAGCTCGGCTGCCAGATCCGGGGGGGAGTATGAGCAACGCGAACGCCTTAAAAAGGCTGCCTGAGTACAAAAGGCGACATTCTGGGCCCGACACCGCCCGGCTGACCCTCCGGGAGCGGCGCTTCCTATTCGCCTATCTCCTCAGCGGGAATGCGACACAAGCGTACATGGCAGTGATCTTGCAAGTCGGGAGCAAGGCGGAACGCGCTCACCAATCGGCGTACCGTATCCTTTCAGGCATCAAACGTAAAATTTCCTGGCCCGCGCTGCTCGAGCGGATCGACCTTGCCGAGCTGCGCCTTGTGCGCGAGCTCGAGGCGGATCTGACATCCCGCCGGACTTCCGAGGGCGACGGTGCTGCCGTGCTCCTGGCCGAGCTTCTCCGCGGTCGTGCGAATCGGGCCGATCTTGCATCAAATAGCGCGCAAATTGAAACGAAAAGAGCCGAATCTGAATCGAAACGCGACGAATCTGAAGCGATTTTGCAGACAGTGCAAAAGGGGATCCAGTGTGAAGCCCGCCAATGATCGACGGCGACAGGCAAGGGGCGAGCTCGCGAAGCAGCTGCGCCCGGTGCGGGCCGCCGTGCTCATGGCAGGGCTCGCGCGTGCATATCTCGGCGCGGCGTGGACAGAAAGCGAGTCGGCCCAGGCTGCGAATCTCGTGCTCGTGTATGGCGTCGACGCACTCGAAGGCTACTTCTGCAAGGCAGGCAGGAACTGAAAGCAAGATAATTGGAGACTTATTGCCGCCGTCGGCGGCTTGTGCGACGAATGAGGGAGGGGAAAGACAATGAAACGATTCGGCTTTTTCGCGGGGATCCTGGCGCTCATGCTCGGAGATCGCTCCTGGCTCTCCACGCTCCTGGGCTTCTCCGGAGTGGTCGGAGGAGTATCGTCTCCGCAGGAATACCCGGGCACGCCAGGCGCTGGCACCTCGGCAATCCAGACTCTGACGATCAACGGATCGCCGGACGCGGGCACGTTCCGCCTGATGTTCCAGGGAATTACGAGCGTAGCTCTCGGAAACAACCCCGTGAACACAGACGTCCAGGCGGCGCTTGTTGCGCTGCCGGGCATCGGAGCGGGAGGCGTGGTTGTCACGGGCGCGCAGGGCGGACCGTTCACGATCACGTGGCAGGCTCCCGCGGCCACGCCGGCACTCGTGGTATCAACGTCGACGCTGACCAATGGCGGCAACCCGGTTGCGGCGCCTGGGATCGTCAACGGGACGCCTGGCGTAGCGCCGACACCCGCGGGAGTGAAGAAGGGCGGCCTGGTACAGGACACCACGAACGGCTTCCTGTACATCAACACCGGCACCGTGTCTGTTCCGACCTGGACGAAGGTCGGGACGCAGTCGTAAGGGGGTACCGCGATGGATCGCGAGCAGAGGGCTCGCCAGGACCTGGATGATCTCGTCGAAGGCGAGCATGGAAGCACCCGCGAGCTGGCCTTCGGCAGGAGGCTCCTGGCCGGCCAGGCACTCCTGGCCGTGAAGGATTCGTGTGGGTACTACGGATACAATCGGCGCGG
>Ga0265338_10004443_pt1 | contig 18941 bp, 19 predicted proteins | sample 42126metaG_FD_193579 | JGI IMG/M metagenome (GOLD analysis project Ga0265338, IMG submission 193579) | Rhizosphere microbial communities from Carex aquatilis grown in University of Washington, Seatle, WA, United States - 4-21-26 metaG | ecosystem: Host-associated > Plants > Roots > Rhizosphere... | reverse complement strand
TGTTCGATACGCTTCGTTGCGAGTGCTACCGGGCCAGTGAGTCACTGGCCGTCATCGGGAAGGCGGCAGGCCTGTGGACTGGCGAAAGTCGAGCTACAGCGGCGCGAACGGCGGCGACTGCCTAGAAACAGCCACCGGCCGCGGCATCATCCTCATCCGCGACACCACCGACCGCGACGGGGTGATGCTCAGCATCCCGGCCGGGGCCTGGCAGCGATTCACCGCCGCACTCCGGCAGGAGCCCGTTTAGGCGAAAGGGAACGATCATCACCGTTCCCGGCCCGCCGGGAACGGCCTGAGCCGGGCCTGGTCACCCTGTCAGACAAGGGCTACCGGAGCAGCACCCGGGAGAGGGTCACGTGCAAGGGCAGGAACAAGCCCGAACCCCGGCCAGCCACTCGTGGCTGAACCTTGCCAAGCGGTGGTTCGCCGAGCTAACGAACCGCAAGCTCCGCCAGTCCGCCCACCACGGCGTCACCGATCTCGAAGACGACATCCGCCGGCGGATCAACGAGTGGAATAAGAACCTGAAGCCGTACACCTGGACGAGGTCCGCCGACGAAGTTCTGGAGACCCACTCCCCCTGCTGCGAGCGCCGACGCCGGACGCTAGACCCTTCCCACCCGACGGGAACGGACACGGCGCGCCACGGCCTTCAGTACCGGGTACAGCACCACCCCCAGCGCCGCCCCCCCGATATCCTCGCCGATAAGCGAGGGCGCCAACCGCTGCCCGTGGAACATCGCCCACAAGACCGACGTGGCGACCACGACGCCTACGATCGGCAACCCTCTACGGAACTCTCGCAGCGCCGCACTTCTCACGCAATTAGTATATAAATACCGTTTCCGGAAGTCATTCGCCCAGACCCAGGACTACCGGCGTCACCCTGAAACCGCCCAGCGCCTCTCTGCGCGCTGGGTGGGAGGTGATTCCTCAGGCGTGTAAGAAAGTTACTTAGGGTAACCGGTTCACGGGTCGGTATGCCAGGTTCTTCGGGGGAGAGCGGGCTGAGCTGGTCAGAGTCCCGGATCGTCTCCTCGAGCCGGGAGATCATACGGGTGCGGGCGGCGGCGTCCCCTTCGGCGGCCTCGGGGTTGAAGCAATGACGAACCTCTCCTCATCGGAGATCCGCACTTCCTTGACCTTGAGGTTCCCCGCACCAGTCGCGCACGTTGTCCTTCACCTGGCGGATCAGCGCCGAGTCGGCGGTATCCCCGGGCCAGCACCAGACCCGACCGGGATCCCGCCCCTGGTCACGGCCGTCCCGATCACGATCTGGTGCAGGTCGCCGCGGTGATCCTTGGACCTCCCCAGGTCCGGACCGCACCCGAATTCCTCGCCGCATCCTGTCGGTGTGACAGATCCCAGATCCCAGTATTCAACCGCCGCCGACCGCGTCAGACCTTGGGGGCCGCGCTCTGGTGACGACACGCGAGGCGATGGCCGCGGCAAGCGAGGCAAAAGCGGCGGCAATGGCGACCGTTGCTCCGTAACTCCACGTCATGAACAGGGTGGTCCCCTCGACGTGGTAAGGCGTGCCCTCCCACAGGGGTGGGATGACCCACCAGCCGTCTCTGCTCAGAATGTTGAACCACGGACGCGGAATGATGAGGATATCCGCCGTCACGAGGAGGCACACGAGGCCTGATCCGAGCACCAGCAGGCCGCCGTCGCCGGGCATCCGCAACTGCCCCCCTGGGTAGTAGCGTGCCGCCAACAGCGCGATCTGCACGACCGCGAGCCCTACCGCCGCCCACAGGGACGCGTGCGCGTAAACCCCGGTCGCTGCCCCGCTAGGCGCCAACACCAGACCGTCGGGATCCGGAGGCGTGAGCGTCGCCTGGAACCACGGCCAGAGTGACGCCATAATTGTCAGCGCTGCGGCGACAGCGACGAGGACGTCACTGGCCGCCCTGAGCCTGGCCCGGGTATCTGCGTGCATCCCGCCTCACCCTCCCTTGCCGCTCAACCGAGCGCTCGCCCGGTGATGATTGCCGACGTATCACCGAGATCGCACACAAAGGCGGACAGACTCGCGAGACCGGCCGTTGCCGTCAGCGACCGAGCCCGCAGACAACCTTGCGACGTCCTGTTCATACTCGTAACCGGGTCGACGAACGGATCAGTCAATGATGCCGTACCCTTCGCGCTTAGGGTCCTGCTCACGCCCAACGCTTGCCGTTCCAGTGCAGGATCACGGAACTGGCGCCGGTCCCGCCCAGGGTGGGCCTCACGTCGGTGTGGGCGCCAACGGTCCAGGCGTTTGACGGTCATGTCCCAGAGGTCGCCCAGACGCTGGCGGCACTGGCAACGGTCACGAACGAATTCGGCACTCCCCGGATCCTTGACCGCGGCCTGCGACATGACCTGCCGTTCCAGTGCAGTCGCAGGGCGCTCTCTCCGCTGTTACCTCCAGATCCGGCAGCCCAGGCGCTATTGGCGGCAATCACGGTCACGGATTGGAGGGACCGCGTTGAGCCCGCCATTGATGCCGGGGACCGGGTCCGCTACGGCGGACCACGTTTGCCGTTCTAGTGCACGATGAGCGACTGGCCGATTGCCCACGCGTAGTAAGCGGGCAGAAACCTGGAGGTCACGGCGACGCCACCGAACAGCGCCTGACGGCCTGTAAATTACCATCAGAAGGTTGATAAACGAGAATTTGCCAAAGCCCAGAAAGGTCTAGTTCCTGAAGAGCATAAGCGAGCACGGGCTTACGCTGCTCTATGCCAAGAATAAGAAATCGCTCGAACGAACTGCTATCAGCATGATTAAGCTCGCCGAGCCGGCGGTTTCCCACCGACACTGCAACCGTGTCACTGGTTTGCTCTTCACTCGAGCCCAGCAAAACAAAAATATCTCTTGAGCGAGCCTCAGGAGAAAATCCTTGCCGGTCACTAACTTCACTTAGCCATTCCTGGACTCCCAGATCTAGCTGCACATGAAATGGCGGCAAAGCACGGTCGAATGTAACTATGATTGGCTCGCCATCAAGTATCATATCCGTATCGTCCGGACCCTGCTTGGATCGAACATCACCGAAAACCCGGAATGGGCTAAAGAAATTCTCGGCGACAGCTTGGGCCGCAAGTCGAGTAGTTTCGACAGGACCAACCCTGGCCATAATAGAGTCAGTCATTATATCGATTGCCTCGTCCGAAACAGGCGGACTTAGCATCAAGCCAGCAACCCTGGCCTCCAGAAGCTCGCGTACGCGTTGCCTGCTCTGCCCTCCGGAACCTGCACGAACGGCCGTCACCGCTTCCCTCAACGCAATAGTCCTTTTCCTGCGCCGCTCCCATATCTCACGAAGATTGGATGCCACGCCGACACCTCCCAGATTACTCGGAATCAGTTCGCGTAAGCCCATTTTAATAAAGATTCCCTTGCCAGGCTTACATGGTTGAGTTTTTCAAACCAGATAGCCAGGGCTTCCGCGCGCGCTCAGCATATCGCATACTGCACCAAGTACATCACCGGGCGTGCCCGGCAAACTCGAACTAATGAGCCCATTCCAACCTGGTTAAGCGCCGTGGAGCTGCAATACGTGAATGGCTTTGGCCAGCTTACCGGCGAGCCAGGGGCAGCAGCGGAGCTTTGCTCGGATCTTCCATGCCTTGAGCTGCGCGTTTGCGCGTTCGCCGAGGGCGCGGAGCTTGGCGTGGGCCCGGTTGGCCTCTTTCTGGGTTTCGGGCTTGTTCCTGCCCTTGTACGGGACCTTTGCCCAGGTAGAGCCCTGGTATCCCTTGTCGGCGAGGACGACCAGGCCCTGTTTCTCCAGCTCATCGAGGACGCCCCAGATCCGCCCTGCAGGAGGCGGCGCCGGCCGGGGTGGGCGTGCTTGACGCGCCGGTCAGCGGGCGGGCGCCCGACATCCTGGCCGGGCGGATCACCCTGCTGGTCGGCGGTCCGCCCGAGCGCCTGGAGGCCGTCCGGCCGGTGCTGGCGGCGTACGGCAACCCGATACTGCCCCTGGGGCCGCTCGGCTCCGGCCAGCGCGTCAAGCTGCTGAACAACCTGCTGTTCGCGGTCAACATGCGGCTGGCGGGGGACGTCGCGGTCCTGGCCGAGCGGCTCGGGCTTGACCCGGTCCCGGCGATGCGGGCGATCGTCACGTCGAGCGGGTCGAGCTACGCGCTGAACGCGGTGGCCGAGTTCGGCGGGCCCGAGGTGGCGCTGCCCCGGGTCCGGGAGTTCCTCGACAAGGACGTCAGCTTCGTCCAGCAGCTCGCGGCCGACCTCGGCGTCGACCTGGGCCGCCTGGGCGAGATCGCCGAGTACTGGCATCCCCGGGTCGACGGCGGCCGCTCCGACCTCCGGTAGCCGGGGTCCTGCTCACTGCGGGCGACAGGGCCACGTCTCGGCCGCTTGGCTGCCATAGGCCCCCTGAACATCGGCTGCGCAGCCGAAGGCCAGCAGTGCCTGGTCGTCGGGCATGGACGCGACCGGACCCGTGCCGCTGTCAACCACGCCGGCGGCTTGCCGGGAGAAGTGCCGGCCGATCCACGCCGGGTCTGGGCTGATGCCGCCCTCGCTCGCCGCCGACACGACCTGGTAGCGGCTGCCACCGGACAAGACCATAACGACGTGACCCATGTCCCCGCCATCGAGCAGGTCCACCGCACTGCTGCGCCGCTCGTAATTACCGCACGCGACGTCCATGCCCGCCCGCCAGCGGCCGCCTGCTGACCGGACCTCTACCAGTGCGGCGTTGCATAGCCACCTGATCCGTCCGGTTTGGTAGTCGGCAGCACTGTAGTCGCCCAGGCCGTCCTCCTTCCGGTAGGTTGACGACTCCAGGTAGGCGACGATGGCGGGCATCATGGCCCGAGCCCGCGCCGGATCGGGAACGAGCGCCGCACTCTGCCCGGCCAGTATCAGCGCCATACCGCAGCCCGCAACGGCGATTGCCGCCCCGCCAGCAGCCAGCTGCCAGATCCGTCGGCGACGCATTCTTTCCCTTCCTCTCGGAGCCCGTCTGGACCGCGGTGAGTACCCGGCCGGACGTCCATGGCACCCGGGCTGACGCTGATCAGAAGTCGGAGAACGCCACCGGTGACCGGCGGAGTCTCTGAGCGTTACGTTCCATGCCACGCCGGCTGGGCCGGGTGGTTTAACAATGAAGAAGCGACCTCTCGGTAGGCCGTCTTCTTGGAAGCGGGCGGGTTCGAACAATAACCGGCCCGTATCCCGATGCGGTAAGCACGGCGTAGCGGGCTCGCTCTGGCGTCGGTCCATAGCAGTACGTGGTATCGCCTGAGCCCAATCCGGCCATGAAGAACCCATCGCCGGGTTCAGCGGAGAATCCCACTGCTCCTGAGGAGGTCACAGATTGTGACGCACCATCAAGGGTCAGGCTCAAACTACCGTTCTGCTCAGAGGCGACAAGCTGCCACTGTCCGTTCCGCCCCTCGGCCCCTCGCTGGAGTACGACGTTTCCCCCGCTGCCGCCGCAGCCCGCCAGTAGGCCGACGCCGCTGAGGGCCAACATCACGCCATCGGCCGGAAGCTTGCGCTTGCCCCGCATTACCATTCCCTTCTTTCATAACGACACTCATGGAACCGGCTCCTTGCGTCAAACTGATGTTCAGGCTGAACCCGGCTATGCGTTGCACGAATTCGCGGCGGCACCGTACCATTTCCCGGACAAGGACCAATGCCGTTGCTTGTCATCTGCGAACTATCGTGAAACTGGCGGCTGCGGGCGCATGATGCTGGTATGCGTCTGTGGTCGGGGTTAGCCGGACCGGACTCACGCGGGCAAGCGACAGGGTTAGCGCGGGGGAAACTCACTATCACGGTCACGCGCCGAATATACAACGCGGACCACATGGTCCTGCGGCCTGCAGCGCCACACAACCTGGCCTTGCACTTCTTCCAGGTGCAGCCCGAATCCATGCTCCTCACAAACCGGCCACGCCTTGGAATCCCGCCCCATGATGCGATCCTGGATCAAATCTCCGATGTCCATTACCGCACTCATGACAACCCAGGAGTTTACCTCCCTGTCCAGGAAGTAATGATCACGGCCTCCGGCCATCCAGCGACCTGGCCGGACTTCTATCTGCGCGTCGACCATCTCCAGGCCATAGGACTGGACCTCGCGCGTCCAGATATCCAGCGCGATCCGTGTCGAACGATCGCACGCCTCATCGAATAGTGCGCGCAGATGCTGTCCCGGTACCGGGCCTAGTTCATCATATACGCGCTTAAACCACTGGAACGCGAACGGGTTGAATTCGGCCACGTATTTGAAGTTAACGCCAAGGCTGCTCCCGCTATCACGCAGCCAGGATTCGAAACCCCCAGGATCTGAGTTACGACGGCCTGTTCCAATTGACATCGCTCCATCACTCTCCTTCATCACCATTCGGCGCAGTCCACATCCCATAGGCCCCGAGCTCAATCCAGCTTCATGAATAAATCCAGCAGTGAGGATCTTTACCGCATGTGCATTCACCCCGCGAATGTCTTTCACTAGGAGCGAGCTGGTGCAAACATTCAGTCCCTGCACGTTCCGTAACCGGACAGGCTCGCAGGCGGCCGCTCGGGCGTGGCCGGTCGGCAAGGTATACCGCGTTTGCGGCGCCATCCTCGTCGTTATATACCATTTTGTCCCACCGAACTCGGTACATGTTCCGGATAGCAGGCGCCTTCCGGAGCCATGCCGTCGCAGGAGCGCCCGGCCTGGCGGTACCGCGCCGATTACGGTCACACGACGTTACCGGCGTGAAAGTTTGCGAGCTGGCCTGTGTGAAACATGTTCGAGCCCAGTTCGACGTGGCTATACGAGCCACCCCAAACCTACCTTCTACCCACATGCAATATCCATCTTAGCGAGTCGATAAGAAAGGCCGTGAATTTTAGGCGGAATGGCATACCTCATTGGATCGAGCATGTCCACACATCCCTCCAGCAGGTTAGCTGCACATACCAGCAGGATATAGGGTCGCATCCATCGGAAACCCTCACACCAAAGGTGCCGTGCATCCCGCTGAGACCTGCATCATTCACCGGATCGCCGTTCGCATATGAATATGACTGCAGCGTCCGGTCGACTAGCGGGCCGACCGACAGGAATTGACCGGCCTGCGGGTCATAAGCGCAGATGACTAGCACTATAACAGCAGCCCGGTGTCCTGATATATGGGATGCCGCATCGACGCAACCGAACCCGCTGCCAAAGATGAGAAGCCAGCGCGATACACCTCGCTGCAGGCGGGGACGTCGGAGCCCTCGTTGGCCAGCATCGAGTTGTTGGCCTGGTTCCCCGATGGTTGCTCCGCGAGGGTGGCTGATGTCAGTTCCTCGCTCATGCCAGTACTCCTGGTTCCCGCGGAATCTGGAGGCTATCGCACCGCCCGAGCATGGGCCTCACGAATGAATTGGAGCTTCTCATCGAACCGCCGGTCGAACAGGCCGGCCGGCGCGGGCAACCGGACCCTCTTCCAGTCGGCCATGACAAGCACGACGGTTCGCCCGTACGCGAAAGCCTCGACATCAATTGAAACCACCTCGGACCACCTGATCACCCTGCGCCGAACGCCATGTACGGTGATACCGTCCGGCGCCAGTGCACAGTATTGGCCGTGGTCGAAAAAAACAAGCCAGACGCCGAGGGCAGCGAATATCCCGGTGATTGGTCGAATCACTTCCCATACTGCCTGGCGTTGCGAAGGCTCGAAGATGGCAACAACACCGAAGGCGATGAACATCGGCAGCCCAAGCACGACATAGGGGATCAGTACCTGCCGAGGAGACTTTCGATACTGCACTTTCATCCTTCAATCGTCCGGCACCAATAGACTCTCTTGCTATCACCCAGGGCCGGGAGGGCGCGTCACCACTCCCGGCCCATAGCGCTAGCCCCTATGAAATCTCTACTCAGGTGGCATGACAGGAACTATTGTTCCTAGCCACATACCCGGGCACTACTCTCTATCCGAGAAACCAAACCAGCCCGCCGTGAAGGCCACCTCCAGCGTGAAGTAGCCCCCGCATAGAAAGCCCTGGTTATCATATATCCCGTGTACGCTTCATACAAGACAAGGCATGGAGCGCACAGGGTCGCGAACTCCCCCATATTTTTGCATAGGTGCCCCTCGCCGACCCCGAGACCGTCGCAGGTGTACGTGGCAGTTTCTGCGCGCGCTTGCCCGGCCGTCAGTGTGCCACCGGGATGACCACGACCCCTCGGAACTGGTCCGCGACGTATACGGTGCGCCCGTCCGGCGCTATCAAGAAGTCAGAGTCACCCGGAGCGGCAAGGAAACCGGTTGTCCGGATCGTCTTCTCCACCTTCCCCGTCGCGCTGTTCACGGCAGTCAGGCTGTTAGCGGTGTTGAGGACGAATAGGCGGCGGTGGTCCGGAGCGACCTGAATCTGGCTGCATCCTGAGTCGAGGCGGGCGGTGAGTGCAGCCGCGCCAGTCGTAATGTCGATGCCGGCCAACTCGCACCCTCCCCCGCACCCGACACTGCCACTGCACTGGTAAGGGGCAAGCCCGAACAGTTCGTGCCCGTCAGGGCTAACCGCGAGCCCGGTCACCGGATGAGGAAACCGGACGGCGGTTCCTGCGTTCCCCGAACGGGTGTCAATCGGGACGACCTCGCCGGGCCCCTTGCCGTCGGCGCTCCCTGCGCCGATGTAGAGCGTCCGGCCATCCGGCGAGATCGCCATCGCCTGCGAGCCAGGCGGGACGGGGATCGCCTGGTCATCCTGCCCGGATTCAGTGTCCACCGGTATTACCGCTGCCGAGTGCCTGGATGCTGCCGCGAGCACGTACAAACGTGAGCCGGCCGGTGCCGCCACCATGCCTTCCGCACCGTTCCGGAACGTAAACTGCTGCTGAGCCCGCTGGGGCGTGAGGCGGATCCGCACGAGGCGGGCACTGCCATCGTCGGGTTCAACCAGCGCGTAAAGCGCTCGGCCACCCGGCATCATCGTGAGCTCCACCGCGGGACCGCCGGTGTCGATCCGCCTGCCCGCTCGGCCGGTCGCGAGGTCCACGACCGTGACGCCGCCTGCGTCACCTTGCTCACTCCAGTTAGCCGCGTAAAGAGTCCTGCCATCCGGTGACACGGCCAGCGCATCAGCGCCGTCGATCCCCACTCCGATGGACTTAGGCCCCTCCCACCAGCCGATGAGACAGCGCGCGCCCGCCAGCCCGGATACCACCACCGCCAAGACCACGATCACGGCCGACGCGCGAAACAGCATGGGCTTTCGCCCGGCCAGCCTCGTCCACGACCCAATCCACCCCGTCACCGGGCTCCTCCCTCAAATACCGCTACAGCGGATTTCACTGATCGCGAGCCCGCCTGGACCGGCGGGGAGTACCCGGCCGGACGTCCTTGGCACCCGTGCTGACGCGGATCAGAAGTCGGCGAACGCCACCTGGTGACCAGCGGAGTCCCTGAGCGTTACGTTCCATGCCACGCCGGCCGGGCTGGGTGGTTTAACAATGAAGAAGCGACCTCTCGGTAGGCCGTCTTCTTCTGGAAGCGGGCGGGTTGGAACAATAACCGGCCGATATCCCGATGCGGTAAGCACGGCGTAGCGGGCTCGCTCTGGCGTCGGTCCATAGCAGAACGTGGTATCGCCTGGGCCCAATCCGGCCGTGAAGAAACCATCACCGGGTTTAGCGGAGAATCCCACCGTTCCTGAGTAGGTCACAGATTGGGACACACCATCAAGGCTCAGGCTCAAACTACCGTTCTGCTCTGAGGCGACAAGCTGCCACTGTCCGTTGCGCCCCTCGGCCCCCCGCTGGAGTACGACGTTTCCCCCGCTGCCGCCGCAGCCCGCCAGTAAGCCGACGCCGCTGAGGGCGAACATCACGCCAGCGGCCGGAAGCATGCGCTTACTCCGCAATACCATTCCTCCCTTCTTTCATAACGACGCTCATGGCTCCTTGCGTCAAACTGATGTTCAGGCTGAACCACCTGCGGTCGGGGTCAGCCGGACCGATAACAACCCCACGCAGCCGACACCAGGACCATCAAAATCCTCTTCGATTGTCTCGTTCGCCGAGACAGTCACCGTATCGCCGGCAGAGCTATCACCCGAACCCGAGACGGCGTTGATTGAATAGGTTCCTGCTAGCAGCCTCATGCGGTAACGGGCTCCCGAGGTCCTCAGTGGCAGGCGCTGGGAGGCTACGGTCTGGTGGGCTTGGTTCTGCACGGACAAGGCCGAACGCCAGGTGCCGGGTGGCTGGCGACTGCCTCAGTCCCACCAGAACGTCCAGATCGGTGAGGTCAGCAGGCTCGCCGCGATGCCGCGGACATCGCGCAGGCCGGTGCCGCCGAACTCGTGGCAGAACGCCCAGTGCTCAGCCGCTAGGTGCTGGGCTGCTGCCAGGGTCCGCGGCGGCCGCTGCGCCAGGACGCTGAACTCGGCGAACCCGACCCGCAGGAGCCGGGCACCGAAACGGGCCTCCCAGGAACGCAGCACGGCAGCATAAGGAGCCGCGGAGACAAAAGCCTGGTTCCAGCCGAGCGCCGGCAGCGCGTCAGCCGGCCGCCCGGCCGGCACCAAGCCGAGCCGGGCCGCGCCCAGCCCGTCCAGTACCCGGTCAAGCTGGCCCGCGCTGAGCTGGTGATCCTCTGCCTGAGCGATGCCGGGGAACTGGCGCCGGGAGAAAGGGGCGACGGCCTCCGCGGTCCACTTGGTGGACTCCTCGTCCTCGTATCCCTCGTCTTCTTCCTCGTACGAGTCGTACTCGGTCGTCTTGCCCAGCCACTCCTCCCGCAGCACCTCAGTCACGTCCAGGCGGTCCAGCTCGGTCAGGTCGTCTGGATCACGGAACTCCTGGGTGTCCCACGGCCGCTCAGGGCGGCCGCCGAGGCCGGACAGCAACAGCGGAACCAGGCCCGACCGGGCGTGCACCGCCGACAGAGCCGACCACACCCGGCCAGCATCCGGGACCGGAGCGGTCGTCACCCAGGCAACCGGCTCTCCCCGGCCGCCGTTGCCGCGGACCCGCCGCCCGGCAGGAAGCCGAACCGAGTCGATTCGCAGTTCCCCGTCCACAGGAACGCCAGCCGTCACAGCATGAACCTACTTCCCGCATCTCAATGCCCCAGGCTACTCCGCCGACACCTCCTGCGACGCAGCACAACACCAACCGCAGCCACCATTATCCCGGCCCCTATGAGAATAATCGGATAGGCCTATGCGGCTCCAAAACGGCCCACCCGACAAGCACCAGGCACCCGCCGAGGCTCGTGATCAAATCAGTCCAGCCACCCTCTCCCGCCTTTCCTGGCGGAGCCTCCCGATTTCCGAATCCGACCAATCACGCTCCAGAGCCACCGACATGAAAAATAGGTAGCTATCACTATGGCTACAATACGCAGCAGCAGCAGCGCCAACATCTCACCCGACTTGGCTCAATTTAGTGTGTAGTTGGTACACACGTGGGAGGCAAGCGCCGCTTGGTTAGCGGCCTTGCCACTCGCCGATGGCGGTGACGGTGTGACCACCGTCACCGGAGCACCACCACACGGCGGCCTCCTCGTGGCTCCGGGCGTGAGCGCCCAGGCGGTGGGCGGGGCAGGCCGGCCACGCGGCGGAGAGCGCGTGCATGATCGCGTCCTGCGCGTCGTCGGCGACGTCGATGAGCGCGGACACCGGGTCACTGCCGGAGGCGGGGTAAATGCCCTGCGCGTGGCCCGTGTACCCGTCCCAGGTCTCGACGTAGGCGTTGGTGCTCCAGTTGAGTCCCTCTTCGTAGACCCGGAGCGTGCAGAGCTGGCGGATCCCGGTTGCGGCCAGGTCCCGGTTCACCAGGCGCATGGCGGCCTCGGCCATCCGGGGCTGGCTCGCCTGCCTGCACTCAAGGCTCAGCGCGGCCAGCTCCGTGGCGTCTGGGTCTCGGGGGCGTTCCTCCAGCCATGAGGCGGCCAGGTCGAACGCGGCCGCGCAGTCCACCGTGCCCGCTCGCGCCGCGATGTACACGGCGCTCGATAGCCGGCCGAAGGCCGCATAGTCGTCCACGCCTCCATGATGGGGGATGGTGAAAAATAGGTAGCTATCGCTATGGCCACGATGCGCAGCAGCAGCAGCGGCAACATCTCAGGCGTCCTGAGTATGGTTCCAGAGTCGCCCCGCGACCGACTTCGGCCGCCCCACTCGGAAGCCAACACCATGGCGTTAGCGTATCCGCCGACCGCGGACGGCACAGCCGGCTGAGCACCGGGATGCCCGGGTGGCCGGGCAGGCACCACGCACCCGTTCGGGCTGATCATTCTTGATTTTCCGAACGGGTGCGGCTTGCTCCCTCCCGGTCACAACCCGGCGGCCGCGGCCAGTGCCCTTCCGGTCAGCACCCGGGCCAGGTGCCGCCGGTAGTCAGCCGCCCCGTGCAGGTCGCCGGGGGGATTCGTGCCCTCGTCGGCCTGGGCCGCCGCCGCCGACAGCGCGTCCCGGCTGGCCGGGACGCCGGCTGCGGCGCTCTCGGCCGCGGTGGCGCGCACCGGGGTGGTGCCCATGTTGGTGAGCCCGATCCTGGCCTCGGCGACGGAGCCGTTGTCGCGGCGGACCAGCGCGGCCACGCCGACCGTGGCCCACGACTGCGCGGTGCGGTGAAACTTCTCGTAGCGGAACCCCCACCCGGCCCCCAGCTTGGGTATCCGGATCGCGGTCAGGATCTCATCGGGTTCCAGGCTCGAGGTCAGGTAGTCCACGAAGAAGTCGGCCGCGGGGATCTCGCGTTCGCCGCCGGGACCGCGGGCGATCAGCGTGGCCTCAAGCGCCAGCGCCACCGCGGGCAGGTCACCGGCCGGGTCAGCGTGCACGAGCGCGCCCCCGAGGGTGCCCCGGTGCCGTATCGCGGGATCGGCGACCGTGCCGGCCGCCTGGGCCAGCAGCCCGGCGTACTCGGCCACCAGCGGGTCATGGATGACCTCGTAGTGCGTGGTCCGCGCACCGATCACCAGCGCGTCCCCGGCGTCGGTCACCCCGCGCAGCTCGCCGAGCGCGCTCACGTCGACCAGCAGCTCCGGGTTAGCCAGCCGCAGCCGGAGCAGCGGCAGCAGGCTCTGACCGCCTGCGATGACCTTCGCGTCGCCGCCGCCGTCGGCCAGCGCGCGGACCGCTTCGCCGAGCGAGCCGGGACGAACGTAGTCGAACTTGGCCGGGATCATGCCGCGCCTCCGTCGGTGCCCTGGGTCTGGTCGCTGCGGGCGGTCTGGATCGCGCGCCACACCCGCTCAGGGGTGCACGGCATCGGGACGTCGTCGATGCCGAAGGGACGCAGCGCGTCGACGATGGCGTTGACGACGGCCGGGGTGGAGGCGATGGTGCCCGCTTCGCCCACGCCCTTGACCCCGAGCCGGTTGGCCGCCCGGCTCTCGGTCCGGCCGGTGACATAGGACGGCAGGTCGGACGCCGACGGGACCAGGTAGTCGGCCAGCGTGGTGGTGACCAGGTTGCCGTCGTCGTCGTAGACCGCCTCCTCGTACAGCGCCTGCGCGATGCCCTGGGCCAGGCCGCCGTGGACCTGGCCCTCGACGATCAGCGGGTTGACGACGGTCCCGATGTCGTCGACGCACACGTAAGAGCGGATCTTGACGAAGCCGGTCTCGGTGTCGACCTCCGTCGCGCACAAGTGAGTGCCGTGCGGGAAGGAGAAGTTGTCCGGGTCGTAGGTGGCGTCGGCGTCGATGGTCGGCTCCACGCCGTCGGGCAGGTTATGCGCGGCGAAGGTCGCCAGGGCGATCTCGCTGATGGTGACGCCCTGGTCGGGGTCGCCGCGGACCGCGAACCGGCCCGGTGACCACTCCAGGTCGCTGGCAGCGACCTCGAGCATCGCCGCGGCGATCACCTTGGCCTTCTCGACTACCTTGTCGCAGGCCGAGACCAGGGCCATCCCGCCGACCGCGAGCGACCGGGATCCGTAGGTGTCCATGCCCTTGGGCGATACCTGGGTGTCACCGTGCAGCACCCGGATGTCCTCGAACGGCACGCCGAGCTGATCGGCCACGATCTGGCTCCAGGCGGTCTCATGCCCCTGACCGTGCGCGCTTGAGCCGGTGACGACCTCGACCTTGCCGGTCGGCAGCATCCTGATCGACGCCTGCTCCCAGCCGCCCGCCCCGTAGGCCAGCGAACCGAGCACCCGCGAGGGAGCCAGGCCGCACATCTCGGTGAAGGTGGACACGCCGATGCCGAGCTGCACCGGGTCATTGTCAGCTCGCCGCTGCTGCTGCTCTTTCCGCAGCTCGTCGTAGCCGAACAGCTCCCTGGCCTTGGCCGTGGCCGCCTCGTAGTTGCCCGAGTCGTAGGTCAGGCCGGCGATGGTGGTGTACGGGAACTCCTCGTGCCTGATCCAGTTCCGCTCCCGCAGTTCGAGCGGGTCGAGGCCGAGTTCCGCCGCGAGCTCGTCCATGATCCGCTCGATGCCGAAGGTAGCCTCGGGCCGCCCCGCGCCGCGGTAGGCGTCGGTCGGCATCTTGGTCGTGAAGACCCCGGTGCAGTGGAACGAGTAGGCGTCCATCTTGTAAATGGCCGGGAACATGAAGGCGCCGAGCAGCGGCACCCCGGGAGTGACCAGCATGAGGTACGCGCCCATGTCGGCCAGCAGGCTGACGTCGAGCCCGCGGACCCGGCCGTCGCGGTCGGCCGCGATCCTGATCCGCTGCCACTGGTCGCGGCCGTGGTGCACGGTCATGTTGCCCTCGCTGCGGGTCTCCGTCCACTTGACCGGGCGCCCGAGCTTGCGGGCGAGCAGGAGGGCCAGCACCTCTTCCGCTGTGACCTGCAGTTTGGACCCGAAGCCGCCGCCCACGTCCGGCGCGATAACCCGGATGTTCTGTTCCGGGATGCCGGTGACCATGGCCAGCATCACCCGCAGGACATGCGGGATCTGGGTCGCCGACCAGAGCGTGAACTCCCCGCCCACGCACGAGCACACCACCGAGCGCGGCTCCATCGCGGCCGGGATCAGGCGCTGCTGGCGGTAGTGCCGCTCGAGCACCACCGGCGCGCCGCTGAAGGCCGCCGCCAGGTCGCCGTTCGCGAAGGGCCACTCGAAGCTCTTGTTGCCGGCCGCGTGGACCTTGGGCGAGTCTTCGTTCAGGGCAGTCCTGATGTCCAGCACCGGCGGGAGCGGCTCGTAGTCGATCTCGATGGCGGCCAGGGCGTCAGCCGCCGCGTAGCGGTCACGGGCCACCACGCAGGCGACGGCCTCGCCGACGTAGCGCACCTCGTCGGTCGCCATCGGCGGGTGAGCCGGGATCACGATGTCCGGCGTGACCGGCCACGCGCAGGGCAGGCTGCCCTGCTCGGCGGCGAAGTCCGCGCCGGCGTAGGCGGCGATGACCCCCGGCTCGGACCGGGCGGCGCTGACGTCCACCGCGGTGATCCGCGCGTGCGCGTACGGGCTGCGCAGGAACGCCACGTGCAGCAGGCCGGGCAGCCTGATGTTGTCCGTCCAGTTGGTCTGGCCGGTGATGAGCCGCTCGTCTTCCTTGCGCAGCCGGGCGCGGCCGACCTCCGGGGTCAGCGCCTCGGTCGCGTCAGCCGGCGCGGTCACGCGCTCGCTCCGGCCGCGGCGGCGCGCCGTACGGCGCGCACGATGTTCTCGTAGCCGGTGCACCGGCAGAGGTTGCCCTCGAGCCCCTCGCGGATCTCCGCGTCGCTCGGGCGCGGGTTCTCCCGCAGCAGGTCAGCCGCTGCCATGATCATCCCGGGTGTGCAGTACCCGCACTGAAGGGCATGCTCAGCGTGGAAAGCCTCCTGCAGCGGGTGCAGGCTGCCGTTCGCCATGCCCTCGATGGTGGTGATCTCGGTGCCGTCGGCCTGCACGGCCAGCACCGCGCAGCTCTTGACCGATTCCCCGTCCAGCAGGACGGTGCACGCGCCGCAATTGGATGTGTCACAGCCAATTGGCGTGCCGGTCTTGCCCACGACTTCCCTGAGGTAGTGGACGAGCAGCAGGCGCGGCTCGACATGATCGGAGTACTTCACCCCGTCGACGCTGACGGTGATCTCGGCCATGCGATGTCTCCTTCGAGCAGCATGTATTCCTCAGCCCAACCTAGGACGGCAGGCTGCTGCGCACCAGTACCAAATGGGGTCTCGATTTGCGGCACCGCCGAACAATTCGGTGAAATCGCCTGGGCGGCCGGGGCGACCGGGCGAAGCGGCCGGGCCGCCCGGCAACCGCGTGTGGGACTATGTCCCCATGTCGTCGACCACCGGTGTTCACGTCAAGTTCAGCTTCCACCCGACGTTCCACGTGCCCACGCTGGAGGAGGCCGAGGAGTTCTTCGACCGCGTCTTCGTCCGCCCGAGCGTGCTGCTGCAGACCATCCCCGATGACAAGCCGATCGAAGTCGGCCACCTGCGCGGGTACTCGAAGCTCGTCATGATCCGCGACGTGCTGATCGACTACGTGTGCCCCAGCCTGCACCGGGTCAAGGGCGTCCAGGTTTTCGCCGACGTCGACAAGCCGGTGCTGCTGAACATCGGCTGGTACTCCGACGACATCACCGCGACCTTCCGGGCGCTCCGCGCGGCAGGCGTACCGCTGGTCAGCCAGATCGGCGAGCCGGCCGAAGGAGACGAGCCGCCGACCCCGAACCAGGGCGGGGCGATCAAGATGTTCTTCACCCCGCCGGACCGGGTCGGGCTGCGCTACCAGTTCATGGAGACGTTCCCGATGCGCTACGACCCGCGGCTGACCCCGGGCTGGGCGCTGCCGGCGGTGCCGGCCGACGACCCGCTCGGCCTGGTGCACCTGTCCCACCACGTGATCCTCACCGCTGACCCGGACCGGGCGGTCAACTTCATCCGCGCGGTCGGCGGCGAGGTTATCCACGAGGGCCGGGACGAGCAGCGCGGGCTGTCGGGACCCTACGTCCGGCTGGCCGACGCGATCTACCACTACGCCGTGCCCGACGCCGGAACCCCGGCCGCGGCGGCGCTGGCGGCCAAGGTGCCGGCCGACAAGTTCTACGCGATGACCTTCCGGGTGGCTGACCTTGACCGGGCGGCCGGGCACCTCGAGAAGGCTGGCGTCGGGGTCGCCTCGCGTACCGGAGACACGATCATCACCGAGCCCTCGACCAGCCTTGAGGTGCCGTGGGGGTTCACCACCGCGGCCGTGCCGGGCGACGACCGGAGGTGAGCTAGAGGCGGGCGAGCCAGCGGTGGGCCGGGTGCACGCGGGCGAGCAGGCCGGCCAGCGTCGCCCGCTGAGCTGAGGTCAGCCGCGGGACGGCCTGGTCGAAGTCTGCCTGGTCCTTGGGGCGGGCGTGCTTGGCCTTGAACAGCAGGACCAGCTCGGGTGCCAGGTAGGGGATGCCGTCCGTGGTGTGCCGGGTAATTTCGGCGTAGTGAAACCGGATCGCCTCGTCGCGCCGGCAGATCCAGGTGTCGCCGTCGTGCGGCTCGCGGAACACGTCGAGCAGGTAGTTGCCGGTGGCGGGGTCGCGCAGCCAGGTCTGGTGGGCAGCGGCCAGCGCCGCCGAGCCAGCGTTCACCCAGATCCAGCCGTCGCTGACGGTGTCGAAGGCGTACCCGGGGAAGCGGTCGCGGACCTCGGGGAACGCCGCCGCCGGGATCGCGATCTCGATGTCCTCGTGCTCACGGGTCTGCCTGCCGTGGAAGAGGTCCAGCGCCCAGCCGCCGGCCACGTACCAGGGGGCGGCGATCCCGGCCAGGCGCTGCGCGACCTCGCCCGGGGTCCAGCACGATGACCAGCGGGCGTCGAGGGCGTCGACCTCGGTCGGCGACAGCTTCTGGCCACCAGCAGGCAGTTGCTCGCTCACCGGAAGCAACCTACCGGCTAGGTCGACTGCGGGCGTCGCGCGCCCGTCCAGGAGGGTGCCGCGGCGCCACTTCAGCCACATTCATGCAGGCCAGAGGATTATTGCGTGGATTTTGGTGTGCTATCACACACCGGAATCCATGCAATGCCCGAAGTCCACGCAATAGGCTGTCGCCCGCGTCCCAGGGGAGTCGGGCTGGCAGCTTAAAGTTAACGACCTTGCCGCTAGCCGCGGGCGGGCGGGGGCAGCAGATCGGTCTTGAACTGGGGGGCGAGGCTGGTTGAGCGGGCGATGAACCTGCTCGGCTACCTCACCCACGCGTCGTTCGAGCAGGTGCTGGCCAACGCGGAAGCGGCCGCGGGCGACGGCCGGACCTGTGCCGTCCGCGATGAGGTCCACCAGGTCATCGCGCGCATCATCGACCGCGGCCGGGCCGACGGCAGCATTACCCGGGACGTCAGCCCGCGCGACATCGTGGTGTCGGGTCGATGCTCGCCCAGCCGCGGCCGCCCGACCCGGGCTGGGACGCGACCTGCCGCCGGCTCCTCGGCACGTTCCTCGCGGGGCTGCAGGCCGGCCCGGTGAGCTGAGGTTTCACCCGGCGCGGGGCCCGGTCATCCTCCGTGAGGTGTACGCCGCGCAGGGTATGCGGGACAGGAAAGATGGCACGCTGGGCCGATGCGCCACCAGGGGGCCCATCCCTAGCCTGGCTGTCATGACGTGGAGCTGGATCACCCACCTGGTGCAGGCTTACGGGTACTACGCGGTGTTCGCGCTGATCGCCCTGGAGAGCACCGGGATCCCGCTGCCAGGCGAGACCGCGCTGATCACCGCGGCGCTCTACGCGGGGACGACCCATCAGCTGAACATCACCGTGCTGGCCGCCGTCGCGGCGGCCGGGGCCGTCGTCGGTGACAACGCGGGCTACTGGATCGGCCGGACCGGCGGCTACCGGCTGGCCGAGCGGTACGGGCGGTTCGTCCGGCTGGACGAGGGGAAGCTCGCGCTCGGGCGGTACCTGTTCGCCCGGCACGGGGTCAAGGTGGTGTTCTTCGGGCGGTTCATCGCCGTGCTGCGGACGTTCGCCGCGTTCTTCGCCGGGGTGAGCAAGATGCGCTGGGCCGGCTTCCTGGCCGCCAACGCGGCCGGCGGGCTGCTGTG
>Ga0265338_10004441_pt1 | contig 18944 bp, 18 predicted proteins | sample 42126metaG_FD_193579 | JGI IMG/M metagenome (GOLD analysis project Ga0265338, IMG submission 193579) | Rhizosphere microbial communities from Carex aquatilis grown in University of Washington, Seatle, WA, United States - 4-21-26 metaG | ecosystem: Host-associated > Plants > Roots > Rhizosphere... | reverse complement strand
CCGGCATCGGCCCGCACGGTCTCGGTGGCGGGTTCAGCGACGGCCGGGGTCACGGTCACCGTGGGGGTCCGGGCCGCCCCGGTCTCCCTCGGTGCTCGCTTCGCCCGCGGCGCGTCGCCCTCGGTCAGCCCGGCGGCGAACCGGGCCTGCTGGTCGGCGATGAGCCGGGCCACCGGGGCAGGCCAGAACGCGACCGCGGTGCCGCCGTCCGGCACCGCGTCCATCAGCGAGGCGGCCAGGCCGGCCAGCCCGGGCCGCTCGGCCGGGTCCTTGGCCAGGCACGACGCGACCAGGTTACGGATCCGGGGCGGGAGCGGCCCGAGGTCCGGTTCGGTGTGCACGATCCGGTACAGCAGCACCGACGGGTTACCCGAGCCGAACGGCCGGGCACCGGTCGCGGCGAAGTACACCACGCCGCCGAGCGAGAACACGTCGCTCGCGGGCCCGGCCAACTGGCCCTGGGCCTGCTCGGGCGACATGAAGGACGGGGTACCGAGCACGCTCCCGGCCGAGGTCAGCACGGTGCCGTCGAGTGCCCGGGCGATGCCGAAGTCGATCACCCGCGGGCCGTCGTCGGCCAGCAGCACGTTGTCCGGCTTGAGGTCGCGGTGCACCAGGCCGCTGTCGTGGATGGCCCGCAGCGCCTCGGTCAGCCCGGCCGCCAGCTTCAGCACCGCGTCCTCGGGCAGCGGCCCGGTCTCGGCCACCGCTTCGGCGAGCGACGGGCCCGCGACGTAGGCGGTGGCCATCCACGGCGGGTCGTCGTCGGGCCCGGCCGCTACCACCGGGGCCGCGTACCCGCCACTGACCGCCTGGGCCGCGGCCACCTCGCGCCGGAACCGGTCGATAAAGGCGGCATCGCGGGCCAAGTGCGCGTGAATGACCTTGACCGCGACCGCCCGGCCGCCGGGCGACGATCCGAGGTACACCCGGCCCATTCCGCCGGCTCCCAGCCGGGTGTGCAGGCGAAATTCTCCCATTACGCGGGGATCGTCCGCGTCAAGCGGAAGCATCGGTCTCCCGTCAGCCGCCGTTTCCGTTCAGCGCCGGGCCAGCCGCGATCCCTCCCCGCCCGCGACCTAAGCCTGCTTGCGTCATTGTAGGGCTAATTGTGTCATCCTGAGCTCTGGGCCGGCACTGTATCGAGGAGCGTGCGCACCCGGCAGTTCGCGCAACCGGGCGCCCGGCAGAACCCCGCATAGCGCCGATAGGGTAAATAGATGCGTACTCGGGACGAACTTGAGATTTCGCGCTGGGTGGGTCCTGCCTTCCTCTTCTTTTCGGTGGTGCTCATCCCGTGGATCGTGTACCTCGGGCTCTCCCTTCCGTCACGTCAGGTCTCTTCTCATTACGACGTCGCCTGGGTGGGATTTGACGCCTTCGAGCTGATGGCCCTGAGCGCGACCGGGTTCTTCGCGCTCCGCCGGTCCCGGTACCTGGCGGTAACCGCTGCCTCGGCGGCGACGCTGCTCGTCGTCGACGCCTGGTTCGATGTCCTCACCTCGCCCGGGCGCCAGGTTATTCAGTCGATCGTTCTCGCGGTGGCCATCGAGCTCCCGCTCGCGGGTATCTGCGCGTGGCTGAGCTACAAAACCGAGCATCTCGCGGACCGCAGGCTTAGCGTGCTGCCCCGGAGATTGCACCGTGTCCTTCAACGACGCGGACGCTTAGCCTGGCTGTGCTGACCAGCCGAGGTAACGCTTCCGCGGTTCCCGACCACTCATTAGCGTACGAGTCGTCGAAGGGGCCGCCGATGAGTGGACGGGCTGAGCTGCCGGTACGGTCGCTCGGAGCCGATCCGGCCGCGTTCACCGAGTTCTACCGCGCGCACGTGGACGAAGTGACTCAGTTCGTGGCGCGCCGGGTAGCGGACCCGCAGCTGACGGCTGACCTGACGGCCGAGGTGTTCCTGGCGGTGATCGAGGCCGCGGCCCGGTACCGGGGGTCGTTCGGCGGCCCTCGGACGTGGCTCTTCGGGATCGCGCGCAACGTCGTCGCAGCCGAGTTCCGCCGGTCCGCGCGCGAGCAGCGCGCCGCGAGCCTGGTCGCCGGCCGCCGGCTGCTCGACGCCGACGACGTCGACCGCCTAACGGAGAAAATCGACGCCTTCCGGAAGGTCCGGGAGCTGCACGAGAAAATCAGAACCCTTCCGGAGAGCGAACGGGCCGTGCTCGAACTGGTGTCGGTGGACGGCCTGACCGTCGCGGAAGCGGCCGCGGCACTCGGTATCCGGCAGGGGACTGCCCGGGTCCGCCTGCACCGCGCCCGCCGGACCCTGATAGTGCTGCTGACCCACCCGGTCGTCGAAGCGGAGGTTATGTCGTGAGCGGCCGTGAGACGAGGTTGCCGCCCGGAGGTTTTGCCGACCGGCTGGAAGCAGAACTGGTCAAGGTGGTCGCGGCGCGCGCCGCTCTCTCACTGCGCCCGCGGCAGCGGGCGGCCGCGGCCATGCGTAGGACCACCGTCAGGGCGGGTGCCCTGGCAGCCGGGACCGTCGTCGCGGCTGCCGCCAGCCTCGTGGTCGGCGGACCGTTGCTCAGCCACGGTCCAGGTACGCCGCCCAAGACAGCAGCCAGCGCCGTTGCGCCCGCGCGGATCAGCCCGGCAGCCTTCACCGTGGGCACTTACAGCGACGGCACGGTGCACGTGAGCTGGGACAAGAGCCGGTACATCCAATTCAGCCGGGAAACCGCCGCCCTGCAGGAAGCCCTGCGCAAGGCCGGGTTCCCAGTGCTTATCAAGGAAGGCGTCTTCTGCCGGGGACCCCACGACAACGGGTACCTGGACCCCAGCGGCGTCGGCCCCGGGGTGGGACCGGTCATGAGGGGAGAAGAGCAGCCGGGCGGGAACGTCGTCTTCATTTTCACGCCAGCGGCGATGCCGCGAGGGAAGGAACTCTTCATCGGCTACCTGTCCCCGTCTCAGCTCGCCGTCACGCAGGGGCAACCCGGATCGGTCGAACGCCTGGTGCCCACGGGAGCGCCGCTGACCTGCACCACTCAGGCGCCGCTGCGGCATTCCCGGCCGTCCCAGCCGGCCACTGGAGCCAGTCATGAGTGATCGGTTCTCACTGCCGGGGATCGATGACCCGATCTCCCGTCGGCGCCTGCTCCGCGGCGGGGCGGCCGCGGCGGCCCTGGCCGCGCTTCCGTCTTGCGACCGCTCGCCATCCCCGCTGACAGCGCGGCCGGCATCGACGGCCGAGGCGAACGTCCGCGTCAGCCGCGACAGCTACCCTGAGCATGTCGGGCCGTCGCTCGCGGCGAACCCCCGGAACCCCGGCCAACTCCTCGTCGCCTGCCAAGGCTCGCCCTTCACGCCTGAGTTCATTGTGACCTACCGCTCGGTTGACGGAGGTGCGAGCTGGCACCCCGGTGGCAGGCCAGCGCAGCCTACGGCCGGCCCGGCCGGAGACGACGTGACCGTCGCCTTCGGCGGCGACGGCCGCGGGTATGTCTGCGCTGCGCGCTCCGGTCACGGTGCTAATGTCAGCTACGCGAGCCCCGACGCCAACCGCGGCGTGTACGTGTGGCGGACCGACGATGGGGGGCGTACGTTCTCGCCGCCGCTGACCCTGGTCGAGGGCGGTTACAGCGATCACCCGTGGGTGGCCGCCGGACAAGGCCCGGGTCCGTACGGGCGTAACGTGTACGCGGCCTGGGGAGCGGGCGCCTCGCACACGGCTCTTGAGTTCACCCGCTCCACCGACGGCGGCGTGAGCTTCGAGCCGCCGCGCCGGGTCCTGGCCGAGGCCAGGACCCCTTCGCTGGTCAGCGCGGGCCCCCAATTGGCGGCCGGACCAGACGGACTGGTATGCGCGGTCTGCGACTGGGCAACACGGCAGAACTCGTCCGGAGACCTGATTGGTCAGGTCGTCGCCGTCTGCTCAACCGATGCAGGACGCAGCTTTGGCGCACCAGCCCATCTTGGGGCCGAAGCGGCGGCCATCGCACTGCCTGGCGGCGTCAGGCCCAACAGCGGTCCCACGGTCGCGGTCTCCGCAACCGGTGATGCCCTGTACGTCGCGTTTCCCACCCGCATTCCGGGGGCCGCGCATTCAGACATCGTGGTTAGCGCGTCCCGCGACAAGGGCCGGACCTGGTCCGAGCTGGTGACCGCGACTCCCCGTGACGACGTGATCTACTTTCAGCCGAACGTGGCGGTCAACGAGGCGGGGCAGGTCGCGATCTCCGCCTTTGCCCTGGCCAATGGCCGCATTGATGAAGTCCTGCTTGTCCCACGACCCGGCGGACTGCGCTTCGGCCCGCCGCTTCAGGTAACAACGGCTTCCTTCAATCCGCTTGACCCGGCCACGGGCTCCCGCGGGAAGTACGGTACCTGGTGGCTCGGCGACTGGCAGGGCATCGTCGGCAGCGCCCGAGGTTTCCACCTCGTCTGGAATGACACTCGCACGGGGAAGCTGGACCTGTTCGCTGCCACCGTGCACCCGTGAAGCCAAAGCCTATATTTCAGACTTAAATAGTAGATTTTCGCCCTGAGGTGAATAGGCTGGCCTCATCGTGGCAAGAACCCGCGGTCGAGGTCATCCGCGCCCGTTCGGTCCGGCGCCTGCTGGTGGCCCTGGTCCTTCTCCTCGCGATCGGACTCCTCGTGTTCGCCGGCAGCGACAAGCCGATCCTCATCGGCGCCTCCCGTAACAATTGATTTTTCCGGCCGTAATAATAGATAACGACCGGTACCTGCCAAGGAGGCTCATCGTGCCACTGCTGCCACCCCTGGTCAGCCAGGAAGAACTGCGCGCGGCGCTCGGCGACGAGCGTGTCCGGGTGTTCGACGCCACCGTCTTCCTCCGGCGCGAGCTCCGGGGCGGCCCCTACCAGGTGGTCAGCGGGCGGCCGGAGTACTCCGCCGCGCACATCCCCGGTGCTGCCTTCGCTGACATCTCCGGCGAGCTGTCCGACCCGGCGTCCCCGTTCCACTTCACCGTGCCGCCCGCCGGGCACTTCGCCGCGGCGGCCGGCCGGCTTGGCATCGGCGACGGCACGCACGTGGTCGCCTACGCCCAGGACAGCCCGATGTGGGCGACTCGGTTGTGGTGGCTGCTGCGCTACTTCGGGCACGACGCCGCGAGCGTGCTCGATGGCGGCCTGCCGGCCTGGACCGCGGCCGGCCGCCCGGTCGAGGCGGGTGAGGTCACCTACCCGGCCGCCGTCTTCACCGCCCGGCCGCGCCCCGAACTGCTGGCCAGCCGGGGCGACGTCGAGCAGATCGTTGCCGACGGCACCAGCACGTGCCTGGTCAACGCGCTGACCCCGGACGCGTTCCGCGGTCAGGGCCCCGGCGCCTACAGCCGCCCGGGCCGTATCCCCGGCAGCGTCAACGTCCCCTGGAACGGCCTGGTCGACCCGGCGACTAACCGGTTCCGGCCCCCGGCCGACCTGGCCGCCGCGCTGCAGGCCGGCGGCGTCCGCGGTGACCAGCCGGTGGTCGCCTACTGCGGCGGCGGCATCTCGGCCACGGTCGACCTGTTCGCCCTGTGGCTGACCGGCCGGGGCGACGCGAAGCTGTACGACGGCTCGCTGACGGAGTGGAGCGCTAACCCCGACCTGCCGCTGGTCACGGGATAGCAGGGCGGTCATCCAGAACGAGTCGCGGCTTCGCCTGGCCGGCCACGCCGCTCGTCAGCCACGGGGCGGGCGGCGGGTGTTGTAAACCGACGCCGGGGCGTCGATCTCCACCTGGTACCAGCGGTCATAGATCGACTGCGCGTGCGGCAGCAGCAGCCCGGCCAGCTCGAGCAGCCGCGGGCCCTGCGGGTGCACCGGATAGAGCCGGTCGGCCAGCTCGAGCAGCTGGTCCCGCAGCCTGTCCTCGTCAACGGTCACCATCCGCCCGCCGGACACGATCGTCTTCCCGTCTACCAGGACGGTGTCCAAGTCCTGGGCGGATGCCCGGTCGAGGAGCACGTCGAGTACCGGCACCGCGTCGAACCGGCCGGGCGGGAAGAACAGCCCGCCGGTCCGCAGCAGCAGCACGTCCGCCCGGTAGCCGGCGGCCAGGCGTCCTAGCAGGCCGCCGAAACCCGCCGCCCGTGCCCCCGCCTCCGCGGCGGTCCGCAGCAGCCGCTCGGAGTCAAGCCGGTGGTCGCCGAACACGTCCGGCTGCCGCTGGAGGTAGGCGGCCAGCCGCACCTCCTGGAACATGTCCTCCCGGTCGGAGAACGAGATCCCGTCGGTGCCGTAGGCGACGGACGCGCCGGCCGCGAGCAGGTCACGGACCCGGCTGATACCTGACGACAGGCGCAGGTTAGACCCGGGGTTGGCGGAGACGACGACCCCGGTGTCGGCCACGATGGCGATGTCCTCGTCGGTCGCCCACACGAAATGCGCGAAGCTCACGTCATCGCGCAGCACGCCAAGATCCAGCAGCCGCCGCACGGCCGGCTTGCCGTGCGCCTCCAGGTTCCACATCAGCTCCGAGCGCGTCTCAAGCACGTGGGTGGTAAGCCCCACGCCGTACTCGTCGGCCGTCCGGCGCGCCCGCCGGAACAGGTCGTCCGAGCAGGCCGGCGTCCAGTCCGGGGCGAGCAGGAAGCGGAAGCGGCCGTCCCGGTCGTGCCACCGCTCGTGCAGCCGCCCGAATACGTCAAGCACCTGGTCGACCGGCCAGGCATAGCCGAGCGGGGACTGTCTGACCTCGGCCGCGAGGCCGGCCGGGAGCCGGGACAGGAACGCGCGGTCGTCCTCGTGCGCGTAGATGTTCTGGTCCCGCAGCGTGACGCCGAGCGCGGCCCGCAGGCCCACTCGCTCGTACGCGCGCAGCACCGGCTCCGCGCCGAGCAGGTCCATCGCCGGCTTGCCGTAGAACGCGTCGATCAGCGTGGTCGCGCCGCCGCGGGCAGCGTGCACGAGGCCGACGGTGGCTAGCAGTTCCAGCACCTCGGGGTCGACCTTCGGCGCGCCCGCGCCCATGAACACGTTGGTGTACTCGAATATGGTGCCGATCAGACCGCGCGCCGTCCAGCACTCGGTGTGGTAGTGGGCATTGACGAAGCCGGGCAGCAGCAGGAAACCGGGGCCGCCGAGCCGCCGGCTGAACGGTCCGTGCCGCTCGAGCACGGCCCGCGGTCCCGCCTCGGTGATCTGGCCGCCGGAGACGATGATCGCGCCGTCGGTGAGGACGGCGGGCTCGCCGAGCGTGACGACGTAGTCGCCGGAAACCAGAATCCGCTCCGTGCCGCTCACGGGCCCGCCTTCCGTTCGCCTGCCGCCTCACTGAACTCGCCGTGGGCGGCCATCGCCAGCTGCAGCGCGTGCCTCACCTGCCGCTCAAGCGCGACGAAGGCGTCGTCCTCACGCGTCTGCGGCGTCCGCGGCCGGGGCAGGCCGATGTCGATCACGTCCGCGATCCGCCCGGGCCGCGGCGTCATCACGTAGACCCGGTCCGACAGCAGCACCGCCTCGCTGATGTCGTGCGTGACGAGCAGCACGGTGGGGCCTGGCCTGCCATCGCCCACACTGCTCCAGGTGCGCAGCAGCCAGTCCTGAAGGTCGGCCCTGGTGATGGAGTCGAGCGCGCCGAACGGCTCGTCGAGCAGCATCAGCCCGGGGTCGCCGATCACGGTGCGCAGCAGCGCGACCCGCTGCCGCATGCCGCCCGACAGCTGCCACGGCCAGGCGCGACTGAACTCGCCCAGGCCGAACCGCTCTAGCAGCGGCTGCGCGGCTTGCCTGGCCGCGCGGCGCGACACCCCGCGCAGCTCAAGCGGGAGCGTGACGTTGTCGATCACCCGCCGCCAGGGCAGCAGCGCGTCCCGCTGCGGCAGGTAGGCGGATGCGCCGAGCCGGTCGGCCAGCGGCTGGCCGCCGATCCTGATCTCGCCGTCGGTCGGCTGGTCAAGGCCGGCCACCAGGTTGAACACGGTGGACTTGCCGCAGCCGCTCGGCCCGATCAGCGTGACGAACTCGCCGGGCCGGGCGTGCAGGTCCACGCCGTTGACGGCGAGCACGGGGGCCGCGCCGCCGCGGGCGGGGAACCGCTTGCCGATCGCGCGCAGCTCAAGGGACGTCGCGTGGGCTGGCTCCGCCATTGCCGGTACCTGCGTCATCGCCCGGGCTTCCACGGCATCGCCACCCGTTCGAGGCCGGCCACCACCGCGAACAGCAGGATCGTCAGCAGCGCGATCACCACGATCGCGCCGAACACCAGGTCGGTGGCGACCGGGGCGGCGTGCGCGGCGGAGTACATGTAGAGCCCCAGGCCCTGCTCGGCGCCGACGAACTCGGCGACGATGGCCGCGCCGTAGGCGTAGGTGACGGAGATCTTCAGCCCGGTGAAGAACTGCGGCAGCGCACTGGGCAGCCGTACCCGCAGCAGCAGCGCGAGCCGCGACGCGCGCATGGTGCGCAGCAGGTTGAGCGCGTCCGGGTCGGTGGCGGCCAGCCCCTGGATGAGCCCGACCGCGATCGGGAAGAAGCTGAACAGCGCGACGAGGACGACCTTGGGTTCCAGGCCGAAACCCCACCAGATGAGCACCAGTGGCGCGAGCGCGATCATCGGGATCGTCTGCGAGGCGATGATCAGCGGGTAGAGGCCGCGCCTGACCGGCACCCAGGTGTCGATCGCGACGGCGATCAGGAAGGCGGCCGCCGCGGCGGCAAGCAGCCCGAGCACCGCCTCCTCGGTCGTCGCCGCGACCGCGGGCCAGATGTTCGCCTTGTCGTCCCAGGTCGACCAGACGACGAACCAGGGCCCGGGGACGAGCTGCGGGTCGAGGTGGCCGGCCGACACCCACAGCTGCCAGAGCGCGATGCCGGCAACCAGCACGCTGGCGGGAGGCAGCCAGGTGCGCAGACGGAGAGAGTTCACTGCGATTATCGTGATCACTGTTCCTGTAGTGGTGTTATCCAACTAAGTCTATCTACTTACTTGGTTATAGGATATGGTGACGGCGATCCAGTAAAACCGCAGATGAAAGCCGTATCGTGATGTCCCGTTCAGCTCGCCGCAGGCCTCGCCGCACGACCGCCCTCGCCGCCGTGCTCACCATCGTCGCAGTAGCCGGCGCCGCCGCGTGCTCCTCGGCGAGTTCCAGTACCCAGTCCGCGGGCTCCGCGGGCTCCGCGGGCTCCGCCTCGTCCGGGACGGCCTCGTCCGGGACGTCGGGGAAGCCGCTGAAGCAACTGCGCATCGCCCTCGACTGGACGCCCAACGTCGACTTCCTCGGCATCTACGCGGCGATCAGCAACGGGTACTTCACCAAGGAAGGCATCGACCCGGTCATCATCCCGTACAGCGGCACGCCGGGCGAGACGCTGCTGTCCACCGGGAAGGCCGACCTCGCCTTGACCTACCCGCCGAACATCCCGGCGTACCGGGCCGGCGGCCTGAAGTACCGGGCGGTGGCCGGCCTCGCGGCGCAGAACACCATCGACATCGCCGTGCTCAAGTCCTCGTCCTACACCAGCCCGGCGCAGCTGTCGGGCCAGCTCTACGGCGGCTTCGGCGTGCCCAGCGACCCGGCGATCCTGAAGGCGGTCATGGCGAAGGCCGGGGCGAGCAACCCGGTCTACAAGGAGGTCGTGCTCTCCACCTCCGCCTACCAGGCGCTCGCGTCCAAGCGGGTCGCCTACTCAGTCATGTTCGGCGGCGTGGACGACGTGACCGCCGAGCTGCAGGGCGCGCAGCTGCGGCTCTTCCCGATCAAGGACTACCTCGGGGCGGCCGCCTCGTTCCCCGACGACTCGCTCGTCGCCACCGACGCCGAGATCGCCGGCAACGCCGCTGCGCTCCGGGCCGGCCTGGCGGCGCTGTCGGCGGGCTATACCTGGTCGGCCAAGCACCCGGCCCAGGCCGAGCAGATCCTGATCAAGGCCAACGCGTCCGCCCTGGCTCACAGTCAGAACATCATCGTCGCGACCGGCAACGCCACCGCCCCGACGTTCCTGAACAGCGCCGGCCAGTGGGGCACGCTCAGCGATGCGAGCTTCGCCGGGGTCACCCAGCTGCTGAACTCGGCCGGCCTCTTCAAGGGCAAGACCCCGCCCGCGGCCTCCGACGACTACACCAACACCCTGCTGCCACAGGGATAGCGCGCGGTGTCCCTGACCCATGGGCGGCGCCCGCTTGTCTTCAACGCCTTCCTGACCAACACCGTCTCGCACATCCACCACGGCATGTGGCGGCACCCGGACTCCCGCCAGGCGCGCTACACGGAGCTTGAACTCTGGCTTGACCTGGCGCGGACCCTGGAGCGCGGTCACTTCGACGCGATCTTCTTCGCCGACACGCTGGGCCCGATGGATGTCCACGAAGGCGGCTGGAAGACGTCCGTCAGGCAAGGGCTGCAGATCCCGTCCGGTGACCCGGTGGTCCTGCTGCCCGCCCTCGCCACGGTGACCGAGCACCTCGGACTCGTCGCGACGAGCTCCGTCGCGGCGGAGCACCCGTTCGTGCACGCCCGCCGGTTCTCCACCCTCGACCACCTCACCGGCGGCCGGGTGGGCTGGAACATCGTCACCGGCACCAGGCGCTCCGAGGCGCGCAACCTCGGCCACGACGACGCGGCGCCGCACGCGGAACGCTACGCGGCGGCCCAGGAGTACGCCGAAGTCGTCTACAAGCTGTGGGAACGCAGCTGGGAGGACGACGCGGTGATCAGGGACCGCGAGTCCGGCCGCTACAGTGACGAGACGCGGGTGCACGCGATTGACCACGTGGGCCCGCGCTACCGGGTGGCCGGCCCGCACCTGGCCGAGCCGTCGCCGCAGCGCACCCCGCTGATCTTCCAGGCGGGCTCATCGCCGGCCGGCCGCGACTTCGCCGCCAGGCACGCGGAGGGCACCTTCATCGCCGCCCACGACCCGCACTCGGCGGCCGAGGTGACGGCCGACGTCCGGCGGCGGGCCGTCGCCCACGGCCGGCAGGCCGATGACATCCTGTTCATCCAGGGCCTCACCTTCGTCGTCGGTGACACCGAGACGGAGGCACTCGCCCGCAGCGCCGAGATCGACGAGTGGCTCAGCGACGAGGCGATGCTGGCGCACATGAGCGGCACCATCGGCGTTGACTTCGCCGCGATCGACCTGGACCGGCCGATCGGCGATTTCACCACCGAGCGCACCCAGGGCATCGTCGCCGGCCTGGCGGCGGCGGCGCCGGACAAGTCGAAGACGTTCCGCGAACTGACCCGCTGGGCGTGGTCGCAGCGGGTCGTCGGTACCCCCGAGCAGGTCGCCGACTCCCTCGAGCGGTGGCGGCAGGCCGGAGTAGACGGGGTGAACGTCATCTACATCAGCCTGCCGGGAACCTACGCCGACTTCATCGAGCACGTCGCCCCGGTGCTGCGGGACCGTGGCCTGATGCAGCGCGAATACCGGCCGGGAACGCTGCGGGAGAAGCTGTTCCCCGGCCGCGGCCCCCGGCTTCCCCGGCGCCACCCGGCCCGCCAGGTCACCATTGCGGCCGCGGGCTGACCGGCATCATGTCCCGCGCCCTGACCACCCGCACCGTGCGCGTCGTCCTCGACTACCTGCACCCGTGGCCGAATTCGGCCGGCCTGTTCGTCGCGCGCGACCGCGGCTGGTACGCGGACGCCGGACTCGACGTCGAACTGCGCGTCCACGACTACGGCTGGGGCGACACGCTTGAGTACCTGTCACGCGGCCGGGCCGAGTTCGGCCTGTTCCCGCCCAACCGGCTGCTGGTCCGCCGGGAACGGGGGGAGCGGCTGGTCGCGGTCGCCGCGGTCAACCACGAGGGCCTGGAGGCGCTCCAGGTCGCAGTCAAGAGCGGCGTCACCCGACCGCGCGAGCTGGCCGGCCGCCGGGTCGGCTACGCGACCACCCCCCGCGGCCGGGCGATGGTCGCCGGGATCGTCGCGGCCGACGGCGGCGACCCGGCCGCGGTGCAGACGGTCGGCACCGGTGCCGCCGAGCTGACCCCGGAGTTCCTCGCCGCCGCTGACCTCGACGCCACCTTCGGCGGCTACTGGGCGTGGGACGCGCTGACCGCCGACCCGGTCGCCGCCGAGCAGACGCTCGTCTGGCCGATGCGCGAGATCGCCCCTGCCCGGTACCACAGCTACGTGCTGGGTGCCGCCGAGGCGCTTGTCGAGGCCGACCCGGACCTGGTCCGCGCTTTCCTCGCCGCGACCGCCCGCGGGTACGCGGCGGCGGCGGCCGACCCGGACGCCACGGTTAGCCTGCTCTCCCAGGTCACTCCCTACGTCCCGTCCTGGCGGCTGGCCCGTTCGCTGTCCCTCGTCATTCCCACCTGGTTCCACGACGGCGCCTGGGGCCAGCTGCGGACCGAACTGGTCGCGGGCTACGCGGATTTCCTGGCCAGCCACGGCATCCTCACTGCCCCGTCGGCGTGGGCCGAGGCGGTCAGCACCGAGTTCCTGCCGCCACGCTGACCAGGCCCGGGTGACGCCAGCCGGGTTAGTGTTCATGCGCACCGGATCACAACAACCTTCCGATACGAGCGAGGAGCGACGTGGACCTCACGCAGTGGCTGGTAGACGGCCATGACGACACGGCCGAGCGGCTGCGCGGGCAGGTGCTCGCGCTGGTGCCGCCGTTGAGGCGCGCCGAGCGGCCCGGCGGCGGCAGCCCGATCCTGTGGAATACCCTGCACATCGCGCGGCACGCGGCCCTCGCCCTCGACGTGCTCGCACCCGGGAGCGGGCCGACGGCACCCGGCTGGCTGGCCGGCCTGAGCGGCGACGCCGCCGCGGGACTGGAGGAGGCGCCGGCTCCCTGGGGCGACGACCTGGCGCCGGCCGCCGTTGAGGCCTACCTGGCGCAGGTGCTCGCCGGCACCCGGTCGTACCTTGCCGGAGCGGCGATCGACTTCGACGCGGTACCCGATGTCGCGGCGGCGCTGGGCCGGGCCGGCATCGGCGGCGACGGCGTCCCGTGGCTGCGCCGGATGTGGAGCGGCAGGCCCGCTTCCTGGCTTATCCGCTGGCCGCTGACCGGCCACGTCACCAACCACGTGGGTGAGATGCTGGCCACCCGCAACCGGATGGGATTTAGCCCGTTCTGACGGGCACAGCACCCCCGGCGATGATGTGCCCCGGCTGGCCGGCTCCGGGGCGCTCGCCGGGCAGACGGCCGCCGCCCAGGTTCCGGCAGGCCCGCCGCCGAGCACAAGTACGTCGGCGTCCCGCGCCTCGGCCGCCTTCCGGGTGATCTTCGCCATTAACACCCCCCGAGTGACTCAGGGAAACGCGTCACGCGGTGGCCGACGTCAGGTGGCTGGGTCCTCGCCCGCCCGGTCCGCCGAGTGGCCCTGGTGGTCGAGGCGGACGGTGACGGTGACCTGGGACTTGTCGTTAACCTGAGCGACCGCGTGCCCCGTGCGGTCCGCGCCGTCCAGGTGCAGCGACAGCGGGCCGCCGTCGCCGGTGAAGTTACGCCACCAGGTCTTGCGCTCTGGCAGGCTGACCCGGATCGTGACCGTGCTGCCGTCCCGCTGGTAGCCGACGGGAGTGCTGATGGTGCGGCCCGAGCGCCGTCCGGTATACGTCACGACCGTGAGGTTCTTGCTCACCCGCGATCCCCACCGCGGGGAGGAACGCAGTCTGGTGACCAGCGTATTGGCGCCGTGGGTAAGCAGCTTCGGCAGCGGTCCTTTGTACTCCACCGGGCCTCCAGTTGAACGTGTCTGTTGCCGCTACGGTAACGCCGGGGGCGATCAGGCACCCTGCGGCGCGAACGCGCCGCGGTAGCGGGCGGCCGGGTGCCGGTCGGGCAGCCGGTCGCCGCGGCCGAAGAGCTTGTGCCTGAGCGAGCCCTCGGCGTACTCCCGCTGCATCAGGCCGCGCTCCTGCAGGACCGGCGCGACCTGGTCGACGAACTCCTCGTACGGTCGCAGGTTCCCGGCGTTCACCAGGCTGATTCCGTCGACCCCGGCGGCCTGCCAGCTCGCCAGCTCGTCGGCAATCTGCTCGGGGGTGCCCACGATCCGGCCGCCGGCTGCGGTATAGGGCGAGAGCTGGGCGGCCTCGGCAGTCCGCTCGTCCAGTTCGGCCGCGTTCCTCCTGGCCTCGGCCTCGGTGCCGCCGGTCACCACCTGCAGCCCCTGGAAGAACTTGATGTCCTCGGGCAGGCGGCCGTGGCGCGCCGCACGGGAACGGATGTCCGCGGTGTCGCGCCCGGCCGCGGCCGGGCTGGGGGACCGGGTGAGGACGGCCTCGGCATTCCTCGCCGCGAAGGCGCGGTCCGCCTCGGACACGACCGCCTGGAACAGCAGCGGGGTGCGCTGCGGGGACGGGCTCACCAGGTGCGGTCCCTTCACCGTGAACCGCGGCCCCTGATGGTTGATCCCGTGCACCTTACCTTCTCCGGTATCACTGTCATCCTGGCCGTCCCGGCGCAGCGCGTCCTCATCCCAGGAGCCCTCCCAGAGTTTGTAGGTTACGTCGACGTACTCGTCCGCCCGCGCGTCCTGCGGGTCGTCGGCGGCGACCCGCCACGCGGTCCGTCCCTGGCTGGCGTGATCAAAGGTCGAGATGCGCCGGGCGAAGTCGACCGGGTGCTCCTGCCGGGTCGAGTTCGTGCAGGCGACGCCGAGATGCCGGGTGACATAAGCGATCGCGCCGGCCAGCACCGAGGGACCGCTGCTGGCCGCCTGGCGGCCCTCGGAATACCCGCGCTCGTCGCGGCGGCAGGAGGCGTCGTGCCCGACCGCGTCGGCGAAGAAGACGGCGTCGAACCTCCCGCGTTCCAGCGTTCGGGCGAGACCTACCCAGCGTTCAAGGTCACCGAAGTCGGCCTGGCGTGCCCGGGGCCGGCGCCGGTGGCAGTGGACCTCGTGTTCGGTTGTGTTCAGGATGAACGCCGCGAAATGCAGCGGTCGCGGAGGTGCCGGCGGTACGGCGGACATCGGTTCTCCTGAGGTCAGTGGCAGCGAGGACGCCGGCGCGCGGGAGGCGGACGCCGGGAGCGGTGACATGCGGAGCCAGCACGGCTCGGTCAGGTCATCGACACAGGCAGCTGGCGGTGAGGCGAAGGTCGACGTGGAGCCGGTAAGCTGGCACCTGCACGGACCGCCTCCTTCCTCGCTGCGCTGCCCCAGACACTCAGGCGGCTAATCCCTACTAAGACTATAGTCTTTATCTGGATTATCGGCAATGTCGGCCGCGGGCCGGTGCCCGTTGCGGCGCGGGTGTCATTGGTAGGGCCAGGCAGAGTTAGTCGCTGGCGGGCGTATCGCGCACTGCGGTCCGCGAGGCTCCGCAGCTGGCCGTCCGGCTGGCATTCGACCACTAATCGGTACGCGACCGGGCGGACTGGGTGGCCTGGGTGGCCTGGGTTCCCCCGTTCCCGGCGCCGTGGTTGTGGCAACCAGGGGCCTATGCCGCCCTGGTTGCCACAACCACGCCGGTGCTGGCCGCGCCTCGCGGGCTGTTTAAACACGGCCTAGACGTGAAAGCAGCGGGCACGACCTCCGCCACCGAGTCCTGACCCGGGCTGCCAGGGTGCCACCCATCCGTTCCGATGACTGGCAGTTCAGCTGATCGCCGTTCCGCCCTCCCCGCGCCGATCCTGCGTCGGTAGGACGACGGGGTTTCGCCCGTGTGCTTGCTGAACGACCGGGTGAATGAACTAACGCTCCCGAAGCCGACCCGGGTTGCTGTCTCCAAGACGGTGGGACCGGGCTCGGCCAGGATGGCCATTGCCCGGATCAGTCGGCTCTGCTGGAGGTAGTCGCGCCATGACAGGCCGGCTGCGGCCGAGAAGGCCCGCCGCAGCGACCGCTCGGATGCTCCGACGGCACGGCAGACGTCGGAGAGTTCCACCTGGCCGAGGTGGGCGCTCGTGTAGTCCATGGCCGCAGCGACCAGCGGGTCGGTCGTGGTCGGCAGGCTGAGCGGAATTCCACGGTCGAGCCAATCGAGCACGATGGCGGCCAGTGCCTGGAAGTAGGTATCCGCGGCCGCGTCGCGTGATGAGCGGTTGATCGGCCAGCGCTGGCCGTAAATGATCATCTCCCGGATGACGGGAGAGGCCGCCAAGACCCGGGCCCGGTCACCGGGCCCGGGCACCAGCGCCGGGTCGAAGAAGACAGCCACGGTCTTGACCCTCGTCAGCGTCGTGCAATGGGCCCGGCCGGCTGGTATCCACACAGCTTGCTGGGGTGGAAGCAGGTAGCGGGCCGATCCGGCCTGGATCTCCGCGACGCCTTCGATCGCGTACTCCACCTCGTGCAGGTCGTGCACGTGCCAGCTGGTGGAGACTTCGTTGCCAATGTCGAACCGGTACGTGCCGGCCAGCACATCAGATCCCTGTCGAATATCGACCCGATGCGGTTCAGTCGGCAGCGGATACGCGGTCATGTCCAGAACTGTAGATCATCGGGTGAAGGGCCTCCTGCCGTGGCCGGACGAGCAGGATCTCTGGCCGCCGGCGCCGCGACGACGACAGCGGCGGAGTGCAGACTGTCCATCGAGGACTTCTTCGACTTGCGCAAAGGACCGTCATGACCAGGACGCTGTTCCCCAGGCTTGAGTGCGCGGCATGACGCAGCCCGCTCCTCCGGTGTTCTACCGCACGGTCGATGTGCGTGGCATTAGAATATTTTTCCGGGAGTCGGGGGACAGGGGCCGCCCCACGATTCTCCTGCTGCACGGGTTTCCCTCGTCGTCGTCGATGTACCGCAACCTCATTCCACTGCTTGCCCCCCACTTCCATGTGCTGGCTCCGGACTACCCCGGCTGCGGTAACAGCGAGTTCCCAGGCCAGGACAAGTTCGTCCCCACGTTCGCCAACTTGGCCGACGTCATGGAGCAGTGGGTTGAAACGCTCGGCCTTGACCGCTTCATCGTCTACATGCAGGACTTCGGCGGCCCGGTCGGATTCCGTCTCGCGGTAAAGAATCCCGAATGGATCACCGGCCTCGTAGTCCAGAACGCCAACACCTTCGTGGAAGGCCTCCTGCCTCAATCGGTCACCCGGTTCGACGATGAGGCCGCCACGGGCGAGAGTTCCATGGCCGATAAGGCCGTCACCCTGGAATTCGCCAAGTTCCTCTACCAGCAAGGGGCGAGAGACGTCGAACGGCTGAACCCTGATGCCTGGAATCTCGACGCCTACGCACTCACCCACGCTGAGTCCAAGCGGATACAGCGGGCGCTGATCGCCGACTACCATACGAACATCAAGCAGTACCCGGATTACCAGGCTTTCCTGAAGGAGCGCCAACCGAGAACCCTCATAGTCTGGGGGAGGAACGACCAGTTCTTCCTCCCGGCCGGCGCCGAAGCAATCCACCGGGCGGTTGCCGGGTCCGAGTTGCGCTTTTTCGACACCAGCCATTTCGCCCTCGAAGAGGATCTTGTCCCGATCGCGCAAGCCATCATCGATTTCCATAGCGCCGGGACAAGCTGAAGCTGGCGCAGCCGTCCGAACGGGGAGACCACCCACGCTGGTCCCGGTGACGAGGACAAGGGTCACGGTCTGCGTGGACGGCGCCTGCATCAGGCGGATCAGCGAGAAAACGGCAATACCAAGCCTCTGGGGGAGGGTCGAGGTGGCAGTGACACTCGAGCTGTGGGACCTCGGCGCTGCCGCCGAGGCACCCGACTGGTCCCTGTTCCCGGGGTCCCCGGTTGGTGCCTAGCCTGCCCGGCGCGATCACGCCGGGCCGGGATACGGGCTGGTGATGGCTACAGGGGTCCGGGCCTCGGTTAGTGCCGTGGGGGGAAAGCGGGGTCCTTCTTTGTAGTAGCGCGCGCGAGTCCGGCCGACTGGTTCGAGGACGCCTGCGGCAACGAGGTCGCGCAGGTCTCGCTGGGCCTGCTGGAGGCTGAGCCCTTCGGCGTGCTCGTAGCGCAGCCTCCGGGCGCGCCCGGTCATCGCGACGTCGTGGAGCGCGGAGACCACGCGTTCGTCTAGTCCCGTCTGCTCGGCGTAGTCCATCAGGAGCCGCCAGGTACGCCCGGACCGTCCGATCCGGTGCCGTACGGCCTGCGCCTGCTGATGGTAGGCGACGAGGTTGAACCGAATCCAGCTGGCGACATCCTGCGCGGGCTGGTACGTCGCCCCATGGCTGGCGAGCTCGCGGTAGTACTCCCAGGTGTTTCCCGGCCGTCCCAGCCATGCCTCGATCGACGAGAACTCGGGGGCGAGGATTCCCTCGCGCGCGATTAGCAAGGTCTGCAATGACCGTGACAGGCGCCCATTGCCGTCGGCCCATGGGTGGATGGACACCAGGTGGAGGTGGGCCATGGCCGCCCGGACCAGCGGGTGCGCGTCGTCGGCCGCGTTGAGCCAGTCTACGAGTTCGGCCGTCAGCCCGGCGACGTCCGCGGCCGGAGGCGCCGTGTACGCGGCGATTGACGGGTCGCGAGCGTCGGTGACGTACACCGGCCCGCGCCGCCATTGCCCGGCCGGCTTGCGCGGGCTGTGCCGGTGTCCCTGCAGCATCCAGTGGAGGGCGTTAAGGAACCCCTTGCTGAACGCGAAGTCAGGTGCGTCGTGCAGCGTCTGGATGTAGGTCATCATGTGCTGGTATGCCACTGTCTCGGCGAGGTTCTCGGCTGAGATGTCGACATCGTGCTCGCCCTCGATCAGGTCCACGACGTCAGCCGTCGAGACCTTGAATCCCTCAATCGAGTTGGAGGCCGCGATCGCGTCGGCAGTGAGGAACTTTCGCAGGCCGTCTGTCCATTTACTTGGCGTGTCGCGGATAACGTGCCGTAGGTCCTGGCGCATGACATCGATCTCGGCGAGCACGTGCGCGTCTTCCGCTGAGAGCTTGGGCGTCGGATGCAGCATGAAGTAATGATATATTGATTACGTCATTTTATCAAGCCAGCCGTGTGGCAGCACCCTGAACTGGGCGGCACCTCTGCTCTTCGCTGGCGGAGGTGGACTCCCTGCTGCAGTCCGCGAACGACGCGTCGGCACTGGTCTTCCTGGTCTTGGAGAGTGAGCAAACCTACTAGGGGTGCCGTGCGGTGCTGCGGGCGCTGAGCA